>WNFO01001903.1_pt1 | contig 16910 bp, 13 predicted proteins | sample 5400251 | NCBI WGS metagenome assembly WNFO01 (sample SAMN13153354, study PRJNA577476) | soil metagenome | isolation source: 100 cm saprolite under Madrone tree | place: USA:California | collected 2016-06-14 | reverse complement strand
TCGGCAAGATCAACGCCATGTTCAAGGAAAAGTCCGGCAAGGATTTCAACGACCTCACGTCGCGGCAGTTCATGGGCCTGATCGTGATGGCGGATGCGATCAATCGCGCCAAGTCCACCGACGGCGACAAGATCCGCGAGGCCCTGGTCGGCACCGACATTCCGGGCGAGCAGACCATCATGCCGTGGAAGCGCATCAAGTTCGACGAGATGGGCCAGAACAACGAAGCCGATCCGGTGCTGCTGCAATATGTCGGCGGCAAGTTCGTCACCATCTCCCCGCCGCAAGCCGCCGTCGCCGAAGCCACCTGGCCGATGAAGTAGGCCATCGCTTTTTTTTTAAGGCTTGCCACAACCATAGCGTCGTCCCTGCGAACGCAGGGACCCACGGCGAGGAGTATCGTTTTCATCGTGGCCTCACGTTCTTCTCCCAAATGCGATTCCTGCGATTATGGGTCCCTGCGTTCGCAGGGACGACGTGCGGTGAGGGCGTATCTTTGACAGCCGAGACCATCATCCAGAGTCTGGCCTCAGGCCTCTTGATGGGGCTGCTCTACGGCCTGATCGCCGTGGGGCTGGCGCTGATCTTTGGCCTGATGGACGTGGTGAACTTCGCCCATGGCGAGTTCCTGATGATCGCGATGTACGCGACGTTCTTTCTGTTCGCTTTTTTTGCGGTCGATCCGCTGCTGGCAGCGCCCTTGGTCGCGGCGGCGCTGTTTGTATTTGGTGCCGTGGTCTATCTCCTGATCGTGCGCTTCGCGGTCCGGGCCAAGGCCAATGCCGGCATGGTGCAGATTTTCTCGACGTTCGGGCTCGCCATCGTCATGCGTGGCCTCTCGCAGTATTTCTTCACCCCGGACTATCGCAGCATCACCCATTCCTGGCTCGGCGGCAAAACCGTTTCGATCGCCGGCATCTTCCTGCCGGTGCCGCAACTCGCCGGCGCGCTGGCATCGATCGCGGCCTTCGTCGCGCTGTATTTCTTCATCAATCGCACCGACTTCGGCCGCGCCCTTGAAGCGACCCGTGAAGACGCGGGCGCGGTCGCCCTGGTCGGCATCGACAAGAACAGGGTGTTTGCGCTGGGCTGGGGCCTGGGTGCGGCGCTGGTGGGGCTCGCCGGCGCTATCATGGCGATGTTCTTCTATATCTATCCCGACGTCGGCGCGTCGTTCGCGCTGATCGCCTATGTCACGGTGGCGCTGGGCGGGTTTGGCAGCGTGTTCGGCGCCTTTGCCGGCGGCATTGTCGTTGGCCTCGTCGAAGCCACCACGGCACTGATCCTGCCGCCCTCCTTAAAATCGGTCGGCATCTACGCGGTCTATCTGCTGGTGGTCTTCATCCGGCCGCGCGGCCTGTTCGGGTCGCTCTGATGGACAAGACCTTTGCCCAGCGCCGCCGCCGCGATCTGGTCGTGGCAGCGTGTCTGGCGGTCATCGCAGCGCTGGTGCCGCTGTTCGTGAAAGACGTCTACGTCCAGAACATCATGGTGCTGACGCTGATGTATGCGGCGTTGTCGCAGAGCTGGAATATCCTCGGCGGCTATTGCGGGCAGATCTCGCTCGGCCACGCGCTGTATTTCGGGCTTGGCGCCTACACCACCGCCCTTCTGTTCACCAAATTCGGCGTGCTGCCGTGGTTCGGCATGCTCGGCGGCGGCCTGATCTCGGCAGCCATCGCGATGGCGCTCGGCTATCCCTGTTTCCGCCTGCGCGGGCATTATTTCGTCATCGCCACCATTGTCATTGCCGAGATCGCATTGCTGTTGTTCCAGAACTGGAATTGGGCCGGTGCCGCGCTCGGCATCGATATTCCCGTGCGTGGCGACAGCTGGCTCAAGTTCCAGTTCACCCGCAGCAAGCTGCCATACTTCTATTTCGCGCTGGCGCTGGCCTGCGTCGCCTGGCTCGTGACCTGGTGGCTCGAGGACTCCAAGTGGGGCTATTGGTGGCGCGCGGTGAAGGACAATCCGGACGCCGCCGAAAGTCTTGGGGTGGTCGTGTTCAACTCCAAGATGGGGGCCGCTGCGGTCTCGGCCTTCCTCACCGCGGTCGGCGGCAGTTTTTACGCGCAGTTCGTCTCCTACATCGATCCCGAGAGCGTGATGGGCTTCCAGTTCTCGCTGCTGATGGCGCTGCCGGCGGTGCTCGGCGGCATCGGCACGTTATGGGGACCAGTGCTTGGCGCCGTCATCCTGATCCCGCTCACGGAGCTGACACGCTCCTTCATCGGCGGCTCCGGCCGCGGCGTCGATCTGATCGTCTACGGCACGCTGATCGTGCTGATCTCGCTGGCGCGGCCCGAGGGGCTGGTCGGATTGTTTTCGCGGCGGCGCAAGGGAGTGGCCCGATGACGCCCTTGCTGGAAACCAAAGGCGTCTGGCAACGCTTCGGCGGCCTGATCGCCAACAGCGATATCTCGATTTCCGTCGGCCGCGGCGAGATCGTCGGACTGATCGGCCCCAATGGCGCCGGCAAGTCGACCTTGTTCAATCTGATCGCGGGCGTGCTGCCGCCGACGCAGGGGTCGATATGGTTTGACGGCGAAGACGTCACCGCGCTGCCGGCGGCGGAGCGCTGCCAGCGCGGCATCGCACGCACCTTCCAGGTCGTGAAAAGTTTTGAGACCATGACGGTGATCGACAACGTCATTGTCGGCGCATTGGTCCGCACCACCGTGATGCGGGAGGCGCGCCGCAAGGCCCATGAGGTGCTGGAATTTGCCGGCCTTGCCGGGCGCGCCGACGTATCGGCCGGCGAGTTGATTCCGTCGGAGAAACGTCGCCTCGAGGTCGCCCGCGCGCTCGCCACCGAACCAAAGCTGCTGCTGCTCGATGAAGTGCTCACGGGTCTCACGCCGATCGAGGCGCAGACCGGGGTCGAACTGGTGCGCAAAGTGCGCGCCACCGGCGTCACCGTGCTGATGGTCGAGCACGTCATGGAAATCGTGATGCCGCTGGTCGACCGCGCCATCGTGCTCGACCTCGGCAAGGTGCTGGTCGAAGGAAAACCCGCCGACATCGTTCGCGATCCGAAAGTCATCTCGGCCTATCTTGGGGATCGTCATGCTGTCGGTGCATGAAGTCACCACCGCCTATCAGGGACTGGTCGCGATCTCGGCGGTCAGCATCGAAGTGGCAAAAGGCGAGATCGTCTGCGTCGCCGGCGCCAATGGCGCCGGCAAATCGACGTTGTTGAAATCCATCGCCGGCGCCGAACGGCCGCGCTCCGGCACCGTCACCTTCGATGGCGCGCGGATCGACGGCCTGGCGCAGCATCTGGTCACCGCGCGCGGCATCGCCTATGTGCCGGAAAACCGCCGGCTGTTTCCGCGGCTGTCGGTGCGCGACAATCTGCGGCTCGGCAGTTACCTCTATCGCGGCGAGACCGATCGCGACGCGCCGCTCGATCTGGTGTTCAAGCTGTTTCCGCGGCTGTCCGAACGCCTGGACCAGCGCGCCGAAACGCTTTCCGGCGGCGAGCAGCAGATGCTGGCGATCGGCCGCGCGCTGATGACGCGGCCGCGGCTGTTGATGCTGGACGAGCCGTCGCAGGGCATCATGCCAAAGCTGGTCGACGAGATCTTTGCCGCCGTAAAACGCATCCGTGACGCCGGCATGACCGTGCTGATCGTCGAGCAGCGCATGTCGGAATGCCTTGACATCGCCGACCGCGCCTACATCCTGCAAACCGGCCGCGTGCTGATGCAGGGCGGGGCCGCGGAGATCAAGGGCAATCCCGACGTACGGAAGGCGTATCTGGGGTTGTGACTGAGCGGGAGCGTCAACGATCCAGGCCGCAACATGAATGACTTCACAACGATCCTGATTTTGATTGTGGTCTGGGGGGCCGGACTACTTTTCACTTCGGTGCGGAAGGTGAGTTATCTCCGCTCGATCCGTGATCATTTGGCGCCGGGGGCGGCCTATTCGGATACTATGAAGCTGGGTTGGTCCCGCCGAGGCTTCAGCTTCAGCAAAATCGATCCGGAGCGCCTCACAGAGACCGGCCGTATTTATCTGACGCGCGCGATCGTCAACGATCGTATTATGGTTGCTTGGCTCTTTGGTGGCTTCCTGGTGTTTGCGTGCCTGTTTCCACACGGAAAAGGATCGGGTCCGCTGAATTGATTGCTTCTTTTGCGCTCGCAATGACGTGGAGGGCGTGTCCCGAATCTCTCCGTCATGCCCGGGCTCGTCCTGGCATCCACGTCTTTCTTCGTCGGTGAGACAGAAGACGTGGATGGCCGGGACATAGGCGAGCGGAAGCGACGCCGTCCTTCGGACGGCTATGCCCGGCTATGACGATGTGGGGTTAATCGTGCCCATGTTCCGGCAGCACCAACCCAAACGTCTTTGACAAATCCGCCACCTGCTCGGGCGTCAGATACCGCGGGTTCAGCCCGCGCAGCAGCAGATAGAGTTTTGCCGTCTCCTCCAGTTCCTCGATGGCGAAGACCGCGGCTTCCAGCGTTTCGCCCGCCACGACCGGGCCGTGATTGGCGAGCAGCACGGACGAATATTTTCCCGCAAGACCCTTGATCGCGTCGGCCACCGCCGGATCGCCGGGCCGATAATACGGCACCAGCGCGGTGGCCCCGCACTTCATCAGGTAATAGGCCGTCATCGGCGGCAGCGCGGCGCGAGGGTCGATCTCCGGCAGCATCGACAGCGCCACCGAATGGGTCGAATGCAGGTGCACCACCGCGCGCGCGGTGCGGCGGGTCTGGTAGAGTGCGGTATGCAGCGGCACTTCCTTGGTCGGGGCATCGCCGGAGAGGAGGCGGCCATCAGGGCCGAGGCGCGACAGCCGCGCCGGGTCCAGTGAGCCGAGCGACGCATTGGTCGGCGTTACCAGCCAGCCGCCGTCATCCAGTCCGACGCTGATATTGCCTGAGGAACCCGGCGTCAGCCCACGCTCGAACAGCGAGCGGCCGAGGCGGCAGATTTCCTCGCGGATATTGCTTTCGGTCATGGCAGCATCCTCTTTGCCGCCTTGTCTCATGCTTTGGCAGCGCGGCCAAGCCGTGATACCCAGAGGCCAAGCCGTTGTTGAATTCGGCGGCGAGGAAACCCCCGGGGTGATGCCTTATGCCTGAATCCATTTCCGCAAAACCGCGCGTCGCCGTGATCGGGCTGGGCTCGATGGGGTTTGGCATGGCGACCTCGCTGCGGCGCGCGGGTTTTGACGTGACCGGCTGCGACGTCTCGGCCGATGCCGTGGCGCGGTTCGTCGCTGACGGCGGAGGGGGTGCAAACGCACCGGCGGAGGCCGCGAAGGCGGCCGACATCGTCGTCAGCGTGGTCGTCAACGCCGCGCAGACCGAAACCATTCTGTTCGGCAAGGACGGCGTCGCCGAAACCCTGGCCAGGGATGCCGTGTTCGTCTCCTCCGCGACGATGGACCCGGACGTGGCGCGGCGGTTGGCAAAGCAGCTTGAAGCCAGCGGCCGGCATTATCTCGACGCGCCGATCTCCGGCGGCGCCCAGCGCGCGGCGCAGGGCGAACTGACCATTCTCGCATCGGGAAGTGCGGCCGCCTTTGCCAAGGCGCGTCCCGCGCTCGATGCGATGGCGGCCAAGCTCTACGAACTCGGCGATGCCGCAGGTTTGGGCGCCGCCTTCAAGATGATCAACCAGCTGCTGGCCGGCGTTCATATTGCCGCCGCATCGGAAGCGATAACATTCGCCGCCAAACAGGGCCTCGATATCCGCAAGGTCTATGAAGTGATCACCGCATCCGCCGGCAATTCCTGGATGTTCGAGAACCGCATCCCGCATGTGCTCGACGGCGATTACTCCCCGCGAAGTGCTGTGGAGATCTTTGTCAAGGACCTCGGCATCATCCAGGACATGGCGCGCACGGCGAGATTTCCGGTGCCGGTGGCAGCGGCCGCGCTGCAGATGTTTCTGATGACGGCGGCCTCCGGCATGGGCCGCGACGACGATGCCTCGGTGGCGCGGACGTATGCCCGCGTCACCGGCACGCATCTGCCAGGCGAGCCCAAATAAGAGCGAACCCGAATAAGAGCGAGCCGAATAGAAGCGAGCCGAAATAACCGCGAACCCGCAAGAGGACCGTCGATGCCGCGTTTTGCCGCCAATCTCAGCATGATGTTCACCGAAGTCCCGTTCCTCGACCGTTTCGAGGCGGCGGCAAGAGCGGGCTTCACGGCCGTGGAATTCCTGTTTCCCTATGACCATCCGGCGGAGGCCGTCGGCGAGCGGCTCAATCGCAACGGCCTGACCCAGGCGCTGTTCAACCTGCCGCCCGGCAATTGGGACGCCGGCGAAAAGGGCTTTGCCGCGTTGCCCGAGCGCTTCGACGATCTGCAGCAGAGCCTGCGCACCGCGCTGCCTTACGCGCAGGCGACCGGCGTCAAGCGGCTGCATCTGATGGCAGGCCTTGCCGACAGAGGCAATCGGCAGGCGGTCCAGGCGTTCACTAAATCGGTGGCATGGGCGGCGGAATTTTTCGCTCCCCACGGATTAGACGTCGTGATCGAGCCGATCAATTCGCGCAACGTGCCCGGCTACTTCCTCAACGATTTTTCGTTCGCCCGCGACCTGATCGCGGAGCTGAAAATCCCCAACCTGAAACTGCAGTTCGACATCTATCATTGCCAGATCATCCATGGTGACGTGACCATGCGGCTGCGCGCGATGATGCCGATCATCGGTCACATCCAGATCGCCAGCATTCCCTCGCGTCACGAGCCCGACGACGAAGAATTGAACTATCCGTTCCTGTTCGAGGAACTGGACCGGCTCGACTATGGCGGATTTGTCGGCTGCGAATATAACCCGCGGGGCATGACCACCGACGGCCTCGGCTGGTTCAAGTCCTATGCCGGAGTAAAACCGTGACGCTTAAGCTGGGCTGCATCGCCGACGACTACACCGGCGCGTCCGATCTCGCTAATACGCTGACCCGCTGCGGCCTGCGCACGGTGCAGACCATCGGCGTTCCCTCTGCCGATCTCGCGCTGCCTGAAGTCGATGCCGTGGTGGTGTCGCTGAAAAGCCGTTCGATCGACGCTGGCCTTGCCGTGACCGGTTCGCGCGCCGCGGAAAAATGGCTGCGCAAGCGGGGGGCGGCGCATGTGCTGTTCAAGATCTGTTCGACCTTCGATTCCACCGACGCCGGCAATATCGGCCCGGTGATGGATGCGCTGCGCGCCGATTCCGGCGACCCCATCGTGCTGGTGACGCCCGCGTTTCCCGAAACTGGCCGCACCGTCTATCAGGGCAATCTGTTCGTCGGCGCGTTGCCGCTCAACGAGAGCCCCCTGAAGGATCATCCGCTCAATCCGATGCATGATTCCAACCTGGTGCGGGTGCTGGCGCGGCAGAGCAAGACCAAAGTCGGCCTCGTCGACCTCGCGGTCATCGCGCGCGGGCCCGATGCGGTCCGCGCGCAGTTGGCTGATCTTTCCACCAGGGGTTTTGGTGCGGCGATTGCGGATGCGGCATTTGCCCGCGACCTCGAAACCATCGGCGTCGTGGCGCTCGATCATCGGCTCTCGGTGGGCGCATCCGGTATCGGGCTTGGTCTAGCCCGCGCGCTGGCGGCCTCGGGCCCGGTCACATCAAATGCGCCTGACGCGATGGCCGACACCGCGGTCGGCGGACCGGCGGCGTGCCTGGCCGGCAGTTGTTCGCAGGCGACGCTGCAGCAGATCGCCAACGCCGAGCGGGTCATGCCGGTGTTTCATCTTGATTCCGAACAGGCAGTCGCCGGCAAAGCCGAGGCGCAACGCGCACTTGGCTGGGCCAATGAGCATCTCGGTAAAGGTCCGGTCCTGATCGCCAGCAGTGCGACGCCGGACCAGGTCGCGGCGCTGCAGGCGCGCCACGGCCGCGACGCCGCGGGCCACGCGATCGAGCAGGCGATGGCTGATATCGCGCAAGGCCTGGTGCAGTCCGGCGTCCGGCGGCTGGTGGTCGCCGGCGGTGAAACCTCCGGGGCGGTGGTGGATCGCCTGAACATTCCAGGCTTTCTGGTGGGCGTGGAAATCGCCGCCGGCGTACCGGTGCTGCGTGCCGTCGGTGCGAACGCGGGCGCGATGCTGCTGGCGCTGAAATCCGGCAATTTCGGCGGCCCGGAATTTTTCACCGATGCCCTGAAGCTGATGCGCTGAGCTCGACCCGGCCCTTCATCTGTCGGCGCCCGTCGGTCACCGTAGTCCTACGGAAAATTATTAACGGAACCACGATACCCTCCGGCTCGATTCCGACAGGCATGGCCTCCGCTCTGCCGAATCCCGTGGTTCACGACCGAAGCGCCAACACGCTCAAAAGCCGAGAGATTCCGTTCATGCTCGCCAAATACTCCATTCGCACCAAGATTACGGCCGTCGTCGCGTTTCTGCTCGTCGCCATGTCGTTAATGGGAGCGCTGAACGTCCGGCAGATGTATGCGATCAATTCCTCCACTGTCGACATCACGACTAATTGGCTGCCGAGCATTCGCGTTCTCGGCGAATTGCGCGCCGCGACCATCACCTACCGGGCGATCGTGCGCTCCCATCTGCTGGCGGCCGAGGAGGCCGGCAAGCAGCTTCAGGAAGATCTGCTCGCCAAGTGGATCAACAATACCGACAAGGCCCGAAGAGCTTATGAACCGCTGATCACCACGGCCGAGGAGCGCGCGCTGTACGACGAGTTCAGCACCTCCTGGGCCGAATATCTCGCCGGCGTAAAGGAGGTCCTGGCGCTGTCCCGCAAGAACGAGGACAAGGAGGCGAAGCTGCTCCATGCCAAGGCGTCGCTTGCCGGCGTCCATGCCGACGAGACACTGCAGAAGGACGTCTTGCTGAACAACAAGGGCGCGGATGCGGCGGGCAGCCAGGCCGCGGAAAGCTTCGACGATGCCATCAAGATGGTCCTGGCGTCGCTGCTGGTGGCAATTATCCTGGGAATTGGCGCTGCGATCCTGCTGGTTCGCGACGTCTCCGCTGGAATCAAGTCTATTGTCGCGCCGATGCAGGCGCTGGGCAACGGCGACCTGACCGCGCAGGTGCCGCATCAGGGCGAGACAACCGAGATCGGCTCCATGGCGAACACGTTGCAGGTGTTCAAGGACGCGCTGGTCGCCAAAAAGGCCTCCGACGAGGCTGCGGCGATTGACGCCGACGCTAAAATCCGGCGCGGCCAGCGCGTCGACAACATTACGCGGGAATTCGAAACGCTGATCGGCGAACTGGTCGACTCCTTGTCTTCGGCCTCGACCCAACTTGAGGCCTCCGCCGGCAATCTCACCTCGACCGCGGAGCGCGCGCAAAAACTCACCACCGTGGTTGCGGCGGCGTCCGAGGAGGCCTCCACCAACGTGCGGTCGGTGGCCTCCGCAACCGAGGAGATGGCCTCGTCGATCAACGAGATCGGCCGTCAGGTCCAGGAATCGGCGCGGATGGCGACCGACGCCGTCGATCAGGCGCGCAAGACCAATGACCGCGTCAGCGAATTGTCGAAGGCGGCAGCCCGCATCGGTGACGTCGTCGAACTCATCAATACCATCGCCGGACAGACCAATCTACTGGCCCTGAACGCCACCATCGAAGCGGCACGGGCCGGCGATGCCGGTCGCGGCTTTGCGGTCGTGGCCTCCGAGGTGAAGGCGCTGGCCGAGCAGACCGCGAAAGCCACCGGCGAGATCGGCCAGCAGATCACCGGCATCCAGGCGGCGACAGAGGAGTCGGTCAACGCCATCAAGGAAATCAGCGGCACCATCGAAAAATTGTCCGAGATTTCGTCGACGATTGCTTCCGCGGTGGAAGAGCAGGGCGCCGCGACGCAGGAAATCTCCCGCAACGTGCTGCAGGCGGCTCACGGCACCCAGCAGGTCTCATCCAACGTCACCGACGTGCAACGCGGTGCCGGCGAAACCGGAGCGGCTTCGTCGCAGGTTCTTTCCGCGGCAAAATCGCTGTCCGGCGACAGTAATCGCCTCAAGCTCGAGGTTGGCAAATTCCTTAGCGCGGTAAGGGCCGCCTGACGATGCAGGGCTATCGTATATGAACTACGTGCGGCGTTTCAACGAATAGTCCCGGCGTTCGCAGGGACCCCAGCGCGAGCGCAATTGGGCTCATCGCGGCGCCGCGGACTCTCGGTTCGGCACTGGAGCAGAGACTCTTATTCACTCTTGAGGCCGGGGGTGATGGGTCCCTGCGTTCGCAGCGACGACCTGCGGGCCGGATTTTTTCTCGGATACTCTCCGGGTGACGCGTTGAACGAGCTCGCCCGATCCGTCGATCGCCGGATGAAGAGCCTGCAAAACCTCGTAACTCTACTGACGAAAAATTAACACATATCGAGCGCGCGCGGCTTACGATTCCGCGCAGCGAGGCCACTTCGCATGCAACACAAAGTCCAGTAGCGCTCGCCGATGCGTTCGCGTGCTGTTTGGGCCGAACGGCATCACGCTCGCTTGGAGATTCGAAAATGTCGTTGGATTCGCCGGTTCTCGCTGGGACGTCCCTGGCCCCTCGTCGCGGTATCGCTTTCGGGCTCGCGCCAAGGATCGTGACCCTGTCGGTTTCCGGCATTGTTCTGTTGGGCGTCTGCGTGACCGGCATAGCCTGGTATCTTCTGGAACGCGCGGCGATCAATGCGGCCACCGAGCGGGTCGAAACCAACATGCGGGTTGCGTGGGACATTCTCCGCGCTCACGGCAAGAGTTTCAGCATGGCGGACGGCAAGCTGCTGGCGAGCGATCATGTCTTGAACGGTGACGCGGAATTGGTCGACAAGGTCAAGAGCCTCGTCGGCGGCACCTGCACCGTGTTCATGAAGGACCTGAGAGTCACGACCAATGTCATGAAGCCTGATGGCACGCGGGCAGTAGGGACACGCTTGGCGCCGGGCGGTGCATATGATGCGATCTTCAATCGCAAGGCTCCGTTTCGCGGCGAGATCCAGATCCTCGGCGAACCCTATATAACTGCCTATGATCCGATCCTCGATCCGAATGGGGAGGTGCTCGGCATCCTCTATGTCGGAGTGAAGAAGGTGGAATTTCTGGAATCTGCCCGCAGCACGTTCTGGACGATCATTTATGCGACTTTGGCGATCGGCTCACTCGCCATGCTGGTGAGCTACCTTGTGGCGCGTAACGCGATCGTGCGTCCCTTGAAGGCCAGCGTCGCGGTGATGAATCGGCTGGCGCGCGGTGATCTTTCGGCGGACACGCCCGAGCCGCGGCGCAGCGATGAGATCGGCGAGATCATGATGGCGCTGGTTGCGTTCAAGGCGACCGGGCTTGAGGTCGAGCGGATGCGCGCCGACCGGTTGGTGACGGATCAGCACGCCGCGGAGCAGCGCAAGGCGGACATGAACCGGCTCGCGGACGAATTCGAGGGCGCGGTCGGCCAGATCGTCGAGACCGTGTCGTCGGCTTCGACCGAACTTGAAACCTCCGCCGGTACGTTGACGTCAACCGCGGAGCGGGCGCAGGAAATCACCGCCATGGTCGCCGCGGCATCCGAGGAAGCCTCGACCAATGTGCAGTCGGTGGCCTCGGCAACCGAGGAGATGGCCTCGTCGATCAACGAGATCGGCCGTCAGGTCCAGGAATCAGCGCGGATGGCCGGGGAGGCGGTCGAACAGGCCCGCACCACCAACGATCGGGTCGGCGAGTTGTCGAAGGCGGCCGCCCGCATCGGCGATGTCGTCGAACTGATCAACACCATCGCGGGACAGACCAATCTATTGGCCTTGAACGCCACCATCGAAGCGGCGCGCGCCGGCGAATCCGGCCGTGGCTTTGCCGTCGTGGCTTCCGAGGTCAAGGCGCTGGCGGAGCAGACCGCGAAAGCCACCGGCGAGATCGGTCAGCAGATCAGCGGCATCCAGGCCGCGACCCAGGAATCGGTCAACGCTATCAAGGAAATCAGCGGCACCATCGAAAAATTGTCCGAAATCTCATCGGCCATCGCGGCGGCGGTGGAAGAGCAGGGTGCCGCGACCCAGGAAATTTCCCGCAACGTTCAACAGGCGGCCCACGGCACCCAGCAGGTTTCCTCCAACATCACCGACGTGCAGCGCAGCGCCAGCGAGACCGGCTCGGCCTCCTCGCTGGTTTTGTCGGCGGCAAAATCGCTGTCTGGCGACAGCAACCGTCTCAAGCGCGAGGTTGGCAAATTCCTCAACTCGGTCAGGGCGGCCTGACAATACGAGGCCGGCAAATCCCGTAAATCTACTGGGCGAAGAATTAACTCAAATCGAGCGCGCGGTGATTACGATTCGGCTAGGTGAGGCGGACATCGCGCGCGAAGATGAATTCCAGTCTGATCGCCGATGCATTCGCGCGGGTTCCGCTGAATGTCGACAATCCTGCGGAGATCGAAGATGTCTTTTGCAATGCCCCGTCGGTTCAGAATGACTGTTGGCCGAAAGATCTATGCCCTCATCGGCCTCAGCTTCATAGGACTAGTGGGAATAGCTGTTCTCGACTCGCGCGAACTGGCGTCGAGCCTCAAGCAGCAGAAACAGATCGAGCTCAAGCATCTTGCCGAATTGGCGCTCGGCATCGTCAAGGAAGAGCATGCGGCCTCGCAGAAAGGCGACATCGCGGTCGCTGATGCGCAGAAGCGGGCGATGACACGGGTCGCTGCGCTCCGATATGGCAACAACGATTATTTCTGGATCAACGACATGCAGCCGCGCATGGTGATGCATCCGATGAAGCCGGAGCTGAACGGTGGCGATCTCTCCGCCAACAAGGATCCGAACGGGAAGGCCTTGTTCATCGACTTCGTCAACGTCGTCAGGAAGGACGGGGCAGGCTTCGTCCCCTACGAATGGCCCAAGCCGGGTTTCGAGCGGCCGCAGCCGAAACTGTCCTACGTCGTCGGCTTTGCTCCTTGGAATTGGGTTATCGGCACCGGCGTCTATATCGACGACCTCGATGCGCAGACCTGGGCTTCGACCCAGCGATCCCTGATCGCGGCCGGGCTGGTCCTGCTGCTCGCGCTCGCCGTGTCGATGTTCGTCGCGCGGGGCATCACCAGGCCGCTGCAGCGCATGACCGGCGCGATGAAAGACCTCGCTGGCGGCAAGCTCGACGTCGAGGTGCCCGGCATCGGCCGGCGCGACGAGGTCGGCGAGATGGCCGACGCGGTCGAGGTGTTCAAGAACAATGCCTCCGCCCGCCGGGAACTGGAGGCCGAGCAGAAGGAGACGGAGGGCCGCGCCGTCGCCCGTCGCAAGGCGGACATGGACAGGCTCGCGAACGAATTCGAGGGCGCGGTCGGCCAGATCGTCGAAACCGTGTCGTCGGCTTCGAGCGAACTTGAAGCCTCCGCCGGTACGCTCACCTCCACGGCGGAACGCGCACAGGAACTCACGACGATGGTTGCCGCGGCGTCCGAGGAAGCCTCCACCAACGTGCAGTCGGTAGCCTCCGCGACCGAGGAGATGGCCTCATCCGTCAACGAGATCAGCCGTCAGGTGCAGGAATCGGCCCGGATGGCCGGCGAGGCCGTGGATCAGGCCCGCAACACCAACGATCGTGTCGGCGAGTTGTCGAAGGCGGCAGCCCGCATCGGCGATGTCGTCGAACTGATCAACACCATCGCGGGACAGACCAATCTGCTGGCGCTGAATGCCACCATCGAGGCGGCACGCGCTGGCGAATCTGGCCGTGGCTTTGCCGTCGTGGCTTCCGAGGTCAAGGCGCTGGCGGAGCAAACCGCGAAAGCCACCGGCGAGATCGGCCAGCAGATCACCGGCATCCAGGCGGCAACCCAGGAATCGGTCAACGCCATCAAGGAAATCAGCGGCACCATCGAAAAATTGTCCGAAATATCATCGGCCATCGCAGCGGCGGTGGAAGAGCAGGGTGCCGCGACCCAGGAAATTTCCCGCAACGTCCAGCAGGCTTCCCACGGCACCCAGCAGGTCAGTTCCCACATCACCGACGTGCAGCGCGGCGCCAGCGAGACCGGCTCGGCCTCGTCGCTGGTTCTGTCGGCGGCGCAATCGCTGTCCGGTGAAAGCAACCGCCTCAAGCTCGAAGTCGGCAAGTTCCTCAACTCGGTCAGGGCGGCCTGACGATATTCGAACGCACGAACCGCAGCAGAAGGAAACGGCCAAGTGAATCTTAGAATCCGCACGATTCTGCCGTTGATCATTTCCGCCCTCGCCTTGCTGCTGGTCGTTTCCGCCGGGCTCACCGCCTATGACGCAATCGGTAGGCGGCAAGAGACCCAAGCCTTCCTCAAGATCAATCAAATCTCGCAATTGCTGTTGCTTAGCGCAGGTCAATGGGCAATTGAGCGCGGGATGACAAACGCGTCGCTCAAATCGGCCGATGTGCTGTCGCCGGAGCGTCGTGCCGAGATTGTAAAGTTGCGAGCTTCGGCCGACCAGGCCTTCCGCGACGCGGTGCAGCGCCTGGGCGCCATTCCGGCGATGAAAGCCGGCGAGAACGACATCACCGACGCCGAACGTATTTTTCGCGAGTTCGAGGCGTTCCGCGCCAAGGTCGATGAAAACCTCGCCAGGCCCGGTGCCGAACGGACACCTGAAATCGTGCAGGGCTTTTTCCCCGCCCTGACCAATCTGATTTTGGTGGCCGGAAACAGGCTGCGATTAACGCTTGAGATGCTGAATAGCCCGCCTTCGGTTACGCTTGCGCAACTCGTCGGTCTTCGTCACCTGACCGCGCAAATGGCAGAGAATGCCGGCAGGGAACGTGGGTTCCTCGGCGGCATCATAGGCGCACGCAGCAAGCTCGCCACCGAGGGGGCGCGGACCGTCGCCGGTTTCCGCGGCCAGGTCGAGCTTGCCTGGGAAACGATCGTGCCAGTCCGCCGGCGCGCCGATACCCCGGCAAAGATCGTCGCTGCGATTGACGGCGTCGAGAGCGAGTATTTTGGCAAGTATGGCGAAATCCGCGACGCAGTTTTCGCAGCCGGCGACACCGGAGAATATAAGGTCACCGGCAGCGAGTACGTCGCCCGCGCAACGACCGCTATCAATTCGATCCTCCATCTCGCTAATGAGATAGGCAATGCGTCAAATGATGAGGCGAATGACGAGGCGTCGAGAAGCACATCGAGCCTCACGCTCAACGCGGCGATGCTGTTTGCCGGCATAGTACTCGCAGTCATCAGCTTCTGGGTTGCGTTCCGCCGTATTCTCGGACCGTTGAACGCCATGACGGGTGCGATGACAAGACTAGCCGGCGGCGACAAGACGATAGATATCCCGGGAATGAACAACCAGGACGAGATCGGCGAAATGGGTGCCACCGTTCAGGTATTCAAGGACAACATGATCGAAACCGATCGGCTGCGCGCCGAGCAATCGGACGTCGAGCAACGGCAGTTGCAGCAGCGCAAGGCGGAAATGCACAAGCTTGCCGCTGCATTCGAAGGCGCGGTGAGCGAGATCGTCGAAAACGTGTCCGCGGCTGCGACGGAGCTTGAAGCTTCCGCCAGTACGCTGACGTCGACTGCCGAACGGGCACAACAGCTCGCAACTGCGGTTGCGGCGGCGTCCGAAGAAGCCTCTACCAATGTGCAGTCGGTGGCTTCCGCGAGCGAGGAGATGACCTCGTCGGTCAACGAGATCAGCCGCCAGGTTCAGGAATCGTCCCGCGTCGCCAACGAAGCGGTGGATCAGGCGCAGAAAACCAACGACCGCGTCGGTGAATTGTCGAAGGCCGCCGCCCGCATCGGCGACGTGGTCGAACTGATCAACACCATTGCGGGTCAAACCAATTTGCTGGCCCTGAACGCGACCATCGAGGCGGCACGGGCTGGCGAAGCCGGCCGGGGCTTCGCGGTGGTGGCGTCTGAGGTGAAGGCGCTCGCCGAGCAGACCGCAAGGGCGACCGGCGAGATCAGTCAGCAGATCAGCGGAATCCAGGCCGCCACGCAGGACTCGGTCGCTGCGATCAAGGAGATCGGCGATACCATCGGCCGGATGTCGGGGATCTCCTCGACCATTGCCGCGGCGGTGGAAGAGCAGGGCGCGGCGACGCAGGAAATATCCCGCAACATCCAGCATGCCGCCCAAGGCACGTCGCAAGTCTCGGCCAACGTCACCGACGTGCAGCGCGGCGCCAGCAAGACCGGATCGGCCTCCTCGCTGGTTCACTCCGCGGCGCAATCGCTGTCCGGTGAGAGCAATCGCCTCAAGCTCGAGGTCGGCAAGTTCCTCAACTCGATCAGGGCGGCCTGACAAGGCCGGTCTTGCAAGGCCGGTCTTGACTGCCGGATTCGTCGCCGGCAGCGGCCGCCGCGACCGGGATGCCAGGGAAGTGATCGCATTCGGGCGTTGGTTTTTTGGCCCGCTTCGGGTAAATCGATGCGAATGCATTGATCCGTGTTGCGCTAATCCCGGCGCTTTCGCGGGGACCGAGGAATGCCTGGTTCATGATTGCACTGGTCCGTATCGCACTGAGCCGGCCGTATACCTTCGTCGTGCTGGCGCTGCTTCTCCTGATCATCGGACCGCTCGCCGCGCTGCGCACGCCAACCGACATTTTTCCGGACATCCGGATTCCCGTGATCGGGGTGGTCTGGCAGTATACCGGCCTGCCGCCGGACCAGATGGCCGGGCGCATCACGACGCCGTTTCAGCGGGCGCTGACCACGACGGTCAACGATATCGAGCACATCGTCGCGAACTCCTATAATGGCTTCGGTATCGTCAAGATCTTCTTTCAGCCGAATGTCGATATCCGCACCGCCAACGCCCAGGTCACCGCGATTTCGCAGACGCTGCTCAAGCAGATGCCGCCGGGCGCGACGCCGCCGCTGATCCTCAATTACAGCGCGTCCACGGTGCCGATCATCCAGGTCGCGCTGTCCGGCGAGGGCCTCACCGAGCAGAATCTCGCGGACATCGGCATCAACCAGCTGCGCACGCCGCTGGTCACGGTGCCCGGCGCCGCGATTCCC
>WNFO01002066.1_pt1 | contig 16914 bp, 11 predicted proteins | sample 5400251 | NCBI WGS metagenome assembly WNFO01 (sample SAMN13153354, study PRJNA577476) | soil metagenome | isolation source: 100 cm saprolite under Madrone tree | place: USA:California | collected 2016-06-14 | reverse complement strand
TCGAAAGCAAATGGGCGGCGATGCGCCATCCAGCCCGTTAACGCGGGTCGCAGCCTGGCGCGCAAATCTTCGCGAACGTATAGGTATGCCACACCCGGTCCGCCGCAGAGCCACTTGAGGACTCCGCCGACTGCGAAATCAACACCGAGATGGCGCACATCGAGAGAAATCGAGCCCGCTGCCTGGAAAACATCGAGAATCACATGCGCGCCTACTCGATGAGCCCGTTCGACAATGGCGCGCGCGTCGACGATGCAGGAACTCCGGAAAAGAACCTGCGAGATCGGAACAAGTAACGTCGTTTCGTCGATGGCCGCAAGCAGTTTGTCCAGATCGATTCGAATGTGATCCCGAGTCGGGACCACTTCGACGCGCGCCCCGAACCGCCGCTGCTCGTGGTAAAAATACTGAATCGAAGGAAACTCCAGCTCGACCATGACTACTTTGTTGCGCGGGCCTCGAAAATCGAAACAAGACGAAATCACGGCCTGCGTTAGCGTCACATTTTGGTGAAGCGAAATCTCGCCCGGGCCCATCTGGTCGCCCACGCCAACGGCCATCTCCCACCAGCCCTCTTCCCACGCGCGAACTCCTCGTTCCGCCCACGAATCGGCATAAGAACGCATCTCGTCGTAGACGCCCCGCGGCATCGCGCCGAGCGAATTGCTGATCATATACGTGGTGCGGTCCAGGATCGGGAATTCTCCGCGCCACCTCAGAAGCTCATCCATCATGCGCTTCTCCCGGGATCAGCCTGCGTGATCGGACTCTTCTCCACACAAAGTAACACACCGTGATGAAGGCCAGCCAGGGTATGCCAGCCAGCAAGGTAATGCGAAATCCCGGAACCCACCAGGTTGAGACCAAGACTGCCAATACTCCTCCTAGGCCGACGAGAGACGCCCATGGGCCAGGCGGTCCCAGTCGCAGGTATGGTTTTGCATGCCTTTTGTGAAAACGCCGGAACGCAAGATGAGTCAATAGCGTAATCAACCATGCGAACAGCGCCCCAAACGTACTAAGCCCTATCATGAAAACGAAAAGTGAATCCTTAAAGTACTCCGACAAAACTAGCGCTGCGGCCATTCCCCCCGCCGAAGCCAGCACTGCAACCACCGGCATGCCTTTCCTGCTTAATCGACCAAGAATCGCCGGAAGATAACCGCCGCGCGCCAGCGAGAACGCCAGCCGTGCCCCGAAGTATAAGTTGGCCACAGCGCTGGAAAGCGCCGCCGTCAGCACCGCAAGATTCATGATGTGGCCCGCGCCGGGAATGCCAACGGTTCTGAAAACGCGCACGAAAGGGCTCTCGCCGAGCCCGATTTGTGTCCACGGGACAATTCCGACGACCAGAGCCAGTCCCGCTACATAAAAAAGCACTAAAGCGAAGAGCGTTCTCCCCAATGCCTTCGGCACCGCCGACTTCGGATCAGCAGCTTCGCCGGCCGTGCTCCCAACAACTTCGATTCCGAAAAAACTGAAAAGCCCCAAAATGACACCCAGGCCGACGCCTTTCCACCCATTCGGCAGAAAACCACCGTGTGCCGTGTAGTTTGTGAGGCCCACTTTCGGAAGTCCTACGCCGAACAGCAGCGCCGTCCCCAGAATCAGAAAGGCAACGATGGTCACTACCTTGATCATCGAGAGCCAATATTCAAATGTTCCAAGACTTCCGATGCTGGTGGAGTTGACGTAGAGAATCACAATCGAGAACAAGCCGATCCAAACCCACGACGGTGCTCCCGGGAACCAGAACTTGCAATAGATTGACGCCGCTACCACTTCGCTACCAACTACGACCATCATGCAAGACCAATAGGTGAGCCGTGTCGCAAATCCTGCCCACGGATGCAAGTACATTTCCGCGTAGAGCCCAAACGAACCTGCTGCCGGGTGCGCTGCGGCCATCTCTGCCAGTGCCCACATCATCGTTACCGCGAGGCATGCGCCGCCGACAAAGCTCAGAATCACCGCGGGCCCCGCAAGTCTTACAGAAATAGCGCTTCCCAGAAAAAGACCGGTTCCGATGGTGCTTCCAAGGCCAATCATGGCAAGCTGCCCAGGCGTCAAGCTGCGTTGTAGACCTGCTTCGCGCTCGATGACCTCAGCGGGTGCAGGCGCTTCCAGGGGCCCGCTGCCCAGCATTTCCGATTTGCTCATGGCGAGGCATCCTAGCAGAAATTCATCTTGGCTTCCCGACCTGAACGCTCGGCCAGTAAACCACTCGGCACACGACTGTACTGCAGTCCTATCGCGCCGCTCCCCGGCTTTTCCTAGAATCACCATCGTGGCGCGAACACGAGCAACGCAGCCACGGAGGCAGTCATGAAGGCGGTCCTTGCGCTGGTTATTATTTACGTTGGCACTTTTTTCCTGGTGATTCAGGGAGCGTCGCAGAACCCCGTGCAAGGGGTGCCGCAAAGTGCGTTCTCGGCGCAGGACAACGCTGCCTCTCCTCAAACAGTTCGTTCCATCGACCCCGCGAAAGAAGCGGATATTCGGTCTCTGATGGAGCTTGTCGGTGCGCGAGACCTTGTGCAGGACGGCGCCAGCGCGGCTCTCGAACAGTCCCGCGAGAAACTAGTCGCCACTGTTCCCAACAACGACAAAGGCCAGGCGTTTGTCAATACCTTTGCCGCCAGCTACCAGAAGAAATTCGACCTCGACCAGGTAACCGATCAACTCGTGGGGATTTACGACAAGCATTTCACTGAAGATGAAATCAAGGGGCTCCTCCAGTTTTACGGTTCACCGCTGGGACAGAAAATGGCGGCGGAGATGCCCAAGATCGGCCGTGAAACTCAGGCTGCCATCCGCGCCGTCGGCGCTAAAGCCGCCAAGGAGTCGCTCGCGGAAATGAAGCAGCAGAACCCCGAGATTGGGCAGTCTGCACGGCTCGGGAATGGTCAGGGCCAAAACCGCTGGCAACAGCGCCGCGGACAACTTCGCGGGCAGGGGCAATCCCCTCAACAACAGACCGCCGCCCAGCAGCAAGATCCGCAATAGAACGAATGGCCGTTTGAAAACGCTTCCTACTTGAAGCGCTTTTTGATCTTTATATCGATTCCAAACGTTCCGTTTTGATCGCGCAGTCCGACAATGGACACATTGCGGTCCACGTTGTATTCCACTTGAATCACCTGCTGCTGCGTCGAGCTCACATTCGAAACATAAGTAATGGTAAGGTTGCGCGCGATCTGTTGCTCTACCGTCACCCGTGCCGCCGCGTTTTGCTCCGAGCCGGTTGAACCTACCCCGGAAAGACCGGGATCCACGCGGAAGCGCGTGATGCCGAACAGCCGCTCCAGCCGCCCGCCCAGTTGGCTCGATATCGCTTCCGAGAGAATCGCCGATGCTCCCGCGGTCCCGCTCTGGGACGTACCGCCGCTGCGCGCCGTCGCTTCGGAGCTGGTTTGCCCCAAGGCCAGCAAGGTGATGATGTCGTTCGCGGGAAGGGGAGGATCGGAGCGATACGCCAACGTGAGTTTGCTGGCCGGCCCATTAAAATTCAAAGTGATTTCATACTGTTGAATCGTCGTTGTTGCTTCCACATTCATAACCGGGTCAATCCGAAACGGATTGGCAAAGTTCAAATCTCCCCGCGTTACGCGGTAACGGTTGCCCGCAAAATATAAATCACCAGACAGGATGTGTATGTGCCCCAGGAGAATGGGATGCTCCCAGGTTCCCCGCACGCGGATATTCGCTTCGGCCTGCAGTTGCGCGCTGGCCCATTCCATGCGCGCATCGGGCGCGGAAAGAGCCTCGATATCAAATTGCAGGTTGCGCAGGTACGGGGAACTCGTGGTGGGGCTGCTGGCCCCTTCCTTCGCGGAAACCAGCAATCCCGCGACCTCCAAGCCCTGCGTCAAGGTGACGCGCTCGATCGTCACCCGCCCGGAGAGCGTCCCGGCGGCCGGTGTGCCCGTCAGCCGCAGCGACCCCCCGAGCAGCCAACTCATCCCCTCCGGATAGCGTATTCGCACGCGATCGGTAGAAACGCTGACGTCGTACCGCAGCGGGCTCTCCCCATAATTCACATTGCCTGTAAGATGCAGCGTTCCTCCGCCGGATTCTGCGCTCATGTTCTCGAAGTACATCCGCGTCGCATCGAATACCACATCCCCGTTGATCCCGCTGAGACCCGTGGCGAAATCGGTGGCGCGGGCATAACCGCTTTCGATGTGCACGCGGCCGGTGATGCGCGGGTGGTCCAGCGTCCCTTCGAAGGAGGCATTAATTTGCGCCGGACCGCGTGCGTCAAGGTCTGGCACAAAACCGCTGATGAGCCGCAAGTCCAACGCTCCATTCAGCCGCAATCCAACGCTCCTGCGCCCCGCAAATTGCACCGAACCCGCAATCTGCAAATTGGTGTCTTTTCCACGCATTGTGACCGGGTCGATCTCCAGGCTGTCCTTCGTCGATCGGAAATGGACCGGGCTCGCGTTTTCGAGCCGCACGTTCGCGTAGTTCATGGTCAGGCGAGAGAAATTCGCATCCACAATGATTTTTTCCGGCTGCTTCAGCGATCCATTTACCGAAATATCTCCATCTGCGTTGGCGTGGCCGCTGAATTCCTTCAAGTGCAGGGCGGTAAGCAGAAATGGATCCAGGTTGATGTTCTTGATCGAAACTTTTCCGCTAACCGGGTACGGGTCGGCAAGTCCGAGTGTGTAGCCCCCGGAAACTTCTCCTGTAGTCATCGCGGAGTCCAATTCGAGACGTGCCGTGCTTCCGTCCGACGTCAGTTTGCCGTCGAAGCTGCCCACAACCACTTGGCCAACTCGGAGGTCCACCACTCGAAATGTCCCATCGCCCAGCGGCGCTCTCGCCGGGCCATTGGCCTTCAGCCGGAAACTAACTTGCCCACCCACGGGGAAGTGTGTCGACTGCAATTTTTCAAAATTTTCCAGTGGCAGCGCCGCCCCCACGAGGTTCGCCGAAATCGTCTGATCCGCGTACCGGTAACCAGCCGCACCGGTGATAATCCCCGCGCCGCGCCCGGATTCTTTCCCCGGGGGGAAGAATCGCAACTCCGCGTCACCGATGCGCACTTCTTCCGGCGAGACGTTGAGCTGCCCGCGAAGACGATTGAAGGAAAGTCCGTACGCTTTGCCATCGGCAAGATCAAACAAGCCCGTGATGCTGGGTTTTTCCCGCGTGCCTCGCCCGTGGAATTGGCCCGTCAACGTTCCATTCACCGGATACGACAGCCCGAGCAACTTATCGATACTCCCCACGGGAACTCTTTCGAGATTGATTTCAGCTGTCCATTCGTTTTCCGGCAGAAAATTCCAATCCGTCAGGGAAAGATTGGCCTCTATACCTGTTTCCATTTCCCCCTGCCGGGCGCGGCCGTGCAAGAAAGCGAACTCCACCGGAGAGTAGGTGAGATCGCCGTCGAGGTAGTCCATGAAGACGCCGTCGTAGCGCGCATGCTCTCCGCGGAGGTGGCCTTGAAACGTGGGACCTGCGGAGGGGCCGGCGATTTTGCCGTCCCATCGCACGCTGCCTGAGATTTGTTTTGCCGCCTCCCGGGAGCCGGGCTTCGCGCCCCGCACCGCATCGATGAAATCCTTATAGGATTCCAGCGCTCCCGTTTCGAACTTTACTCCCATCGCGGAGTTGCGAGGTCCAAGAACCCCTTCGATGTTGCCGCGCGAAGACGGCGTTTCGAACTCACCAGAATCGATTGTCAGGACGTTGGAATCGTAACGATAGCGAAATTTCCAGGCCGCGCTCACCGGTTGATGGTGCTCCGCTAGTTTTTCTGGATTCTCCCAGATGGTCTTCCCTGATATTTCAAAGTGCCGGAACGGGCCGCTCCACGTTTCGGCCGTGTCCGCTGAGATTCGCGCATCCCAGTGCAGTTCGTCGATCGGGAAGTTGTGATGCTCGATCGCAGGCAGGACTGCGGCGAGCGGTACATCTTGCACATGCGTCTCCGCGCGGAATTGCTGCCCGTCGAAAAGTATCGTCACGCGCCCGGTCACTTTCCCACCAAACGCCCCGGCAAAGAAATCAGGCACTTCGAGGCCGCGGTTGTCGATTCGATAGCTGCCGCGGCTGGTCAGCCCGGTCGCATGAAAGTCCTCGTACGGCAGTGCGATGTTCTGCCCGGCATAACTTCCGTTCCCTTTGAACTGGCCACCTGCGAACTGGCCTTCTCCCCGCACATCCACTTGCCCCGTTGGCACCGTGGGTTCACGCAGGGTTTCCCTGAAATCCAGCAGATCGATCCACCCGCGGTACCGGAAATTCCACTGTGGATTCAAAAAGCTGTTCATTTCTGCCTGCGCGTCGAGATGCGAGCGCCCGGCGGTAAGCACACCTTGTTCGAGCGTGAACCCCTCCCGCCAAATCGTGAATTTCGCCGCCAGGCCTACCCGCAACGGGACAAACTTGCTCGACGTGAATTGCAGGGTCTGCCAGTCCAGGTTGCCGAGATACAAGGGGTGGTCCAGGGTTCCCCCAGCATCGAGCCCGAACTTTAAATCTCCTCCGTGGATGGTGATCGGCGTCTTTGTGTCGTTGTAGAGAAGCCACCCGTCCGCGAGTAGCAGGCGCCGGATGTGCAATTCGAATAGCTTTTCGCCCCACGGTTTGCTTGCGGAAGCAGGCCGCGGAGGCGCGGGCACGTTGGTTGTGCCGTCCTTTTGCACGCGGATGTGCACATGCGGCTGCTGCACCACGAGTTCATTCAGCGAAATTTTGCGGCCCCAGATAGAATCGATGCGCAGACCCGCCTGCACTTCCTCTGCGGTAAAAAGAGGTTCCGTGCCGGCGGGCTCTCTCCCGTGGATCACCAGGTTTTTTATGGTGGCGCGCATGGCGAACCACCGAATCGACAAAGCGCGGAACTCCACCTTGCCGCCGGTCATCAGTTCCAGGCGGCTTACAAGCAAGCGGCTCAACAGCGGATTCCCCGCGCCGCTGCCGAAAAATACAACGACCGCCAAAAGTGCGATTACCGCCAGCACCCAGGGCGTGTGAATGATCCAGTTCCAAATCGGGTGGCGGGCGTTACGCTTCACTTCGTCGCCCCTTCGAGGAGCTTTTCAATGTGCAATCGGGCCTTGCTCTCTATGAGCCATCGATCGGCTTGATCGTTGATTCCTCGCTGCACCAAGGCTTCCTGGATCAAGTCGCGAGCAGCCTCCAGCGTTGGCGGCTCTTGACCGCGTGATTTCGCCGTCGGCACAACCGACTTCTGGTAAAAGTCCTCAATCGTCTTGGGATCAATCTGCACTCCGGCCCGAAAACGCGAATCCAGGTAATTGCTCAAAAAGAGCTGGCTGGCCAACATTTCCCGTATTGCTGTGTCGCTCAGCCCGCTTTGTTTTTTCCTCGCTTCGTACTCCTCCGTCGACGGAAACGATGTCCTCACTCGCTCCAGGCTGCGTTCAATCTCGGCATCGGAGGGGTGCGGGAAACGCGCTACCCCTGCCTCGGTTCGCACGATCCACTGATCGATGAGCCTCTCGAGGATTTGGGCGTCGCTTTCCGATTTTCCGTCCACGAATTGCTGATAGCGGCTCAGAGCCCGGATGTCGCTCAAGAGAATGACGTCGTTTTCGACTCGCGCGGCTACGCGGTCCACGGTCTCCTGCCGCGCCAGCAATCCCGCCGCATTCGCAGGGATCAGTGAGAGCAGGAGAACGCAAATCGCGAGCTCGCGCATCAGAAGGTCGACCCCAGATTGAAAAAGATTTGAAAACCGGGGAGCCGCGTGCCTTGCTGTCCCAGTGAGCCAACTTGGCAAGTCTTGACACTGCTCGGGCACGGAATCGGAATAACAAACGATGGCCGATTGAGCTGATAGCCGAGATCGATGCGAATCGGTCCTACCGGCGTCTTATATCTAAAGCCCAAGCCGGCGGTGTGAGCAAAGTAGTTGAGTTCGTTAAAGCAGTTGGTCTGGCACGCCGGTATCATCGGACCAGTTGGATTTGTCGGGTCCACGGGCACGGGTTTGAAAGTTGGCGCTGGCAGCGTCGAGCGGAAAGAGATTCGGCTAAGCCGACTGTACACGTTGCCCCCGTCGTAGAAAATGGCGCCGCCAAGCGCCGTCCCGATGAACGGCAAGCGCATCGGGAAGCGAAATTCCTGGTTAAGCACCAGCATAGCTTGGCCACCGACCGGGAAACCTGTTACCGCGTCACGCGGTCCCGCTTGGTTCAGCGCGAATCCCCGCAGCGAAGTACCGCCACCTGCGAAGAATCGCTCCGGGAGTGGAATAACCGTTGGAAGCTTGCAGGTGGTTGATCCCACCGGGCACGTCGGAGCGGGGAAGGTTAGCGACACAGTGTCGCGGTAGGGCACGAGAATTCCGAAGCGAACGGAACGCGCAAAACTGAACCGGCGCTTGATCGGGTGATACGTGGAATTCTGAAAGGAAAACCGCAGGAAACTCGCGCTGGAACCGATATTCGTATCCGCGTCGCTGAAGTCGGCGCTATTAAAGCTGCCTTTCGAAGCGTCCACGGGATTGTCCCGCGAATCCCGGAGCCAGGTCACCCCGAATTGGGAAACCAGCGTGGGTTGATTGAACAGCGGAACTTCCTGGCTCAAAATATTGAGGTTGAAGACGCGGACCTGACGGAAAGCGTAGTGATACAGCAGCGTCGTCCGCGTAGTCACTTGTTCTGTCAGTTGCAGCGAACCCTCGTAGCGTTCTGCCGTAAAGGTATTGATGTCGCGCGTTTTTTCCACAAACGCCGTGGCTTGAAAGCTGAAGTGGGAATTGGCGAACGTGTTCGGCGCCGAATATCCCAGCAGAGCCCGGCCCTGCAACGTGCTGCCACGCAGTTTGAAGGAAAGCGCGTCTCCGCGCCCCGTCAGATTAAGCTTGCTGAGTTCGAGAATTCCGCGCGGCGCGGCTTCGATCTGCGACCCCGTCGGGTTCGTGGTACTGGCGAGCCTCTGCACTTCGAATCCCCCGCCGTAGGCCAGCGTGTAGCGTTTGGCTTCCTCGACAAGAACCGCGATATCTTTCTCAGGGTTCGTGCCCGTGGGATTCTGCGGTTCGATGGTCACGCGATTGAACACGCCCAGGTTGTACAGACTCCTTTGCGATTCCACCACTTCGCGTTCGCGCAATGGTTCTTTGACTTTGATGCGCACCTCTCGATGGATCACTCCGGGTCGCGTGTGCTGGTAGCCGCCGATCAAGATTTGCCGCACGCGCGTTTGCGGACCTTCATGGATGTGGTACACCAGCCGAACCGCGTCGGCCTGCTCGATCCTCGGCTTGGATTCCTTTTCCTTCTGCTCTTTTTTCCCATTTTCCTGCGAAGAAATGGTCTTCCCGCCCGCGTCCTCTTTTTGTGCCGCTGCTTCAGCGGAGACGCGGTCCGCAGTTGCCGTGAAGCTGGCCTCCGGAAATCCTTCGTTAAAATAACGCGCCAGTATATTGTCCCGGTCGGTCGTCACGTTGAAATCGGAATACGGCTGTCCTCGAGTCGACCCGATATCACCGAGAAGTTCCTCTTCCTTGAAGGCATGAATTCCCTCGAGGGAGAGGGAAGCCACGAGCGTCTGCTTACCTTCCTGAACCACAAATCGAATAAACAGATCGCCCTCTTTGCCCTTGTAGTTGTCTTCGGTCTGCTGTTCCACCTTGGCATCGAGAAACCCGTTCGCCTGATAAATATTTCGCATCGATTCCGCGTCCGACGCAACCAGCCTTCGGCTGAAGCGGCCCGCCGAACCGAAAGCTCCGCCGAAGATCTGCAATCGGCTTCGCAGCAATTCCGTGTCGAAATACTTGTTCCCCGTGATTTCTATCCCCACCAGTTTGTGGCGCTCGCCCCGCTCTACCGTGTAAGTAATGATCTCTTCGGTGCCCCGTGCGGTTCCTCCCTCGGACTTCATCGCATGCATATCTGTCGCGTAATTCACTTCAGCATCGAAGTACCCTTGCCGTTCCAGTCGCTCCCGAAGATTGCGTTTTCCCTCCTCCAGCAAATCCGCATCGACGGCGCCCTCCTGATAGATGGGAATCAGTTTTTTCAGCTCGCCCGCGGAAAACTTCGCCCCCGTCACGGTCATCTGCACGCGTGGTCCTTCCGTTACATCCAGGTCCAGGGGGATCGCGTTCTTCGCGGCATCGTAGTTGCCACGGTGCACTCCCGCCCGCGCGCTCAGGTGTCCCTTCTTCACCAGGAATTTCCTGATGCGGTCTGTCCCTTTCTGCAGCCGGACTGAAGTGATCTCGCTGCCCGCTTTCATCTTCAATCGCGAGAGGATCTCCGCATCGCGATATCCCGTGCCGTTCTTGAGTTGGATTACTCCAACTCGTGCGCGCGGGCCGGGTTTTACATGCACGACAACGTCCATCTGATGCGTCACAGGGTGTGGCAACGTTTCCGCGGAGACTTCCGCCTGATATAAGCCCTCGTCATGAAGCGTATCCCGCAGCCGTTCCAGAGCTTCGGTGACCGCCGCCTGCCGGTAGGTTTGCCCCAGCGCAAGCTGCATCGCCGCTGCCGCTGAGGCGTCGCTCGGTGGTGCCGTCAGTCCCTCGATCCGCACGTTGTTGAAGAACAGATTCTCCCGCACCACAAAATCCAAACGCACGCCATCCCCTTCCGGAGTCACAACCGCTCGCAGATCCGCGTAATCGCCCAGCCGGTATAGCGCGCGCAAACTCTCCGCGATTTTGCCACGGTCCAGCGCTTTGCCTGTTTCTACCGGCAGACCCGACGGCGAATTGGAGAGAACCTGGCCATCTTCTTTGACCATGCGGATCGCCACGATCGTCGGTTCTTCCTTCGCAACGCCGGCCGACGAAGAGTCTTGCGGTGCCTGCGCGGGCATCGGCGCGGCTCCCGTCAGGAGCGCGAGTGCGGCAATTCCTCGCAACCCATTGGCCCAGCTTGATTTCATGTTTCTCTTCGCTCAGACGAAGCCTAGCACGGCAGCGTTGCCTGCCCCGTCCACTTTGGAGCTATCATGTAGTTTAGCAGGCGCTTCCGCAGGCCTGCCGGGGCCTTTCGTGAACGATTCTCTCCAGGATAAATACTCGCGCCAGGTGCTCTTCGCCGGCATCGGCGCGGAAGGCCAGCAGCGGCTGCTCGCCTCGCGCGCAGCCATTGTTGGCTGCGGCGCCATCGGCGCTGCCGCGGCAAACCTTCTCGTCCGTGCCGGCGTCGGCTATATCAGAATCATCGATCGGGATTTCGTGGAGCCCTCGAACTTGCAGCGGCAGACGCTCTTCGATGAATCCGATGCTCTCAATGCCCTTCCCAAGGCTGTCGCCGCCGAACGCAAATTGCGCTCGATTAATTCCACCGTCGCCGTCGAAGGCATTGTCGCCGATCTCAGCCCGCGCAACGCCGAAGCCCTCCTCGCGGGAGTCGATCTGCTCCTCGATGGCACCGACAATTTCGAGACTCGCTTCTTGATCAACGACTTCGCCGTGAACTCCGCCCTCCCTTGGATCTACGCCGCCGCCGTCGCTAGTTACGGGCTGACCATGACCATTCGTCCCGGCGCCACTCCTTGCCTCGCCTGTCTTCTTGAATCCGGCGGCACCGCCCCGGGCCTCGAAGAGACCTGCGACACTGTCGGCGTCCTCGGGCCAATCGTCAATCTCATCGCCTCGCTGGAAGCCGCCGAAGCCTTGAAGTTTCTCGCCGGCGGCACTGAGGCTCTTCATGGCCGCTTGCTTTCTTGCGACGTCTGGACCGGCCGCATGCAATCCATCCAAGTGGCGCGCCATCCCCAGTGCCGCGCCTGTGTCCGCCGCGAGTTCACTTACCTGGAAGGAGAAGCCCAGCCCCACATCACCATGTGCGGTCGTGATTCCGTGCAGATTCACGAACGCTCCCGGGCTCTTGACCTCGGCACTCTCGGAATTCGATTGAAGCCTCTCGTTGACGACATGCGTCAGAACGACTTTCTGCTTCGCTTTCGAATTGCGCCTTATGAAATGACCGTCTTCGCCGACGGGCGAGCCATCCTTAAGGGCACCAGGGATCCCGCCGTGGCGCGCTCCTTCTACTCGCGTTACATCGGCGCTTGATCCTTTTTCTATCTCTCTTCGGGAATTGCGTTCAGCGGGGAAGGTGCCCGGAGCGCCCGAACGAGCTGCGCATGTTCGAACGGTCGAGATTTTCGCGCAGGTTCATCAGCGTCAGAAATGTGCTCAGGATTCGTGCCTTCAGGTCGTCCGTGAGGTGCAGGCCGCTCGTTGCCACACGTGCCAGCCGTTCCCCGTGCTCCGTGATGAACTTCATGATTTCACTCTGGCGCTCATGCGGCGCGTTGCCCAGCGCGGTTTCCCTCCGCATCTCCGAGCAGTTGGCCTCCACCGAAAGCGTGAAGTGCAGCACGCACAACTGCTGTTCGGCGAGCGCCTGTGGCGCATCGTTCTTGCATCCCGAGATTTGGCAGGAAATTCCCATGGGGACAGTGACGCTATCATAGGGTACATCCCCCTCGCGAAAAATCCAGTGTCCATCGCGCCGGTGCTGCGAATCTTACATGGCCCCACTTCGGCCAGCGCGCTTCCCTGCGAGCAGGGCGGCACGAATATTTGCGAAAACCATTTGACATGAGTATTCATCTCAATGTATAAAAATACAGAGGCTCGAATCCTCATACGCAATGGGCGCGCACAAAACATTTCGCCACGGCCAGATCCTCCGCTTGGTGTCGGATCAGCGCATCTCCAATCAGGAAGAGCTGCGCCACCGCCTCGCGGCCCAAAAACTCCGCGTTACTCAAGCCACTCTTTCCCGTGACCTCCAGGAGCTTCGCCTCATCAAGACTCAGGATGGCTACCGCCCTGCCGCCATCTTGCCCGAGGAGCCCGCGCCTCTTCCTCCTCTCGCTCGCGCCCTCGGCGAATTTCTTCTCGACATCCGCCCCGCGGAGAATCTTCTCGTTCTTAAGACGCCTCCCAGTGGCGCGCAACCTCTGGCCGCCGCCGTCGATGGCGCTAAGTTTCCAGAGACTTCCGGAACCATTGCCGGTGACGACACCGTCCTTATCATCACCCCCAACAAAAAATCGCGAGAATCCCTCCAGAAAAAGATCGAAGCTCTGGTGAAATGAGAAATCCGCGCCAAGTCGCCGTTGTAGGCGTCACCGGTTACACCGGTCTCGAGCTCGCACGCATTCTTCTGCGCCATCCGGCCCTTTCGCCACCGGTCTTCTACGTCCGCGAAACGAACGGTGCCAAATGCGTCGCCGAACTCTTTCCCCAATTCCGCGGTTGGGGTGAAGCGCCCCTCCGTCCTCTTTCCCTGGACGCCATCACTTCAAGCAACGCCGGCGCCGCGTTCCTCGCCACTCCTCACGAAGTTTCTGCGGAATTGGCTCCCGCCCTGATCCAGGCCGGCCTCCGCGTCGTTGATTTGAGCGGCGCCTTTCGTTTTCGCGATGCGGAAACTTTTTCATCCTGGTACAAGCTTGCCGCCCCCCATGCGGATTGGCTTGCGGAGGCTGTCTACGGCATTCCCGAACTCTATTCGAGCGAAATTGCTACGGCTCGTTTGGTTGCCAATCCCGGGTGTTATGCCACCAGCGTGATTCTTGCTCTTCGGCCTCTTACCCAGACAAATTTGCTTGCTCCCGGCGCCGGCGTCGTTTGCGATTGCAAGTCTGGCGCCAGCGGCGCGGGCAAAGATGTTCGTCGCGATCTTCACTTCGTTGAGGTGGATGAAAATTTCAAGGCCTACGGGCTTTTCACCCACCGTCACACACCGGAGATTCTCGAACACACCGGTTTGAGCGAGTCGCAGGTTGTTTTCTCGACCCACCTGCTGCCGCTCGCTCGTGGAATTCTTTCCACCATTTACGTTTCCCTCGGCGAGCCCCAAACCGCTGCTGATATCGAGGCCCTCTTCCGTAGGTTCTACGCCGGGCGCTCCATGGTTCGCATCTGGCCCGCTGGCACGCTGCCCGAACTGCAGCACGTCGCGCACACTAATTTTTGCGACATCGGATTCGCATTGGACAAGTCTGGACGCCGCCTGGTCCTCGTCTCGTGCCTCGACAATCTTGGAAAAGGCGCTGCCGGCCAGGCCGTGCAGAATTTCAACCACATGCTGGGTATAGAGGAGCAAACCGCACTTCAATGAGAATCGTAATCAAGTTCGCAGGAGCATTGCTCGAAGACGGCGCTACGGTACGTTCGCTCGCGCGGCAGGTCGCGACGCTTGCGCAGGAGGGCCACGAAATCCTCGTTGTCCACGGTGGTGGCCGCCTGTTCACCGCCACCCTCAAGCGCATGGCCATCGAAAGCAAGTTCATCGCCGGCTTGCGAGTCACGGACCGCGAAACGCGCGATGTGGCCGTCATGGTCTTCGCCGGTCTGCTGAACAAGAGACTGAGCACTGCGATCTCCGCGGAGGGCCAGCCTGCTGTCGGTGTCTCCGCCGCGGACGCTCAGTGTTTCGTGGCCGAGCCCATGGTGCACAATGAGGTTGAAGGCAGTCTTGGCTTCGTCGGCTATCTCACCGGATTGAATGCCGAGTTTATCGGTTCCCTCTGGCGTCAAGGACTTGTGCCCGTTGCGCCTTGCCTCGGCATTGGCTCGGACAACGAACTCTACAATATCAATGCCGACCACATGGCCGCCGCATGCGCCGAATTTCTCGACGCCGATCGGTTGATCTATCTCACGGATGTCGCGGGCGTGCTCGATGGCGAGAGAGTTCTCTCCGCGGTTACCTGCGAGGAAATCGAGCGCCTCGTGCAGTGCCGCGTGGTTTCCGGAGGCATGGTCCTGAAGCTGGAAGCCGCCAAGCGCGCTATCGAAGGCGGCGTTCACCAGGTTCGCATCGTTGGCGGCGCGTCTCCGGATACTTTGCTGCTTGCTTCCCACGCCACGGAAGAGGCTGCCCTTGACAACGCTTCGTTTGTCCCGGGTACCCGAGTTCTGCGTGAGCCCATGTCCGCTGGGCAAGTGGCTCTCTCGGCGGCATGATGAGCACTTCTTCCAACAAGAAGTTTTCGCTGCGGTCATCTCGCAAGTCCAAACATGCGGTTGCGCCATCCGCCAAACCCGACGCGCGCCTTCTCGATGCCGAGCAGTTTCTTCTGCCCACTTACAAACGCCAGCCCACGGTCATGACCCATGGCCAGGGCCCCTACGTTTACGACTCCACCGGCAAGAAATATCTCGATTTCTTGGGCGGCATTGCCGTAAACGCGCTCGGTCACGCGCATCCGCGGATCGTAAAAGTAATCCGTCGCGAAGCCGCGCGCGCCATTCACCTCTCGAATCTCTATCACAACGCCTATCAAGGCCCGCTCGCGCGCAAACTTGCCGCATGGTCCGGCCTCGATCGCGCGTTCTTCACCAACAGCGGTACGGAAGCCATCGACGGCGCGATGAAACTGGCGCGGCTCTTTGGACGCAGTTCGGACGAGACCGCTGGGACGGCCGCGAAGAAGCATCGTTTCCTCGCGCTCGAGAATTCTTTTCATGGCCGCACTTTCGGCGCCGTCAGTGTTACCTCCACGGAAAAGTATCGCTTGCCCTTCGCGCCCGTCGTTCCCGGAGCGGAGTTCGTGCGTTTCAATGACGTCGCCGATCTCGAGGCGAAATTCGACGATACCGTCTGTGCCATCCTTCTCGAAACGGTCCAGGGCGAGGGTGGAATCTATCCAGTCAGCGAAGCTTTCTGGAATCGCGCTCGCTCCCTCGCCTCCCAGCACGGCGCTCTCCTCATCGCCGACGAGATTCAGTGCGGCCTTGGCCGCACCGGCCGCTTCTTTGCCTATCAGAAATTTTCCTCGAAACCAGACATCGTGCTGATTGCCAAGCCGCTTGCCGCCGGTCTTCCGCTCGGCGCCATTCTCACCACCGAGGCGGTTGCTTCACGCGTCTCTCCCGGGATGCACGGCACCACCTTTGGCGGCGGCCCGCTGGCTTGTGCCGCTGCCCTCGAGTTTCTCAGCGTCATCGAGGACGAAAAACTGCTCGACAACATCTGCCTGCGCGGCGCCGAACTGCGCGAAGGCCTCGTGAAACTCTCCGCAAAATTCGGCTTCATCCGCGAGATCCGCGGCGAAGGCCTGATCATCGGTGTCGAACTCTCTATCGAAGGTGCGCCGTTTGTCAGCGAAGCCATGCAGCGCGGCTTGCTGATCAATTGCACTCACGATTTTACGTTGCGTTTTCTGCCTCCCTTTATCATCACTTCCGCGCAGGTGCGCGAGTTTCTCAGGCTCTTTGAACTCGTTCTGGCAACAACTCCGCAGCAAGCCTCCGCACCGGATTCCGGCAAGTCCGCGAATCCCGGACGCGTCGCCCATGCCGCGGCAAGGTGAAAAAATGACTACGACGACTCTCGTTGCGCCTATTTCCTTGTCGAATGATCTCCTCACCGGAGCGGAATGGAGCCCCGCGCATACGCGCGAATTGCTCCAGCTCTCCGCGGATATCAAGGCCCGTCCCGGCCGCTACGCCTCCACGCTGCAGGGCAAATTCATCGCGCTGATTTTTGAGAAGCCCTCGCTCCGCACGCGTGTCACTTTCGAGGTCGGCATCCAGAGCATGGGTGGCTCGGTGGTTTTTCTCGATCATACGCAGGCCTCCGCATCGCTCGGCGCTCGCGAATCCATCGCCGACGTGGCGCGCAATCTCGAGCGCTGGGTGCAGGGCATCGTCGCGCGCGTCTACCAGCAGCGCGTCCTCGAGGAAATGGCCGCCAACGCCGGCATTCCGGTGATCAACGCGCTCTCCGATAAATTCCATCCTTGTCAGGCGCTGGCGGATTTTTTCACCCTAGAGGAAAAATTCGGCGCGTTGCGTGGCTTCAAGCTCGCCTACGTCGGCGATGGCAACAACGTTTGCCACTCTCTGATCTACCTTGCCGCGCGCCTGGGCGTGCACTTGCGCGTCGCTACGCCCGCGGAATACGCTCCCTTGCCCGAAGTTGTCGCCGACAGCAAGCGCGT
>WNFO01001902.1_pt1 | contig 16917 bp, 15 predicted proteins | sample 5400251 | NCBI WGS metagenome assembly WNFO01 (sample SAMN13153354, study PRJNA577476) | soil metagenome | isolation source: 100 cm saprolite under Madrone tree | place: USA:California | collected 2016-06-14 | reverse complement strand
CTCCCCGGGGTTGCGAACCGGGCCGGCAGCCGGCGCAATCGTCAACATGGCGCGCCAGTGCGAGCCGCCGTAAACCGTCACTCGAAATCCGCGTTTGGGGCAGTCAGGGTGACGGGCAAGGTCGGACTCGATCAGTTCGGCAAGCTCGGCAGCCGTCTTGAACTGCCTTTGTTGGGCTTGAGCCTCGCCGGGCTCCAGGCTCGCTGGCGAAGCTTCCGGGTAATCGCGCGCGGCAACAGGAGGTGTTTTGGCCTCCGGCGCATCGTTCGTTCTGGGCTCGGGCGGATTGCGCCCGGAGATGACCGCTGCTCTTCCGAAGATTTGTTGCGCCAGAGTGACCTTGTAATCATCGCCGTTGTCGTCTTCCGCCACCTTGGTATCCCGCTCATATATCAACTGTCGTTTTCTAGCATGAAAGTACTGGCCGAAGCCACGCAGGAGCGGCGGGCAGGGCCAAGCGCGAGCCTGAGCGGTAAAAATTCCTCGCGGCTAGTTTGCTGTCTCGTTGGTGCTGTCGAGGCAGGTGGTAATGAACCCGGCCCGGTCCCTGACCATAACTTTCGCCACATTGGCCCTCCTGGTGCATTCATTCAGCTTGAGTTGTTCCGCGCGCCGTTTTTCGGCGGCGGCACGAAATGCGGGAGCGACGGAATCAGGGTCGACAAGCTTCTGTGCAAGACTGCTTTGGATCAAGAGACCGGTTGGGCTCAAGAGAAATGCGATCGCCGCAGCACAGCCGAAACGCCAAAGGGATTTCTTCATGTTCGGCTCCAGGGGTCGCCGGGAAAAGGGGGTAGCCGGGAAAAGGGTGTTCGATTGGAACCTTCTAGCTTAAATCTCAAACCGCGGATGTGAACCAGTCCACAATTGCACGGTGGCGCCGTTGTCCTGGCGTGGCGCGTTCGCCGCGTCCGGTCAAGCCCTGCGCGGGATCAATCGCGCGCTGGGTGGGCTGTTCGTCGATCTCCGTGCTCGCGTCGCCCTGCTTCAGGCGTGCTGAATGACATTGTAGAGGGCGCTGCCGGCTAGATAGAGCCCGAGAAAGATCATCGCGATCAGAAACCAGCGGCGGAAGGTCTCCGGGTGCAGCCGCGAGCGCACCGCCTGGCCGATGAACATGCCGGTGAAGGAAGCCGCCATGGCGATGGCGCCGGGCAGCGCGGTCGCGGCGGTCAGCAACCCGGCGCTGGTGAGATTGAACGCCAGCCCCAGCGTCGCGACGGTGAAGAACACCCCGAGCGCCTGCACCAGTTCGTCCTTCTCCATGCCGATCGCCTGGATATAAGGCATCGACGGGATCACCTGCACCCCGGTCGCGGCGGACACCATGCCGGTGATGACGCCGACAATGCCGCCGATCCATTTTTCGTCCCGGCGCGCGACGCTGAAGCTGAATGTACTCAAGCCCATGACGGCATAGATCACCAGCAGGACGCCGAGAACGACGGCGCCGTAGCGCGCATAGGGGCCGGTCAACATGCCGGCGTTCAGCCAGATGCCGATCACCGTGCCCGCCATCAACGGCCATAGCCTCTGGGTGATGTCGCGCAAGTAGGGGCCGACGAAAGTCTGCCAGATATTGGTGACGACCGCCGGCACGATGACAATGGCAAGCGCGTGCGAAGGCTGCATCGTGACTGCGAGCAGGCCCATCGACACCGTGGGCAGGCCAAGCCCGATCACGCCCTTGATGAAACCCGCGAGCAGGAAGACGGCGGCGACGAGAAGGAGCAGCGGTTCGAGCATCCCGCCACATTGACCGATCGGCGTGATCGGCACAATCTGCAGCTTACGGAGCAAGCCTTTGGCTTTGACGAAGGCAAAGATTTGCAGGCCCGCCATGCGTTTCGATCTGGTCGACCTCCAGCTGTTCGTCGCGGTGGCGGATGCGCGCAGCATCACCGGCGGCGCGCTCCGCGCCCATCTCGCGCTGGCCTCGGCAAGCGCGCGGATCAAGGGGCTCGAAGCGGCGCTGGGCACCGTGCTGCTGAAGCGGGGCCGCCGCGGCATCGAGCTGACCGCGGCCGGGGAAAGCCTGCTCGATCATGCCCGCATCATTCTCCACCATGTGGAAACCATGCGCGGCGATCTTTCGGCCTACGCCAGCGGCGCCAGGGCCAGCGTGCATTTGCTTGCCAACACCTCGGGCCTGTCGGAGCATCTGCCGAAGGCGCTCGCCGCCTTCTTGCGCGAGCATCCCGATATCAACGTCGATATCGAGGAGCGTGAAAGCACAGATATCGCCGCGGCGATCGCCACCGGGGCGGCCGATCTCGGCTTTGCCGCCGAGCACGCCTTGCCGGACAATGTCGAGCGATTTCTGTTCAGCGAGGACCGGTTGATGCTGGTCACCGCGCGGCGCGGCGATCTTGCCGGTCGCCGTCAGATCGATTTTCAGGAGGTGAAGGATCGCGACTTCGTCGGACTGACCAATTCCACCGCGCTTCAGATCCATATCGCCAGACACGCCGCGCGGCTCGGCCTGCGCCTGCGATTTCGGGCGCGGTTGCGGGATTTCGACGCGATCTGCCAGATGGTGGCGGCGGAGGTCGGCATCGCGGTGGTGCCGGAAGCCGCCGCAAAGCGCTGCGCATTGTCGATGCCGATCGCGATGATCAGGATCCGCGACCCCTGGGCCAATCGCAAACTGACGATCTGCGCCCGCAGCTTCAAGTCGCTGCCGCGCCCGGCCAAGCAACTGGTCGAGCATCTGCGCAAGGCGGCGCAGCGCTAACAAGGCGGCGCAGGAGAGTCACTTCGTCGTCCCCACTCCTGCGTCCTTGATCACTTTTGCCCACTTCCTTGTCTCGGCGTCGATAAACCCGAGGAAATGCTCCGGCGTGTCGCCAGCCACGGTGAGGCCCTGATCGGCGAGCTTTTGCTTCACCGACGGGTCGGCCATTGCCTCATTTGCAATGCGGTTGAGCACGGCGACGATGTTCCTTGGCGTTTTCGCCGGCGCGATCATGCCGTACCAGTTCTCGATCAGGAGATCCGGCATGCCGACTTCCGCGGTGGTCGGCACGTCGGGCGCGGTCGGCGCGCGCTGGGGAGCGCCGAGCGCGATCGGGCGCAGCGAGCCGGCCTGGATATGCGGCAGCAATACCGGCAAATCAAGAAATGCCATCTGCACCTGCTGGCCAAGCAGGTCGTTTATGGCTGGCGCCGCGCCGCGATAGGGCACATGAACGACGTCGATCTTCGCCGTCAGCTTCAATAGTTCGCCGGCGAGATGCGGCAGGCCGCCGATGCCCGCGGAGGCAAAATTGAACTTGCCGGGCTGTGCCTTTGCAAGCGCGACGAGTTCAGCCATGTTGTTGACGGGAACGTTGCTCGCGACGACGAGCATCTCCGGCACGGTCACGACCAGCGTGACCGCCGCGAAATCCCTGGCAACGTCGTAGGGGACGTCTTCCATTGTGGGGCTGATGGCGAGCGCGCTCGCACTCACGATCCCGATGGTGTAGCCGTCGGGATTTGCTTTCGCGACCGCATCAGTCCCCAGCACGCCGGCTTGCCCGCCACGATTGTCGATCACTACCCGCTGTTTCGTCAGCTCCGTCATGCGCTGCCCGATCACGCGCGCGATGATGTCGTTGGGGCCGCCGGGCGGAAACGGCACGATCAGCCGGATCGGTTTTGTCGGAAAATCCTGCGCCGCGGCCAAAGCCGGCCACAGCAGCACCGATAGCCCCGCCGCCAACGCGCCAAGAATCCTCATGAACGCCTCCCGGCCCGCACCCTTGGGCCGCATGCGAGCATTCGCATAGCAACCGGTGGAGCATCTTGTTAAGGTGCAATGCTAGCCAACTTTGAAACGCCGTCGAGGTGAAATTGCCAGGAGTCTGGGCCGGCGCAGTTCATTCAACGTCCAGAAGGTCGTGTCGGTACTACGAGCTGCAGATCGAGCGGCCGGCGCGGCCACAGGTCGAGCGCTGGTACCGCACGCTTGCGCAGCGCACAGCGTACCGCGAGCACGTCATGCGCCGCAATTGGCGCCGGCGTGGCGCCTGCGGTGGTAATCGAGAAGCGGCACGCCGAGCGCGGCGTCGGCGGGGAGGCACCGGTTTCGTAAAGCTTGAATCACGTCCGGCGCGACGCCAACAGGCGAACGTTCAGTTGTGCGCCTCGGCTGCCAATTCCAGCCCCGGCGGGGCCTTCACCCAGGAGTAGTTGTGGCTTCCAAGATCATAGCCGCGGGTAAAAAGCTCGATCATATATTTCTGGTCAAACGGCTCATCGCTGGTTTGGGTAAAGTCAGCGGGGATGCTCGCGAGGTTGAAGTCAATTCCGTCGCGCTTGGTGATGGAATAGATGCGGTAGAGGTCCCCGATCCCCTGATTCTTGATCAGGGTGGAGATCGAACGCTGCGTAATCGACAGGACATTCTCGCTGACGGATTGCCATTCCGGATCGATCTTGCCGTTTCTGATAACGAACAGGCGCGGCTTCGCGGCCGATCTTCCGGCTTTTTGATCGCGGGAAACAAACGAGAATATCGATGGAGCGATAAAGACCTGTCTGGTGACGCCACCATCGACATGGAGCTCGTCGTAATTCTGTCCGCCCACCCGCACCTGAATTCGGACCGGCGGGAAAACCCCGGGAAGCGTCGCCGAGGCGAGCAATATCTTGCGGAAGAGAGTCCTCGCTTCGCGATCGTTGCTCATCGCGATCCGCCCCATGTCCCACAATACCGGCCTTTGCGTATCAAGATTGGTGGTACCGATCAGCAGGACTCGGCCTTTCACGCGCTCTCTGGCGATTTCCTGGAGAAACGCATCGTCGACGTATTTCGCAATCAGCCTGGCCAACGGCGCGTCGTCGGCCAATGCGGCTCCTTCAAGCAAGCCGGGTACGTTGTAGGTAAAAATGTCCTTTCTGCCGTATTTGGTAAAAATCTCGCGCAGTTGATTGTCGTGTTCGCGTCCGAGGAATGCGAACGGAGCAATCAGCGCGCCGGAGCTGACGCCGGTGACCAGATCGAAGGTTGGCCGCGTGCCGGTATCGCTCCAGCCGGCCAGCAGCCCGGCGCCAAAGGCACCGTCTTCGGCACCGCCGGATATCGCCAGAAGATTCGCGATCGGCGGATGCCTTGCAACTGCCGACGCCAATTGCATTTCCGCTTTCGGCGCATCCGCCATCATGATGGCCTGGATTTCATGGGCCGGGGCGTCACCCCAAAAGCGTATGTTATGAAATCCTGCGAGCTCGGTTTGGCCGGCTATCGCTTGCGGCAATACATTGCGCGGGGCAATCGTCGCACATCCGGCGGTCAAAGCGATTGTCGAGCCGATCAAGGTGACGCGAAGTGCGCTCTGCAGCAGGCGGCAACAGCGCTGTCTCTGCACAAGGTTCAAACCAGGCACTTTTAGTCGATTCCCTTCGTCGTCAACCGGACCAGCCCTGATCCCGTCGGGTGTCGAAAGGGCGTCCTCAACGTGGCGACCGCAATAACGTTTCCTGAACTTTTCGGCATTTCCAATGGGGCTTCGCCGCCGCCGTCCGGTTCGCACTTCAGGTGTGAAGCGGCGGCGGATCAGTGTTCGATTTGCGGCATTGTCGCGGCCGATCATTGCCGCTCGTTACACCGCGGCCGGTCATGCGCTCGTCCTTGTCTCCATCCTGCATTGTTATCGCCAATGGACAGGAGAGCAGTGACGCTTTGGGCTAGCTGTTCAGCAGCTTGATGGCCGCTTCATGCACGCGCGGATCGCCCGCCGCGATGATGCGGCCGCCGCTCTGGGCGGGCTTGCCGTCCCAGGTGGTGACGATGCCGCCGGCGCCGGTGATGATCGGAATCAGTGCTGCGATGTCATAAGGTTTCAGTTCGGTCTCGACCACGAGATCGAGATGGCCGGCGGCCAGCATGCAGTAGGAGTAGCAGTCGCCGCCATACCGCGTCAGCCGCACCGCCTCTTCGATGCGGCCGAAGGCGGCGCGGTCGGCGGTGTTCATCAGCAGCGGGCTGGTCGTGAACGCGGTCGCTTCTTTCAGCGAGCCGCAGCGCCGCACCGCCAGTTTCCGCTCGCCCGAGGGCCCTTGGTAATGCGCCGAGCCAGAGTCGCCGGAAAAGCGCTCGCCGATAAACGGCTGGTGCATCATGCCGAACACCGGCGTTCCCTGGTGCAATAGCGCGATCAGCGTGCCCCAGATCGGAAAGCCCGCGATAAAGGATTTGGTACCGTCGATCGGATCCAGCACCCAGACATACTCGGCGTCTTCGTGCTCGCTGCCGAATTCCTCGCCGACGATGCCGTGCTGGGGGAAATTGCCCTTGATCAGCCGCCGCATCACTGCTTCCGCCGCGCGGTCGGCCTCGGTCACCGGATCGAAATCGTGGCTGGTACTTTTATTGTCGATGCTCAGCGATGTTCGAAAGAACGGCAGGATGGTCTCCCCGGAGGAAGTCGCGAGGCGGCCGATGAAGGCTGTAAAATCGATGACCGTCACGGCTGTTCCCTGAGGTGAGGAGCGCGGAGAATATGTCGGCTCTTGCCTAGCCCAATCCTGCAACGCGTGCACCGGTTACGGGCCTCTGTCCCGCCTCACGTCGGCATTTTCGACACTCGAATCGGCCGCTGGATCAACGCCGCCTAACGTTCATTTTCTGATAACGCGGTCGATCACGAATTCGAGAGTTTGACGGCGCCGGACCGCCAGTTGGCCCGGTTTGTGCCGGCGTTAGATTTAAGGCTTTGAAGTCACGAGGAAATATTTTCAGTTCAACCAGTGTTGCCCGGGAACCAGCCCTGCGGATTTTGCATGGGAAAAGTTTCAAAAGCTCTTGCGCTTTGTGCAGCGCGGTCGCATATTGTTGCGGTGCGGTAGCGCTTTGGCGTTATCGCTGCCCTCCTTGGGCGTTTCCTCCCTAGACTTGGGCCGCTTGTTTACTCAAGCGGCCCTTTTTTCTTGCGCGCTGTTTTTCGCTCTGCGTTTTTCGAGTGCAACCGCGGGGTCCGCGATCTCTACGGATGCGCCGGCGAAAGACTTTGTTAATTATTCCGCGGCGGCCTGGAACGGTCCGAGGTCGCCGAGCGGAACGGCGGCCAGCGCATCGGCGAGGCTTGCGAAATCGGCGGCCACTTGCGCGAACCTTGGCGCGCGTTCGCGCCGCCGCTCATCCATGTAGATCGCGCGATTGAGTTCAAGCTGGATCGTATGCAGTCCGGATGCCGGGTTGCCGTAATGCTCGGTGATGAAACCGCCGGCATAGGGCTTGTTGCGTCCGACCGAATAACCAAGCCGGCTCATGGTTTCCTCGACCTTGTCGGAAAGCAGCGCCGCGCAACTGGTGCCGTAGCGGTCGCCGATCACCATATCCGGCCGCCGCGGTTCGTCCCGCGACACGCCGATCGAGGGCATCGAATGGCAGTCCACCACGACGACGGTTCCGAACGCCTGATGCGCCTTGTTGATCAGCCGCCGCAGCGCGCGGTGATAGGGTTTGTAGAGGGCCTCGATCCGCGCCAGCGCGTCGTCGACGGCAAGCCGCTCGCGATAGATCTCCTGGCCGTCGCCGACCACGCGCGGGATGGTGCCGAGACCGCCGGCTACCCGCATCGACCGCGTATTGGCAAAGCTCGGCAATCGCCCTGAAAACATCCGCGGATCGAGCTCGTACGGCTCGCGGTTCACATCGACATAGGAGCGGGGAAACTTGACCCGGACCACCGGAAAACCGTGATCGCTCAAATCCGTGATCAACTCGTCCATGAATGAATCTTCGGAACGGCGGAGCGCGGGAAGATCGATCCGCGATGCGTTGAGGAACGCGTGCGGATACACCGAGCCGGAATGCGGAGAATTGAAGATGATCGGCGCCCGCCATTCGGCAGGCTCTACGATCTCGAACGGAGGTGACAGTTCGCCATCAAACTGGGTCATCGTCGGGCGCCGTCCCTGGAATCCGCCATTCTGACACGTCTTTCAGACAAACGGAGCTTTTATGGATATGCATTGTCGATAATCACAACCGTTCTGCCAAGTGAAAAAAGTTTGAAACCGCCTGGAACGTATCCAGTTAACCGAAAATGCAGCCGCCGATTGCTTTGGGGCGCGTTTCGGTGCACAAATGGCTGCGCGGCCGGCGGGACCGCGCTCCGTTCGCTTTCACCCGAAATTTACCCTCTGTCGGGCTTAGTGGACGTACTGACTGATCCTCTTACTGGGATTCGACAATCAGCCGCCATGCACAAAATCCTCCTCGCCGAAGACGACAACGATATGCGCCGCTTTCTGGTGAAAGCGCTGGAAACCGCAGGTTTTCAGGTCTCGCCCCATGACAATGGTCTGTCGGCCTACCAGCGGCTTCGCGAGGAGCCGTTCGAGATGCTGCTCACCGATATCGTGATGCCCGAGATGGACGGTATTGAGCTGGCGCGCCGCGCCTCGGAACTCGATCCCGACATCAAGATCATGTTCATCACCGGCTTTGCCGCAGTCGCCCTGAACTCGGATTCGGAGGCGCCCAAGAACGCCAAGGTGCTGTCCAAGCCGGTTCATCTTCGCGAATTGGTCAGCGAAGTGAACAAGATGCTGGCGGCCTGATTCGCAAGGGGCCGGCAGGGCGAAGCCTGCTTGCCTGCCCGCTTTGGAGCCGATATACGGACCCAACCCGTCGTTCAAGGTCTCAGGGCGCGTAGCTCAGCGGGAGAGCACCTCGTTGACATCGAGGGGGTCACAGGTTCGATCCCTGTCGCGCCCACCATCCCTCCTTCCCCAAGACCGCATCGACGGACGCCAGTCGGAACCGGCCGGCAAGAATTTCCGCAAGAACTTCTGATTTGGCCTGGGCTGCGCGATTTGCAAAGATCGCTCAGGCAATCGTAGCGGCCGGATCAATTGGTCTTGTTGGCTTCCCGCACGAATGCGGCGAGCTCGGTGTTGAAGCGTGGCGCGTCCTCGTAGAACGGGGCGTGGCCGATCCCCTCATAGATCGACAGCCTGGCGCCCGGGATGACCGAGGCGGTGTACTTCGCGGCACCCAGTTTGGAATTGCGGTCTTCCGCGCCGTGCGTCACCAGCACAGACAGCTTCAGCTTCGACATGATCTCGGTCGCATCGAGCGGACGGCCGCTGAGCCCGGCGCGGACTTTGGGCGGGACCATCATGTTGAACGACAGCATGGTCTCGAAATCGTCGGCAGTCGGTTGTTTGGAGAAACAGCCGTGCACGAAGGCACGCGTCGCGGCGATGTTGGTGGTAAGATCCTCCGACGCCATCAAGGGCAGGTTTTTCAGATTGTCGCCGACCAGCGCCGGATCGGCCTTGATCCCGGCATCGACGAAGTTGATGCCAGCCAATGCGCTTGCCCCATGGGTCGCAATATAATCGGAGATGACTCGGCCGGCGTAGGACCAGCCGACCAGAACCGGGTGCTTGAACCCGGCGGCGTCGATCACCGCCTGCACCTCGTCGCCCCAGGCCCTGGAATCCCGGTACCGCGCCGGATCCAGCGGCTTGTCGGAATTGCCGTGGCCACGCAGATCGTAGGTCACGATGCGAAACTCTTTGGCAAGGTCGCTGTCGACCTGACGCATCCACGACAAATAGCTTTGCGAGAATCCGTGAATGAACAGGATTTCCGCCCCGGCCGGGTTACCCCATTCCTGCGCGGATATGGTCAGACCGTCGGGCGTCTTCACGGTGATTGGTTTGTACTTCAAGTCCTGCCCAAAACTCGGCTGTGCGATCGCGAGAAACAAAGCGGCCGCGGCCGTCAGCTTGATGAGGCGACCATCCCAAACGGAGTTCGTCATCGCAACCCTCCCTTTGTTTTTTTGTTGGGGCCAGGCTAGCACATGCGCCAAGGGGGTGAAAGTCGGACAGCGGCGTGTGCCGATTGGCTGGCGCAATGGGCCGGTGACGCCGAGCGTGCGGGCAGACAACGTCCGGGCAAACCTGGATATCAAAAATCCGTGCAGAGGGTGCTTCTTGCGGCGCCAAAACCCCGTCACCATTTGACATGCGAAGGAATTCGCCATGTTGGATTTTACCCAAGACACATCCGATGATGAACCGTCATCGCACCCGACCAAACAAGCCGCCGCCGACGATCGCGTTCTGCTCGACGCCTATTCCAACGCCGTGATCGGCGTGACCGAGCAGGTTGGGCCCGCCGTGGTGCGGGTGGAAACCGGTTCGAAAGCGCCGAACAGCCGCGAGCGCGGCGGGCTCGGCTCCGGTATCGTGATCTCGCCGGATGGCCTGGTGCTCACCAACAACCATGTGGTGGGATCGTCGAAACACATCAGGCTGCGCGACCATGAGGGCATCGTCACCGACGCGCGCGTGCTCGGCGTCGATCCCGACACCGATCTCGCGCTGCTGCGCGCCGACGGCGCGCGGGACCTGCGCCATGCATCGCTCGGCAATTCGAAGCGCCTGCGCCTCGGACAGCTGGTGGTCGCGATCGGCAATCCCCTGGGCTTCGAGTCGACCGTCACGGCGGGCATCGTCTCGGCGCTGGGGCGCTCGATCCGCTCGGTGAGCGGCCGAACCATCGAGGACGTCATTCAGACCGACGCCGCGCTCAATCCCGGCAACTCCGGCGGCCCGCTGGTGTCATCGGCGGCCGAGGTGATCGGCATCAACACCGCGATCATCAACGGCGCGCAGGGCATCTGTTTTGCCGTCGCCAGCAACACCGCGCAGTTTGTGCTGTCCGAGATCATCCGCCACGGTTATGTGCGGCGCGCCTATATCGGCGTGTCCGGCCAGACCGCGCCGATTCCAAGACGGCATGCGGTGGTCGCCGGTGTCGACAACAAGATGGGTGCCTTGCTGGCGCAGATCGAGCCGGATAGTCCGGCAGCCCTTGCCGGGCTGTTGCCCGGCGATGTCGTCATCAAACTGGACGGCGTCGACGTCAACGGCGTCGACGACCTGATCCGCATCCTGGATCGCGACCGGATCGACCGCACGCTTGCGATGGAAGTGCTGCGAATCGGCCGATTGCGCGCGACCGACATTCACCCGATCGAGCGCAAGCCATCCGCCCGGCAGGGATGAGTCCCTAGTCGCGCCTCTCGGAGCTGAAAGGCTACTCAGGGAAGGCGGGTTTTCAGGGAAGGCGCCTTTTCAGGGAAGGCCCCTGGCTTCGATTTCGCGGACCAGCTCCAGCGTCGGCTCGGCGAGGCTGCTGCTCGAGGCATCAAAGCCAAACACGGAAGCCAGACTGTCGCGAGCGCTCAGCACCGTTGTGTGCGGGCAATGGGCGGGCGCCTTGCACAAGAGCTCCTTGAGTTTTTCGCCTTGGGCAACGAGGTGCGGCGGGTCGGTCGCGGACCAGGCCACCAGCAGCGGCGTTTCGGTGTCGAGGATGCCGGGAAATGCCGATCGCTCCGCGTATTTGCTGGGGTCGGCGCCAAAATAGGATTTTTCGGCGGCACCAGCGTCAGCGCTCAAACGATAAAGGCCTGACACCAGCACCGCGCCGGCGACATTGGAATCGCGCTCCCGAAATTCCGGGTGGCCCAGGAAACTCGCCACGTGGAACGCGCCGGCGGAATAACCGACCGCCACGACCTCGTCGGGATTGCCCCCGAACAGGTCGATGTTCTGGTGGACCCACGAGATCGCCGCCGCGACATCCCTGGCCCCGGCGGGCCACGGGTTTGCCGGAGCCAGCCGGTAGGCCATTTTCACGCCGACCATTCCGTGCCGTGCGGCAAAGCACATGGCTTCGTCCTGCATTGGGCCCGCGACGTCGGCACTGCTGCTTTCGCCCACGAAACTTTCGCCCGCCACGAACAGGAGCACGGGGCGCCGGGCTGGTTCCTTGGTATCTCCTATCGCGACGTCAAGCACGTTGAGGTCGCTTTCGCCGTACTTCAGGCTCCGGGAAAACGTCACGCCGGCGCAGGCCTTCTGTTCTTCCACCGCGGCATCAACCGGCGCGGGGCTGGATTCGCCGATGACGAGTCCAACCTTCACGATCGGCGCCGCAGGCAGCTGTGAAAACTCGGCTTCGGCGTCGCCAACGCAAGCCCGCGCCGACGTCAGGAGCAAAAGACAAAGTACGAGGTATTTTGTCATCACCCACCGTGCACTAACCGACCGCCGATCCCGTGCTAGCTAGCGATGCGCGGTCGAGGGTTCAAGCACGATCCGTGTTTTTGGCGATTTGACGGCAGACCTGCATGGCTGATATCGCCAAAACACGCGACTAGTCCGCATTGCCACCCCGTCCCGGCTGATCCAAAATACGTCAGCAGGTGGTGCGATGCAGTTCGGCATATTCGATCAAAACGACCGCGGGCCTTCACCGCTTGCCGAACAGTACGAAAACCGTCTGAAGCTGATCGACTTCTACGACCAGGTCGGATTTCGGACCTATCACATGAGCGAGCATCATTCGACGCCGCTCAACCTCACACCATCGCCCAGCGTATTTCTCGCCGCTGCGGCGCAGCGTACGCGGCGTCTCCGCCTGGGCGCGCTGGTTTATATCCTGCCCGCCCATCACCCGCTGCGGCTCGCCGAAGAGATCTGCATGCTCGACCATCTCAGCCGAGGCCGGCTCGAGGTCGGCGTCGGACGCGGCGCCTCTCCGCACGAGTTGCAGTATTTCGGCATCGATCCGCAGACTGCGCCGGCGATGTATGTCGAGGCGTACACCGTCATCAGGCAGGCGCTGACCCAAAAGCAGGTCAATTTCAGCGGCAAATACTACAATTTCGAAAACGTGCCCGTCGAAATAAAGCCGGCGCAGTTGCCGCACCCGCCATTCTGGTATGCGGTGCCGGTGCCGGAGGGCGCGGTGTGGCCGGCGCAAAACAACATCAATATCGTTTGTGCCGGGCCGCTGCCAAAAGTTCGCGAGATCACCGATCGCTATCGCGCCGAATGGGCGGCGGCGGGCAACTCGCCCGATGCTATCCCCTTGCTCGGCATCAACCGCTTCGTGATCGCGGCCGATACCGATCGCGAAGCGATGGAACTCGGCCGCCGCGCCTGGCCGGCGTTTTATGCAAGCTTCATGAAGCTCTGGAAAAAGCACGGCACGCAGCCGCGCTATGCCAGGATTCCGGAAGATTTTGAAACCATGGTCGGGAATGGCGGCGCGCTCGCAGGCTCTCCCGGTACGATCCGGGACCAGGTGAGAGACATGGCCGGCGCGGCGGGCGCGAGCTACTTCATCGCGCAATTTTCCTTCGGCGATCTGTCGCATCAGGAGGTGCTGCACTCCGCGGGCATCTTTGCCCGCGAAGTGCTTCCGGCGTCGCAGGAACATGTCGCCCGCGCGGTTTGAATCACGGCGACATAATGCGGTCCCGCAGGCGGATTCAGGCGACCGCTAAATTCCAACGTACTGCGTTGCGCGGGCGTTAACTAGCCTGCTTCACGGGCCCTCAACTCCTTTCAAATAGCAACGGGGCTGGGTGACGGCGCCCAGTCCGAATCCGCGTTGCAATTCGTTGCCGTTCGTTGCAGTTCTTGGAGGAGTTTTAAAAGTGCGCACCATTCTTGGCGTAATCCTCATTACCGCCGCCACCATCTCGATGGCGTCCGCCCAATCATTTTCGATGGACCATGGACACGCCGCAGACGCGGCGAGAGCGGCAAGAGCGGCGGCCACCGCGGCGGCAGACAAGGCGGCGGCGATCGCCGCCGGGAAACCGCTTACCCCCAGCCAATCCACCGATTTCAGCGTCAACGGCAGCGGCGTTATTCGCGCCGCTCCGCCGCGAACGCCCGAGGAGCAGAAGGCCGACGCGGAAGCGCAGGCCGCCTGGCAAGCGCGCTGCCGTCCGACCGTCATCGAAGATCGTGAGGGAATGCGCCGCACGAAATATGCCGAATCCAATTGCGACCTTTCCCGCTTCAATACCGCCGGGGCACAATAAGCAAACGCCAATAGCCGACATCGTCGCCAGCCGGTCTGATCGCGTCCCGGCGCCACCGGTGCCGGCTGACGCCATTCGAATTCACAAAACGCATCGAGGCTCTCGATCGATACTCCGCAACATCAGGCACGCGCCTCTCGTTGAAATTGGTTACGCTGTCGAGGCGAATCCATTCGATGGAGGAAACGATCATGCTGACCATCTCCCATGCTGCGGGTGCGAACGAGCCGGCGATTCGCGACATCACGCTGGGCGGGCTGCTGCAATGGGCGGCGGAAACGACGCCCGACCGGATTGCGCTGATTGCCGGCATTCCCGACCGCGACCATCGCCGGCAATGGACGTACGCCGAATTGTACGCGCAGGCCCTGCGAACCGCCCGGGCGCTGCGGGCGCGCTTTGAGCCGGGCGAACGCGTCGCGATCTGGGCCCACAACATTCCCGAATGGATCATGGTGGAGTTTGGCGCCGCCATGGCGGGCGTCATTCTGGTCACGGTCAACCCCGGCCTCCGATCGGGCGAGGTCGAATATGTCCTGAAGCAGTCGCGCGCGGCCGGCGTCATGGTGGTACCGGAATTCCGCGGCAATCCGATGCTGGCGACCGTTCAGGCGCTCGCCAGCCGCTGCCCGGAATTGCGCGAGATCATCTGCTTCGATCAGTGGGATGCATTTCTGGCTTCGGGCGGCGCGGCAAAGCCCGAATTGCCCACGGTGCGGTCGACCGACGCGGTAATGATCCAGTACACGTCGGGTACGACGGGATTCCCCAAAGGCGCGCTGCTGCACCATCGCGGCCTGGTCAACAACGGCGCGCACACTGCGGAGCGCGCCGGCATTCCCGATGGCGCGGTGCAGGTCACGACCATGCCGCTGTTCCATACCGGCGGGTGCGTCTGTTGCGTGCTCGGCGCAGTATCGAGGCGCGCCACCCAGGTGCTGGTCGAGGCGTTCGATCCCGGGCTCGTGATCGAGCTGATGGCCACCTATCGCAGCAACGCGATGCTGGGCGTGCCGACCATGCTGGTTGCGATGATGGAGCATCCGTCGTTCGCGTCCGCCGATCTTTCCTCGCTCAAGGCGATCTATTCCGGCGGCTCGACGGTGCCGGCGGCGATCGTGGCGGATCTCGAAAAACGGCTGGGCGCGCCGTTCACGATCGTGTTCGGCCAGACCGAGTGCTCGCCGGTCGCCCTGATGACCTGGGCCTCCGACAGCATCGCGGACAAGGCCAACACCATCGGCACGCCGATGCCGAATGTCGAGGTGAAGATCGCCAACCCGGATACCGGCCAGACCGTTCCGGTCGGCGAGATCGGCGAGATCTGCACGCGCGGTTATCACGTCATGCACGGCTACTTCGAGGACGAAGCCGCCACCAGGGCTGCGATCGATACCGAGGGCTGGCTGCACACCGGCGACCTCGGCGCGATGGATGCGCGGGGCTATTGCACGATCGAGGGACGGCTGAAGGACATGATCATTCGCGGCGGCGAAAACATCTATCCGCGCGAACTGGAGGAATTGCTGTTCCTCCATCCCAAGGTCGGAGACGTCGCGGTGGTCGGATTGCCGGATCAAAGATGGGGCGAAGTCGTCGCGGCGTTTATCCGGCCGCCGCCGGGCATGAGCATCGACAAGGACGAACTGCACGACTATGTGCGCGAGCATCTCGCCCCGCACAAAACCCCGCGCCATTGGTTCGTGGTCGACACCATGCCGCTCACCGGATCCGGCAAGATCCAGAAATTCAAGCTGCGCGAGCAATGGTCGAAAGGCGAGATGAAGGAGATTTGATACCGGCGAGGCTGGCAGGCGGAGGACTCAAAACCATCCCCGTCATCCCGAGCGTCGGACTCAAGGCGCAGCGAGCATTTTCAATACTCTCCAAACAACTTCAAAAGATTCGTTTTTCGTCATGGCCGGGCATAGCCGTCCGAAGGACGGCGTCGCTTTCGCTCGCCTATGTCCCGGCCATCCACGTCTTTCTTGCTGTGTTAAGACGCGGATGCCGGGGACATCTAGCGCGAAGACGCGCTTCTGACCAATCTCCAAAATCAGTCTTGAATCTGATTTGCCGCAACTCGGGAATCCCAAATCGTTAGGCCGTGTACCCATAAACTTGGTGGCATGACGCGGTGATGCCATTTTTCCGCTTTGCTCACCAAGATCGTGCGGCGGCGCAATATGTCGCTAAGGGCCACAAGCAGCCCATGTTGGCGATCTCGACAGTTCCAGAGTGCACGCACTAAATTTGCGATTCCGTTTTCGATTCTAGGCTACTTTGCCCCAGGCGTGGCTCTGTCCCAGCCAGTAGTCGCTGAATGTTGGCACGATGGCGCACAATCACGTAAATGCTGCCTGCAATCACCAGTAACCGATAGGGCAACGGTTGCTCCAAGCCGCAGATGAGGGCGATCGCAGTCAACGCCGCTAGCATCGAACCAAGGGAAACAATCCGAAAAATAGCCAGCACAAGGCCAAAAACCGTCGCAGCACCTAAACCTACTGGCCAAGACATCGCCAGCAACACGCCTAGCCCCGTCGCCGCGGATTTGCCACCTGTAAAATTCAACCAAATCGAACGGCTATGCCCCAACAACACGGCAAGTCCGGCCAAGCAAACAGCCCAAGGCACCCAGGTTTGCAGATCAAGCGCTGTCGGTGGCGTGACGGACGACAATGTATAGAACCAAGGATAAAACCAGCGGGCAAAGACGATCGCCCCCACACCTTTCAGCACATCTACCAGGAGCACCACCAACGCGGGCCATTTCCCCAGGGTTCGCAATACGTTCGTTGCCCCAATGGATTTGGAGCCATGCTCTCGGATATCAATGCCCTTGAGCAGTTTCCCCGCCAGATAGCCCGTGGGCGTAGAGCCGAAGAGATAAGCGATCGCCAATCCAGCCACACTCGCTATCCAGAAAACCATGGGATTCACCCCGACCTAGTATTGATGTCGCACGGTTGGCGCTACGTCGATCATGCCCAGATCTACAAGTGTGCGGTGGAAGCGGCGTTTCCGTTCCGAGGGCGATGCGAAGTAGGCTTCGCCACAATGCTCG
>WNFO01004918.1_pt1 | contig 16921 bp, 15 predicted proteins | sample 5400251 | NCBI WGS metagenome assembly WNFO01 (sample SAMN13153354, study PRJNA577476) | soil metagenome | isolation source: 100 cm saprolite under Madrone tree | place: USA:California | collected 2016-06-14 | reverse complement strand
CGCACCGAGAACGGAGAAGAGCACTCCTTCCGCGCCTTCGAGTACGAGATCGAGGAACTGATCTACCTCGCATGGTTGGAGCGGTTCGTCATCACGGTATGCGCCCGCGACTCCGACGGGCACCCCGTAGTCTCTGTGATCCTGCGCCGTCCCTCGCGTGCGCTACGCGGTTGAAAGCGTTAGGGGCGTGCGTTTTCGCGTTCTGGTAAGATTCGCGGTTTGGTATAAACAGAACAGACGATACAACGACTAAGGGCGTTTCTAATATCGCGATCGACTGTTGACTTTTCGGCACTGGCGGGGGACTCGTTTTCGCGCTGTTACCTGTGCTGGGCCTTAGGACTCGTAATAAATTGACCGATCTGTAAAGAGTCGCTGAGAGGTTCTCACAGACGCAACGGACAAACACTCCGCTTCAAAAAAATACCTCGAAGGACAAAGACTCCGGCGGCCCGGACAAGTGACTTTGAATCGCTTTGCCTCAGGGTAACTGCGAATAAAGCTCGTGAACGTTTGCCGTGGTTCCCCGTTGCAAATCTGCCATAATGTTATGAGTTGAAGAACCCTCTTCCGGCAGTAAGTGACGACACCGGGCCGTGCTTCCGCCTGCCGAAAAGTAAAGGAGTCGGTGTGGTTTTCCCATGTTGCAAGGTGGAACGGCTTCTTTAGTTTGGCAGGAGGTTGTGGTTAGATCTGTCTCGCGAACATATCGCGCACTGGAGACAGAAAAGAAATGGCAACAATTGCGCCGTTCAGCATGACCATGAAGGACGTAACAGCAAGAACAAACGAACACGATCGCGACACAGAGTGGTGTGGTTGAACAGCACTGTAAACCAGTACGAGACCGAGGAGTAGAACAAACAGCAGGCGTGCCCAACGGTGAAAAAACCACAATCCTGCGAGAATGGCAAGTAACATGGCTACCGCCGTAGTATCGCCGAAAAGCTCCACATACGCGTGCAGCGAACGACACGTCGCGACGTGACGGTACGATGCCTCGCCGACGATCCAGTCCAGAACGCACCAGCAGCCACGCACAAATACAACGGCACGAAAAATCGAAACTGCGCTCATCGATCTAGACCTTATGGCTGCGGGCGCGAGGTGGGCGCGCGAGCACGGGGTTGAAAAGGTGAGTGTGTTTGCCGTTCATATTTTCGCGGGCTACTCGCCTTTTTGAGGTGGAGCAGAGCCGCACCAACGGCCGGGACAGTGGTGTTCCGGAGCGTTGCAGTTTTAAACAAGTCGAACAAACAAACACACTCGAATGAAAAAAGAACTCTATCTTGGACTGGATGTCCACAAAGACTGTATCATCGGGGCGGTAGCGGAGGAAGGGCGCAAAGGGGAAGTGCGCGAGACTGGTGCTATCAGCAATGATTTGCACGCGGTGGAAAAATGGATTGGACGGTTGCGCCAGGCGCATGGCAAGGAGGTGATCCTGCGCGCGTGCTATGAAGCGGGGCCATGCGGGTTTGGGCTGGCGCGACGGCTCAAGCAACTTGGGGTGGAATGCGCGGTGGTGGCCCCTTCGCTGATCCCGACGCGTTCAGGCGATCGGGTCAAGACCGACCGGCGTGATGCGCGCAAGCTGGCGCGACTATTGCGAGCCGGTGAACTGACCCCGGTGTACATTCCTGATGCGCGCGATGAAGCAATCCGGGATTTGTGCCGGGCCCGCAGCGATGCGGTGGATGATCGGCGCCGCTCACGTCATCGTTTGAAAGGGTTCCTGCTGCGTCATGGGTATCGTTACCAAGGCAAGAGCAGTTGGAGCGCGGCCCATGAACGTTACCTGCGTGAGCTGGTGCTGCCGCATCCGGCCATGAAGGTGATCCTGGAAGAATATCTGCAATCGATCGCGGCGGCGGGTGAACGGATCGCGCGCTGCGAAGAGGCGATGCGTGTGCTGTTAGAGCAATGGCGTCTTGCGCCGGCGGTGCGTGCCCTCACGGCGATGAAAGGCTTTCAAACGGTGGCGGCCATGATCCTGGTGAGCGAACTGGGGGAAGTGCATCGCTTTGTCCATCCGCGTCAGGTGATGGCGTATCTGGGGTTGGTGCCCACGGAGAACAGTTCCAGTGAGAGACGACGCCAGGGCCATATCACCAAGTGTGGCAACGCCCATGCCCGATGGTTATTGGTGGAGTGTGCCCAGCATTACGCTAGCCCACCCAAAGTGAGCAAGGAACTGAGCCGGCGCCAGGAGGGTCAATCCCAGGAGGTGCGGGCCATCAGTTGGCGAGCTCAGAACCGGTTGCATCGTCGCTACACGCGTCTTTTGGCGCGGCGACTCCAGCGCAACAAGGCGATGGTGGCAGTGGCGCGAGAGCTGTGCGGTTTTATCTGGGAACTGTTGCGCACCCAACCCTGCTACCAAGCGCAATCCCGATCGGTCTAAAAAAAGATGGTTCGAGGGGAACAGATTAACAAGGAGGAGACACCCACAAAACGTCAACGCCATACCAAAACTAAACACAGGAGCGGCTCTGAGGCGACAGATCACGGTAGCCAATCCACGATGTCTCGTTAGCGTTAAGGCTGGAAAAATCCAACCCGAGCACGCGTCACCTAGACTGTTGGAAGAAGGCTGCGGTGAATTAAAAGAGTGCCGGATAGGTCCCGCGCAAAAAAACACGGGGCAGCCCGCGAATATCAGCATCACCAACCGCCGGGAACCTAACTCACCCCGACTGATCGGCCGCCTCAAACCCGCTCCTACTTATCTACTATCAGAGCGATGCAAACACTCGCACCAGACTTCTTTTGCCCGTTGACAAATCCACAGCCATATCAACGAGATAGAGCTCAGCGACCGCCGACGAAACCGGGCTGTGCTGCGAGTTTCAATGTTGAAGTTGTCACATGGAAATTTTCTCGCCGGTCGGCGGTTCGCTGGAGCGACTGGTTAGATGCGGACGCGTGCACTCGGGTGGCGTGGAGAACGGAGAACAAAACAATCAGCGCCCACAAGAGCACTAAGCTCGTGACAATGACTACGCCGCGAACGCGCCGCTGCTGGGGACTCTCCGACTCGTACCGCGCGGAAATGTGCTGGTACCTTCCACGATGCAGAAACGCGAAATAGAGTGGCACTGCGAGGACTGCAAACGAGAGATAGATTTGCAGCTTCGAGAGGTGTGGAATGACTGAATATCCCGGCGCCAAGATAGTATCCACGATGACCAGTAGCAGAAAAATATTGCACCAAGCAATCGCAATGATGCCGAGAAAAGCTGTCAGATGCGGTGGCGTGACATCGTGCTTCCAGCGCGAAGCGAAACGATACATCCGGTAGAAGAGGTAGGTGTATGCGTCGAGAAGGAGCATCTAACTATGATTAGGCGAATGTTCGTGAAACATCGCGAATTATTCTTCGTCTAATCCGGTGGCTATACGACCACCTCCCGCCATGCGGCGGCATGGGCGCGGACGGGTGAACCGAAACCTTTAAGGCTCACTTCGCCGAGGTCTTCGAAGAGAAGTCCCTTGCCAAGGCACAGCTCGGCGATTGCGTTCGATACCAGGATTTGTTCCGGTTGCGCGTGGGCGCAGAGCCGCGCTGCCAGTTGAACGGTGGATCCAAAAAGGTCGTTATGTTGCTCGACCGGTTCGCCTGCTGCAGCGCCGACTCGCACCTTAAGCTGGCGGTCGGGATTTGCTTGTGCATGCTTGTCCAACTCGCGCTGAATTTGAATTGCACATCGCACCGCGCCCGCTGGCGAGACGAACGACGCCATGATGCCATCGCCGGTGTGCTTCACCTCGCGTCCGCCTAATGCGGATAACGCATCTCGGACAATGGTGTCGTGGACGCCAAGGATCGCCAGCGCCACTTCGTCACCAAGCGATTGAGTCAATGTGGTTGAATTTACAACGTCCGTGAACAAAACGGTTCGGATCCCCGGATCTCGCGCGTCCGCTCCGCCACCGGGCAGGATTACAGCTCCCGCGGCATTTGTTTCGACACCACCCACAAATCCCTCTGCAAGTTCAGGCTGTATCTCAATAATCTTGTCAGGTAGCAGGCCATGTGCTTCGCGATGGACTTGCTTCGCCGCTTCGGCGTTTGGTGCATGGCAGAGACAAAAAACTTTTCCTGCCTTTTCGTTGAGCCAGTATTTGGTGTATTCAACGCCATATTTCCGCTGCGTTTCCATGTCCTTCGCGTGAGCCTTCGCGACGTCTTCCGGAGTCGTTCCCTCCGGAAGATTGTGAATGTCCATGTATAACGGCATAAAGTCGGATTTTAGCGCGATGTGACGCGATGCGAAACCGCGATGTTCGCCGGCTGATTTAGCGTCTGGTAAACGACACAATAACGCTCCGTCAATCGAATGAGGTTCGCCAGTTGCTCTTCGCTGGCGTCGGTATCCAGATCGAAATGCAACCGAATCTGCTTGAAGCCAATGGGCACCTCCTTGGAAACGCCAAGTGTTCCTCGAAAATCCAGATCGCCCTCGGCGCGAATTGTCGCGTTGCGCAAAGTAATCCCGAGAGCGGTAGCCACTGCGCCTAACGTGACGCCCGTGCATCCGACCAGCGCTTCGAGCAACATGTCCGCAGAACACGCGCTTTGACCATCTCCGCCGGTGGCCGGATGAAGCCCCGCTTCGACGCGTGCTTTTCCGCTTTCAATTTTGCAGGTCACATTTTGGCCGACTCGTCCCTCCGCCCTCAGTGTGACCAATGCCGTCTCAGGACGCTCGCGATACTGAGCTTTCAGAGGCGCCTGCAACGATTTTAACTCTTCGGCAGTCATTAGTGGAATTTCAGGTTGTAAGACAGTAGAGGCAGCCGTGTCGGCTGCAACGCCTGCCGCTACAGAAAGGGTAATCTTTCGACGGAGGCGAAAATGCGAATTGCAGAATCAGGCGGCCGTGACGCTGCCAGATTATTTGCCGCTCGGCGTAATGTTTTGGTTCACTCTAAAGAAATTGTCCGGATCGTATTTCTTTTTGATCGCGACCAACCGGTCGTAATTTGCGCCGTACGTTTTCTTCACGCGCTCTTCTCCTTCGTCGCCCATCAGGAAGTTCACGTACGCTCCGCCAGCGGAATACGGGTGCACCGCGTCGTAATAGCTCTTCGTCCACGAGATAATCTTCTCTTTGTTCGCCGGGTCAGGGTCGACGCCGACCATCACCTGGGCCCAATTGGAATCGCGATAATTCCATGCTGTATCATTTTTGCCGACGCGTGATGCCGCGCCGTTGATTGGATACATATGCATCGTAGAATGCATCGTTGGAAGCGCTTCACCAAAGCGAACATGCTGCGCAATCGCTTCGTCGCTTATCTCATTTACAAAATCCGCGCGCTTTGCAGGGCAGGCTGCGGCAGCGGGCCTACGAAGTCCAGCGCAGGCTTTTTGAACGCCCGGATCGGCTCGAACGTTTTTTCTGCTTTGTCCAGAGGCCCGGCATAGGCCCAGACCACGCCGCACATTTTTTTCATGTGCAGGTGTTCGGGGAAGGGGGGAGCTGGCGGGACAGTTAGAAAGGCGAAAAAGCCATTCAGATCATCGGGTGCCGAGGGGATCAGATCGCGATACCATTTCATCACATCGGCTGTTTCGCTCAGCTCGTAAAGCATGGGACCGGCATACAGCACGTCGATCGGATGCAGCCTGAACGTGAACGATATGACGACGCCAAAATTGCCGCCGCCGCCGCGGAGCGCCCAGAACAGATCCGGATTTTCGTCGGCATTCGCTTTCACAAATTTGCCGTTGGCTAGCACAACATCGGCGGAGAGCAGATTATCGATACTCAATCCGCATTTGCGCGTGAGGTGACCGATTCCGCCCCCCAGCGTTAATCCACCAACACCAGTTGTGGAAATGACTCCGCTCGGGGTAGCGAGTCCGAATGCATGCGTTGCATGATCAACGTCACCCCAGACGCATCCGCCTCCAACCGTGACGGTGCGCGCAACAGGATCGACCCGCGTGTATTTGATCGGCGCAAGGTCGATCACCAAGCCGTCATCACAAATTCCCAGACCGCCCGCGTTGTGGCCGCCGCCTCGGATGGAAACCAGGAGACCGTTATCGCGCGCGAAATTCACGGACCGCATGACGTCTGCGACATCCACGCACTGCGCGATCAAGCGTGGTTTTTTGTGGATCATCCCGTTATACACCTTTCGGGCGTCGTCATAATCTGCGTCGCCCGGCTGAATCAATCTGCCTCTGATGTTTGTTTTGAACTCGGCGATGGAATCTTCGTTGAGCATGGTAAGAGAGTTGTAACGCAGACAGTCATACCTGGTGGCTGAACGATCAAGAGCTAGCGAGCGGCGTTGCACGTTTTTTTCGATTGAAACAAAGGTGCATTTACGGTTAGCATCTCGGCAGAGGCTACTGCGCAATGTCTCACCCCTACACCTCCTGGACGCGGCGCGATTTTTTAAAACTCGCCGGGCATGCTGGGTTGCTCAGTGCATTTCCAACATTGGCGAGTGCGTCTGCCGCGCTTGAACCCGACATGGCGTGCATCTCAATCCTGCACACCACGGATTTGCACGGCCATATTTTGCCGACCTCCGATTACGATGGAACGACTAATCTTGGCGGGCTAGCTAGATGCGTCACGCAAATTCAGCGTTGGCGCCGGCAGAATCCGAATTCAATCCTCATCGATGTTGGCGACGTCTATCAAGGCACGGACGTGAGCCTGCGAAATAAGGGCGGGCTGATGATTGATCTTTTCAATCATCTCAATTACGACGCATGGGTCATCGGAAATCACGAGTTCGATTGGGGAATCGAACCGTTCCATGACGCGCTGCAGAAATCCGCAATGCCGGTACTCGCCGCGAATTTGTTATTCGAAGGTACATCGGCAGGCGAATTTCAGGATGGGAAACATCCAATGGCCAACGTTCAGCCAATGATCGTGAAGGAAATCCTGGGAATTAAAGTCGCGATAATCGGCATCACGACGCCGGGCATGTCGTTCTGGCTTCCGCGGGAGTTTACGCCGCGACTCGAGTTTCCGCATCCCGTTGAGTCGGTGCGCCGGGCAATTGCGAAGGCAAAGAGAGACGGCACGGACGCCATCCTACTCACTGGTCATATGGGACTCAAGCCGCACACTGGCGGGGATGACTTTGCCAACACAGTGATGGCGCTGACTTCCGAATTTCCGGATATTGCTGTTTTCATTGCCGGTCATACGCATCAGGCAATTCCGAATCGCCTAACGAATGGTGTGCTTTTCACACAGGCGGACCACTTTGGAATTCACGTGGGTCGTGTGGATCTGCTGTTTGATCGTAATTCAAAAAAGTTGCTGCGTCGCGAACCCATCTGTGAGCTGATGGACAACCGGTTTCAGCTCGATCACGTCGTCATTTCGCGGGCGGGGGCACAGCTCACCGAATCGGAAGCCACCCTTGCACAGTCGATTGGTGAGTTGACGGAGACGTTGCACGGTCGCGGCCGGAATGGCCGAACGAGCGAAATCGAGAAACTAATCGGCGCGGCGATTATGGAATCTTTGTCGGAGCGACACATCGTGGTCGATGGAGTTATCCACGGCGTGTTCGATGAAAACGCTAAACTTGCAGCCGGCCCGATCACGGTAAACGACGTTTGGAACATCCTTCCCTATGAAAATTTTATCGTTACCGCCGTTCTTTCACCGGATGAAATCAAAGCTGTCATGGAAGAAGTGTATGCCAGCCACGAGTCGCGAAGTTTGCTGGGCATCGAACTCAGAGTGGAGGGCCGTGGTCCCGATCGCAGAGTTGTTTCGATGATGTTTCCAGACGGACGCCCGCTGGAAAGTCGCAAAAGGTATATTATTGCCGTTAACAGTTTCGACGCACGGAGCGGCGGCCATCACTTTATGAAACTGCGGGCGTTGCTCGACAGGCCCGAGTCGAATTGTGTTCTGCATCCTGTGCAAACACGTGATGCGCTCATCAATTATTTTCGGCGTCATAAAATTGTAAACAGAATTTCCGAGGCGCACACGTGGCCGGAGGCCGCCTGACCGGCCAGTGACCCCGACCGGAGCGGAGCCAACAGTTCCGCGCAGCCTAGTTCACGGTTTTGCAACGGATTGAAAGCTTGGCCTCGCCCCAAAAAAGTTTCGGGGCTGCGTTGCAGCCTCGACTTCGCTCGGAATGACCAAACAGTTCCTCTTGCAAAGGCGGCGCGTTTTGCTTGCCTATGTCCCCATGCGCGTCGGGATTCTTTTGTTTGTTGCTTCGCTTGTCGGTGCGGGTTTTGTCTCATCCCAGACACCAAAATCCCGATCGCCTTCTCCATCACCGGGCTCGACGCTGCCGGAGTTTCGACCAGCGTTGATCGGGACAGCTCCCAATTCGTTGATTAACACGATCGATACTGCCGACCTTCTTAAGAAGGGCCAAAAGGAAGCCGCGATTATGTTCTCCTGCCTTGTGGCGCCGACCGGGAACGTTGTTCGCAGCGGTGCCTATCGCGGCACGCGCGGATCCGAACTTCTTGAGCAGGAGTTACTCAAACGCCTCGTAACCGCAAAGTTCATTCCTGCAATTCACAATCACCAGCCAGTCATCGCCGTCTTCTATGGAACAGTGAAATTCGCAGTCGTGAACGGGAAACCACGGCTCCGCATTTTCGCCAACCAGCAACTGGAGGAAGTGGACAAGGAAACCGATTTCGTTGATCCGCAACCATACGTAGGGCTGGATTCAAAATTCACCGGTCTGCATTATCCCGAAACGGGTAGCACAGTCGCTGTCACTGGTGTTGTGGAGCTGGCGCTGAGTGTAGACGCGAAGGGAAATTTGAAGAACACGCAGGTTTTATCTGAGGAACCACCTTTGCTTGGTTTCGGGGATGCGGCGCTTTCGGATTTCGGAGGCGCGAAATTCATTCCGGCATTCCGAAAGGGTCAGCCGGTCGAATGTAACGTGAAGATTCCGGTCTTCTATAAGCCGTCGGCTTAACTCCGCGCAATCCGGGCGGAAAAGAGTAGAGGTCGGTTGATGAACAAGCTTGTTCGCGCTTCTTTTTTTAAGCGCGATCCGCTCGCGTGTGCGCGCGAACTTATCGGCACTGAACTGATATGGGGCGAATGCTCTGGGGTAGTCGTCGAGGTGGAAGCGTATGCGGCAATCGATGACGAAGCCGCGCACACGTTTACGCGACCGAGCGCGCGCCGCTTTATCGAGCGCAACAAAGCAGGCGCGGCGTACGTCTATTTTAATTACGGCGTGCATTGGATGCTGAACGTGCTCATAAAAGGCAATGAGAACGGCTTTGTTTTGATTCGGGCGCTTGAACCGCGACGCGGCATTGAACTGATGAAGCGCCGCCGCGGCGTAGGTGATATCCGTCAGCTTTGCTCCGGCCCGGGCAAACTCACGCAGGCCTTCGCAATCACCGGGCGACATCATGAGATGAATCTGTGCGCCGATCAGCGCCACTGTTTTGTCTCGGATCGACAGGCGCGTTTCGATGTTGTGGCAGACAAACGCATCGGCATCAGCCGCTCTGCGCATCTGCCGTGGCGATTTACGCTGCGCGGGAGCCCGTTCGTAAGCCAACCGGTCAAGCTGTAGCTGCGCATTCTCGCTTCTGGGGGAGCGCATGCCGCTTGCCTGCAGGCGTAGGCGGCCTGCCGACGACATTTCTCTTCGGCAGGCTGCCGAAAAGTACAGGCTGGCAGCCTGTGCTCCCCGGAATATTGACTCGCTTTGCGCTTGACCGAAGTTTCTCGCTCAAATGAATCGGAATAAACAGCGTGTTTTGCTCGGCATGAGCGGGGGAGTGGACTCCAGCGTGGCCGGATTTTTGCTGCGCGAGCAGGGCTACGACGTGGTCGGCGTCACGATGAAAGTCTGGCCGCAGGATTGCATCTCACGCGCGGAGGACAAATGCTGCGGGCCGCAGGCGGTCGCCGATGCACGGAGCGTGGCGCACGCGCTCGGCATTGCGCATTATGTTGTTGACGAGACCGACCAGTTCGAGCGTCTCGTGATCGATTATTTCGCCGGCGAATATCAGGCCGGGCGGACGCCGAACCCATGCGTCATGTGCAACGAAAAACTTAAGTTCGGAAATCTCTGGAGTAAGGCGAAGGCGCTCGGCTGCGACTACATCGCGACGGGTCATTATGCAATTATTGAGCACGTTGTACCCGGGATCGGCGACCCCGGCCGTGTTGGTGCGTCGATCCAATCCGACTCTGCCGGGGTCAACGACCCCGGCTACAGCTACGCCGTGCTGCGGAAAGGCATCGATCCACGGAAGGATCAGTCCTATTTCCTTTTCAGTCTGCGACAGCCGCAGTTACGGCGCGCTCTGACGCCATTGGGCGAAATGACCAAGCCGCAGATCCGCGACATCGCACACTCGTTAGGCCTAAAGGTCGCCGATAAGGTCGATAGCCAGGAGATTTGTTTTGTTCCCGGCAACGATTACAAGGCGTTTCTGCGTTCACATTTGGGCGACAATGAATTTCATCGCGGTGAAATTTACGACGTTGATGGAAAGTTCGTCGGCAAACACGATGGCATCGAATTGTTCACGATCGGACAGCGCAAGGGCCTTCCCGGCGGTTCGCCGCGTGCACGGTATGTGGTCGATCTGGATCCGGCGACCAATCGCGTCATCGTTGGAAACACTGCAGACTTGGTTTGCGAGCAGTTCGAAATCGATCGCGTGAATTGGCACCCTGTAGCCGGGGGCGGTGACCCCGGCAGCGTCATGGGCATACAAGAAGCCGGGGTCAACGCCCCCGGCTACAGCGACGAAATCGAAGCGACGGTGAAGATTCGCTACAGCCATCCCGGCACGCGCGCGAGTGTGACGCCTTTAGAAAACAATCGGGCGCGCATTCGCCTGCACGAACCACAGCGCGCGGTAACCCCCGGACAAGCTGCGGTCCTTTACGACGGTGACGTTGTGTTAAGCGGCGGCTGGATCTGCCGGAGAGAAGCATTGATACCGGCTTAAGATCGCCTAGAAAAAAAGTAACGAACCTCTTGTTCCCGTCCTTTCCCAGCAGCCTTTGTTGCCTTCGTTAGCTTCTGTTGAATTCTTTTATGCCGCAAAAGATTCTGCTCGCCCTCAGCACATTTCCGGACGCGGAAATCGCGCGCCGGATTTCGCATGATTTGGTGAGCCAACGATTTGCGGCGTGCGCGAATATTTTGCCGGCCGTCGAATCAATTTACCGTTGGAAGGAAAAGATCGAATCGGGAAACGAAACCCTCGTCTTCTTCAAAGTCGGCGAAGACCGGCAATCGGCGTTCCAAGACAAGCTTCGATCGCTTCATCCTTATGACGTTCCGGAGATCATTTTCCTTGCGGTCGGAAGCGGGCTTCCGGAATACCTGCGTTGGGTCAGTGAGAATTGCCGTCAGGTGCCCTGACGTTTCCTGCCAACTGCGTAGATTGCGATGCCAATCGCGTTTGCGATTGCGGTCACGGCAATAATTTTCGCAGCGAAAGTCACCGTGCTTGGAACATCGATAATCGGGTGGACAGTAAAGTAAATCGCGGACAGGGAGACGGCTGCGCCGCAGATGGCTGCGATCCGTAACCAGATGGGAGCTCCGGAACGAATCTCGGTCGCGCCGAAGATCGGTATGGCGAACATGGTGAAGTAAACAATTCCGTAGAAAACGTTCGCCGCGTTATCGACAAGTTGAAACGCTTCCTGGATTCCCGCACCGATCTGGCTGGCGATAGCAATCACGAGCGTCACCGTCCCGACGAAGATAATCGAGTTGATTGGCGTTTTGTAGCGCGGATGCAAACGCGAGAACCAACTCGGGAGCAACTGGTCCCACCCTGCGACCATTGGCAATCGCGAGCTGCCGGTTACATGAACGCTTGTGGAAGCAATCGTGCGCGTAGTCATCAACAAAATTCCAATCGATGCGATGGCACCTGCGATTGGAAAGGAACGCAGGCCGAGTCGCAATGTTTGAGGCACGGGACCAATAAGATCGATGGGATGGTGGCCAATGAACGCGAGCACGGAGCTCGTGCCGAAAATAAACATCAATGCGATGATTGGCGAAGCGATCAGTACCGAGCGCCCGATGTCGCGCGCGGGCGAGCGCGTTTCGCCCGCGAGAATGGCTACGTATTCGAATCCGCTGAGAGCTCCGACAGCGAGCTTGGTAAAAATATTGAAGCAATAAAAGATCGACATTGTAGGCAGCGCGAGTTGTAACGGGTGATACGATTTCAGCTCGCCGCGCGCCAGCCCGACGAGCGGCAGCAGGATCAACGCTGAGTAAACGAGGAACATCGCCAATGCGCCGATGTTGTGAACCCATTTGCCTAACGACAACCCGCGCACACAAGCCCATCCAAGGCCGACGACCAGGGCCGCGCTAATCAGCGACACACACCATTTGCTCTCCGGCATCCAGGCGGCGCCCGGACCGATTGCGTAAGAGATGTTCGTTGTGGTGAACATTCCACCGAGCGCTATCACCGTGATCGAGAGCAGCCAGAGATTCCATGCGACCATAAATCCGGCGAACTCGTTGAAGCCCAGTTTAGCCCATTGATAAATACCGCCTTCGAGCGGTATCCGGTTGCTGAGATACATAACCACCACCGCCTGGGGAACGTAAAAAAGCAAGATCGCCAGCAGCCAGAAGAAGAGCTGCGCCTGGCCGAGTTTCGCGGCGGCACCGACCCAACTCGAGCCGACCACAAACAAAATTTGTGTCAGCGCAAGGTCGCGCAGAGCCAGCGGCTTTTTCAGCGCGACGCTGTGTTGTGCAACGTCGTGTTCTGCGCGATCGAGTTGGGTTGCCATAGGCAGAGAGTGAAGAATTGAAGCCCTGAACCGGACTTTTGCACGTCATCCTGAGCGGAGCACAGCGGAGTCGAAGGATCCCGCGATGTTACCAAACGATTATGCCACGGGATTGAAAGCCTGGCCTCGCCCCGAAAGCTTTCGGGGCTGCGTTGCAGCCTCGACTTCGCTCGGAATGACTTCGTTTTGACGCTTCAACCCTTTAACGGTTCAACGATTATTGGTCGTGCTCTTGTTCCGACCTGATCGGCGGCGCTGGTTCGTTTCGAAATTCGCGGTGGCGGATCTTGCCGCCTGCATATGCGATGTAGGCGCCAGAGGCCAACGTGGCCGCGCCGACCAACAGCACGACGAGGGCGAACGGCACAGACGATTTTGGCCAGCGCAAAGGAACGACGATCGCCGCCATACTCAAAGCCGCAAGCGCATAGAAAATGTAAATAACCCTCTCGGCGCGTGCTTCGTGTTCATCGAGCCACGCATGACCATCGTCATCTGTCATGGCCAGAACGCGGTCGTATCCTTGCTGGCCAAATTCTAAGACCGGCCATGCGGAGATCGAAGTCATGAATACCAGAATTAATGTCACAATCTGCGCTCTGCGGTTCTTTGAAACCACAGCGCCGATAAGACCGAGCCAGCTGATAAGCAGCCCGTACACCGGCAGCGGATTGAGCAACACATGAACGTATTCCGGCTGGCGCAAACCGCGAATGAAACCCTCGATCATAGCTTGCCGTTCCACTGAGTTCCGCAGACGTGAGCGGAATTCCGTACTTCTTGCGGCAGGTAATTTTGCCAGTCCGCAATGGTGAAATGCCACCATTCGGTCCGCAGTCCCCAGAATCCTGCCTTATGCATTGCGTACTGCAGCAAGCGCACGTGTGCGCGTATTTCGGGAGAAGAACCTGCGTATCGCCACATCGCCGCAGGAGTGAAATCGTCGAAGTCACTCGGCATAGTCAGAGGGCGATTCCATGAATCGACAATAGTCGCATCGACGGCGATCCCCCAACTGTGAAGCGAACCCACCCCGACTTCGGGATTGGCAACATAATCCCTGTTGTGCGATGCCTCCCAAAGCTTTGTCTGTGCCGCCACTGGCCGATAAGCGTCCCAGATTTTTAATCCATATTGGTAACGACGCAGAAACGCCTGTGCCGTAGTCAAAGCTGAGGCAACCTCCGGACGCGTGAGCGCGCGCGTTCCCTGAGGGTAAAGGGGCTGCTTCAGCAAATTGTTGTTTCCAGCGTAGCGCAAGTCCACCACGATCGTGGGATTCACCGATTGGATATCAACGAGAGGCTCACCCGCAGTTGCGTTGATGGAAACCAGCATTAACCCGAAAGCAGCCAGCAAACAAAGCGAGACGTTGTGGCGGCGTGTTTCCATTCTTCCTAATACGCTGCCACGGCCGCTTCAGGGACATCTATTCCTGCGAGACGCTCGAGAAGAAGGTGCGCGCTGTTTTCGGGCATAGTGAAACGCAATTCCAGATTCGAATCGCCTCGTGTTTGGATCTCCGGCAGCTGCGAGTAAAGCAACAGCGATGAGTCAGTCAAACGTAACCATTTTTGCGCATTGCTTCGCAAATCTCGCGCGACATCGGCTGCTTTTTTTGGAGCATTCACTTTGATGAGGATTCTGGCTTTTACTGGATTCTGCAGGCTCACTGCAAGCCCGATCAATTGCGACGCTTCGAGTAGTTCACGGGAGAAGACGGGATGAAAGACGCGCGAAAGATCGGTGGGATCGCGGGAAATGAGTCGCAGCGCGCTCTCGTGATCGAGCGCCTGGAAACGGTCGAACAGTTGACCGGTGATTTTCAGGTCCGGTTTCATTCCAAGACGGACCAGCACGAGTTCATCGACTTCTCCCGGCGCGCCAACGGCGAGTGTTGCCGGTCCGACGCGAGCAACCGCAAAATCGGGCTTGCCGACCGTAACCTCTGCCGCGCCGGAGCTTTGCCCGGAGCTGGGCTGTCGTTCCCATACTGGCAAGCCGCTAATCGAGCGCTTTTGGAAATTCTTATCGTCCGCGACTGTGCGAATGATCTTGGCAAGTCCGCGACGGGTTTGGACGAGGTTGAACTCGCGAGTCTCGCCCGTTTCGTTCGTAGTGAGCGCGCGCGTGATGCGCGCCGTGTCCCGAGATGGGTGCAGACCCGGGACGGAGGCGGCTGGGCCGATCAATCCAGGCCAAAGTTTTGGCTGCTGATCCCGCCAGCGCTTCGCGAGATTCGCGCGGTCGAACTGTTCAGCATTAATCGAAAGGATAGTGTCGGTTTCCTGTGGCAGCCATTCGCGTCCGCGTGGAGATTGGAAAACCACCAGCAACGTAATTGCCAGCAGAATCAGCACTGAAAACGCGCTGAAGTAAAACTTTCGCAGCTCCTGTTTGTCGATCTGAGCGGACAGTCGAGCCAGCTCTGCCTGATGTTGCAACTGCAAGTCTACCGCCTGTCTTCGACGATGGGCCTCTTCGAGCAGATGCGGTGCGTTCGGCGGAGCAACGCCCTTTTCAGACAAATGCCGGCCGATGCTCAAGTACGCCGGATTCTTTCGCTCTTCCACGGTCTGATGCCGCGCCCGCGCATCGCGCGCTGCTTGTTGCTGGGTGGCAATACTTTCAGACAATTTTCGGTCACGGGCTTCGAACTCGCTGCGCGTACGCGCTATGTTTTTTTCCACAATGGCGAGTTCAGATTCCGCGCTGGTCAGCTTCTCTTTAGCCGCACGTACCGCGTCGGCGCTGCCCATGCGCGCCCGAACGAGTTCTGCGCGTTTATCCGGCAGACGCGCCCGCTTCGCCATTATACCCGCGGAGAGCGTTTCTAGGTCGGGAGGAGCTGGATCCAGTGCATGCAGATCGGAAAGTTGCTTTAGAAGATCGCGATCGGCGGCTTCGCTCTCCTGAATGCGTCGCTCCACGCCGGCAAGCTCTCGCTCGCAAACTTCGGCAGTGCTGTTGGCCTGGTTACGCTGCTGAAAAAGCGGCTTCTTCTCTGCTTCCAACTTCGCAATTGCTTCCGCCTGTTCACGCGCGATTTGTTGCCGTTCTTCTTCGATCCTCTTTATTCCTTCTTCGATCCGTGCCAGCCGGAGCGCGACTTCCTTTTGCTCCTGCTCCAGTTTTTTGAGAGCGACGATCTCGTTGCGCAGCTCCGGAAAGTTTGCGGCTTGTGCGGTACCCTCGCGCCCAAGGTCGATTTCGCTTTTTTGCAGAAGCCGCCGCTCGTGCCGGAGCACCATGCGTGTTCGCTGACGCTTGATCTTTAACGCTACTTCGCGAAACCCTGTGCCGATGAAGCTCACAAGAAAAAGGCTATACGATTACAACACGCCAAAAAGAAGTTTCAGTTTCATTTATCTTATCTGTCATATGAGTCGCATGGGACAGATGAGGTCTATTCCTCAGATGTCGCCAGTTTTGCCAGTACACTGAAGTCCTCGAGTGTTGTGGTGTCACCGGTGACCTTTGCGCCGCTCGCGATTTCCTTTAAAAGGCGCCGCATGATTTTGCCGCTGCGCGTCTTTGGAAGCGCTTCAGCAAAACATACTTCATCCGGCTTCGCGATGCCGCCGATGTGCGCGCCGACATGATCGCGCAGTTCTTCTTTCAGATCACGCGTGGCGCCAACTCCTGTTTTCAACGTCACAAAAGCGACAATTCCCTGCCCCTTTAGCTCATCCGGCCTTGGGACCACCGCTGCCTCCGCGACTCGCGGGTGACTGACCAGCGCGCTTTCTATTTCCGATGTGCCAAGTCGATGGCCGGCGACGTTGAGAACGTCATCGATGCGGCCGACGATCCAAAAATAACCGTGTTCATCGCGTCGTGCGCCGTCGCCCGTGAGATAATTGCCTTTGAATTCACTCCAGTATTGCTGGCGATAACGCCCCCTGTCGCCGTAGATCGTGCGCAACATCGAAGGCCATGGGCGACGGATGATCAGCTTGCCACCAATATTCGGCCCGACGTCCTGTCCCTTTTCATCGACTACTGCCGGATCGACGCCAAAAAACGGAAGCGTCGCGCTACCCGGTTTGGTTGGAGTCGCGCCCGGCAAAGGCGTAATCATGATAGAGCCGGTCTCAGTTTGCCACCAAGTATCGACAATGGGGCAACGTCCCCCGCCA
>WNFO01004884.1_pt1 | contig 16936 bp, 14 predicted proteins | sample 5400251 | NCBI WGS metagenome assembly WNFO01 (sample SAMN13153354, study PRJNA577476) | soil metagenome | isolation source: 100 cm saprolite under Madrone tree | place: USA:California | collected 2016-06-14 | reverse complement strand
AAGCCTCGGCTCTCGGTTTTGCCCGACGAAATTCGCGACGCAGCGCGACATATTGCGTCCCCAGCAACAACCGGGCCTCGTCTCGGCACCAGGCATAGGCATCTCGTGAAGCACCCGGATTCTGGTTGAGGATCAGATTTATGTCATGCGCGCGTACACTCCCAAAATCATCCAACCACAGAATTTTCAGGGCGTGCTTCTTGAGAGTTGCAAGGTAGTCCGGGCCAAATCGCTCTCCATCCACTACCACCCAGTGAGCGGTTCGCTGAGTCGCCAGGTTCGCCAGTTCAGTCGCATCGTGGACCGTTGCCGGATCCACCTGCACCCTGATTACCTCAATCTCTTCCCCGATCAGACGTTTCTCAATTGCAGCGGGCAACTCCACTGCGGCCAGAACTGCGACCCCACCGGCATCCTGCCAGCCCTGGGCGAGCGCCAGACAACGCATGACGTGCCCGGCGCCGATTTCGGCATTGGCGTCCGCTCGAATCAGAAGCGTGCCGCGATTCATTGCGCTCCCTGCATACGGACAGGGATTGCCCCGACTGCCCTCCGTCGTTGCAATATTTCCTCAAATCTCTGCGGGGTGATCGCTTCCCAGCATCCGGCGACGACCCTCGGGTCGGGACGATGAGTCGCGAGGATCTCGGGGATGCTCCCGATCTCTTCCGGCGATCGCAACCCGATTCCGACTCCGAACTTCTTGTATTGGGTGATGTATCCATAAGGCCACAAATCCAGCCATTCGCACAGGAAACAGGGGACTCCTTGTACCGCGCACTCCACAACGACGGAAGACTGTATTGTTACTCCGAACCAGGTCCGCAATAGCAGCGCTGGATCGAATCGCCCGGTGAGCCACTGAATTGCTCCACGCTGCTCTCGCGTGAGTACGGAATCCGCCAGACTCTGGCGATCGCGCAGATTCTCAGAGGGATGCAATTTTACGATCAATGTCTTTCTCGATCGCCGGGCAATTTCTGCAAGCCTGGGTATAACGTCGCGATAGATTTCGTCCGCTCGGCCGGCAGTCGTTTCATAGGGTTCCGAGAAGAACACGATGCAATCCCTTTCTTGCGCGCGCGAGCTCCCCAGGTAATCAAGTCCAATCGGAGCTCCGATCTCGACGACCGACGAATCTACTCCACAGGTATTGACTAGGTAGTCTTGTTCCATTCTGCTCTTGGCCAGAATTACATCGGCATGGGTGATCTTGATCAGGTATCGTCCGTCGAGCGCCCCGTGATGACAAGCGATTGCCGGCAAGCCGCGCCTCCGGCCCAGCAACAGCGGAATGTGCGTGTGCGGATTGCTGTCGTCACAGCACAGGACAGCTTCGACCGACTCGAAACTGAGCACACGAAGCCATGCGTTGCGAATCGCCAATCCGTCGGCGAACCGGCGCGGAAAATCATCCGTCAATGCCAGCCGGCCGAGCGCTGCCAGCTCGGGTACCGACTCGATGGCGTCTTCCAACGCTCCCCAGCGCTGCAGGATCTCGCGATACTCGTCCGCGCTGGAATCGCCCGCATAAGAGCTCAACCACGCCTGTGTGACGTTGGCAGGAACTTCTTTCAGCTTGCCGCTCGAGCGTGTGGAAACAAGCAGGAAGTCGTTGTCGGTGGCCAGGCGCGCGTACGCGATTGCCGTCAGCGACATATTGATGTACGAGGACGGAACCAGTACAACTGGCTTCCCACTGCGTCGTGGCCGCGGATGAAAATGACGACGTACCCGGTAGCCTGCATCGTATTTGTCCCCGAGGATTTGCAGCACCTGCGGTATTGGAAGATGTCTCAGGCGGTCGGCATAGTGCCGAAGACCTTTACGTGACGGCGCGGCCGGCGAGGGAATCAAATGCAAACGCGTGCCGACACGCAGCCGTAGGGCATTAGCCTCGAAGCCATCGCGAGTAATCCACACTTCTCCGTCTCGCGGAACATCATTCGCGAGCTTCCAGAGGATAACCAAGCTCTCCAACCGCTGGTGTACCATGATGGCGGTCAGCTCCCACCAGTCCAGCCCCTCCCGATCCACCAGATGCCCCAACCCCAGTTTCAGCAGCTCACTTACCTTGTGGATCTCGGTAAGACCGTCCCTGATTCCGTCAATCGGCTTTACCGGACATCCCAACGCACTGCTCCAGCGCTCGTACGCAGCCCCACCGCTCCGCGCAAGATCGTAGACAGCGTCCCAACACTGGCCAACCCAGGGGCCTGCAAGAGGAGAGTCCTCGGGGTGCAATAACAAAATTCTCATGCGGATGGTGGGGTCCCTGCCCGAGATTGTAGCAGCGACGCCAGAGGTATAGATGGCGGCACAGTCGCGGCTGGAATTGCCTACAAGGCCGTCCATCCCCCATCCACGGCCAAGTTGATCCCTGTCACGTAGGAAGAAGCGTCCGATGCCAGGAACAGCAGTGGCCCTTGAAGTTCAGAGGGCTCGCCGATCCGACGCATCGGATTCTTGCCGTTCAGGCGATTGTGAAACGCCGGATCACCCTGCAGATATTGCTCAGCCGGAAACGGGCCGGGACTAATGCAGTTGACGCGTATCTTGTCCTCGGCAAGGTGGCACGCCGCATAACGCGTGAACTGGATCATCCCCGCTTTGGCAGCACCATAGTATGGCGGACTATTTGCGCCACTGGTGCCATAGATAGCCGGATCTGGACTCACGCTCCCGTACATCGAGGCAATATTAATCACTGAAGCTCCACCAGGGTTCAGCCGCCCGGCAGCTTTCAGCAAGGGCAAAGAAGCCTGCAAGAGCCCGAACGCAGCAACTACATTCACGCGATACGATTCTTCAAAATTGGCAGCACTCGCAGTCTCTAAAGTTCCGGGGCGTCCCGCGCTGGCATTGTTGACCAGCACGTCGAGACGGTTGAAGGCCGCAGCGATCTCAGCCACCTGGGTAGCAACCAGATTCTCCTGCGTGATGTCAAAGCAAGCGACTGAAACCTGCTGACCAAGGGCCGTAATTTCAGTTGCCAATTCGTCCAGAGTATTTCGATGTCGGCCATTGAGGACGACGTGTGCACCCGCAGTGGCCAATGCATGCGCCATGTAACGTCCGAGGTGGCCCGCAGCTCCCGTAACGAGGGCGACCCTTCCGTCTAAACGGAATTGTTGCAAGACGTCCAGACTATTGAACCGCTGGTTGCTCATGAGGCACTTTCCATTTTGCAGGGTTCAACAGGTCGTCGGGCGCCACAGGCAAAGCACGCTCCACTTCTTCAGATTGTTCAGAGGTTAGCTTCGGGCCACGAAAGAGGTTCAGGTTGTGCTGGAGCTGCGCTAAAGTTTCACATCCCACAACGATGCTAGATATCCAGGATTGAGAGCGTAAGTATGTAAGGCAGAGATCGGCAATACTCTGTCGCTCAAACCGTCGAACCAGGCGGTGCAGTTCGCGCACACAGCCTTCCCCATCGTAATCCGTCGCTGGCCAAGCCTCGGGAGGATGCAAGAGGATACCCTGTAGAAAGGGGCTCCTGGCGTGCAGGATCAGATCTGCGCGAGCAGCGACTGCCTTGTCGACACCGCTCGCCCTCCAACGCCGGTCGAGAACGTTCATTGGGATACCGAAGCGCCGAGTGAGCGGATGATGCCTTCACTCTGCAGTTCCAGCAACCGCTGCCAGGCAGCTCCCTGCCAAGCGGTGCGATGGTGCCAACGATGCAGCAAGAGCGTCGGCAACCGGGTTGTGTTCAGCTCACGGCACGAACTCGCCACGCTTTCATCCACAGCAGCTCGCACGACCGGCGTCTTCTCGTCAGAAGGCAGCCCGTCGAGAGTGTCCAGTTTCGTGACGATCTCGACCCGCGATCGCCACGCACCGCTTAACGCCGCACCCAGGACTGCTTCAGAGTCTCCATACGCACGCGCAGTATCCAGATGCATCACCCCGTGAGAGATGGCATGCCGAACCAGGCCGACTGCATCGGGTCGTGACGGCTTGCCTGTACGGTTGACAAGTCCATAGTCCATGCCAAGTTGGGCGGTCCCCAGCGTGCACTCGCTCTGAAGACGACCAGACACAATTCGAAATGGGACACGGAATGCTGGCGCTCCAGGAAGTGCCGCCAGCCCGTACATGAGTTCCACCCAACTGACCGAAACCGGAGAATCTACATTTTGGAACAGGCGCACGATGCGCTGGTAGTCTTCTTCGTCATCGATGGTGCACCGCAGATGGCTGTGGTCCGCACCCCCGAGAATCTTGGGTGTGTACGTAGCAGATCGGCAGTTACGCATCATCCAGGGCCCGACGTGTTCGCGGTCGTACCGGGCCGTGGCTGCGCCATGCGCTCTGCGGAGAGCGCCCACGGTGAATGCCTCTGCCGCCAGGCCGTAAGGAAGGCCACCTTTCAGCGATTCCGTTGCCAAATATTCCAGACCGGAGACGACAAATGCCGCAACCAACTCCTGCACGAAGTCACCATCCGGCAAGACGTTGTCTCCGGTGATCCGTACGATCGTGGCTTCCTCGCCGAGATCAGCCGAAGCCAGGTGGTAGCGACCCAGGACGTCCTCTAACGGCCCTCGAAAGGTGGGTATGTTGTATCCCTGCAATATGGCAACTAGTTCATCGTCGGACGCGTCATCTGAAGTTGCGACGATGGTCTCCAATCCCCGATTCCCGGCGCGGAGCGCAGCCAGAACTGAGATGGGATACCCCGCGAGAGACAACAACGCTTTCCGGGGCAACCGTGAACTGGTGGTGCGTGACTGAAGAACTACAACTGTTTTCATCTAGAAGGGTCTCTTTGCGCCGTCTGGACGAAGTTTGACACTGACCGACCGGAAGCATCGGTCATTGTGGAAGTCGTAGACGGTAACTCGCGACAACCTTTTGCACGGCGCGCACCACATCTTCCACGTCCGGTTCCGTCATGGCATGGAACATGGGCAGGCTGATCAGCCGCTCGTAGGCGTCCTCCGCCACCGGATATTCCCCACCTTTGTAGCTGAAGCGCTCGCGGTAGTACGGATGTCGGTGCACCGGAATGTAGTGCACGTTCACGCCCAGATTCTCGGCTCGCAGGGCGCGAAATATTTCTCCCCGCCCCGCCGACAGATCTTCCAGTTTCAGTCGGATCGGATACAAATGCCAAGCTGGGTCGACACCATCGCGCATTGCCGGAACCATCACCGACGGCAATTCGCGGAACGCCCTCGTGTATCGTGCTGCGATCGCGCGCCGGCGCGCCAGATTCATCTCCAGTTTTTCGAGCTGCGAAATCCCGAGCGCGCACGCAATATCTGTCAGCCGGTAGTTAAAGCCGAGCAGGACCATCTCATAGAACCACTGCCCACTCTGCTGCCGCTGCCGTGCTTCACTGCTGATGCCGTGATTGCGAAACCTCTGCAGAATTTCCGCCAGCTTCGAGTCGTGGGTGGTGACTATGCCGCCTTCACCGGTGGTCAGGTGCTTCACCGGATGGAAGCTGAACACAGTCATATCGGCGAGGCCGCCGACGCGCTTTCCAAGAAGCTCAGCGCCCAACGCGTGGCAGGCATCCTCGATCAAAACGAGTCCGTGCTGCGCCGCCAGATCTCGCAGCGCAGCCAGGTCTGCTGGATGTCCTGCATAATCCACTGCTATCAGGGCTTTTGTGCGCGAGGATATTTTCTTCGACACTTCCAGGGGATCGAGGTTGAGCGTATCCGCGCTCACATCGGCGAACACCGGCGTCGCGCCCTGGTAGAGAACACAGTTCGCGGTCGCGCAGAACGTCATCGGAGTAGTGATGGCTTCGTCGCCAGACTTCAAACCGGCGGCAAATGCCGCTGCGTGCAATGCAGCCGTACCCGAACTGAAGCTGACTGCGTGTGTTGTTCCAACCCAGGCCGCGAACCGCTCTTCGAACTCACCCACCTTCGGACCGGTGGTGAGCCAGTCCGATTTCAAAACTTCAACCGCGGCCTGGATGTCTTCCTCGTCCAAGCTCTGGCGGCCGTAGGGCAACAACGTCTCCCGCACGGGAGTACCGCCGTGGATCGCGAGCGTTTCCAACTTTGTGGGTGTGGCACTCATCTCTAAGCCGACGTCGGAAGGGCCTCCGGGGCGCTCGTTTCGGGCGCAACCAGTTCTTCCAGTTCGCGCCTTGTCAGCCAGCGTTCGTTGGTGTCGCTGGAATACCGGAATCCCTCGGGTAACCGCCTGGCATGTACCCAGTTCTCCGACTTCCACCACGGATGCACCGGCTGAATGACAAACATCTCTTCGGTCTCCAGCGTGTTCCGCGACTCGTCGTCGGAAACCAGCACTTCATGCAGCTTTTCGCCGGGGCGGATTCCAATGTAGTCGACCTCGCAGCCAGGTGCAATCGTCTCTGCCAGGTCGAGCAGCCGCATGCTGGGAATCTTGGGCACAAAGATTTCGCCTCCATGCATCTGCTCGAGGCAGCTGATCACGAATCTCACGCCGTGCTCGAGCGTCAGCCAGAAGCGTGTCATACGCGGATCGGTGATGGTGATCTTGCCGCGCTTGCGCTGCTCGACAAAAATTGGAATCACACTGCCCCGGCTCCCGACCACGTTCCCGTAGCGCGCACAACTGAAGCGAGTGTCCTGCGTACCGGCGTAGGCGTTCGCCTGCACAAACATCTTCTCCGCGCACAATTTGGTGGCGCCATAAAGATTGATCGGATTCACCGCCTTATCGGTGCTGAGGGCGAGAATCCGGCGCACGTTCATGTCAATCGCGGCGTCAATCACGTTGCGTCCACCCATGATATTGGTCTGGATTGCTTCGAACGGGTTGTACTCGCAGGCCGGCACCTGTTTGAGCGCAGCGGCATGGATCACCATCGTGATTCCCGTCAGCGCCCTCTTCACGCGATCGACGTCCCGCACGTCACCGATGAAGTAGCGCAGGCTAGGATGTTGGAACCCGGACTCCCGCATCTCGTGCTGCTTCAGTTCGTCTCGGCTGAAGATCACGAGCCGATGGGGCTGGTACTCCCGCAGCATAATTTCAGCGAACTTCTTTCCAAACGATCCGGTGCCACCCGTCACCAGCACTGATTCCTTCGACCAGTTCACCATAGTTTCCCTTTTGCTCCGTCGCCTGCTGCATCGGCCGGACAGAGCCAGGCCCGACTAACTCAGGCAATCTCAGCGGCGCAAAATACTTATGCTGGCTAGTATAGCGGAGGATTCCTGAGAGCGTCGTCGGCCAGAAGCGAAAGAGTAAGAGCGGAAATATTGCCTGAGAGTTGTTTCCAGATGGTGGTAGAATCAGGCAAATCCTTCATAACACGTCGTCGCCGTCTGCCTGCGAGCAGAAACGAAAGGCCGCCGAGCGTGCCGCTATGTTCAGTCGTGGACTTTAAGGAGTAGCAATGGCATTGGGCCCCCTGGTTCCACACAACGAAGGGTTTCGCGAGATCCAGTCTGCCCAGCCAACTGAACTCATCAAGCCTGTTGGCCCCGGGCTTTACACCGTGCTGCCCTCCCAGGAGTCTGCCCTGCGTGAATACTTGCGCGTCCTGCTCAAGCGCAAGTGGATCATCATAGCCTGTGTAGTGGGCATTTTCGCCGTCGTTGCCATCGCCAGCCTGCGTCAGACTCCTGTGTTCGATGCTGTCGGCCGCATCGCCGTCAACAAGGCGGACTCGAACCTCATTACCTTCAAGGATTCGGTTCCGGTCATGGACTATTATGATCCGACCGATCTCGACACCGAGGCGCGCATCCTGCAAAGCGACCTGCTCGCCTTACAAGTCATCCGGCAACTGAACCTCGACAAGCGCTCCGAGTACGGTGGTCAAACAACTCCCCAACCCAACCTGGTTGCGGATCCGCTGCAAAACGATTCCAAGCGCACTACCGCGTTGCTGGGAGGTTTCAAAGGGAACCTCAAGGTCTCCCTGATTCCGAACACGCGCATCATCGAGATTCACTACCGGAGCACCGACCCTACCCTGGCAGCGAACGTCGTGAATGCCCTCGCAGCCACTTACGTGGAGCAGAACTTTAAAACCAAGTTCGAATCCACCATGCAAGCCTCCGACTGGCTGTCGAAACAGCTGGTGGACCTGCAAATGAAAGTGGAGACCTCCCAGGAAAAGCTCGTGCGCTATCAGAAAGAGCACGAGATTTTCGGGATCGACGAAAAGCAGAACATCATCACTCAGAAGCTCGACGAGCTCAACAAGGAACTGACCTCCGCCGAATCGGACCGCATGCAAAAGGAAGCGATTTATCGCATGACCCAGACCGGCGATCCGGATGCAGTCGCATCGGCCGTTGCTTCCGATCCGGTTGTGACCCACGCCGACACGGGTTCGTCTCCTCTTCTGGACAAGCTGTACAAGCAGCAGGCAGACCTCAAGATTCAGGTCGCAGAACTCAGCACCCAGTTTGGTCCGTCATATCCAAAAGTGGCCCAACTCAATAACCAGAACAAGGAAATTGACCGCCAGATTCAGGTAGAGACGCGCAAAGCCGTGGATCACCTACGCGGCCAGTACCAGACCGCGTTGCAGCGCGAAGCCATGCTGCGCGAGGCCCTGCAAAAACAGAAACAGGAAGCGAATCGGCTCAACGAGAACGCAATCGACTACACCCTCCTCAAGCGCGACGTCGACTCCAACCGCCAACTCTACGAGGGCCTCCTCGAAAAGCTCAAACAGGCAGGAGTTACAGCAGGTCTGCGCTCCAACAACTTCCGTATCGTGGATGCGGCTCGGTCCCCGAACGGTCCCGTCGAACCCAACATTCCACGCAACCTCTTGTTTGCCCTCGTTCTCGGGATCACTTCGGGCGTAGGCCTGGCCTTTTTGTTGGAGGGTATGGATAACACCGTCCGAACCACAGAACAGGCGCAGATGATTTCGGCGCTGCCGTCGCTGGGCATGATTCCGCTCGGCTCCAAGTCGAGGAACAACGGAAACGGCACGAACCGCCTGGCGTTGACCTCTTCGAAAGAGGTGGTGGAACTTGTCACGCAGATGCGTCCCCAATCACAAATGGCGGAGTCCTACCGCGCCCTCCGTACCTCGCTGTTGCTCTCCAGCCTGGGAGCGCCGCCGAAGGTCATCATGGTCACCAGCGCCCGTCCCCAGGAAGGGAAAACCACCACGGCTATCAACTCCGCCATCGTGCTCGCGCAGAAAGGTGTGCGGGTGCTTCTGGTGGACGCGGATCTGCGCCGGCCCAGCGTTCACAAAACTCTCGGTATGGGCCCGCGGAGTGGCCTGAGCAACGTGCTGACCGGCAACGCCACCTTGGAACAGGCGATTGCACCGTCCCCCATCCTGCCCAATCTTTTTGTCCTGGCGGCGGGGTCACCGCCCCCCAATCCCGCCGAACTCCTCGCATCTTCGAATATGAAGGACGTTCTGAACGAGTTGCGTGAGCAGTTTGATCACGTAGTGATTGATACTCCTCCCACGCTCTCGGTGACCGATGCCGTAGTCCTGTCACCACGGGTAGACGCGATCATTCTCGTGATCCGTTCCGGTCAGACCACCAAGCAGGCGTTGCGACGCGCGCGCGACATTTTGATGCAGGTCAACGCTCATGTCACCGGTGTGCTGCTCAACGCCGTAGACCTGACCTCGCCGGACTATTACTACTATTACGAGTACCAGGGGAAGTACAGTCAGTACTATCAGGAAGATCCACCCGAACCGCCCGCGGAGTCACAACAGCACCCGCAGGCGGCCTCCGGCACCTGAACGACTGCATTCGTCCGGGCTCAGCTTAGCTCACAATGGTCATTCCTCTCGCTGGCCACCAACGTTGGCTGTTCGCCGGGTCGGCCTTGCTGACTGTTGTTTACTTGTTGCTGTCCGCAAGGGAATTTGCCGCCAGCCATTTCGCCTTCCGCACTGATTTGCCAAGCCTCGAACGTGCCGTACGTTTTGCTCCCGGAAACGCCGATTACCGACACCGTTTGGCGCGCTATTTCGCGTTTGTCGCCGCCAGTCCGCAAACCGCGCTCGAGAACTACCAAGCGGCCACCCAACTCAATCCGCACCAGGCACGCTACTGGTTCGATCTGGCCGCTGCTTACCAGGTTGCGGGCAATCCTGCCGGTCAACGGGAAGCTCTGGAGCACGCATTGCAGGCTGAACCCACCGCTCCCGATGTCGCCTGGGAGGCGGCCAACTTTTTCTTGATTCAGGGAGACACCGACCGCGCTCTCCGCGAATTACGCGTCGTCATCGAAAACGATTCTTCACTGGCGCCCATCGCGCTGCAAACCTGCTGGCGGGTGCGTCCGGACGCGGACGCTCTGCTACGCGACGTAGTGCCGCACCGAACTGACTCCTTGATCGCCTTCCTTTCTCTGCTCCAGACCAAGCAGGAAACGGAGAGCGCCATCAAGGTTTGGAACCAACTGGTCCAGGTACATCAGAAGTTCGAGACCCGCTATCTGTTCGATTACGTGCGTTATCTGGTTCAGGCGCGTCGTCCCGACGCCGCCGCGGCAGCCTGGGAACAAGCCGCAAGCGTGCTCAACCTGCCCGCCTATCTCCCTACCCCGGATAACTTGATCGTGAATGGCGGGTTCAGCCTCGACGTCCTCAACGGCGGCTTCGACTGGACCTACCAGACACAGCCCGGTGTCCGCCTGCTGCTTGATGCTAGTGATTTCCGCGAAGGACAACGCTCCCTTTCCATTACCTTCGAAGGCCCCGGCATTTCCGATGCGGGTATCCGGCAATGGATTCCGGTGCGCGGCGCAACCGCCTATGACTTCACCGCCTATTACAAGTCTTCCGCATATGAGGGCGCCGGCGGACCACAAATCGTTTTACGTGACTTCTACACCGGCCAGCCAGTGTTCACCAGCGACCCTCTAAACGACGCCGATTTCTGGAAAGCCGTGCACTCCCGCTTCACCACACCCGCCTCAACCACACTGCTCGTTTTGAAAATTGAGCGCCTTCCGGCAGGGAGTCCGATTCGCGGTAAACTCTGGCTCGACGATTTTCAACTTTCTCCCGAGAGTTCTGAGGCTCTACCGTGAGTTCCGCTTTAGCGTCCCGGCCAGAACCCGATCGTGTCGCTCCACAGCCCCGCCCGTGGTTGTCCAGTTCCAGGCTGCTCGCCGCCGCTGCTGTCGCGCTGTTACTTGCGCCTCTGGCGTTCGGAGCGGTTCAGCCGTGGGCCATTTTCTTGTTGGAGGCAAGCGCCGCCGGGCTGTTGCTGGCCTGGGGATTCCGTCAATGGGTCAGCCGGGAACTCACGGTCTCTCCGCACCCGCTGTACGCTCCCATGCTGGCATTCGGGGCCCTCGTTGCGGTGCAGTTGCTGGCAGGAATCACCGCCTACAAACACGTAACCTACTCGCTTCTGCTTCTGTATTTCAGTTACGCCATGGTGGTGTTTGTCGTTACGCAAACCCTGCGGCGCTCCTCGCAGCTCAGACCACTGGCCTGGATCGTTTGCGGCTACGGCACAGTGCTCGCCTCGTTTTCCTTGCTTCAGGGAATTGCCCCGAACGGCAAGCTCTACTGGATATGGCCTCTGGAACAGGGAGGCCAGATCTACGGACCCTACGTCAACCACAATCACTACGCGGGGCTGATGGAGATGCTCACCCCGTTCCCGCTGGTGCTGGCGTTGTCTCGCCACGCCAGGGGAAACCGTAAGCTGGTGGTCGCCGGAATCGCCGCCCTGATGGCTGGAACAATTTTTCTATCCGGTTCTCGTGGCGGCATGCTTGCCTTTGGCGTGCAAGTCATTGCGTTGGCCGTTCTTCTGCGTCCGCAGCGCGGAGCCTGGAAACAGCCGCTCGCCCTCGGAGTGTTTCTGGCTGTGATGATCGGCTTTCTGATCTGGATCGGTGGAAACGAACTCACCCGCCGCTTGGCCAGCATTCAATCCGAAACACGCCAGGAACTCACCGGAGGCGTGCGCCTCACCATCGATCGCGACTGCCTCCGCATGTGGCGGGAAAAACCATTCCTGGGATGGGGACTGGGAACTTTCCCGATCGTGTACCCGCAATTTCGCAGCTTTTACACCACCTTCTTCGTCAATCAGGCCCACAACGATTACTTACAACTGCTCGTTGAAACTGGACTCGCAGGCTTCGCCATCGCACTCTGGTTCCTGGTGCTCACCTTCCGTCGAGCCTGGGCCAAACTGGACAACTGGACCGAGACCGTCAACGGTACCCTGACCGTGGCTGCGCTGCTCAGCTGCATCGGCATCCTGGTCCACAGTTTCCTCGACTTTAACCTCCAGATTCCGGCTAATGCCGCGCTGTTCTTCGTGCTGTGCGCCATCGCAGCATCTGATCCACTCCAGGAATTGCAGCGCCGCCGCAACCGCCGGCACAGCCTAGTCCTCGAACCTCCATCCGGACCAGGTGAAGCCTGACCCACGTTCGACATCGCCCTTGGGCCCGCCCAGTGACGATCCACAAACAGCGTTCCAAAACGCCCAAACAGTTTGCTGAAAAACCCCCGATTCGTACCAGGGCATCGCTTAAAAAAGCTCTATCGCCCCCATGCTCTCGAGGGCCTTCCAACCCCTGCCGGAGATCAAGATCCCCGGACTCCCCGTCCACTCCCTCCTTGCCGGGGTGTGGTTGCCCCTCCGGCGGGCTCGGGAGGTACCTACTTCTTACCGTGATCCCAATGGTTTGGGGCTTTTACGGCGATGTTTTCCGTGATATAACCGCCCTAAGCTGCTCATCAGGCTCTGTGCTGGGAATTCGCATGAATCTGGCTTCCGAACAACTCCAGGGCCAGGATAGAGGAGGGGTCGTGTCCGAAGCACGTACCGGAAAAAGGTTTCCGCTGGAATTGCCGATCAAGATTCATAAGGGCGATATTGCGGGCGACACCAGCGGCGTCACCGGCAACCTGAGTGCTGCCGGAGTATACATTCGCGCCGACGCTGCTCTCGAGGTCGGCTCACCCGTCGAGTTTGAGATCACTCTTCCGCCAGATGTGACCGGTGGCAAAGAAGATGTAGTCATCCAGTGCCGCGGCCGCGTTGTGCGGACCGACGAACCCGCGGCCGGCGCTGCACCCGGGGACAACCGGGGCGTGGCCTGCGTAATCGATTCGTACGAGTTCGTTCGCAACTCTTAACGTGGAGCGCAATCCATGCTGAAGCTCATTCTGGCCGACAATCAGGCGATATTCCGGGCCGGCATCGCCAAGGTGCTGGCCGTCGAAGACGAAATGCGCATCGTAGCTCAGGCGCAGACTACCGAGCAAATGCTGATGGCGCTCGACAAGTTTCGTGCCGCCGTGCTCATCATTGCCGGAGGTTTCCACTCCGACTTCAATGCCGTCCTCGCATCCGCCAATAAAAACAAAACCCGAGTCGTCATCCTCGCCGACACCGGCGAAAGCGCGCAGCGCTACATGGCCGCTGGAGCACACGGCGTCGTCTATCGTAACGTGACGAGTGCTGCTTTAGTGGACTGCGTTCGCAAGGTGGCTCGCGGCGAGACCTGGGTACAGGATATGGCCGTGCCCAGCGAACTGACCGAGAACGATATGGTCGGACTGAGAGTCCGCGACCGACTGACCGCCAAGGAATTGCGTATCGTGGCGCTCATCGTTCAGGGATACAAGAACAAAGAGATTGCCACCCAACTCGGCACCACCGAACAAGTCATCAAGAACTACCTGCGCAACGTCTATGACAAGATCGGCGTCTCCGACCGTTTGGAGTTGGCGTTGTTTACCATCCACCACCGCATCCTGAACGAAGCCGCATCGGCCGTCGCCAATGCCGTCCCGGCGCCACCGCAAGGGGCGGGCGTGCCCAATTAACAACGTTTTCCACTTTCGGCTTGAGGCCGCCCCTGGGCGGCCTTAGCTCTTGTGTGGCGCGGGATTCTTGTCCGACCCGGTGTGTACCCAAGACAAACTAACATAGAGACACGGCTTGCTCTCCGCTGCGTATACCGCAGATGTATGTGTTCTACCAACGAAGATCGCCTACCGCAGTTCCCTCTTGATCATCCATCCTCTGCCGCGCGGCCGATAAACATACAGAGGCCTTCCGACAATCGCTCCACCATCGACCAATCCAAAACCCGCCACTCGGCTATCGAGACTGACATCCCGGTTATCGCCCATGACAAAGTACTTTCCAGCCGGCACCGTGACTGGGCCAAAGCTGTCCAATTCCTTATCCTTGCCCAACACCTCCTTGTGCTGAACGAATGGCTCGTCAAGCACCTGTCCGTTGAGCAAGAGGCGCCGGTCCTTTGCCTCAATCGTGTCCCCGCCAATCGCAATCACGCGCTTAATCCAGTCGGAATCCTTTCTGCTAAATACCACAAGATCATCGCGTCTCACCGCCTCGTGTCGGTAATAGTCCGCATCGACGACGAGATAGTCGTGATCGAACAACATCGGTTCCATCGATGAGCCGAGGAATATTCGCGTTCTGAACCCCGCCCCAAGAAACAGTGGCGTCCACACCAAGTTGATACCGACGTAGGTCAACACCGGAACCAACAGTAGCCACCACTTCGAAGGCCGCGGTCCAACAGCACTTTGGCGCACCAATAGCGCCGCACCCACGGAGTACCAAGACAGTCCAATCCAGATAAGGATAACCACCGTGAACGCTTCCCACCAAACCGGCGCGCGGAGTGGCCAGAAGCAAAACACCACCATAGCGAAGAGGACCAGCAACACAGTCCCCTTGAGTCTCTCTCCCAGAAGAAGTTGTCCCGCTCCAGGCGCCAAAGCTGAAAGCACCGCCGCAAACAGGCGTCTCTTCGCCTCGGGGGACTGCTTCTTCTCCTGAGGAAGGCTCGGGGCGGACACCGATTGGCCGAGCGTGGCGGTGGGCACTGCCTCAGCCGTGCCATTGGTGGTCGTGGGATCAGCTGGCTTCAGTTTTTTGGGATCGGTCTCGGAATCGGTCACTGGCTGAGCAATATACCAGACCAAATATCTCCTAAGACCACGTTATTTGCCGCTCCGCCCCGACCGACGTATCAATCCAACCGGAGCGGTGTCGTGGTCTTCAAGTAAGGTCTCCTCGATCTCACCCTCAACCTGCCCGATCTTCTCCAGCAATCGCACACACCGATTCCATCGCAGCACTGCATCGTCGTTATGCTGTGGCCGAATTTTCTCCGCCTCTTCAAAGCACCGCATCGCTTCCTGAAAGGAACCGACCAGCATGTGCGCCGGTTTTCCGCCTCAGCGTATCGGTCTGAGGACTGCCCTTCGAACTGATCGGTGATGGTCAGGGCCAGCATGCGCTGAGCCAGTTGGTTTTCCGGGTCCGCCACCAGGACATCGTGGCAGATCGACTCGGCTTCCTCCGGCTCGTTCAAGCAGCGGTACAACTCAACTTTGGACAGCGCTTCCGCAATGCCGTCTTTCGAGATCGTTTTTAACTTGAGCTCCATGACAGCCTCCGAGCCCGAAACTCTCGTCTTCGCCGCTAGATTCTCAACAACAGATACCCGCTCAACAACGTTCCGAACAGGGCCCCAACGTAACAGAGAACAAAGATCACTTCATTCAGGTGCTTAACCTGCAGTCCGTCGTAGAGTGTAAAGCGAAAGCGATGCGCCCAGTGAAACAGGGGTAGCGCGCACAGCACAAACAGATAGATGCGAACCAACGGAGAGCGCGCCAACGCCAACAAGTGTTCATAACTCGGCTGAGGAAGCCATCCCATGGGAAACGCCAGCCCGAACAGAAACAGGTGGATCGGAATAAAAACTGCGGCCACCACCCCGCCCGCGCTGAACAACAACCAGAAGAAACCTTCGTTCGACGGTTTGCTCATGACGTCCTCAGCACAAACCAGGCAATCACTGCCGACGCAACCACCCACAACACATAGTTGGGAGCCGCCACCAGAAACTCGGGGACACGTTTCCCGCCGACTCGAACCGGCATCGCGCTCGGCGCAAGATTGAACCAGGTAATTGTATGCAGTAGCAAGAAGCAGAAAGCGATAACGTTGACCGCGATCATCCAGGGAGACTGCATCCGATGTGTGAAGCGAGCATAGGCATCGGGCCCCTTAAGCAAAGCTCGTAACAACAATAAAGTCATAACCACCGACCATGCAACCGCCACGCTGGTGAGCTCGCGCAAGATGAACAACGAATAGCGCCAGGAACCCATCCACCAGTAGGTGGACACCGGCGCTCGATACCAGCGCGGATGGAATTCAGTCGATGGCAAGTTCGTCATGACCGAACCTCTTTTCTCTCGTCGTTATGGTCATGCCCTCGGGGCATCACAAACGATTTCACCCATTCGAGCGCAGCCTTAAGTTTGTACTGCTGGATGGCGCCGGCCGGGTCAACATGCTTCGGGCAAACCCGCGTACATTCACCAACGAACGTGCATCCCCAGATGCCCTCCGGATGCGCCAGCAAGCCCAACCGTTCCTGCGCACCCTGATCGCGGTTATCCAGGTTGTAGCGCTGCGCGAGCGCAATTGCAGCGGGCCCCACGAATGTCGGCTCCAATCCCACCACCGGACAAGCCGCATAGCACAGCGTGCAATTGATGCACATGCTGAACTGCTTGTAGAGATCCAACTGCTCTGGTGTTTGCAGAAATTCGCCGGCGCTGAGTGGTGGCTCGTCCTTGCGTATCAGCCACGGCTTCACACTTTGCAGCTTAACCAGAAAATCGCTGAGCGCAGTGACGAGATCGCGTATCACCGGAAAATAGCGCAATGGCTCAACTCGCACCTTGGCGCCATTTCCGTACGAAGAAAGAAATGTCGCGCAGGTCAGCTTCGGCTCCCCGTTCACCATCATCCCGCAACTGCCGCAGACGCCCATGCGACAAGACCAGCGATAGGTCAGTGAGCCATCAAGCTTGTCCTTGATGTGATTGAGAGCGTCGAGCACGACCCATTCCTTGCGGAAGGGCACCTCGAAGGGCTGGAACGAAGGCTTTTCATCCTTCTCCGGAGCGTAGCGCGCGATTTCCAGGACGATCTTGTCTGCCATGTCA
>WNFO01015452.1_pt1 | contig 16941 bp, 12 predicted proteins | sample 5400251 | NCBI WGS metagenome assembly WNFO01 (sample SAMN13153354, study PRJNA577476) | soil metagenome | isolation source: 100 cm saprolite under Madrone tree | place: USA:California | collected 2016-06-14 | reverse complement strand
GTTGAACCACTCGCTGCACAACAACCAGCGGCTCCACAGCCTGCGTCGCCCCAGCAATCGGTGCCCGCCACACCGAATTCAACGTTGCCGCCAATTGAGCTGCCTGATAGTCCGGGAACAACGACGACGAAACAGGAGAGCAATCCTCCCGCTACTACAACTGTTCCATCGCAGAGCCAGCCCCAGCCAAGCGGCACGGCCGCGGCTCCGGCGGTCCAAGTCAGTGGAAGCGCGGCGTCAAAGCCGGCCGGCGTAGCTATTGCTCCACCGAAACAACGACAGATCCGCTCGTGGCTCATCAAGTTTGGATTCATCGCGGGGGCCGGCGCCGCTTTAGGCACGGTCGCCGCCCTTTCTGCTGCCAGCCCGGGACACGTACCCAACAGTCCCGGACATTGAATTGGAGACTTTGTATTTAAGAGTGGGGTTACAACGGGAGACTCTTTGAAACCAGTGTTGATCACCTTCTCTGGAATTGACGGCGCGGGCAAGACCACACAAATTGAAATGCTGCGCACGTATTTAACGGGGGCGGGAATTCCCTTTCAACAACTGACTTTTTGGGACGATGTTGTTTTATTTCGTAGCGCACGCACCGCTTTCAGCCGCACCGTCCTGCAGAGTGACGGAGCGGTCGGGTCGCCCGAGCATCCAGCGAATCGTCACGACAAGAACGCGCAATCCTGGGCACTGCAAATTGGCCGGTCGATCCTTCATCTCCTCGATATATGGAATTTGCGCCGAGTGGTTCGCGAAGCGCGAGCGAGCGGTGAAGGTGTAATTATTTTTGATCGCTACATCTACGACCAATTGGCTGCTTTGCCCATGGATCACCCGCTGGCACGTACTTACGCGCGAGTGCTGCTGGGCATCGCGCCGAAACCAGACCTTGGCTACTTGCTTGACGCGATCCCGGAAGTCGCGCGAGCGCGCAAGCCTGAATACCCTCTTGATTTCATGCAGAAGTATCGCAACTCATATCTCGAGGTGCGAAAGATCGCGGGACTGCAGTTGATCGCCGCATCTGAGATCGAAGACGTACACCTTGCGATTGTGGATCGTTTCACTAAGTCATTTGCAAATGTCTCGCAGCAGGCGCACATAGACTCCGCCGTGGTGGCGTAGATGCCTTGATCGGCCGCTGTCACGGACGTTTTCGAACTGAGCTGCCCTACGGTGTTTGCATCATCTCAGCTACAGCAGTTTTGATTCTAGTCACCGACCAACACCTTTCTGCTCACGAACATCCAAGAACTCGCACGCCAGTTCAGGGATCCCAGTATGAGTGATCGTCCAACCCAGAAGTTAGCCTTAGTGATTCCGACTTTGAATGAAGCGGGAAATATTGCCCCGCTTCTCAACCGTGTTCGCGGAGCCATGACCCACGTTCCTCTCGATTACGAACTCATCGTGGTTGATGACGATAGTAGCGATGGAACTGCAGACGTAGCGCAGGATTACAGCAAACGTCATCCGCAGGTCCGTGTCTTTGTCCGAAAAGGAGAGCGGGGATTGGCAGGAGCGGTGATCCACGGCTGGGCACAGACGAACGCAGATCTCCTGGGAGTGATCGACGCCGACCTGCAGCATCCTCCGGAAGTGCTCCCGCATTTGTTGGAACCGGTCATGAATGGAAATGACATCGCTATTGCAAGCCGCTATGCCGCTGGCAATGGCAACGGCGTCGGTGAGTGGAGCAAACTTCGACTCTTGATCTCACGCTGCGGAATTCTAGCCACGGCTCCACTGCAAAGGCGGGAGTTTCACATCAAAGATCCGCTTTCTGGATTTTTCATCGTGCATCGTGAGTGCATTGAAGGGTTGCAGCTGCAGCCGGAAGGTTTCAAGATCCTGCTGGAGATTCTGGTGAAGGGACGGATACACCACCCAGCGGAAGTTCCTTTTCACTTCGCCACACGTCACTACGGGAAGAGCAAAGCAGATTTCAAAGTCGCGCTGCATTATTTTAGCTTGCTCGGAAAGCTATCTCGCTATGCGCTGTTTGGTCCGGGCCCGCAATGAAGATCTGTTTGGTCACCGCATTTCCCCCCAGCCGGGATGCACTGAACGAATATGGCTTCCACCTGGCCGGCGAACTAAGAAGATTGCCCGGCGTTTCATTGACCATTCTGGGCGATGAGCATTCGCCTGAACAACCCGAACTAGAAGGTTTTCGCGTAATCCGCTGCTGGAAATTCAACAGTCTGCGCAACCCATGGCGCGTGCTGCGCGCGATCTGGCGCGAGCGTCCCGATGTAGCGTGGTTTAATTTGGGCTTCGCGAGTTTCGGGGGCAAAGCCTCGCCGGCCTTCCTGGGGATCGCAATTCCCTGCCTCGCCCGGCTGACTGGATCGTATACTCACGTCACTCTGCACCAATTGATGGAGACCGTGGATCTCAAGGATGCAGGCGTGCGCTTTCCGCTGGTATATCGCGCCGGAGGATTCGTTGCGACGCAAATTGTTCTCTTAGCGAATTCTGTCTCAGTCATGCTGCCGGCGTATCGCAGCGTGCTGATGGAAAAATACGGCCGCGGAGCAGTCTATGTGCGCCGACACGGCATTTTTTCAACGCGGCCGGAATATCCCGATTTCACCAAGCGCGGTAACCCTGAGCATCGCGTTCTAGCGTTCGGGAAATGGGGCACTTACAAACGGCTCGAACCCATGCTCGAAGCCTTCGACTCGGTTCTGCAAGAAGTTCCCGAGGCGAGGCTCGTCATCGCCGGAACCGACCATCCAAAGACTCCTGGGTACCTACGATCGGTCCGCGAGAAATACGGCATGCGTCCTGAAATTTCATTCGCAGGATACATCGCCGAGGAAGATATCCCGCAGCTCTTCCAGAGCTCGACGGTTGCTGTGCTGCCGTACACATCTTCGGCAGGATCAAGCGGGATCGCCCACCTGGCCTGCACATATGGTGTTCCGATTATCGCTTCGGACATCCCTGATTTCCGCAGGCTGGCAGAAGAAGAAGGGCTGGCCATAGACCTGTTCCCGGCCGGGAACGTCTCAGAACTTGCCCGCCACTTGGTGCACTTCTTGCAGCACCGCGACCGCCAGGACGAGATGGCACTACAAAATGTTTCTGCTGCCCTGCGCATGAGCATGCCGGAAATCATCCGCCAGTACTTGCGTACGTTCGAGCTGCGCCGGGAACTCGATGACATGCGGTCGCTCTCGTCGGTGCGGAAGCTGCCACACTGGCTCCCTCTGTGCGACATGCTAGTCCGGCGCAGAGCGCGCAAAGTGCTTCGCCACTCCGCGGCGCCGGCAAAGAGCTCTGGTCCAAGCAATGCGGAGTCAGCCGAGGTCGTGTATCTGGTCGATTCTCTGCGGAAGGACGACAACGGACGCAGAACCGGCACAGACTGAACCAGCCGATACACCTGTTTAGATTCCCAACGAGACTCAGTGAGGTGGACGGGGGATCGTGTTCTCAACCGGGACATTGTCCACCGGAGGTCGAGGGACCGGAGGCTTGGGCTGTTCGGGAGCAGCGCTTTCTGGACTTGGAGTCACTGGGCTGTTATCGCGGCGCCGCAAAACAATGGGAGTGTGCCGACGACGCTTGACTTCCGCCTCAGCCTGCAGGTTTGCCTCAGTTGCCTGAGCGTTGGTGCCTGCGACGCGCCCTACTGCCTCTCCTACCATTTCATGATGACTGGCAGCGATAACTGGCAAGCCGGCTTGTTCGCCACGTTGTGCCAGGTCGTAGAACTCATTAGCTGTCTCCTGGTCCCCCCTGGCTTCTGAGAGATAACCCATATTGTTTAACGAAAAGGAATTTCGCGGATCAAGCTTGTAGGCCTGCTCAAAGTAGGTAAGCGCTTTATCAGGCTGGTTGTGGTTGAGGGCTGAGACTCCCTCAACATTCAGGCGGGCCGCATGGTCCTGAGCGCTCTGCTCGGACGCGAGGCGGGCGCGGACAGCTTGCTCATTGCTGAACGCCACATCGCTGATGGCCTTGCCGCGCCAATGAGGATCCAGAGCCACGACGATCGGTTCCGTCGAATGCGTCATCGAAGCGTCATTGTAGTATCGAAGAGCGGATTCCAGATCACCCTGGCCTTCCATGGTGAAGCCGAGATTGTTGAGGGTGAACGGATTTCGCGGATCCAGCTTCAATGTGTCGCGTAACACGTCTTCGGCTTCCTGGTTCCGACCCTGCTCCAGAAGTCCCATGGCAAGGACGTTGCCGCGATTGACCCTGAGCTCAAGACTGCCGTAGGAATTCGTCACCTCGCTGAGTTTGCGTCCTTGGAACTTCCGCGCGCTGGCCTCGGCGATCACCGTCTCTGAATTGTTCTCTTTAGCTGCGAGTTCGTAGTAACGCTGCGCCCGTTCAATCTTCCCTTGCAGCTCCGAGATATACCCAAGGTTATTGAGGGTGAACGGATCGTCGGGATCAATTAAGTACGCTTTGTAAAACAGGCGCTCCGCTTTCTCCAGATGATGCTTTTGTATCTCCTTCACCCCGTCGCGGTTCAGCTTCTGCACCGGCGTGGCTTCGGTGCGCTTGGGAATAGTGACCCTGAGACCCTGGCCCAAAAGTGGTTGCGCCAGCAAGCAGGCGGCAATCAGCGTCACGATCGGCAATAGGAATGAGCGGTACATTCGTTGAAATCCCGAGATTCGAATGTCTTGGATGCCGTTCCAGCAGCTGCGTTTGCTTCTCTGGACCATCAGCTCTGGCTACCCTGGAGACGGTGTACGCATCCAACCTCGGGTTAAAACTATGCGAAGCGCGTTGAAAATCCTAGGGCACGCGGTCCTTGTCTTTGGCTTAGTTTTCCTTAATCTGGTTGCAATCAGTACAGCGCAGAATCAGTCTGGCTCTACACCGCAACCGTCCACGTTTGCTGCCAACACAACACCGGCAGCGCATCGGGAGAACTACGATCCTCTACTGGACTTGCCGCCGCTGCGGCATGGTCAGGTCACCCTTGTCGGAGGGACAGTTGTTAGTCTGGATGCAGTGATGAACCGAATGGTGGTGCAGCCCTTTGGCGGCAAGCAAAAAATGAAAGTCCGCTTCGACACACGCACTCGCTTTTATCGCGATGGAAAACCCATCCAGCAGCGCGAAATCCAACAGGGCCAGCGCGTCTATCTGGACAGCATGCTGAATGGCGACAAGGTTTTTGCGAAGTCAATCTGGATCCAGACCGCCACGCAAGGCGGAACTGGCCGCGGGCAGATCGTTGACTTTGATGTTGCACGCAAAACTCTGACCGTGCGGGATGAGCTCTCGGATCAGCCGGTGAAGATGCAGATCACGTCTGCGACAGTCGTACGCAAGGGCGATCAACCGGCGTCGGTAAATGACCTTACTCAAGGCGCGCTGGTGACTCTCGGCTTTGGCACCCAAAGAGAACTCCGCGAAATAACGATCGTAGCGACGCCGTTTCTGGACGCCGTCGCAACCAACATTCTGCGCCAGCTTCGCGAGGGCCAAAACGTCACGGTATCAGCGGTCTTTGACGGGACGCGATACTCGGCCCGACAAATTGATCTGCCGGGCGCCAACTCCGCCCAACAAAACCAGTAAATTCCGATAATTCACCAGTGCCGGCTCAGCAAACATGGAGGGGCAGGTGCCCTCACGTACACAGCGGTTCGACTGGCCTAAGACTTAAGCAGCGTTGGTCCCCGACGGATTCCCAGGGTTCGCGCTCTTTTCCGCTGCGAGAATTTCAGCGAGCAGCTTGCGCCGGTCGCGCAAGTAGTAGGCCGCCGTGTTCTTGGCATAGCGCCACAGGCTGGCGAAATCGGTTTGGTACCAGCAGCACTCCGCCATGCGCGGGGAGAAGCCACACAAGAATCGGAAGCGTTGATGCAGGGTCTGCGGAGTTACGAGCGCAGCCGCGGTGACCCGATGGTTGCCCTCTATCACGGTGAGAGGAGTTTTCTCGTCAATGCTGATAAGAATCACCGAACTGTATTCCACGTGCTGTGCCATCTCAATGCTGAGCGAGCGCAATTTCAAAACAAATGGGTCCTGGGATTGGCTCAGAATGCGTGCACGAATGCGCTCGACTGTTTCCAGCAAAAGAAAAGAGGGGGCACCATACCGCAGCCACTGGTTGCGGGGAAACACGCGGGTCCTCATCAGGTCAGCCGGAGTCAGCTCCACCTCCCACCATTCGGTATCACGTGGAAGTTCGCGCCACAACCGGCCTCGGCGGCGAAACAGCAGGGCGCGCCGGAGGGAGTTATCGCGCTCATCGCTCAAATCAGGGTGGTTCACCAAGTCAGCGAAGGGCTCGCGATAAGATTTGAATTCGGACTGGTAGAACTCACCGCGAAGAAACTCGGCGATGGTTTCGTTCTCATCAACACGCCTGATTTTCTTCAGTCCACCCGCCAACGAAGCCACGGTCAAACCGCTGGCGGGAAACGCCGACGTCCGCAAAAAAGGCAATGACACCACAAGCAACAGAGTCATCATCAGCACAAGCTGGACGGTAATCACCTGATGCAGGGTTGCATGGAAAACATAGATACCCGCGATAATGGCGGCACTGAATCCCAGTTGGAGCCAACTGACATTGCCTATTTTGCGGGAAATCTCGAATGTCATGAGCACGACTCCCAGGGAATAAATTCCTGTGGTCAATGCATATAGGATCAGCAGTGATGAATAAAACTGGTGCGATCCCGCGGGAAAGCCCGGCCCTAACAGAATGTGCCACAACTCCGGCGGCACGAGCCACGCGCCCAGAGTGAACCCCGTCGCAATCGAGACCACCAACAGGAGAGCAACACTCAACACCGCCCTGCCGTCGTTCTCGCCCGACTTAGCTCCGGCTGAGAATGGGAACATACTGCTGACGACCGACCAGGAAAGCATGTAAACGATTCTTCCGACGAGTGCCACAGCCGCATAGATTCCTGCCTGGGTGGCATCAAAGAAGTGTTTGACCAGAACGATATCAAGGTTGTTGATGATGACTTGGCCGACAAAGAATGTGATAGCCTGGACGCCCTCGCCGACTCCGGCGTGCAAAGTAGCTTGCTCGACTTCGGGTCCATGACGTTTGCGCGGTATGGCGACAAAGTACGCGACTACCACTGATGCGCTGACAGCTCCAACCACGCCCTCGACTCCGTATCCTCCAGAGATCAGTACGCTCGCGCCGACCAGCTTGACGATCACTTCCAAGGCAAAATTCAGCGCCAGCGGCCGGAAGTCGAATGTCCCCTGCAGAAAACCGCGCCGAGTCCCGAGCGGAACATAAAAGACGGTTCCCACGGCCAACAGAATGATCAGGTTCTTGGAGGGCAAGTTCAGGTAGCGGGTCACGAATTCGCTGCCCAGGGCAAGCCCCGCGCCCACTACAAATCCTGCCGCCCACGCCCAGCGGTGCAGCAGGTGATAGATGGCGGCCCGTTCAGTGCTCGACTCGCTGCGCGCCACGAACTTTGAACATAACAACTGAAAAGTCAGAGTCACTGAGGAAAGCAGCATGAGGGTTGTGTACACAACGCTGGCGTGACCGAACTTGTCCGCGCCCAAGCGGTGCGCGACGGTGAAGTTATAGACAAGGTTCATCCCGCCTACGAAGACGGAACTGAACAGCATGACTGCGCTCCCACTCAGAACGCGGACGCGCAAGTCACGGATACGGCGCCGATGGTGGATCGGGGGCGGAGCGTGTGGAACGAACGTGGTCGCCGCTTCGGCCGTGTCATCGGACATAAAGCAAAACCCCGGGAATCGGAAAAGCCCTGACACCGGCTCTCATTAGAATTAGAAGAGATTGAAACGTATCACCGGCAGAAACGTGTTCCGGTTCTTGCCGTTAAAGTTGTAAAACGTTTGCTGCTCAATCCCCACCGAAATGCGCATTGGATAGGTCACAGGAACTTCGCCAAGACCGTCCGCTAGTGGCCGCTGCAAGCTCTTGGTGTAAGACACGAAGACTTGGTTGCTGGTATTGTCATACGCGTTGTAACCTTCCCCGCGTGACCATGTGCCCGCGGCATGGACAGCCCAATGCGAGGCCATTGGCCGGTATTCCAGCCTGAAGCCTGGGCGTAATGCCTGGGCAATGGCGAAAGAGGCGTCTTGCACTTTCCACGCGCGGAGATATTCGCCCAGGGCCGCCGCCGTCCAGGAGGAGCCGAACTTTCGCTGAATTCCCACATACATGTCCGTGATGTAGTACTCGCGAATGAGTGGGCGAAACAAAACGTCGCGTCCCTTGTAACCGGTAAGCAACGCGGTCTTGCCCCAGGGACGGCCTACTTGGAACTCCAATGTGGCAGCGGCGTCGCGCGAATGCAAATGTTGTTCCGTGAATGGGCCGGCTTCGCGAATCAGACTTCCCGAGACTGCGACCCAGTTTCCGAAAGAAGAAGTGTAAAGGTAGAGATATTGGCGAAAGAGATTCTGGTTCATTTGCACAGGAGCGCTGGAGTCGCGGCGAATCGTAAACTGTATCCCTGGATTCAGGCTGATATTCGCTCCGAGGAAATGAAAGACGGGATTTACACCGCCGTCGAAAATTGTGTCGTAGGTATTGCGGTACTGAATCAATGTGGAAGTAGCCGGTGAACCAACTATCCCGGTCGGACCTTGGGGAAATGAGATGCTTCCGCGCGCATTGCGCTCCTGAAACAAGCCAGTAATAGTGGGCCAGCCTTTGAAATGCAAGTGATAGCGGGCGCTGCCAATCGTTTCCACCGAGGACCGTGGGGGCGGAAGCAACGTCGGAGTGGACGTCAGGCCCCGCAGTCTAGCGTCGAGCTGATAAACATTGATGTCCTCGAAAATGGGCGAAAGCGAGAACTCCGGTTCGACGCTGACTTGCTGGGTGACCTGACGCCCCTCGTGTTCGGCCAGTCGAATTTCTGTTTCCCGGGCGAAATCGTTGCCCGCCATCACCTGGTTGGCACGGGCAAACATGCTCAATGCCTGCGAGGTTTCGTGCTCCTGCTGATAGGCGTTTCCCATGGCGAGCAAATAGTCATAATCCTGTGCGGAATCAGGATTGTTACCGATGACTTTCAGCAAGGCGAATGCGCTTTGAGTGTGACCCAATGCTAGATCCGCGTTCGCTAAGCCGAGGTTGACGGCTTCCTGGTCTGCTCCCTCCGACTGCGCCCGCGTAAAATATTTCTTGGCGAGCTCAAACTGATCAATGGAAACAAGAACCCGTCCCGCGTCAATTAAGTTCTCAGGAGTAACAGCATTTGCTTCGCCGACCCGGGCTTCGGCCAGCGCGAATGCAACCTGGTCGTGGGCGTCATCTCGATGACCGGACTGCACGAATAATCGAGCCAGCGCTAGACGAACTTCAACCCGGTCGGAACCGGGAGCGTCCAGGGCCCGCGCGTAGCGCTGCATGGCAGCCTTGTCGTCCCCAAGGATGAGAAGGGCCTCTCCAGTAGCCATCAGGATTTTGCTGTCATTGCCGTTGGCTTCGGCGCTGGTGATTGCTTTATAAGCATTGTCCTTCTGACGGAGCTGGGCGTAGTTGCGGGCCATTTCAGCGTACAGTACTCGCCCTCAGCCTGGCGGAATAGCATTTCCTGCCGGTAGGCTTCTGCGCGGGCCAGATGGATGGCGGCAGCGTCCGCCATCAACCCTGCGGCCAAATCGGCTTCCTTGAGCGCTGGCTTGGCGCGGTGCAATTGCAGATCGGCAAAAGCCATGCCCAAATGAGCTTGGCCGTAATTAGGACGCAACTTCAGCGCAGCTTCGAAATCCTGCACCGCCTTGCTGGCCTCGCGCAGATCATTCCGCACATAACCGCGGTTCATGTACGCGGTGGCGTCGTTAGGATCGCGATCAAGAGACCGCGTGAAATCAGCTTCTGCCTCGCGGGGGTGTCCCTGATGGGCGTGGACATATCCCGCGATCAGAGGCAGGTCTTTGTCCCTCGGCATGAGCGGCTCGAATCGCTGCACGATCTTGTAGGCGTCGTCAAAGCGATCCAGGAATAGAAGATCGTAGCCGAGATAGACCGGGGCCTCTGGATCATTCGGCAGTTTTTCAATCACTTTGTAACCCAGGTCTGCCGCCTCCTGGTAGTTTCCGGTGAAGGTGAGATAACGCTGGCGTTCGCGCATGACCTGCGGGTTTTCGTTGATTGCGGGATTTGCAGCGGCCCGCGTAACCCAGTTCTTTGCCACTGGGAGCTGATGTCCGGGAGTCTCCAGGGCGGAATTGATTCCTGCGGCAACTATGAGCGCATTGCCTGGCGCCAGTTCGTGCGCCTTCTCGTAACTCGCCTGGGCGCGGTCAAACTGCTTGTTGGAAGTGTAAAGATCGCCCAGCGCAAAATACGCCACATAATCGCGCGGGTACAATTCCTCCAGTTTGAGGAAATATCTTTCAGCCGAAGCCGGATCTTGCAGGTCGCGCGATAGATATCCCATCGCAGTCAGCGCGGAATGATTTGAGGGATCACTCTGTAATGACCGTTTGTACTGTTCGAGGGCTTCGCGCGGACGATTCGTTTTCCACAGCAGGTTGGCATAGTTCAGCGCGATGTTGATGTTGTTGGGCGCCAGTGACATGGCTTCCTTCAAGTCGCGCTCGGCGGAAGCCGGGTCGTTGAAGCCAGCTTCAATCAGGGCGCGCAGCCGCAAGTATTCCGGCCGTTCCGTCTTGGCAACTCCGGGAACTTTGTCGAGCGCCGCGCGAGCTGCCGTGAGCTCCGACTCAGCCGGAGCGCTTTGTTGCATCCGGCGGTAAATCTCAGACAGGCTCAGGTGCAGCGAGACCGGATAGAGCGGCCCCTCCTGTACCGCGTTAGGCAAGTTCTGAATCGCAATCTGATATTCGCGGACAGCGTCCTCGTTGTGGTCCTGCAAACTATCCATCTGTCCACGGATCGCGTGTAGCCGGTAATTGTTTGGGTTTGCAGCCTCGGCGCGCCGCAAGAAATTGGAAGCTTGCTCGAACCCGCCCACATTTACCTGCGCCTGGGCTGCGCTCAATTGCAGACCGGGATCTTTTGAAAGGCGATTAGCCGCCTGGGTATAAGTTTCCGCCGCTTCTTTTTTCTTTCCCGCCAGTCCGTAGGTATAAGCCAGCTCCGGCAAAGCTTCGGGAGTTTTGTGAACCGCTTTTTGCAAAGTCGCGATCGCCTCGTCGTACTCTCCGGCGTCGCGGTAGAACGCAGCCACCGCGCGCAGGACGCTCGGATCATTGGGCGCGCGGCTCTGTGCTTTATCCAGATATTGTTTCGAGGCTTCCGGCTGGTTCAGTTTCTGGTATGCCCGCGCGATCAGCAGATCGGTGCGCGCATTCGCTTGGATTGAATTGGCGCGCTTCAAGAGGTCGAGAGCGGTGTTGGGATCGGAGTTCAAAGCCAGCTCGCCGGAAAGCTGTAGATCGATCACGCTCTTCGGATTGGCTGCAAGCACTTTCTTGAGCAGATCCTGGGCTTCGCTGTCACGGCCCATTTTCGCGTAAGTCTGTGCCTCTCCGGAGAGTCCCTGGATGGACGAAGGTTTACGCTCGAGTCCGCGCTGGTAGCCTTGCAGCGATAGGTTGTAATCGCCTCCCAAGCGAGCCGCGTATCCCAGCAAAAACCACAACTCGGCATTTTGCGGGGCGGCGTTGGCGGCGCGGTTGGCGGAAGTGATGGCCGCTCGGTAGTCCCCTTTCGCCAATGCCTGCTGAACTGCCCGAGCCTCGCGCGCCGTCTCAATCCCTGAGCCCCAGCCGATTCCGTTTCCTTCTTTGGCATTGCCTTTTTGTGGAGGGCTGACCTTCGCTTTCCCTTTCGGCGCCTTCTTTGAGGCGGGAGGTTGGTTCACTTCGAACGTCTGCGCCGGGAGCAGTGACGCTGCCGTCAGCGAAAACAGCAACGCAATAGAAATGGAAAGCTGGCGCATGGGTGCAGTGTCCAGCCGCGGCGTTTATTTTCCAGTTGCTCCCGAATCGTTGTCGCCGTGCCTTCAACGTTCAGATGCGTTGCGAGTTGTTCCGGTTGGATTCAGAGTCGCACCTTGGAGCTGCAAATCCGCAGCCCACAGCAAGTTGGCGAATTTCATCTGCGCGGGTTTGCAACAGCAACAGCAAACCTTAAGTCGCCTACATGAATCCAAGCGGGTGCTCACATTGGCTCGGGGAAGGACAAATACCACCGTGGAAACGAGCTACTTTTCTCGACCCATTCCTTTGCGGCTGATTGTCTTGCTGACGCTAGCCATTCACGGGCCTCTGCTAGCGATGCAGTTGCCGCTGACCAATTCCTACGACGCGAACTTCCATGTGTTTTTTGCGTCGCACTATGCCCACCACTGGTTCGATCCCTGGAACCCCAAATGGTTCGCAGGGTTCTCGCAAACGACTTATCCACCGCTGGCACACCAGTGGATCGCGCTGCTCTCGTATGTCTTCGGATTGCACATGGCTTATCTGCTGGTGCAGCTCATCGGCGTATTGCTCACTCCCGTCGGCGTGTACCGATTCGCGCGGCTCTGGGTGAGCGAGCGCGCCAGCAGTTATGCGGCGCTGTTCAGTGTTTTTGTTGGCGCCGTGATCTTCCTGGTCTATTTTGCGGGACAGCTGCCAACTACTCTGTCCGCTCCGCTGTACTTGCTGGCACTGCCATATTTTTATGACTGGTCACGCGCTGCGGATGGTCGCGGGCTCATAAAAGGAGTTGTTCTCACTCTGGCCGCGGGCGCAGTTCACCACGTTACGTTACTGTTTGGGTCAGTTCTGTTCGCCGTCCCGGTGCTTTGGCTGGCGGTAATTGACCGTGGCAAAGAACGAAACGCTGTAGCGGTTCTGATTCGAGCGGCGGTCTTCGCCGGACTGGCGGGCGCGGGTTTGGGAATCGTCCTGCTGCCGTACTGGATCTCGATCATTCGGCACCCCATTGAACAAATGCCGATCCCTCATGCGAGCCGCTCGAACCTATTGCTGAATCTGACCTATCTCACAAACTATTTCTTCGTGCCCTACGGAATGCTCATTGTCGCATTTCCATTTGTGGCGTGGTACGGCTCGGCGATCCGCCGATTGCGGCCACTGCTGCTTGGTTTTTGGGTGACGTTCATTTTCGCTCTGGGAGGCACGACCCCCATACCGAAGTGGGTCTTTGGCCGTGCCTTTGAGATTCTTACTTTTGAGCGCTTCACCCTGTGGGCAGCGCTCATGGTGCTGCCGATTGTGGGCTTGATCGCAGAACGCATGATTGACCGCTATCACACCAAGGCGGTGGCGGGATTCGCGCTGTCTGCAGTCGCGACTCTTTTGTTGCCGATGGCGTGGATGGCGGTGACTCCGTTCTCGCCTAATGCCAACACCAACGTGGACTCGGTGGATAGTTTTCTGAACCGCGATGGGCATGACCGTTATCGCTACCTGACGTTGGGCTTCGGCAATGCTTTGCCGAAGGTCTCGACTTACACGGGCGCGAACAGTGTGGACGGTGAGTACAACTCCGCACGCTTGCTGCCGGAGTTCACGCACTACGGCACCGCCCAGCTCACAAGCGCGAAGTATTTCGGCAATGCGGGCATGGAGGCGTTGCGCATGATGCTACGCCACGCGAACCATTACGGACTCAAGTACATCTTTGTCCGCGATCCTTATTACGAGCCGCTGGTGAATTTTGCGGGCTGGAGAAAAGTAGAGACTTACGACTCCGGCACCATCACCGTGTGGTCAAAGGAAGATGTTCCCCCGGCGCGACCGATTCCTTCTGACGCAATGCCGACTGCTCTTGAAGGATTGTTGTGGGGCACGCTGCCACTGGCGAGCAGCATTCTCGCGATCCTGTTTGCCCTGATGATCCCTGATCGCTCTCGTGCGCGACCTGAATTCGTGCTGGCGTTCCCTGCGCCCGAAGAAGAAGAAACCCTCATCCGGGAGGCGCGGTGATGAAACGTGGACTTCCATTTTTGCTGGCGATAGTGACAGCATTTCTGATAGTGATCGCTTGGTTTCAGTCGGGCGGAATCGCACGCCACGAAATGCGTTCCGCCAACACACCCGAGCAAGCCGTGCGGCTGATGCTTTCGCAGATCCAGTCGCATAATTTCGACGCTGCTTACGCTCGGCTCGCAAACCGCAGCGACGTGGATAAGGTCTCGTTCACTCGCGAATTCAACGGCAGCTATGGCAGCTTGTTGACCATTGCCTCGCTCGAGAGCTTCGACGTGGGCGGACTCCACGCATCGGACCAGGAGGCCACGGTACGCGCGCGTCTGCACTATACAACCGGCGTGGGCCCGCTCGACGATACCCGCGACTTGAAGGTGGAACGGGCGGGTGATACTTGGAAAGTGGTTTGGCCGGTGAACACGAGTCCGAAACTTCCTCCGCAGGTGATTCCGGTGAACTACCTTCGCTGGGATGTGGTCAGCCGCGGCTCCGGAGATGATTGGGGTGTGCAGAATGTAGACTCGCCCCAAGTACGCATTCTCTCGATGAATGCCATCCAGCGGCCGGACAGCGTTGTGCTGGTAGGTGAAGTAGTCAACGAGGATTCAGTTCCTGCGTACGTGAATATTGGCGCAACACTGCTGGGGCCGAATGATCGTGAGATCGCCCAGGAGAGCAGCTTCGACAAGATTGCACATACGCTCCTACCCCGGCAAGTCTCTCCCTATCGAATTGATTTCCCGGGAATGCGGCTGGAGAAAATCAAGAACGTGCGCATGGATGCCAAGGCGCTGCTGATCGCGGCCAGTGCCGACCCGGTGATCGAGGTCAACCAGCAGAAACTCGAGACCGATCCCCTAGGCAAGAAAGTGCTGAGCGGCCAGTTGACCAATCAGAGCGGACAGATTGTGAACATTCCGCACGTGATTGCTGCTTATTACGACAGCAACGGCAAGGTGATCTGGGTTTCGGATGGATATGTCGTGCAGGCGTTGCTGCCGCAAATAGCAGTGCCGTTTGCAGTAGATTTGCCGCCCGACATCGCAAAGAATGTTCAGACTTACCGCGTAGTGGTCAATCACTACGACACGACGTCGTCCTAAAACAAATGCGGATCTTGGCCACAGCTTTGGTGATCCTGGTGACGCTCGGCGCCGCAGCGTCAGAGATCCATGCGCCCACGCAGGTTGTCGCTGGTACTGCGACAACGCTCGCCACCAGCGGATCGGGGGCCGCGACGTTTTATCTGATTGGACCCGCCAGTGCCAGCAAGCGGGAAGTTCAGGCGGGCAGCGACATCGCGGTTGACTCCGACCAACTGGAGCATGCCGGGCGATACGTCGCAATCCTGTGCGCATCCGACGGCTGCGCTTCTGCCACATTTCACGTAAAACCGGCTGCGCCAAATCGCTTGAGTTTTCTGGTTCACCCTTCACGCGTCCCAATTGATAGCCCGAATCGGATCAGCGCGGTGGCGTTCGTGCAAGACAATTTTCATAATCTGGTACTGAATCCGGAGCCGGTAAAGTTCAGCATTCTGCCGAAGGATGGGAAAGAAATTTCTGCGACCCGCAATTCTGAAAACGGAGTAGCGTGGGTGCGCTTGAGTTCTGCGAAGAAGGAGGGCGCCACTCGCTTGGGTGCTGCAATTGGACACGCCAACGAAATCCGGGTAGTGCAACAAGTTGCCGCCGATGCCTGCAACCTGCGCATCAAAGCGGGGCGTGTCAAAAAGGACTTCCTGGTTGAGACGGATCCGGTGCGCGATTGCTCCGGCAACTCAGTGCCCGACGGTACCGTAGTCAGCTTCACCAAGGTTGACGACGCCGGAAAAACTACGGTGGATGTTCCCATTAAACGCGGGGTGGCGAAGGTGGAGATGCCTGTCGAGGGCCGCGCGCGAATCACCGTTGCTTCAGGAGTGGTTACCGGAAATGAGCTGGAGGTCGCGGGCGGACAATGAAACAGACTGCCCTACGTTATGGTGCGCTGGCGACGCTGATGATCGGCTTTGCCTCGCTAGTGCTGGTCCATGACTTCCGCGCCTCGGCCGCAGGCGAATCTCCGAGGGTTGAACTGAATGCGGAGAACATTGGCCCGCGCGCTATCGAGGACCTTACTGCGAAGAGCGTGCCACGCGACTACGGCTTCGCTTGGCAAACCATGGAACAAGCGTTGGAGGAAAACCGTCCGGGTTTGCTTGAAGGTTACTTCACAGGTCTCGCCAAGCAGGATCTAATTCAGCGCGTGAATTCGCAAGCTAAGGCTGGGTTGCACACTCGCTACGAAGATCGTGGGCACAAACTCGAAGCGTTGTTCTATTCCCCGGCAGGCGATGCCATGCAATTGCGCGATCATGCCAAGCTGGATATTCAGGTTCTGGACGGCAGCAAAGTGATCTACGAAGAGCCGGTCAGCTTCGACTATATGGTGATCATGTCGCCGGGCGCGGACCGTTGGCTGGTTCGCGAATTGCAAGCCATGCCGGGAGAAAAGCCTTAGGTCGGCTACAGCAACTACTCGGCCCTACTCACCGCATCAAAATGAATCAGCATGTGTTTGTTTTGCCTATGAAAGGTCTTTCAGCATTTGTTTCGCTGCTCGCCGCCGCGGCTCTGATCATGGATCCAGCGGTGCTGCGAAGGCAGGTTCAAAAGGCCAAGGAGATGGGCATCTATGGCTTTGCTGTGGATTGGTACGGCGAGCGCCGCCCGTTCGAAGATCGCAGCTATGCGCTACTCGAGCAAGTCGCGGCCGAGAGTAATTTTCATGTTTGTCTGATGTATGACGAAGCCCAGGAAGACAATGGGCAAGCGACCGAAGAGGCGCTGGAGGCTTTCGATAAAGCATATCGCGCATACATCGGCCCCCGGGCTCCCGGTCGCGACGCCTACATTACGTATCAGGGACGCCCTGTAATTTTCATTTTTCCCAAGCGTGGACGCACGAACTGGGACCGCGTACGTGATGCGGTCAATCAATGGGATAGGCCGCCAATCTTGATTTACAAAGACGAGCCGCCGCCTCAATACGCGCACGATTTCGACGGTTATTACGCTTGGGTGCATCCCAGCCACGGTTGGG
>WNFO01001892.1_pt1 | contig 16943 bp, 13 predicted proteins | sample 5400251 | NCBI WGS metagenome assembly WNFO01 (sample SAMN13153354, study PRJNA577476) | soil metagenome | isolation source: 100 cm saprolite under Madrone tree | place: USA:California | collected 2016-06-14 | reverse complement strand
CACTGGAAGGTACGAAATCCCTTATATCGCCTTCCCCCGGGGGAAGGAATTCATGCGATACCCCGATCCACAGCGAACAGTATGAGACGAAAAATCTCAGTTAACTCAACGAAACTTCGTCTCACGAGATCGCATCGAGGTCCACGAAATATCGCAATTCTCAGTTTTGGGTACTGCAGGTCGTTGGTTCGAATCCAGCTGCCCCGACCAGCTAATCATTTGATTTATCTCACCTTTCAAAATGCGGTTCTGACACGTGGTTCTTACACCGTTCCGTCGGACATGATGTAGGCCTTCGCGGTCCTTAACCTCGACGCGGACCTTCGAGCCCGGATAGAGATCTCGGAGCATTCGCTTCGCTTCAACTTTCGGCACGCGAAGCCATCCAACATTTCCGCATCGAATGAGGCGAATGTCAGCGCGTGCTGCGGATGGATGCGAAGCGGCCGAGCGATGCGCCGCGTGACTGCTTGGTTGCCTCGCCCGACCAACGCGGGCTGCCGCCGAAATCCTGACGTTGCAGCTGACGCGGTTTTACGAGCGGCGTTTCCGCGTGCGACACATGCTGTCGCTCCGAAAGCTTGTCCACCAGCGACCGCAAGCGCTGGTTTTCGATCTCGAGTTCCTTCATGTGGCGAAGCGCTTCAGAGGTCAGGCCTCCATAGCGTTTGCGCCAACGATAGAACGTTCGCAGCGAGATATGGGCGGTGCTGCAAATTTCAGCAATCGAGATGCCAGCATCCGCTTCATAGAGAAGGAACAAGATCTCCTGGTCAGTGTGCTGAGAGTGTCGCATAGGCGCGGACCCGATACGTGGTCGTTACTCAACTAACGGCTTTTATCGCACGAATCCCGCTGAGTTGGTAGCGGCGATGGACGCGTCGACTTTTGGGCAAGGCAGCGTCGGCCCCCGCGGATCGCGTGCAGCTCGCCGCGTGCCGGAGCCATACGCGAAGGTGACATCCTAAATGACAAAATTGACACTAACCCTTGAAAGAACACGCCTTTGCTGCCGGCTTGAGCAGCACTGAATACTATTTGGCGTTGCCTACCCGCAGGCGATGATCTGAAATCGGATCGTACGTGCAAGAAGGGTAGGGATTTCATGACTAAGTTCTCTCGGCGCTCATTCCTTCAGGCAACTGGCCTTGTGACGGCGCTCACGGCACCGGTCGCCATGCCGGCGATCATCCGCTCGGCCCACGCCGCGACCGGCACGGTCAAGCTCGGCTGCCTGTTTTCCTCCTCGGGAACGATGGCCAACATCGAGGGCCGTTTGAACCACGTGGTTCGCATGGCGGCCGAGGAAATCAATGCGAAAGGCGGCATCAATGGCCGCACCATCGAAGTCGCCGTCTCGGATCCCGCGTCGGATTGGCCGCTCTACGCGCAAGTCGGCAAGCAAATGCTCGAACAGGACAAAGTCGCGGCCCTTTTCGGTTGCTGGACCTCGGTGTCCCGCAAGACTGTGTTGCCGGTGGTCGAACAGGCCAACGGTCTGTTGTTCTATCCGCTTCACTTCGAGGGCGACGAGAACTCAAAGAACGTCGTTTATGTGAACTCGCCGCCCGCCAGCTCGGTGCTGCCGGCGGTCGACTATCTGATGAGCGAAGAAGGTGTGACCGCCAAGCGCTTCTTCATGCTCGGTTCGGATTACGTATGGCCGCGAACGATCAACAAGCAGCTCAAGGGCTACTGGAAATCCAAGGGCATTGCGGAAACGGCCTGGCAGGAAGAATACGTTCCCCTGGGCTTTTCGAACTTCCAAACCCTGGTCAATCAAATTCGCGCCTTCGCGGACAAGGGCGGCGGCAAGCCGATCGTGGTTCTCACGGTCGTGGGTTCGTCGATCCCGGACTTCCTGCGCGAATTCGCCAATCAGGGCATCAAGGCGACCGACGTTCCAGTGCTCGGCCTGGATATGGTCGAGGCGGACCTTGAGGGGCTCAACACCGAACCACTGGTCGGCCACCTCAACTGCTGGGCCTATTTGCAGAACGCCAAGGCGCCGGCGAACGCGGCCTTCCTCAAGCAATGGGCCGATTATGTAAAAGCCAAGAACGTACCCTTCAAAGCCGACGTCGCCATCGACCCCATGATTTCGGCCTACGACGCGGTTCACCTGTGGGCGATGGCGGCGGCAAAGGCAAACTCGTTCGACGTCCCCGAAGTGCGCAAGGCCTTTGCGGGCCTGACCTTCGATTGTCCATCGGGCTACAAGTTGGAGATGACGGCTGAAAACAACTACGTGTCTCGTGGTGTGTTCATTGGCTCCGTCAACGAGAAACAGGGTTTCGATATTCTGTGGCAATCCAAGGACGCACCCAAGCCGGTTCCGTTCAGCCCTTACAGCTGACCATGATCGCAGGCTCAAGTGGCTGCCGGGCTGATCCCGCCGGCCATGATCGGTAGGCATGATGCGTCGCCATTGCATTGCTGCGGTTTGCGTCATCGCGGCGTTTGCGTCCACTCATCTGTGGGCGGCTGGAGCGGAGCGGGCCGATCTGATCGGCAAGGTTTGCGGCGACGCGACGGCGATGGGTGAGGCCGGGCGTTCGCTGACCCGGATCGCGGCGGATGGCTCGCCCGACGATCGAGGCTGGGCGGCGTTGATCGCCCGCGCCCTGATTGACCGCAAGCTCTCCTGCGACGCCACGGGCGCCGTCATGGCGTCCGCTGTGGGATCGCTCGACGCTTCAACTGGCCTCCAACGCAACGTCGGCGAAGGCAGCCGATCGCCGCTTCTCAGCCTGAGGAACAGGGCTCTGTTCGAGACAGCCGAAGCGGCGCTCGCCTTGCGCAGCGCACCGGATCCTGCACGCCGCAGCGCCGCGCTGCGCACGCTGGAGCGCCAGGCGTCGAACCTGCCCGAACAATTGTTCGATGCGGCGGTTCGGGAGGAAGCCGATCCCGGTCTGAAGACGCAGCTATCGGCGGTGGCGCAGGCCGCGGCGCTGAATTCACAGGATCCGGCCAAGCGTATCGCAGCCCTCGGACGCATCGCGGCGACCCCCGATCGGCGGGCGCTGACGCTGGTCCGCCCGCTCGTGAATGACCCGGCCTATGCCGCCAATCCGGACTTCAAGCGCGCAGTCGACGCCGCCACCGCAAGGATAGACCGTGGTATCGCGGTCGGCGACGTTCTGGCGACGCTCTACAACGGTCTGAGTTTCGCCAGCATTCTGTTCATGGCGGCGATTGGCCTCGCGGTCATCTTCGGGCTGATGGGGGTGATCAACCTGGCGCAGGGCGAACTGATCATGCTCGGCGCTTACGTCACCTGGCTGGTGCAGGAGAGCCTGCGCCACCTCGCGCCCGGATTGCTCGACTGGTACCTGATCATCGCTATTCCCTTCGTCTTTCTCATCACGGCTGCGATCGGGATCGGGCTCGAAACGGTCCTGCTGCGCCATCTTTATCGCCGGCCCCTGATGAGTTTGCTGGCCACCTGGGCCGTCAGTCTCTTTCTCATCAATCTCGTGCGTGTGAGCTTCGGAACCCAGAACCTGCAGTTTGTGACGCCGTTTTATGTCACCGGCGGGGTGCCGGTCATCGGCGACTTCATCTTTACCTGGAATCGCATGTTCGCGATCGCATTCGCGACCGTGACGCTGGCGCTGACCTGGGCATTGATGCAAATGACGCCGCTGGGTCTCAACATCCGGGCGGTCACGCAAAATCGGACCATGGCCGGCTGCATCGGAATTCCGGTGCGGCGCGTCGACATGCTGGCCTTCGGGCTCGGCTCGGGCCTTGCGGGCCTGGCGGGATTGGCGCTCGCGCCGATCTACAGCGTCAACCCGCAGATGGGCCAGAACTTCATCATCGATAGCTTCATGGTCGTCGTGCTGGGGGGCGTCGGCACGATCGCCGGCACCATCGTCGCAGCACTTGGCATCGGACAGGTCAATGTACTGATCGAGCCGCTGTGGGGCGCGGTTGCAGCCAAGGTCATCGTCCTCCTGATGATCATCGGCTTTCTGCAGTTTCGGCCGGAGGGACTGTTCGCCATCAAGGGGCGCCGCAAATGAGGTCGCTCGGATCGGATCGTCCGTTTCTGATCCTGCTGGCGGTGGTGCTCGCAGTTGCTCTTTTGCTTGGCATTTCGATCGCGATTCCGTTCGGCCTTTCGGCCTATCTGGCGAACGCCATCGGTCAGCTCGCAACCTTCGCGGTGCTGGCGCTGTCGCTTGACCTGATATGGGGATATCTCGGCATTCTATCGCTCGGACACGGCCTGTTCTTCGGCATCGGCGGCTACGTGGTCGCGATGCATCTTCTCAAGCATTCCTACGAGGTCACCGGCAAGGTGCCGGACTTCATGCAGTTCATGGGATGGAAGGAATTTCCGTTCTATTGGGCCGGCTTCGGCTACTCCTCTTATGCCATCGTCGTCGCCGCAGTCGTGACGCTGCTGATCGCCGGCGTATTTGGCTATGTTTCATTTCGCTCCCGGGTCGGCGGGGTCTATTTCGCCATCATCACGCAGGCGCTGGTCTATGTCGCGATGTTGCTGATGTTCCGGAACGATACCGGCTTCGGCGGCAACAATGGCATGACCGGCTTCACGGTCATGTTCGGCTGGCCGATCGGGCTGCACGGGGTCGTCATCGCGATGGCGGCGATTTCGGTGCTGATGCTGGGCCTGACGCTGCTGGGCTGCCGCCTGCTGCTGGAAAGTCGCTTCGGCGTATTGATGATCGCAACACGGGACGACGAAGTGCGGCTGCGCACGCTTGGTTACGACACGCTGCTTCTAAAGCTCGTGATCTGGTGTCTGTCCGCATTGATTGCGGCTCTGGCCGGAATGCTCTACGTGCCGCAGGTCGGCATCATCAATCCTCGACTGCTCTCACCCGATTTGTCGCTCGAGATTGCCGTCTGGGTGGCGATCGGCGGGCGTGGCCACCTGATCGGGGCGGTCATCGGCGCGGTTCTGGTCAACGCGGTCAAGTTCTGGCTTTCCGCAGCCGCGCCTGAGCTATGGCCCTTTATCCTGTCGGGTCTGATCGTGCTCGTGGCGCTGGTGTTTCCTAACGGGCTCGTCGATCTCGCCAAGTTCAAATTCGTGCGGCCCATGATCTCCAAACGCCTCACCGAAACGCCGGAGCTGCGCTGATGAGTGGCGTCGCGCTGTTGGTTGATACCGTCACCGTCGAATTCGGCAGCTTCACGGCGATCGACATGTTGTCGCTCGCGATTGATTTTGGCGAAGTCCGCGCCGTGATCGGCCCGAACGGGGCCGGCAAGACCACCCTGCTTGATGTGATCTCCGGCATCACGCGGCCGAAGCAGGGCCGGGTGATTTTCGACGACCTGACCGACATCGTGCGATCAAGCGAATCCGCGATTGCCCGGGCCGGCGTCCGGCGAAAATTCCAGAAGCCAAGCATTTTCGAAGGGCTGAACGTGCGTCAGCACATCGCGATCGGGGCGGAGGGCGGTCTGCGCCGATCGCGTTCAAGAGAGAAGCTCGATGATCGTATCGGCGAGGTGCTTGAGGCGGTGGGATTGGCGGGCCTTGCCAACCGTTCGGCGTCCGAGCTCGCGCATGGGCAAAAGCAGTGGCTTGAGATCGGCATGGTGCTGGCGTCAAACCCCAAAATCCTGATGCTGGATGAGCCGGTGGCGGGCCTGACGGATGAAGAGACCGAACGTACCGTTTCGCTGGTGCGCAGCCTGAAGCGCGCCGATCGCGCCATCGTTGTCGTCGAACATGACATGGACTTCGTCGAACGGATTGCCGATCGGGTGACCGTTTTGCACGAGGGCAAGACCTTGTTCGAAGGCTCGATGGCCAATGCGCGGGCCGACGAGCGCGTCATTGACGTCTATCTGGGACGATAACCATGCGCTTCCGCGTTGAGAGCCTGGATCAGCATTATGGCAGCGCACAGGTACTGCGTCAGGTCGGCTTCGAGATCATGCCCGGCGAATGCCTGGCCGTTCTCGGCCGGAATGGTGCCGGAAAAACCACGCTGCTGAAATGCCTGATGGGGGTGCTTCCGGTGACGCGAGGCCGCATCCTGGTCGACGAGACCGAGATATCGGGCTGGTCATCGCATCGACGCTCGGTCGCGGGACTCGCTTACGTGCCGCAGGGTCGCGAGATCTTTTCGGAGTTGACTGTCGGAGAGAATATCGAGGCGGCTGCACGGGCGCACGGCACCTTCGGCACCGCGATCCCTGAGGAGACGATCGCCCTGTTTCCGGTGTTGAAGCAGATGTGGCGGCGTCCGGGTGGCGCACTCTCCGGCGGGCAGCAACAGCAACTCGCGATCGCGCGCGCGCTGGTCACGCGTCCCAGCCTCTTGATCCTCGACGAACCGACCGAGGGTATCCAGCCCAATCTCGTCGCGACCATCAAGGATGTGCTGGCCTCATTCAAAGGCAAGATCTCGCTGCTTCTCGTGGAGCAATATCTCGACTTCGCGATTAGCCTCGCCGATGCCTTCGTGGTGCTTTCGCGCGGCAGCGTCGCCGAGGCGGGCCGCACCGAATCTTCCAGCCGTGAACTCCTGACCCGGTACATCGCCATCTGACAGGTCCCAACCACTCAACGGAGCAAGCCCATGTCGCGCCGCCACGAAATTTCCTCGTCTCCCGAAAATATGGTTTGGGGCTACATCGATAGCGCCACGCCGCCCGTGCTCGAGATTGCATCCGGCGACACGGTCACGCTGCATTCCTTCCCGGCAGGTGGCAAGGAATGTCTTCCGGAGGATCGTAGCCTGGTGCCGGCCGACTATCTCGCAGCCCTCGATACGCTGGTTCAGGGACCCGGTCCCCATTTCATTACCGGGCCGGTCTACGTGAAGGGCGCAAAACCCGGCGACGTCCTTCAGGTCGATATTCTCAAGGTGAAGGTGCGACAGGATTGGGGTTTTGTGTCGATCCTGCCGCTGCTCGGCACGTTGCCGGACGAGTTCACCGAATATGAGACCATTCATCCCAAGGTCGATCACGAGCGCAATGTCTGCGTGATGCCGTGGGGCCTGGAAATTCCGCTTGATCCGTTTTTTGGCATCATTGCCACGGCGCCTCCGCCGGCCTGGGGGCGTTGCGGCTCGCCGGTGCCGCGCAGCTTCGGCGGCAATATGGACAACAAGGAACTGCGTCCGGGGACGACGCTCTACTTGCCGATATTCAACGAAGGTGCGCTGTTCTTTGCAGGCGACGGACATGGCGTCCAAGGCGATGGCGAGGTGTGCATCACCGCACTCGAGACCGGCGTGACCGGAACCTTCCGCCTCACGGTTCGCAAGGACATGGACCTGTCATGGCCGTTCGCGGAGAGTGCCACTCATTTGATGTCGATCGGCCTCGACGAGGATCTGGACGACGCCGCCAAGCAGGCGGTGCGCGAAATGGTGAAGCATATTTGCGAGCGCACCAACCTGTCGCGCAACCAAGCCTATATGCTTTGCTCGCTCGCCGGCAATCTACGTGTCACGCAGCTCGTCGATGGCAACAAGGGCATTCATATGCTGCTGCCGAAAGCCTATTTGTGAGAACCGGAAAATCGCGTTGCGCCGGGGCTGAGCAGAGCGACCTTGCGGGCAAATTGATCGCGGCCCGGGCCTCCTCGGACGCCCGGCTGGAACTGCGCGGCTGCATTTTTTAGTGGCAGCTTAGTGGCAACGAGGCAACGCGTTGAGCTTGAAGTGACGTCTCATCACCGTCATAGCTGTTCCTGGCAGGCCAAATGGACACTCCGATGATATCCAAATGTATTGTCTTTCTCGTCGGCGCCGTCGCGCTCGCGGGTTGTTGCGTGTCGGGGAACGGTTGCTACGCGCCGGTGCTGGGCGCGCCGACCGCACCGATCGCCTGGGACGGCCTCGGCTCGCCCCCGACGGAGACGGCCGATGTCCCTGAAAATCGGCCGAAGAAGACTACCCGCCCGAAGAAAGAGATTATCGTCGGACCGATCGGCGACGTTTCTTCGGCCGGCCGAAATCCCAAATCTCAAGCCGATGAAGCATTCGAGGATCAAGAAGCAGCCGATCGGGCCGCGGAGACGAAGCTGACAAGACAATTGAAGATCTGCAGCAACTGCTAGCCAGCGCTGGTCCGCGCGCACGCGACAGCGGTGCGACCAAAACCTCTCGACGCAAGCCTGGGCCTAATATCCCAGAAGCGCCAGGCCGACCCAGCTGAATGCGAAAATGGCTACGCTTGAAATGGCAATGGTCCCGATCGGGATCGAAAGCCTGATGATCGCTTTACTCATATTGATCACCGGTAAATACAAAGCCGGTAGCACCACGCCGCCGGCGGCCAAGTTACGGGCATTCAGTGCCCGTTAGGGTTTGTCTAGGGAATCCGCAGCAGGTTCAAAGCAGCGTGCCATCGACGGAAAATTCTTCACAGGTTGCTGGCGGTGCCAAGATACCTTGTCTGGTGCACCGGTACTCCATCCGGTGCAGGAGTAGTCCCTCCATCACGGCATTGGGTTTTGCAACCATCGGAGATTCGCATTCCGCGGTAGTTTCAATCGCCGTCCCGCTACAAGAACAATCCACAGTGTTCGGACCGCGATCGCGGCGGCGGGCGCGGCTGAAGTCCAGCTGAGCGAAGGTCAAACGACGGCGATCAATCAGGTGGCCAGTGGAGAAGTGCCGGCTGCGGTTTTGGCTCTGGTGTCTCCGGAAGCTGCGGAGGCATTTCCCGAAATCGCAGGCTTCAGGATTTTTCGAGTGCCGCTCTCGCCGCGTGCATTGAAGGGACGACCGAATACACCATGAGAGAGGGAACAGCTTTTCCCAACACGAAATCAGGTGCGCCGGTTGCCCGACGCACCTGATTTTTCTGCTAACGCGTAACGAGTCCGCCGATTAAGCCTGGATCAGTATGGGCAGATATATCTGCCTCAATCACCAGAACTTAGACCTGGCCCGTCACAACTTCCAAGACCAAGCCTTCGTTCCGGCGCGGGGTAACATCGTTTACAATATGGTGTTCTTGATAGTGTTCGTAGGGCTTTTTTGCGACGCCATTGAGAAGGGCGAGCGAGCTCAATTTACCGATTTTGATCGGCGGAAATCGAAGAACGGCTCAAACATCGACGCGCGTGCTGATATTGTGGCGTTGAGCGGCGATTTCTTCGATCAACGAACGAATCAAATCTGCCAAAACTGTGACCTCGCGAAATGTGACGCGGCAAAATTGTGACGTCACAGACGTGATTTGGCAGACGCGATTTGGCAAACGCCATTTTCAAAAGACAAACATGACTTCGCCGCCCGAGCGTCTTCTCGATCAAGATCCCCACAATCCAAGAGTGCCGATGTCCAAACAACACACCTACGTTCTCGGCTTGAATACCTATGACCATGATGTGAGCGCCTGCCTGTTGCGCGACGGCGCCATCGCATTCGCCATCGCCAAGGAACGGATCACGCGTGAAAAGCACGCCACAGGTTTCTACAAGGAAGTGATCGATTATTGCCTGGATGCGGAAGGCATCACGCTTGATGATGTCGATCTGATCGTTCGAAATTGTTACATCCTGCCCGTCGCGGAAATGGAAGAGCGGCTGGTCTATCAGGACATGCCGGGCTTTCTTCCCGAATATGAACGGGCCGAGGCTTCCAGACATCCACTCTACCTGTCGGGTTCCGACAGAGTGGTGTCGATATCCCATCATCTGGCGCACGCTTACAGCGCGTTTGCGGCGTCGCCCTTTGAAGATGGTGTCGTGATGATTGTCGACGGTGTCGGCAGCTATCAATCCGACGTCGTCGAGCCCTATCCGTCCACCGATACCGCCACGCCACTCGCCCGGGAATCCGAAAGCTATTACACCTTCAGCGGCGCAAGGATCGAATGCCTGAAGAAGGTCTGGATGGAGCCCGACCGTGGCTTCCTGAGCGGTGAATTCTACAACCTGCCTGGCCTCGGCGCGCTCTACAGCCGGGCCTCGACCTATATTTTTGGCGACTGGAATAAATGCGGCGAACTGATGGGGCTGGCGCCTTATGGCCGCTGCGAACAGGTCAAACACCTGCTCGAGCTCAGCGACGGCACGTTGCATGTTCCGCGCTGGACAACGGACTTCAGGCAACCCTACGTGATGGATGGCGGCAGTTGGGAAGTAAGCCCGTCGATGCGGCATTGGGAGGATCTTGCCTGGCGGGTTCAGGATGACACCGAAAACGTGCTGCTCGCCCGCGCCCGGTGGCTGCGCGAAACAACCGGCGCCAAAAATCTATGTATCGCCGGCGGCGTCGCGCTGAACTGCGTGGCCAACGGCCGGATTGTTCGCGAGGCCGGATTCGAGAATGTCTGGATTCAGCCGGCAGCCGGCGATGACGGCATTGCGATCGGCTGCGCCTATTACGGCTATCTCGAAATTCTAGCGCAGCGCCGTACGTTCGTCATGGACCACGCCTATGTCGGCAAGCGCTACACCGATCAGGATATTGACAACGCCACCGGGAAATTTCTGGTTCGCATCCAGACCTCGGCGGTGCGCTGCGAGAATATCTGCCGCGAGACGGCACAATTGCTCGTCGACCAGCGCGTGATCGGCTGGTTCCAGGGTGGCTCCGAGTTCGGACCGCGGGCGCTCGGCAATCGCAGCCTGCTTGCGGATCCGCGCAAAGGTGAAATGAAGGATATTCTGAACAAGCGCGTCAAGCATCGGCAAGCGTTTCGGCCGTTTGCGCCGATCGTGCTGGCGGAACGGGCCAGGGAAGTGTTCGAAGGCGAGGAGGAGTCGCCATTCATGTTGGTCGCCAAGAACGTCCGCCCCGAATGGCGGGACAGGATTCCCGCAATCGTCCATGTCGACGGCACGGCGCGGGTGCAGACCGTGCGTGAACAAACCAATCCGATGTTGTATCGACTGCTCAGGGAGTTCGAGGCGTTGACCGGCATTCCCGTGTTGATCAACACGTCATTCAACGTCAAGGGCGAGCCGATCGTGGAGACGCCGCGCGATGCCGTCATCTGCTTTCTGACCACGGGGATCGACAATCTCGTGCTGCACGACAGGCTGGTCTCGAAGAATGCGGCCCATAAGATCGTCGGGCCTCTGGTCGGCATTTATGCCGACGTCGCGACCATGGTTATGGCGGGCACCCGGTCTGCGTGACCGAGCTTGTCCTGCCACTAATCGGAAGCCTCCAGGTTCCTGCCGCGACCGATTGCGAATTGACCGACCGGGCCCTCGACGTGGAATTCGATCCCCGTCATCTTCGCGAACAGCTCGATATGGCTGGTCCCGATCGCGCATCCACCGAGGCCCATATCGGTTGCCATCAGGTAGAGCGTCTGGATCAATACGCCAACATCCTTCAGGATCAGCGAATAGGCGATCGAGGTGTACTTCCACGAAGTCCTGCCAAAGCGCGCAGCGATCGTGATCAGGATCTGGGGCGGGGCAGGGGCGTCCATTGCGAATTCGGCTGCCGCCAATGTGGCTTCGAGCTCCGGCGCGCCAACGGCGATCGGCACCAACGCGTGGCTGCCGGCGTCGTAGTGATAGAAACCGCGTGCGAGTCCCTCGCAGTTCGCGACGGTCAGATAGAGCTCGAGCTCGTAAGCGCTGCCGCCTGCGGGATACGGCCTCGCGGCATATTCGATTTCGGGACCGCCCTCGCCAAAATCGAGCCCGCTTTTCCAGCTCGACCGGACACGCGCGGTGCTATCGAGAAGCTGTGCAAGCTCGGCGAGCGTGATCGGCTGCTGGTCGTCGAAGTCGCGCATCGAATGACGTTCCAGCAGGAGCTTTGCGACCGGCGAGTTGAGCCGCGAAGGCTCGGCTGAAAACTTCTGCAGATCGATTTTCTTGCCGGGCCAGCGCGGCCGCACCGCCGGAAGCGGAGCTATCGCGCCGGCATGGGGATAAAGCCCGCCCAGCGGGTTGGCGTGTCGGCCCTCCGTGCTGTGGGTGTGGAACAGGAGATCATGAAAGTCCCAAAGCACGAGGTTGTCGTCGCCCTCGGTTGGCCGGAGGCCTTGGTCGTTCGCGGCGTCGATCCTGAAAAGGATCTGGCAATCCACCAGCAGCGCGAGGAGCCCGATTCCTGGAAAATTGTCCTGCCGCCGGAGCCTGCTGATTCTTTGCGGTGTCGACAGGGCCGCGAGGGCGGACGCAATGTTCGGATCGCAAATCCTGAACAACGCGCCGGCGCGCGGGGATTCCAGCACCATTTCATGGCCGCGCCGTCGCAAATATGCGAACCGGGACAACACGATGATCTCTGAATCGCCGAGCTTTGGCGTTCGCGGCCAGTAATCGGGAATCTGCGGTTCGATGACGACCAGGGCGTTACCGTCACCCGATGGCCCGAGGCGGTACTCCAGCAGGCCGCGCCGGGCCAGGCGCTGAACCAGCAGATCGATTTCCTTGTCGGCCGTGCGGCCGTCGGACGCAAAGGAGGCGAGCGACAGACCTGTGCGCAGGTCCTGCGCGCGCGCCACGGCGCCGGCGCTGAACTGTCCGAGGCCGACCGAATAGCCATCGAAGCAGGCGACGATATTTCCGTCGGCCTGCGCTTCAAGCGTGATGTGACCGCTCAGCCAGGCGGAAACGACTGATGGTGCGATTTTTCGCCCTCGCTTTTTTCCGGGAGCGCGCAAGCCGGATGGCCCTCAGGTGTGCGGAAGGAACGGCGTGAGTTCGCTTTCCGGTAACGGCCGATCGAGCCATCCAAGCTTTACCGGAACATCGTAAAGCCGGCCCGGTGCGAAGCGGAGATAGAAATGCCGCAGCCCCGGCACGATCACCCTGACGACGGGGACCTCAACGTCGGGCCGCGTCTGATCGAGCACGAGAAAATCGAGGCCGGCGCGCTTGGCGATATTCACGCAGGCATCGACCTGCCCGCGCGTGTTGTCGAGCGGGACTTTCAAGTCGTCTTCGGATTGGGCCGTCGGATTGCCGCCAGGCTTCAAAAACGGATGGTCCTCCAGACGCAGTGGCGTGATGCCGTCGAGGCTCGATTTCTCGCCGGTCCCGCCACCCATCAGGCCGATCGACAGGAACTGGTTCAGCTCGGTCAACGCCCGCAGCAGGGCGATGCGCTTGTCGAAGTGCGCGCCAGAGCCGAACTCGATATTTTCCTGGCCGTTTTGCATCCAGTGCAAGATCGCAACATATGTCGGGACGCCAAGATCGCTGGTGATGTCGAGCACCCAAACCCGTCGCCCGGTTTCGGCGAGCTGGGTTTGCAGATCGCGAACGTAGGAATCGTCGAATTGGCTGAGGTCCACTTCCGGGCGTTGCACTCGGTTGTACCACCAGATTGCATATGAATCCCGTTCCACCAGTTCGAGGAATCCCTGGACGATCGCCTCCTCGAGCGTGTTGCCGGCGGCGCAGCCGTTGGAATCCGCGTGGAAGGCGGCCGGACCGCTGTAGAAAAAATACAATATGCTGGTCGGCAGATATCGGAAGCGTTGGTCGCGCAGCGACCAGACCGGCGACCACTCGATCTTGGCCGATTGATCGAAGCGAGCCGGGACCATTTGATGGTGCGAATCGTCGGTTTGCGTTTCGTCTGGCTGGCTTTGCGCCTCGCTGAACAGCAAGACGTCGTTGGGAAGAATGGCATCGCCCGGCGCAAAATCCGTGAACCGCCGTGTCAGTCGGATCTCGTCGCTTTGATAAATTCCGGAATAACGCTCGATCGCCTCCATCAGCGCGCTGGCTTCACCCTGCTCGGCAGTAGAGCCCTTGCCGAAGCTGCCGCCGCTCAGTCCCGACCTGAGCTCATCGACGTTCCGGGCCGGCGCCGAAAAATTGTGCTGCGCAAAGAAGTTGGTGTTCATGGGCAAATCGGCTTCGATCCGCTCGAGCCGCGTGACCACACCGGTGAGCGGGCTCACGTGCTTGCGGAAACGCGCCACCGTGGTCCGCGACGACACGGTCCGGTATCCCCCGCTTGTCATCACCAGCTTGGCGCCAGGGCCAGGCTCGATCGGCACCGGTGCCCGGCGCGGGTCCCGCAGCTTCTTGCGGCCGCAGGTCGGACATTGCGGGCGGGCCGCCACGTAATGCTTTGCGATGGTTGCGCCCGGCAGGTCGAGGCTGACAATGTGATCGCGCAGCTCGGTCCGAAAACCGGTGGCGATCGCTTTCGCGATTTCGAGCGCGGCAAGCTGGATGCCGCCTTGCCCGACCGCGTTGCGGACGAGAGGTGAAACGGCGACGGGGTGCGCCGGTCCGCGATCGAGAAACCCCTTGACCTCCCTGTTCCGTATCATGCGATCGAAAAGACAGGTCCAACAGGCGCTTTCGCCCGGGATGAACACGGGTCCCACCAGGGGAAAGGCCCCGGAGGGTTGCACGAGCAGCCACGGCGTCTTATCCGATACACGCTGCAGGTTCAGCTCGGCCAGTTGCCGTTCGAGATAGTCGTTCACGAGCGTGACGGTCAGGTCGGGAGAACTCTTGACGACGCGAACGCCAAGTTCACGCAGCGCCGCATCGAGTTCGGCAGCGCCCTGCACATCGATCGATTGAACGCGCACGCGACAATTCTCAAGATTTGTTTCCGCCATCCCGGGCGGCAGACCGAGACTAGACCAGTAGCCGGCGACGGTGCTTGCGGAAGAGTTCGTTACCGACACGACATAGCGGCGCTCGAGCAACCGCTTGAGCGCCTCGTTGATTTTGTCGGATGGAAAATCCTGCTCCAGCCGGCCAACCAGTTCGCGCAGGCTTCTGCCGTTTTTTCCGATCGCGGAGGCGAGGGCGCAATAAAGCTCGCCGTGAAGGAAGAATTTGCGGTCCTCGGAATAGAGGCACACGACATCCGGGGGCAGCACATAGGCGGTGAAATTCGGCGCGAACTGCAGAACTTCTTTGCCGGTGTGCTGCTTGGAAGGGGTCTTGGTATGGCCCGTCATGAGGTCATTACACGCATGTTGCTTGCCACTCCGGATCGCCGCTGTGGGGCGCACTCTCCGGGCACCGGAGCTCCCTGGTCCAGCGCGCGCCGGCCGTTCTCGATGGGTTGAAGATCAGCTCGGCCGTCATGCGCGCGTCTGGCTACCCACATTTGGAGGACCGCCAAGAAGACACGAATTGGCCGGGTCGACCTCGTCGAACCCGGCCATGACGCCTTGCGTTTGTCAATGGATTCGGAACGCGGCCTAGCCTAGCACAGGCGGCAAGCGCCCCACGACAGGCAGCAGCCTCCGCAGCCGCCGCCGCAACCCCAGCCACCGCCGCATCTACAACCTCCGCAGCCGCGGCATCCTCTGCATCCTCTGCACCCTCTGCAGCCACCGCATCCGCAACCACGGGCTTCCTGCACCATGCCGCGAAGCGATCCTGTGTTCTCCTTGTCGAAGACATAGAACGTCGCCAAGCTGACGTCGGAGATTTCCTCATCACCAAGCGTGATTTCGTGACTTGGTGCAACGTTCGGCACCCGCGGCACGTCCTGTGTCGGCACGGCCGCTGCGGATGCACCCCCCATCAGTGAAAAGGTCAATCCGGCGGCTCCCAACGCCGGGACGGCTTTCGTTCCACGCTTGCGCTTCGAAGCTTGCTTCGCCCGTGGCATAGTTGCATCCTCCATACATAGCATTGCAGAAATGTTTTCGAGTCCAGCGCGGCGATTGTAGGCTTTGCTTCTGCGCCGTGCAAGACCGGCAAGGCACTCAAGCGCCAGCGACATATCAAGTTCTCGTAGTTCAGGTTCATGAACGATGTGTTCATAAAACATGTTCAGTCTGCGCCACATATTCATCACATCATCTACACGATCCTCTATTGCCCTGACGGTGCGTGCGTCCTTGCATTCGCGCCGCCCCGCCATTATTCAGGCCGACAGGCTTGACCCCTCAACCATGTGCCGGAAACGAAGCCGGGTCGGCTCGATGCTGCGCTGCGGTTGTATGGTGGCTCGAACGGAACAACCGACATGGTCGACTATCATGGACGTTTCGCCTGGTACGAACTGATGACAACGGACATGGCGGCCGCCAAGGCCTTCTATGCTGCAGTCGTGGGCTGGGGCACCCAGGACGCGTCGACGCCCGAGCTGGCCTATACTTTGTTTACAACCGGAGCAGCCTCGGTAAGCGGACTGATGGACTTGCCGGAGGAGGCGAGGAAAATGGGCGCGACGCCGAGGTGGATGGGGTATATCGGCGTCGACGATGCCGGCGTGACTTCCGACCGCATCAAGCGTCTGGGCGGAGCCGTGTACGTCCCGCCGACCAACACCAATATCGGCCGCATTTCAGTCGTCGCGGATCCGCAAACGGCAACGCTTGCGTTGATCGAAGGGCCGAAAAAACCCGGCCGACAGCAGCCTGCCGAACTGGACAGGCCGGGGCACGTGGGCTGGCATGAGTTGCTCGCCACCAACTGGGAGAAGGCGTTCGCTTTCTACGGCGAACTTTTTGACTGGCAGAAAGCGAACACCGAAATCGCCCCGACAAACACCTATCAGTTGTTCGCCGCCGGCGGCCAGACGATCGGTGGCATGTTTACCAAGCGTCCGGTGGAGCCGGTCCCATACTGGCTCTACTACTTCAATGTCGACGACATCGACGCGGCCTCGGAGCGCGTGAAGACGGGTGGTGGCCAGATCTTCGAGGGCCCAATCGAAGTGCCGGGCGGCAACTGGATGGCCCGATGCATCGATCCTCAGGGCGCCATCTTCGCGCTGCAGGGAAAGCGGAGCCAGCATGGATTCGGCTGGTCCACCGAGTGGGACGGGTTTTCATCGAAAGGCAGACTGGTCACCAAGCCCCGCGCGTAGCGCAAACTTCAGATTCGGGAATTAAAGCGTTTTCAAGCGAAAGCCGGCCCCGGACTTGATCCGGGGTGGAAACCGGTTCGCGTCAAGAAAACGCGTCACCCGGCCTTATCACCCGGCCTTGGCCGGCGCCGCCGCCGGCTTGGGAAGCGGCTTGTCCTGCCTTTTCGACCAGGAGATGTAGTAAGCGACGATGGTCATGATCGCTATCCCCGTCAC
>WNFO01002330.1_pt1 | contig 16944 bp, 14 predicted proteins | sample 5400251 | NCBI WGS metagenome assembly WNFO01 (sample SAMN13153354, study PRJNA577476) | soil metagenome | isolation source: 100 cm saprolite under Madrone tree | place: USA:California | collected 2016-06-14 | reverse complement strand
GGTGGTCCGGATGGTTCAGCATGTATTCGCCGAGATTGCGCTGCGCCCGGTCGGCCTTCGCATTGGCGTTGTTGCGTTGAACGTCGCGGTCCTTGCGGCAGGCGACATATTCCGGCGAGCCCACCGCATTGCTGGCGCGACAGAACGCGTCGTCGTCATCGCCGCCGGCATTGACCATGGTCGGCTGTCCCCGCTCGAGGCAGCCCCCGAGCAACGGCGTGATCAGCAATAGCGCGAGATAGAATCGTGCGGAGTTACGTCGCATGCGCGGGTTCCGTTCGTTGTTCCTATTTCGTCATTGCCGGGCTTGACCCGGCAATCCATCAAAAAGAAGGCGTTTGCTTGAGATGGATGCCCGGCACAACGGCACTTCGATGCACTCAAGCGCATCCTCGACCGCAAGGAGCCCGACTACGCGTCGTAGGCGGCGGCTAGTTTACTTTGCTGCGTCATGCGCGGGCTTGACCCGCGCATCCATCATCTTCGGAAGACGTCTCTTTGATTGATGGATTGCCGGGTCGAGCCCGGCAATGACGGCGGTTCACTGGCTCACCCACACGATCCGTGCGATCCACTCGACGTTGGCGGCCGCCAGGGTGCGGTCGACATGGTTCGGATTGAGCGATTGCAGTTCCAGTGTCTTCGCGGTCCGCCGTTTTAGTTCCTTGACCATCACCTCGCCATCCCGGGTTTTCACCACCACGCGGTCGCCGCGGCGGATCGGCGTCGCAGGCGACACCACGATGACGTCACCGTCGCGATAGGCGGGCTTCATCTGATCGCCGGCGATTTCCAGGGCATAAGCGTGCTCGTCGTTGACGGAGGGCAGGCCGACCTCATCCCAGCCCTTGCCGGCGGGGAACCCGCCATCGTCGAAATTGCCGCCGGTTCCCGCCAGCGCGAAGCCGAGCAGCGGCACCGACTGAACGGTTCGTGCGCTGTCGCCGATCAACTGCACGAAAGTGTCGATGGAACTGCTGGTGGCGGTGAGCGCCTTGGATACCGATTCGGTTGACGGCCACCGCTCCCGCCCGTCGGGCGTGACGCGTTTGGATTTGTTGAATGTGGTGGGATCGAGGCCGGAACGTTTGGCTAACCCGGAAGGCGACAGTCCGGCGCGCGCCGCCAGCCGATCCAGCGCGGTCCAGATCTGGTCGTGGGTCAGCGTGCGCGGCGCTTTTGGATGTCTGGCCATAGGTCAACTTTGTCAAAAGCTAGGAATTATTACCTCAATCAACCGATGCCCGCAATGCGGCGCAAGCGACTGCCAAGAGACTGCCGGGCGGCTGGCAAGCGACTCACTGGCGCCTGAAGGCAGCCCTTGAAGTGCGCCGGTGCCGTCGATACGGTCGAAGCCAGGTCCGGAAATTCCGGGGAAATTCCGAGGAAAATCTCAAGGAAAATCTCAAGGAAAATCCAAGGAAAACCTTAAGGGAATCCCGAGGGGGACTCAAAACGACCAGGCAGGACTCCGGGCACGTGCGCATGATCTACAAAATCTGTTCCGCTTCGGCCTGGCGCGAGGCCGAGCGGCAAGGCGTGTACCGCGGCAGCGCCGACGATGTTCGCGATGGCTTCATTCATTTTTCTCTTCCCTCGCAGGTGGCGGAGACGGCCCGGAAACATTTCTTCGGCCAGACCGGGCTGTTCCTGATCGCGGTCGACGCCGACGGGCTGGGCGACGCGCTGCGGTGGGAGCCGTCGCGCAATGAAGAGCTGTTTCCACATCTCTACGGCGAACTTGATCTCGGCGCGGTCGTCGCCGTGCGCGATCTGCACGCGCGATCCGATGGACATCACGACATCCCGGAGCTTGCGCCGTGATCCGCGCCTTCGATGCCCTGTCGTTGCCGTTGTTGCGCTGGCTCGACCCGGAAGACGCGCACCGTCTGGCGATCCAGGGCTTGCGGTTGCTGCCACCGGTACGGCCGCGCACCGACGATCCAAAACTCGCGGTGCGGGCCTTTGGCCTGAACTTTCCCAATCCGATCGGCATGGCCGCGGGCTTCGACAAGAGCGCGGAGGTTTCGGACGCGCTGTTGCGGCTGGGCTTCGGCTTCGTCGAAATCGGGACGGTGACGCCGAAGCCGCAAGTCGGCAACCCGCGGCCGCGGCTGTTCCGGCTGGACCGCGACGAGGCGGTGATCAACCGCATGGGCTTCAACAATGACGGCGGCGATGCGGTGCTGCGGCGGCTGGCGGGCCGCGCGCATCTCGGCGGCATTGTCGGCGTCAACGTCGGGGCCAACAAGGATAGCGCCGACCGCGTCGACGATTATGTCAAACTGATCGAGATCTTCGCGCCGGTCGCGACCTATTTCACCGTCAATGTGTCGTCGCCGAATACCCCGGGGCTGCGCAATCTGCAGCAGTCGGCAGCACTCGACGATCTCCTGGCAAGGGTGATCGATGCGCGCGAACGGGTGCGGCAGAGCGCCGGCGATTCGCCGGTGCTGCTCAAGATCGCGCCGGATCTGAGTCTGGCCGAACTCGACGATGTGGTTCACGTTGCGCGCTCGCGCCGGATCGACGGCATGATCGTCGGCAACACCACGCTGGCACGGCCCTCGACCTTGCGCCAGCAGACCCGCGCCAAAGAGCAGGGGGGATTGTCGGGGAGGCCGCTGTTCCGGCTGTCGACACGGATGGTGGCCGAAACCTATGTGCGCGCCGAGGGCGCGTTTCCGCTTGTAGGCGTCGGCGGCATCGACAGCGGCGGCGCCGCGCTGACCAAGATCCGCGCCGGCGCCAGCCTGATCCAACTCTATTCCTCGCTGATCTACAGGGGCCTTCACCTGGTCGAGGACATCAAGAACGATCTTGCCTCGACGCTATTGCGCACCGGGCGCGACTCGCTGTCCGAAATCGTCGGCGCGGATGCGGCGACGATCACCGCCGAGGATTGGCCAGTTTAGCGCGTATTCCGCAAAAGTGGATACCGGTTTTGCGATCAGAATACGCGCAAGAAAAAACTCTACACCTCGACGATCATGCCGTCGCTCGCGGCGGTGTAGTCCAGCGCATCGAGCCGCCCCAGCATGTCGTCGCTCATATGGGTTAATATGAGCCGCTTCGGTTTGATCTCGGCCAGATGTGCTTCCAGCGTTTTCAGGCTGAGGTGATTCTTGACGACCTTGTCGTAATAATAGGCCTCGGCGATGAACAGGTCGGCGTCGCGCGCCGCCGGGATCAGCGTTTCCGTCCATTCGGTGTCCGCGCTGTAGGCGATGACGCGGCCTTCGGTCTCGACCCGGTAGGCCAGAAACGGACCGCCGGACAAGCCGTGCACCACCGGAAACGGCGTCACTTTCACCGCGCCGAATGCCTGCGTTTCCTCAGGCTTGAGCGCAACCACCGACAGGTCAAACCGCTGCTTTGTTTTCGATGAATGCTCGAACAAGGCTTCCATCACCTGAGTCAGCCGCGTCTCGATTCCTTCGGGGCCAGCAACAACGAGCGGACGCGTCCGATGGGTGAATTGCGCATCGAGCAGCAGAAACGGCAAGCCTGCGAAATGATCGCCGTGGAAATGCGTGATCAAGATGAGGTCGATCGCATCGCGCGCGATGGCGAGCCGCTTCAGCGCCGGCAGCGAGGATGCGCCGCAATCGATCAGGAAATTGACGTGCTCGCCGGTGACATGGAAGCAGGTGTTGAGCCGGCCACCGGAACCGAGCGCATCGCCGCAGCCGACAAATTGCAATTGCATCGGACGATCCTCCCGATTCAGCCGGAGCACGGCTTGCGCGGGAACGAGGCGCGCAGCAGCGCCGGATAACGCAATGCCTGCAAGCCGCCGCGCGCGGCATAATGCACCATCAGCGCGCCCCATAGTCCCGCATTGCCGAACGAGCGCATCGCCAGCCAGGCGCCGAGAAACAGCAACAGCGACAGCATCATCAGGTTGCGCATGTCGCGCGCCCAGGTTGCGCCGATATAGACGCCGTCGAAGGCGAAGGCGAACACGGCGAGCATTGGAGACAGCACCACAAACCATAGATAGTCGCGCGCGCTGCGGCGGACATCCTCGCTTGCGGTCATGATATCGATCAGTCTGGGGCCGAACAGCGCGTACACAACGGCCACCACGAGGGCAAAGGCAAATCCCCACAGGATCACCAGCCGGGTCGCGCTGGAGAAGGCATTTCCGTCGCGGGCGCCATAGGCGCGGCCGCAGAGCTGCTCGGCGGCGTTGGCGAGGCCATCGAGGAAGAACGCGCTGGTCAGCAGGAAATTGTTCAAAACCGCGTTGGCGGCAAGCGTCACATCGCCCGAGCGTGCGCCTTGCGCGGTGAAGAACAGGAACACCGCGATCAGGGAAGCGGTCCGGATCATGATATCGCGGTTGACCGCCAGCATGCGCATCAGCTTGGCGCGGTCGAGAAGCGTCGCGCGCGGCACGGCGGGTTGTCCCCGCGAAAGGCGCCCCGCGATCAGGATGCCGAGCAACAGCCCGGCCGCTTCGGCCACCAGAGCCGCAATCGCAGCACCTGCGATTCCGAAGTCGAGCACCAGCACCAGCAACGCCGTCGCCGCCGCGTTGATGACGTTGATCGCGATCTGCACGCCGAGCGCAAGTCGCGCGCGCGCCTGTCCGACCAGCCAGCCGAGCACGACATAATTGGCCAGTGCCAGCGGCGCCGACCAGATCCGGATGGTGAAGTAGATTTTCGCGGCGCGGGTCACGCCCTCGCTGCCGCCCATCAGGCTCAGCAGGATGGCGGCGAGCGGGATTTGCAGGATGATCAGGCCCGCGCCGATCGATGCTGCCACGACAAATCCGCGCACCAGGATCGGGCGCAATTCACGGGCCTCGCCGGCGCCGATTGATTGAGCCGTGAAGGCGAGCGTGCTCATGCGCAGGAAGCCGAACAGCCAGAACAGGCAGTCGAAAATGACCGACGCGATGGCCACCCCGCCGAGCAGCGTCGCGTCGCCCAGCCGCCCGATCGCGATCGTCGAGACGATGCCGATCAGCGGCGTGGTCAGATTTGCAATCATCGCCGGTCCGGCGATGGCAAAGACCTGCGCGGTCGCAACCTTGGATACGGAAGTCAACGAAACCGGCCTGCGTGCGATCTATCGCCCGCGCGGTGCGCCGAACATCCGCGACAATAGCCAGACCGGGATCACGATCACGGCGCCGAGCAGGAAGTAGCGCCACAACCCGTTGATGGCGTCAAAGCCGAGATCCCAGATTCGCTGAAACAACAGCCGGATGCTGTTGACGATATTCCAGGGATCGAAGCCGATGGCGGCGAGCACCACGCCGACCAGAATCGACAGCAGGATCAGCCGAAACGCCACCGTCAGTGGTGATCCTCCGAGAAAGCGGTAGAGGCCGTCATTGGCCGCCGGCAATTCCCTGGTGTCGTTAGGCATTGAAGATCTCCCGCACCCATTCGCATCCGCACTATAGCCTGAGGTAGAGGAGATGGGGAACCGGCTTGTTGGCGTCAATGGCCGTCGGCCGGCGGAAAACGCTATGCGGGCAGAATCGCGTCCGCTTTCAGCATCCGCTCCAGCGTTTCCAGCCGGTCGGCCTCGCGCGGCGGCTTGTCCCAGCGCAGCCGGTTGATGCGCGGAAACCGCATCGCCACGCCGGATTTGTGCCGCGGCGAGCGCGCCAGGCCCTCGAAGGCCACTTCCAGCACCAGCCCCTGATCCGGCTCATGCACCACGTGACGGACGGGGCCGAATTTTTCGACTGTGTTGCGGCGCACGAAGCGATCGATCTGCAACAATTCTTCGTCGGTGAAGCCGAAATAGGCCTTGCCGACCGGCACCAATTGCTCGCCATCCTCGCCCGATGTCCAGACCCCGAAGGTATAGTCCGAATAATACGACGAGCGCTTGCCGTGGCCGCGCTGCGCATACATCAGCACGGCATCGATGATGTGCGGATCGCGCTTCCATTTCCACCATTGGCCTCTTGGACGGCCCGGCAAATAGGCGGCGTCGCGGCGCTTCAGCATCACGCCTTCGACCGCTTCGGAGTCGTCGCCCGCGCCGGCGCCGGCGGGATCTTTTCGCGCCGCGGCCAGCGTGTCCCAATTGTCGAAGGCGATTGTCGACGACAGGTCGATGCGCGGGTCGTCCAGTCGTTTGACGAAGGTCTCGAGCCTCGCGCGCCGCTCGACAAATGGCAGCTCGCGCAGATCATTGCTGTCATCGCCAAGAAGATCATAGGCGCGCAGGTGGATCGGGTATTGCTTCACTAGTTGTGGCGAGACGTTTTTGCGATTGAGACGTTGTTGCAGCACGTTAAAAGTTTGCACCCGGCCGTCCCGCAGCACCAATAGCTCACCGTCGATGGCGCCGGGCAAATGTAAGGACGGCAGCAGGTCGGGAAAACTTTTGGTGATGTCCTCGCCGCTGCGCGAATAAAGCCGTGCCACCATGTGGCCGCGCCCGTCGCGGCCGCTCACCGCCTGCACCCGAATGCCGTCCCATTTCCATTCGGCGATGAAATCGGCGGCGTTGAGGGTCGCAAAATCCGTATTCTCGATCGCATGCGCCAGCATCACCGGGCGGAACGGCGTGGGGTCGAGATTGACGGGTTTTTCGGCGCGGCCTTCCAGCCACGCGAACAGATCGAGATAGGGCGGCACGAGACCGGGCCACATCAGCTCGACATCGTGCGGATCCTTGTCGCCGAATGCTGCAGCCGCCGTCTTCGCCAGCCGCGCCGAGATGCCGATCCGCATCGCGCCGGTGACGAGTTTCAGCAATGCCCAGCGGCCGGTCTCGTCGAGTTCATCGAGCCAGCGCGCAAGCTGGTTTGGCAGCTCGGTCTTGCCGAGGGTGCGGAGCGTCGTGACGACTTCGGTGAGGGTGGGAGGCGGCGGGTTGTTGTGGCGATGGTGAGGTGGGTGGTCATCATGACCGTTGGGCCCGCGGTACCCCCCTCCCTGACCCTCAAGGGGGGAGGGAACAGGAAGAGGTGCTGCCAAGGTCGCCGCCGCTTCCGGTTCTTTGCGAGGTGCTGGCTCAGGATTCTGCGCGGCTCCCTCCCCCCTTGCGCGGGAGGGTTGGGGAGGGGGGTAACCCGGCAACGAGGATTCGCGATGGTCCAACCTCTTCGGCCACATCAGCGCCACCGTCTCCGACAGGTCGCCGACGTAATCATACGACAAGGCGAACAGCACCGGATCGGTACGATCAGCGATCAGGTCGCGGATCAGCCCGGGTTTTGCGTGTTTGAACGACAGCGCGCCGGTGAGGGCTGCGAGCGCGTAGCCGCGATCGGGGTCTTCGACCTCGCGAAAATAGCTCGTGATCAGTCGCAGCTTGTTGTTGCGGCCGGGCTCATAGGCGAGGCGATCGAGCAATTCGGCAAAACGGTTCATGCCTCGGCGTCCTCGCCCACCGGCGGCGCATCGCTTTCGTCTTCGTCGCCGTAGCCGACCAGATCGAGCGGCCGCGCGGCCAGGCCCTTGGCGGTACACCAATGCACCAGCGCGTCCTCCTGGCCATGGGTGACCCAGATTTCACCGGCACCGGTGGCATCAATGGTCGCGGTCAGTCCGTTCCAGTCGGCGTGGTCCGAAATCACCAGCGGCAATTCGACGCCGCGCTGGCGGGCCCGTGCCCGCACCCGCATCCAGCCCGATGCAAACGCCGTGACCGGATCGGGAAACCGCCGCGTCGAGACGTCTGACGTGGCCGAGGGCGGCGCCAGCGTGATGGTGCCGGCGAGATCGGCCTTCTTGATGCCCTTGACCAGGCGCAGCTCGCCGAGCGCCACGCCGCGGCTCTCGTAGTAGCGCGTGATCTTTTCCATCGCGCCATGCAGATAGATTGGCGCGTCGTAGCCGGCCAAACGAAGCAGTGCGATCACGCGCTGCGCCTTGCCGAGCGAATAGGCGCCGACCAGATGCGCCCGCTCCGGAAACAGCGCCACCGAGGCGAGCAACTTCCTGATTTCGTCCGCCGCATCGCCGTGGCGAAACACCGGCAGACCAAACGTTGCCTCGGTAATGAAGACATCGCAACGGACCACTTCGAACGGCGCGCAGGTGGGGTCAGGCGCATCCTTGTAATCGCCCGACGCGACGATGCAGATGTCCTTGCAGGAGACCGCGATCTGGGCCGAGCCCAGCACATGGCCGGCGGGATGGAATTTGATGGTGACGTCGCCCAGCTTTAGTTCCTCGCCATAGGCGATGGCCTGCGTGCGACCCGCAAAATTGTCGCCATCGCGCAGCCGCATCATGTCGAGCGTTTCCTGGGTGGCCAGCACCGCGCCGTGGCCTGATCGAGCATGGTCGGAATGGCCGTGGGTGATCACGGCGCGCTCGACGGGCCGCACCGGATCGATGTAGAAGCCGCCGGGCTTGCAGCACAGACCGGCGGCAACGGGTACCAGGATGTCTTGCGGGCGCATCTTGGCTATATAGTCCGGCGTAAGGTTCATTCGAGTCTCCTCCCGCCAAAGTCTTGTCCCGCCCGGTCTTCCCGCCAACCTGCCTTTTTGATCCCCGATCGGTTTCCACTATGCCTGCACGAATATTTCTGTCCTCCGGCGATCTGATGGCCGACCGGCGGTTCGACTTTGCGCGCGATCTGCAGCTGAAGGGCGATCTGGCCGCCGCCGCGGATCTATTGTTGCAGGCGACCGAACTCGCGCCCGGCTTTGCCTCGGCCTGGTTCACGCTTGGAAAAATTCGCGAACGGCTCGGCGAGTCCGAGGCGGCGATCGCGGCGTTTCGAAAAGCGCAGGTCGCGGATCCCGACGACCGGCATGGCGCAAGCCTGCGGCTGATACTGCTCGGCGCCGAGCCAGTGTCGTCGATGCCGCCGGCCTATGTGCGCGCGCTGTTCGATCAATACGCGCCGAAATTCGAAGCCGCTTTGGTCGATGATCTCGGCTATCGCGGCCCCGCGCTGTTGTTCAAGGCCGTGCTGTCGGCGCGCGCTGCGATCCGCAAGCCCGCACTTTTCAAGCGGGCGATTGATCTCGGCTGCGGCACCGGTCTTGCCGCCACCGCATTCGCAGCCCAAGTCGATGAGTTTACCGGCATCGATCTGTCGCCGCGCATGATCGAGCGGGCCCGCGACACCGGGCTTTATGCGGAGGTCGAGGTGGCGGAGATGGTGGAGGGCTTGCGCAGCAAGCCCGACGCCAGCGTTGACCTCATTCTCGCCGCCGACGCGGTGGTCTACCTGTCCGATCTTGCGCCGCTGCTGTCTGAAGCAAGGCGCGTGCTGGCACCTGGCGGCTTGCTGGCGTTCACGGCGGAAACGCACGGCGACGACGGCGTCATTCTCGGCGAGGGCCTGCGCTACGCCCACGGCGCCGGTTACCTGCGCGCGTCGGTCGAAGCCTGCGGCCTTGCGCTGTCGCGGTGTGAGGATTTGTCGGCCCGCAACGAGGACAACGCGCCGGTGCCGGGTCTGGTGGTGGTCGCCACAAAGACTTGCGTCTAGACGCTGCGCCGCCGGCAAATGGCGACATTGCGTCGCAAACCGGCAAGTTCGTACTTGCCGGGCGCGCTGGAATGTAGATCAATGTACGATCTAGGGAGAAACAACAATGAACAATGATCAATCGAGGCGCGAGTTCTGTGCAACCGCGATCGCTACGATTTTCGCATCCGCCACATCCGTCTCGGCCGCCGAGAAAAAATACGATCCCGGTGCGAGCGATACCGAAATCAAGCTCGGGCAGACGGTGCCGCACAGCGGTCCGGGTTCGCTGTACGGTGTGCTCGGCCGTGTCGGCGAAGCTTATTTCCAGGTGCTGAACGAAAAGGGCGGCATCAACGGCCGCCAGGTCAAGTTCTTCACCTTGGACGACGCCTACAGCGCTCCGAAGTGCGTTGAAGCGACGCGGCGGCTGGTCGAGCAGGAAGAGGTGTTGGCGCTGTTCGGCTCGCTCGGTACGGCGCCGCAAACGGCGGTCCATAAATATCTCAATTCAAAGGGCGTGCCGCAGCTTCTGCTGAACACCGGCGCGTCGAAATGGAATGATCCGAAGAACAACAAATGGACCATGGCGGGGTTACCACTCTATCCGACCGAAGCGCGGATTCTTGCCAAGCATGTCGTGAGCGAGAAGCCGAATGCCAAGGTCGGCATTCTCTATCAGAACGACGATTTCGGTCGCGATTTCCTGGGGCCGTTCAAGCAGGTGCTGGCGGACGCGGGCGGCACCGCCAAGGTGATCATCGAGCAGACCTACGATCTGACCGACCCAACGGTCGATTCCCAGCTCATCAATCTCGCTAAGTCGGGCGCTGATGTTTTTTACAATATCTCTACCGGCAAGGCGGCGTCGCAGTCGATCCGCAAAGTGGCCGAACTCGGCTGGAAGCCGCTGCAATTGTTGTCCGCCGGTTCGACCGGCCGCTCGATCCTCAGCGCCGCCGGTTTCGAAAATGCCACCGGCATTGTCGCGATCCGCTACGCCAAGGATGCCGGCGTGCCGCGCTGGCAGAATGATCCGGACGTGATGGCGTTCGAGGAGCTGCGCAAGAAATATCTGCCCAATGTCGATCCCGATAACACCATCGCCTTTGCCGGCTACGGCCAGGTCGTGACCATGGCCGAAATCCTGCGCCGCTGCGGCGACGAGCTGACGCGGGAGAACGTCCTGAAGCAGGCCAATCACCTCGCGGGCTTCCACTCGCCGTTCTTCCTCGATGGCGTGACCTACAGCTACACACCGGACGACTATACGCCGATGAAGACGCTCTACATCTCGATCTTCAACGGCAAGGACTGGGACATTTCCGACCGGCCGGTCACGGAGTAACGAGCGGCGCCGATCTCCCTCGCTCCGCTCTTCGCCGGGCGAGGTGACCGAGTGGCCCTCGACGAAGCAGCTCTGACGGCTTAGCTGTTAAGGCGTGCCGTCTCTTGTCCTGCCCGCGCCTTCGGCCGAAGCCGAGTCCCCGCTGCCCGACCGCTTCCAAAGATGGTTCGCGGCGCGCGGATGGTCGCCGCGCGAACACCAGCTGGCGTTGCTCGAAAAGGCCGGGCACGATCGCTCGGCGCTGCTGATTGCGCCGACCGGCGCCGGCAAGACGCTGGCCGGATTTCTGCCGACGCTGGTGGAACTGTCTTCTCCCTCCCCCCTTGCGGGAGAGGGTCGGGGAGGGGGACGCCGCGAAGGCAGCGCCAACGGCCTTATTTCGACCGGCCGCGGCGTGCAGCGATCTCGCGGCCTCCACACCCTCTACATCTCGCCGCTGAAGGCGCTCGCGGTCGATATCGCGCGCAACCTGGAAGCGCCGATCGCCGAAATGAATCTGCCGATCAAGGTCGAGACCCGCACCGGCGATACGCCGGTGTCGCGGCGGCAGCGGCAGCGGCGCTATCCGCCGGATATTCTTCTGACCACGCCCGAACAGCTGGCGCTGTTGCTGTCGTCCGACGACGCGCCGTTTCTGTTCGCCTCGCTCAGGCGCATCGTGCTCGACGAGTTGCATGCGCTGGTCACTTCCAAGCGTGGCGATCTGTTGTCGTTGGGTCTCGCGCGGCTGTGGCAACTGGCGCCGCAGATGCGCTCGATCGGGCTGTCGGCTACCGTCGCGGCGCCGGAATCGCTGGCGCGATTTCTGGTGCCGCAGCGCGATGGCGCAAGCGAAGCCGCCGACATCGTCGTCGCCGGCGGAGCCGCGGCGCCTGTTGTCGAAATGCTCGACACCAGGGAACGCCTGCCCTGGGCCGGCCATAGCGCGCGCCACGCGCTCAATGAGGTCTACGACCTGATCAAGCAGAACAGGACCACGCTGGTGTTCGTCAACACCCGCAGCCAGGCCGAGATGCTGTTTCAGGATCTGTGGCGCATGAACGACGATGGCCTTGCCATTGCCCTGCATCACGGCTCGCTCGACGTCGCGCAGCGCCGCAAGGTCGAGGACGCAATGGCGAAGGGCAAACTGCGCGGCGTGGTCTGTACCTCCTCGCTCGATCTCGGCGTCGACTGGGGCGACGTCGATCTCGTGATCAATATCGGCGCGCCGAAAGGCGCCTCGCGCCTGATGCAGAGGATAGGCCGCGCCAACCACCGCATCGATGAAGCCTCGCGCGCGGTGCTGGTGCCGGCCAATCGCTTCGAGGTGCTGGAATGCGCCGTGGCGATCGACGCGATTGCCGAAAACGCGCAAGACACCCCGCCGCTGCGCACCGGCGCGCTCGATGTGCTGGCGCAGCACGTGCTCGGCTGCGCCTGCGGCGAGCCGTTTCTCTCCGACCAGCTCTATCGCGAAGTGCTGACGGCAGCACCCTATTCCAGCCTGACGCGGACCGATTTCGACGATGTGGTCGATTTCGTCGCCACCGGCGGCTACGCGCTGAAAACCTACGAACGTTTTGCGCGCATCAAGCAGGACAAAAGCGGGAAATGGCGCGTCGCCAATCCACTGACGCGACAAAGCTATCGTTTGAATGTCGGTACCATCGTCGAGGAGACCATGCTGAAAGTGCGGCTGGTGCGCTCGCGCGGAGGCGGTTCAGGATCGACCGGCGCGCTCGGGCGCGGCGGCCGGATGTTGGGGCATATCGAGGAAGTCTTCATCGAAGGCCTCGTGATCGGCGACACCTTTGTCTTTGGCGGCGAGGTCGTGCGTTACGAAGCGCTCGTAGAGGATCAGGTTTATGTCTCCCGGGCCCACGACAAGGATGCAAAAGTGCCGTCCTATATGGGCGGCAAGTTTCCGCTCTCGACCTATCTGGCCGAGCGCGTCCGCAAATTGCTCGACGACAAGCGCGCCTGGAATGCGCTGCCGGATCAGGTGCGCGACTGGCTGTCGCTGCAGCGGGATATTTCGCGGGTGCCCGGCGTGCGCGAACTGCTGGTCGAAACCTTTCCGCGCGGCAACAAGCACTACCTCGTCTGCTATCCCTTTGAAGGTCGGCTGGCGCATCAGACGCTCGGCATGCTGCTGACGCGGCGGATGGAGCGCGCGCGGGTGCGGCCGCTTGGCTTTGTCGCCAATGAATATGCGCTTGCCGTCTGGGGACTCGGCGACATGTCGTTCATGATCCGGCAGGGCCGGCTCGATCTCGACGCGCTGTTCGATCCGGACATGCTGGGCGACGATCTCGAAGCCTGGCTGGCGGAATCCGCGCTGATGAAACGCACTTTTCGAAGCTGCGCGATCATCTCCGGATTGATCGCGCGGCGGTTCACCGGCGAGGAAAAAACCCGGCGGCAGGTGCTGTTTTCGACCGACCTGATCTACGACGTGCTGCGAAAACACCAGCCGGACCACGTGCTGTTGCGCGCCGCGCGTGCCGATGCCGCGACCGGGTTGCTCGATCTTCGCCGGCTAGGTGATATGCTGCTGCGAATCAAGGGGCGGATCATCCACAAGGAACTCGACAAGGTTTCGCCGTTGGCAGTGCCGGTGATGCTGGAAATCGGCCGTGAATCAGTTTATGGCGAAGCCTCCGACGAGTTGCTGGCGGAAGCCGCCGATGAACTCGTCAAAGAGGCGATGTCGTAGAATAAAATGAACTTGTTGTACTCCGACCCATCAACATCGTCATGCCCGGGCCCGTCCCGGGCATCCGCGTCTTTTTTCTTCATGGAGCCAAGACGTGGATGGCCGGGCACAGGCGAGCGGAAGCGACGCCGTCCTTCAGACGGCTATGCCCGGCCATGACGAGAATTGCAGTTGGCATTGCGAGTCGTTCCTCAGTGAACATCGCGGGCGTGACCCTGGTCGCCGATCTCTCCGGCGCGTTGTTCTGGGAAGAACAAAGCCTGCTCGTCGTCTCGGATCTGCATCTGGAAAAAGGCTCCAGTTTTGCCGCGCGCGGCGTGCTGCTGCCGCCCTACGATACCGTGGCAACACTCGGGCGCCTCGCCGGCGTGATCGCGCGGCACGACCCGCGCATGGTGATCGCGCTCGGCGACAGTTTTCATGACCGCACCGCCCATGACCGGCTGTCCGCAATAGATCGCGACGCGCTCTCGGCGTTGCAGGCGCGGCGCGACTGGATCTGGATTTCCGGCAATCACGATCCCGCGCTCCCCTGCGATCTCGGCGGCGTGGTCGCCACCGAAGTCGCCATTGGGCCGATCGCGTTTCGTCACGAGCCGACCGGCGCATCAGGTGAAATCGCCGGACATCTGCATCCCAAGGCGCGGGTGTCGACACGCGGACGTTCGATGGAACGGCGCTGTTTTGCCTGCGATGGCGAGCGCGCGGTGATGCCCGCGTTCGGCGCCTACACCGGGGGCCTCAGCATTCGCGACGCGGCATTTGCAAAAATATTCCAGACCCCGGGCTTGATGGCGCATGTGCTCGGCGATCACCGCCTGCACACCATCGCCGCCTCGCGCTGTTACTGAGCATTTCAAGATTTATGGTGTCGAGTTCAGCCACACCTCTCCCGTTGGGAGAGGTCGGATTGCAAAGCAATCCGGGTGAGGGGTTACGGCCTATCGAGAGATCGTAACCCCTCACCCGGCCGCGATGCTGAGCATCGCGGCCACCCTCTCCCACAAGGGGGCCCACAAGGGGAGAGGGGTGCACCTTCCGCGCTGCAAGACTAACGCTACGCCGCCTTCGCCTGCACCGTGTCGCAGAACTCCGCAAGACGATCGGCCAGCCGCAGCGTGGCGGGACTGGCGTCCGGCGAAGCCACCAGCGCCACTTCCGTCTTGTCGATCGGCGCAAAACCATCCTTTGCGGTGAGCACGCGATGGTCGGCCTGGATCGCCATCTCGGAAAGAATACTCAGGCCCAATCCGGCGGCGACGGCGGCCTGGATGCCGGCGAGGCCTGAACTGGTATAGGCCATGTGCCAAGCCCGCCCGGCGCTTTCGAGCGCATGGATCGCGCGCGCCCGATAGAGGCAGCCGGCGGGAAAGCCGATCAGCGGTATGGATCCGCTCGTTGAGTCGATCGGATGGCTCTTGCTGGTGACCCAATGCACGCGCTCCGGCCACACCGCGATGCCGCCCTTTTCGCCGGCGTCGCGCTTGAGCAGCGCTAGATCGAGGTCGCCGCGTTCGAGATCGCGCCGCAGAAAAGTGCTCTGGTCCGCCCGCACATCGAGCCGCAAGCCCGGTCGCGCGCGGGAAAACGTTGCCAGCAGCTTTGTCAGGCGATAGGCCGCGAAATCCTCCGGGATTCCGAGCTTGATCGCGCCCTCATTGCCCGGCCGCGCGAGCACGTCGCGGGCTTCTTCGGCCAGCGACAACAGCCGTCGTGCATAGGACAACAGCCGTTCGCCGGCTTCGGTCGGCGTCACGTCCTTTCCGTTGCGGTTCAAAAGCGGCTGGCCGACATCGTCCTCCAGCCGCTTGATCTGCTGGCTGACGGTCGGCGCCGTCCATTCCCGTTCCCCGCGCCACCTTCAACCCGCTGCCGATCTATATCGGCTTGTTCTGCGTGCTCTGGAGTTTTGCTTTTGTCGCAGGAAAAATCGGGGTCACCGCTTGCCCGCCGCTGATCCTGCTCACCGCGCGATTTTCGCTGGCGGGAATTCTGATCCTCGGAATCTCCGCGCTGCGCCGCGATGCCTGGTCGCTGTCGTGGCGCGACGCCTGCGTGTTCGCAATTCTCGGTGTCGCCAACAACGCGCTTTATCTCGGCCTCGGCTATACCGGACTGCAGACCGTGTCGGCCGGCCTCGCCGGCCTGGTGGTCAGCGCCAATCCGGTGTTTACCGCAGGGCTGGCCGCGCTTTTTCTCGGGGAGGCGCTGACCTGGCGCAAGGTGGCGGGGCTATCGCTTGGCATTGCCGGCGTCAGTTTCATTGTCTGGCATCGCATCTCGGTCGGCACCGACAGCTGGCACGGCATCCTGTTCACACTGGCATCATTGGCCTCGATCGTCGCGGGCACCATCCTGTTCAAGCTGCTCGCGCCAAAGGGCAGCCTCTGGATCGGCAATGGTGTGCAAAATCTCGCCGCGGGTGTCGTGCTGCTCCCGTTCGCGTTCACTTTTGCCGATGTCGGCGATGTCGTACCAAGCGCACGGTTTTTGGGAGCATTCGCATTTCTGGTGCTGGGCGGGTCGATCCTTGCCTATCTGTTGTGGTTTCATCTTTTGAAGGTGTGCGGAGCCACAGCCGCCAGCGCCTATCACTTTTTGATGCCGCCGCTTGGCATGCTGTTCGCCTGGATTATTCTTGGCGAGCACGTCGAAGTCAGGGATTTGATGGGGATCGTTCCAGTGGCGCTCGGTATCTATCTGGTGACGCGTCCTGTCGCGGCGTCGGCGCAATAGAGAGGGAGGTCCGCATGAATCCGCTTCGTATCACGCTGATCGGCGGCCCCACCGCGCTGATCGAGATCGACGGCTTTCGGATCCTGACCGATCCGACCTTCGATGCGCCCGGCGCCTATCAATTGCCGCATGTGAAGCTTGAGAAGTTGTCCGGCCCGGCGCTCAAGCCCGAGGCGATCGGCAAGGTCGATGCCGTGCTGCTCAGTCACGACCAGCACGCGGACAATCTCGATCATTCCGGCAAGGATTTTCTGACCAAAGCCGATCGCGTGCTGACGACGGTTGCGGGCGCGAAGCGGCTCGGCGGCCGCGCCGAAGGTCTTGCGCCCTGGGCGACCACCGAACTGACCGGCAACAACGGCCATTCCCTGACCGTCACCGCGACGCCCGCGCGTCATGGCCCCGCCGGTATCGAACCGCTGTCCGGCGACGTCATCGGCTTCGTGCTGACCTCGAAAGACAACAACATCCGTCCGATCTACATCAGCGGCGATACCGTTTGGTATGACGGCGTCGCCGAAGTCGCGCGGCGCTTCAAGGCCGCCGTGGTGCTGCCATTCGCGGGCGCGGCGCAGACGCGCGGACCGTTTCATCTCACCATGGATACCAACGACACCATCGAAACCGCGCGGGCGTTTCCGGATGCCGTGATCGTCCCGCTGCACACCGATGGATGGGCGCACTTCCGCCAGAACGCGAACGATCTGCGCGCGTCGTTCGATACGCTCGGCTTCGGGCCGCGCCTGAAAATCCT
>WNFO01002859.1_pt1 | contig 16953 bp, 12 predicted proteins | sample 5400251 | NCBI WGS metagenome assembly WNFO01 (sample SAMN13153354, study PRJNA577476) | soil metagenome | isolation source: 100 cm saprolite under Madrone tree | place: USA:California | collected 2016-06-14 | reverse complement strand
ACGCTACTGCAAGACTTACGCTTCGCTGTTCGCGTGCTGCGCAAGAACCCTGGCTTCGCTGCGGTTGCCGTCCTCACACTCGCACTCGGCATTGGCGCGAACACGGCAATCTTCAGCGTGGTGCAAGGCGTCCTTTTGGAGCCTCTGCCTTACCGCGAGCCCGATCGATTGGTCACGGTCTGGCTAAATAATTCCCGTTTGAACAGTCCCACTGATCTCTCTTATCGCGATTTTATGGATTGGGAGCGCGGTGCCCCACCCTTCGAGAAAATGTCGGCGTACGCTTGGCGCAGCTTCGATTTGTCGAGCCCCGGAAATCCTGAACACCTCGAGGGCAGGGAAATTTCCTCGAACTTCCTCAGTACGCTCGGTGTTGGGCTGGCGCTGGGACGGGAATTTTCCGCGGAAGAAGACCGCAGCGGCGGCGCGCCAGTGGCCATCATCAGCAACGGCCTGTGGCGAGATCGTTTCGGCGGCAGCGCAACGGCACTCGGCAAGTCCATCGTCCTGGATGGTGTAGAAACCACGGTCGTCGGAGTACTCCAACCGGGTTTTCGCTTTGGAACCGACTACGCCGATGCTTATATACCGATCGGACAGAGGAAATTCGTAGACGCGAACGATCGTACGGTTCATGACGTCGTGTGTGTTGCCCGTCTGAAACGCGGGGTCAGCCTGAGTCAAGCCGATGCGGAGATGAACGCTATTCAGGAAAATATTGATCGCCTCAATCCCGAGACCGAACAGGGGTTGGGAGCTAAAATCCTCCCGGCCAAGGAGCTACTCGTCGGCGATGTACGCGGCATGCTTCTGCTCTTGCTGGGGGCGGTCGCCGCGGTGTTGCTGATCGCGTGCGCGAACGTGGCGAATCTTCTGCTTGCGCGTTCGGCGGCGCGCGCGCGCGAATTTTCGATTCGCGCGGCTCTCGGCGCTGGCCGCGGACGTATTGTGCGGCAGCTAGTCACCGAAAGCGTCCTTCTTTCGGTTTTGGGCGGAGTACTGGGTTTGGCGGCAGCAAAATGGGGACTCAACGCGGCGTTGGCAACGCTGGCCGCGGATTTGCCTCGCGGCGACAACATCCACGTGAATACTTCTGTACTTTTCTTCGCGCTGGGCGTTTCGATTGTGGTCGGTATTCTGTTTGGTCTGGCGCCCGCACTCATGAGTTCAAGGTGGTCTCGTAATCGTTCAAATGGCTCTGACACTGGTTTTACTGGCAGGCGCTGGATTGTTGTTCCGCACCCTCCAGCATTTGTGGAAAGCGGACCTCGGCTTTGAATCGCAGCACGTTCTGACCTTTCAAGTGGGACTCTCGCCTTCAGCGACCAAGACGGGCGAAGGTGTGCGAGCCGCTTACCAGCAGTTGCTGGACCGCATCCGTCAGATTCCAAGCGTTCAGGGAGCAGAAATTACTACGGAAGTGCCGATGACTCATCAAATTAACTCCATCCCCTTCTGGGTTGACTCCCACCGGCCCGCGTCCGTAGCCGAGGCGCCACGCACGTTGGGATTTATAACCGGCCCTGATTTTCTGCAAGTTATGCGAATACCGCTCATCCGAGGCCGGTTCATCGATCAACAGGACACCATCAACTCGCCATTGGTCGCGGTGATTGACACCGAACTGGCGCGAACTTATTTCCCGGGTAAAGACCCCATCGGTCGGACAATAACGTTTCCCCAGGTCGGCGACTATCGGATTATCGGCGTCGTGGGCCACGTGCAGCACTGGCAAGTGGGTTTCTCCAGCCCTTTCATGCAAAATCAATCCTACGTTTCTATTTACCAGGTGCAGGACCGATGGATGACTACGATTGATACATGGACGTGGGTCGTGGTTCGCACACCGCTCGACGCCTCGATAGTGCTGCCCGAGATCAGAAAGGCAGTCTACAGAGCGGCGAGCGATCAAACCGTCTACCACGCGCAAACCATGTCCGAGATTGTTTCCCAATCCATGTCGCCGCAACGATTCCCGTTGATTCTGCTGGGAACCTTTGCAAGTTTGGCGTTGCTTTTGGCGTCCATCGGAATTTATGGCGTCATCTCCTATTTGGTGACGCAACGCGTGCACGAGATCGGGATTCGCATGGCGCTTGGTGCGGAGAAGCGGGATGTTTTTCGCATGGTCGTGGGGCAAGGCCTTAGCCTGGCTTTTGCCGGTCTGGCCATTGGGGTGACGGCCGCGCTAATTCTCACGCGTCTTCTGTTGAGCTTCTCGCACCTCCTCTATGGAGTTGGCGCGAGCGACCCCGCGACGCTTGTAAGCGTTTCGGCTGTGCTGATTGGCGTTGCCATTCTGGCGTGTTACCTTCCCGCCCGGCGGGCGATGCGCGTGGACCCAATGGTCGCGCTGCGTGACGAATGAAGAAGATTTGGCCACAGAGGCGCAGAGACACATAGAGAGATTGGGCAGCAAAGAAGTTAAGGCAAGACCTCTGGCGTGCTAGAATCGCGGCCGAAATGAGCCGCCTCTGCTCCTCCCGTTTCGAGCGCGCGGCGCGCAAACTAGGATGGACACGCATCGCCGGTCTCGATGAGGCCGGACGAGGAGCGCTGTTTGGTCCGGTGGTCGCGGCTGCCGTTATCCTCAATCCCAAACGGCGCATTGTTGGCCTGGATGACTCGAAACAGCTTGCGCCGGAGCGGCGGATGCGACTCGCCGAGCGGATTCGCGAGCACGCCTTGGCCTGGGCGGTAGCAGAAGTTGACGCCCAGCGCATCGATGCCTGGAACATTTACCAAGCCAGCCGGCAAGCCATGACCGCGGCGCTCCGGCAATTAACTGTCATCCCGGATTACCTGCTGATCGATGCGATGCAACTGGACGTGCTTATCGAGCAGAAACCGCTAATCAAGGGCGATTGCCGCAGCGTCTCCATCGCCGCCGCTTCGATTCTGGCGAAGACGCATCGCGACGCCCGGATGGAAGAGTGGGACGCGGTGTATCCGCAATACGGCCTGGCACGCCACAAGGGGTATGCCACCGCGGATCATCTGGAAGCATTGCGCCAGCATGGCCCGACGCCGTTGCACAGGTACTCCTTCGCCCCGGTTCGCGACGCAGGGTGCTGGTCCGCCGGGGCCATCCAAATCGCGCTGCTGCCCGACGCGGTGCTGCCCTGAGCCCAGGCAAGGCCGTCGCACAGCCATCCAGCGCTTCGCCAGGTTTTCGCCGGAGGGTTCCCTAAGTCCAACGGGGATAACTGGCTGCTCACAAGGATTTCTGGGTTCGTTGACTTGCGTTTTCCCGGCCTGCTAGCGTAATCAAGCACGAGTTCTGCCTGCCGTATTCGCTCGGGACGCGGAGCACCAACCCTCTCCAGCAGGCGTGGGCGGTGCTGTGTCTGAGTTCGCCAATGGCTTATAGCAAAAGCAAATACGTCGAAGCCGCACAGAAGCTCCTCAATCAGGGGAAAGTTCCTCAGGCTATCGCCGAATATCAGCAGATCCTGAAATACGAACCCAAGGATCAAGTCACGCTGATGACCATCGGGGAGCTGTACATCCGCCAGGGGGAGACTTTCCAGGCTATCGACTATTTCGAGCGCCTGGCACAAATCTTTGTTGGAGATGGTTTTCTAACCAAGGCCATCGCGGTTTACAAGCGTATCGCCAAACTTGCGCCCGAAGAGATCCGTCCGCTCGAGAAACTCGCGGACCTGTACGTCCAGCAGGGGGTGATGAGCGAAGCGCGGCCGATGTTCCTGCAGCTTGCGGAAATACACCTGAAGAGCCACCGCCAGCCGGAGGCTGTGGCGCTGCTGAAAAAGCTGATTTTGGCGGAACCGGACAACCTGCGCATCCAGATTCGGCTTGCCGATCTGTATACGGCGATGGGGCAGACCGCCGACGCCATCGAGGCGTATGTTTCCGCCGCGCAACGTGCGCTGGCGCGGGGAGATCAAGCGGAGTGCGAGAAACTTGCGGATCGCGCGCTGAAACTGGATCCCAAGAACCAAGGCGCGGTGATCGTCAAGGCACGCATTCATTCTTCAAAAGGGAATATGGCGGAGGCCGCCAAGGCCTTGGAGACGGTTGCGGACCTCGACAAAGGCGGGGAGCAGACCGAGTTGTTGCTTGATCTGTACTTAAAAAACTCCGACTGGGAACAAGCCGCCGCTTTGGCAATGCGGGTTTTTGACGCCGACCCCAAAAATTTTGGCCCCGCGCAAAAGATCGCGGAAGCGCTGCTGGCCGCAGATGAAGGGGAGCAGGCTTTTGAACTGGTGGAAAGCATACGGACTCCGATGGTTGACGCCGGCGAGGTCGAAATGGCCGGCCGGCTTCTAAACGACTTGTCCGCAAGGCTTCCCAAGCGCATCGAGCCGCTTGAGTGGCTGGTGGACTTCTACACGCGCACGAATGATTCCTTCCGGCTTCCCGACGCCCTCGCGCATCTGGGCGATGCGCTGGCCGCCGCCAAGCAGTACCAGCGGGCCAAGGAAGTGTTTGAGCAGCTTGTGGTGCGCGAGCCGGAGAGCGATTCTCCCAAGCGCAAGCTGAATGCGGTGCTGCGCAAGCTGGGGCACGACGTGGCGGAGGAGGCCACTGCGCCTGTTCCGGTTGAGGAGAGTGACGAAGAACCAGCCGAATCGTTGCAAGTTAAACTGGCCAAGCCGCCCGCGGCGAAACTGCCGGTGGACTCGGAGCCTGATGCGCCGGAGGTGAGGGCCAAACCGACGGCGCCCGGGGATGGGCAACTCGACGACGAGGCGCAGAAATTCATCACGCAGTCGCTCACCGACGTGGACTTATTTGCCAGCTATGGGCTGACGCAAAAAGCGATCGGTTTGCTCGAGGCGATCCTGCGCCGCGCTCCGCAACATACGCCGACGCTCGAAAAACTTCTCGATTTTGTGTTAGGCGCCGGCGATGATCGCCGCACCGCGGAGCTTGCCGCTCAACTGGAGCGCCTGCATACCGAACGCGGAGACACGCGCAGCGCCGAGCGTTTTGGCGAGCTTCGCCGACGTTTCCAGCGCGCCGCGGGCCTCAAGGATGAGGATTTGGCTCCGCCAGCTCCGGCACCCGCAGCGCCGCCTTCAAAAGTAGCGGCGGAGTCCGTGCGCGAGGAGCCCGCCATTTCTGAAGAGGCACCAGCGTCCGCGGAGGAAGTTCACGAAGTGGATCTGTCGGACGAATGGGCTTCCATGCTCAGTGACACCCGTCCGGCGGAACCCGCCGCGAAGATGCCGCGCGCTCGCCCCGACGCGTCTCCCGAGTTCGAAGTCCCCATGGAAGCTGCGGTTGCGGAAAATACCAATCCCTTCGCGGAGACTTCCGGCGAAATTTCCGCCGCGGAAGAGCCGCCCGAGATTTCAGTTCGCCGCGAGGCTCATGAGCGCGCCTCCATATTTGAAAAAGACGCGGCACCCGTGGAGCCGCCGTTGCGCGCAAACCCGCCGGCAGCGAAAGATGCGGGAAAGCCCGCGAAGGGAAAACCAAAAGCCGCGGAGCCAGAATTCGACGTCGAGCAAGAATACGAACTGGTGCTCGATGCCGAACCTCTGGAACCTGTTCATGAGCAAAAGCCGCCAAGCCCTCCGCCCGCTCGGCCGCGCAAACCTGAGCCTGTAGTTCAGAACGCGGCCCCTGCGGCAGAGGCTGGATTCGCGTCGGATCAGTTTCTCGCTGATCTGGCAAACGAAATCGATCAGCTTGGGCTTGCCGAGCCCGCGCGACCGGCCGCGCCGCCTCGAGCGAAAACCCCGGTAGTAGGCGGAAAGAATTCGGGAAAACCCGCGCCCCCGACGACGAGCGCAGCCGATATGGGGCCGCTCCAGGAAGTTTTCGACGAATTTCGCGCGGAGCTTGGCGAAATGGGCGCGGAAGACGAAGATCTGGAGACCCACTACAATTTGGGAACAGCTTTCCGCGAGATGGGACTGCTTGAAGAAGCCATCAGCGAATTCCAGAAAGTGGCCAAGGCCACCGAGCGCGGCCGGCCATTCCGTTACACCATGCAGTGCTGCACGCTTCTCGGATTGGCTTTCATGGAAAAGGGGCAGCCTGGTGTTGCTGCTATTTGGTACGACCGCGCGCTGCGCACCCCGGACCTCGACCCGGAAAGCGCCCTCGCATTGCGGTATGATTTGGGTGTGGCCCAAGAGTCGGCGGGCGAGCCGGCGTCAGCTCTGAAGAGCTTTTCCCAGGTCTATGCGATGAACATTGATTATCGCGATGTGGGTGAGCGCATCGCAGCCCTTCAGAAGCCTACGCGTTGAAGTTCCGGGTCCGCTTGCAGGATCTGCCCTCTTTCCAATGAAAAGAATGTTCAGCGCACTGCTGGTGGTGGTCCTATGCATCATGGGGGCGATTCTCTTTTATCTTCCGTGGACCTCCGTCTGGGAGAAGAACTATTTTCTCAGTCATTTTCCTTCGTTGATGCGCGTCTTGCTGCATCCTTCGTTCCGGGGTGCGGTCAGCGGACTCGGGGTCCTGGACATTTTCCTGGCCATCAATTTGATCGGTCCGGAACCGCAGGCCTCTGCACCCTCCCATGTCCGCACGCAGTAATTTGTTCTCCGCGGCCAAACGTCCGCTGCTTTGTTACGTCACGGACCGGCGCAGCTTGCCGGGCGTAACACCTGAGAAATCGGTGGCAGCGCTCCTCAAAAAAATTGAACAGGTCGCGGGCGCAGGCATAGATTGGGTGCAAATTCGCGAAAAGGACCTGTCTGCGAAGGAGTTGGCGCGGCTGGTGCGAGAAGCGATTCGAATTACGCGAGAAGCGTCGCCCCGGGCATCAAGACGCGCGCGGATCCTGGTCAACGATCGCATCGACGTCGCCATTGCCGAGGGTGCCGGCGGCGCGCACCTAGGGGAGAAGAGCTTGCCGGTCGCTGAAGCGAAGCGTTTGTCGCCGGTTGCTGAAGATTTTCTTCTCGGGGTTTCGTGCCATTCCGTTGAAGCAGCGCAAGCGGCCGCGGCAGGCGGAGCCGATTACATCTTTTTTGGTCCGGTATTCCTTACGCCGTCTAAAGCCGTGTACGGCGAACCACAAGGCCTGGAACACCTCGCGCAAGTTTGCCGGGCCGCTGCCGTTCCAGTTCTCGCCATCGGCGGCATTACGCTGGAGAATGCCAAGTCCTGTTTGGAAGCCGCCGCCGCAGGCATCGCCGCCATCCGCCTTTTTCAGGAAGCAGACGACCTCTCAGGCCTTGCCAACGGCGTCCGCCGAGTTTCGCTCTGAAACAGGGCACGGTCTTGCAGTTCAGGTGCCGCCCACAATAATGATTTGCGGATCGTGTTTCTGGCCATTGACGGCAATCGAGTACTTGAGGGGGGTATCGTCGGGGAGATGCACCACCGCGCTGGGTGGCGCACCTCCCTTTTTGAATTTGCCTAGCGTTTTTCCGCAAGGCGTCGAAGCAAGCGGATCTGCCCGGCATGATAAATATCGTGAAAGGCTATGCCCCAAAGCTTCGGCAGCAGCTTCTCGCCTTGCGGAGTTTGCAGCACTTTCTTCGTTGACGCGCGCAAGGCGCGGTGCTCCCGTTCGAGCAGCTCTTTGTCCGTGCCCCACTGTTTTTCGAGGTTTTGCCCCGGCTCGGGCCGCGCAAAAAAATTGCTGCCTTTCAGAATAAACGAACCCCGCTTGCCGCCCTCCATCTTGCGTCGCAGCGCATATTTCCAATACGCCGCGTGCAGCGTCAGCTCCCAAATGTTGTGACGCCCGCGGCCGGGACGCCAAGCCGCTTGCTGCGCGGTGACGCCACGGATCGATTGTTTGAGATTCGGCCCGTGCCAAGTGCGTGTTTCGTAGGCTTCGTCGAGCACAGCTAGGATTAAGTCGGCGGAGTTCACAGGGGCATCTCCCGGCATCAGGTGACGATCAAAAACTGCGCCAGAATGGCGCTTCCGCCGTGCCGTGTCAACGCGTCAAGATTCCCTCCGCCGTGTTATGCGGTGACGCTCTATGTCCGTGCGCCCTTTTTGTGTTTGTACAGTTGCCGGTCCGCCGCTTCGAGGAGTTCTTGCGCGGTCTGCCCGTCCGCCGGGTACACGCTGATGCCAATGCTTGCACTAAGAGCCGGCCGTTCGCGGTCTTTTCGCAGGGCGTTTTCCACTCGCTCGGCGATCCCGCGGGCCATGGCCGGGTCAGCGTCGAGGAGCACCACGGCAAACTCATCGCCGCCGTAGCGGGCGGCCAAGTCCGTCGAGCGGCAGTGTTGCTTAATGATCTGAGAGAGCCGCTTGAGCGCGCGATTTCCGGCAAGGTGCCCGAAGCGGTCGTTGACGCGCTTCAAGTCGTCCAGGTCCAGTAGCAGGACGGCAAAGGAATGGCTGCTGCGTCCCGCTCGCCGTACTTCCTGCTCCAGGGTGTCCACGAACGCGCGGTAATTCGCCAATTCGGTTAACGCATCGTGCGTGGCTTGGTGGCGAATCTGGTCTTCGCAGCGCTTACGTTCCGTGATGTCGATTTCCGCGCCGATACATCCGGTGATTTGGCCCGAGGCGTCGCGCAAAGGACTCAGATGCACCGCGAAGTGCTGATCTCCACACTGGTACTCGAAATGAGAAGGCACGCCTCTTAACACTTCCGCGTGCTGGGAGATGGGTGCGGCGTGCGGGTCCTGGCACTTCAGGTATTCATGCAAGGTGCAGCCTGACAGCTCTCCGGGTTTAGCTTTGGAAGAGCCGAACCCTGCCCCCCCAGTTGGAGGTAATGCGGAGAAAGCGATCCGTGGTCCACAGCGCGACCGGCATTTGTTCCAGCAGCAGCCGAAGTTGCAAATCGTCAGGAAGGATATAGCGCTGCCGGTCGTCAGCCCTTGCCATTTCCACCACGCCGGCAATTTCCCCATGCCCGTCTCGAACCGGCACGCGCTTCACGTGCACGCGGAAGGTCGAGCCGTCTCTCCGCAAACGCTCGGCGCTCTCGCACGAAGCCGCGGCAGCTTCCTTGGCGGTCCGCAGGTATTGTTCGAGTGGCGGAATCTCGGAAATCGGCAACAGCAGCGTCAAGGGCTGGCCAGTGATTTCGGAGGCAGAGTATCCGTACAGCCGTGCGGCCCCCTCGCTCCAGGTCTGGATGATCCCGTTGAGCGAAAAGCACAGAGCTCCGTCCTCACTTGAGGACAGGACGGCAGCAAGCAAGCACTCGGGCCGCAGGGCAGGCGGCATCTGTTCCTGTCGATCTTTCAGAACGGGGAGGGCGTTCGGGAATTAAGAGCTAGGTTTCCTGCTGGCAAGAGGGTCGAGCCGCACAGGGGTCATTTGGGATGCGATAAGTCACATCCCCAACAGAGAGTCTAGCAATCGTATGGGAAATTGCAATGGCACGAACGGCGAAAGCGTGCACGAACGGTTACGTCTCGTGGGCCACGAGACTGGCTAGGCGTAATCCGGAATCGATAGAGCTCACCAACTGAAACCATTTGGCTTGGTCAATCCGAAAGGGAGTTTTTCACAAACCTGCCTTTGCGGCATCGTTCAAAATCATGGCCAGGCGGATCCCCGCCTGCGCCAACCGCTCTTCCGCCACGGATGCCGCCTGGTCCCGGTACACCGTACCGATGACGATGTGTTTGTGGAGCATGCGTTGCCCAATATTGTTATCGTCCGCGCAGCTCGTTACCGGAACATCCGGTTCGGGGGCGATCAGAGTGCCCAGGGCTCCGTAGGCGATCTCCGCAGCGTGGTCGTGGCTCTCCCAGGCCCAGGCCTCGAGCTGCATGCCGCCCTGTTGCCACGCACCGAACGAGCCTGCGAACGCGGTATCGAGCGTGTCGGCAAATTCCGCGGGGTCCGCGCCTTGCATCTGGCTTTCGGGAATTTCCGTATCCCAAACATGATGCAAGTTTGGGTTGTAGGAATTATTTTTGGCGTGAGGATTGCGCCGGAAATACTTCACCGGGACGCAATTTCCGCCGCGGTCGTTGTTGGTGGCGCCATGCAGCGGCTGGTGCAAATCGCCAACGAAATGGATGATGAATCGCAGAGCCGCGGCGCGCTTGGCTCCGGTGCTGTTTTTGTCTTTGAGGATGGCGAGCTGATCGGTGATGGCGGTCAAGACGCAGCCGCCGGGGCCGCAAAAATTCTTCGCCGGGCCCTGCTTTTCCGCCAAGGGAATGTCGATGAAATGCCACGGCGCGGTGGCCGGCTCTCTGCCGCGTTCGTCGTCGGCCCAGGTGGCGGAGTCGACAAAGGCGTCCAGCCCGGTACTCCCGCAGAATCTCTTTAACTGCGGATCGATTGGATTTGCGTTCAGCAGAGCAAACAATGCCTGCTTGGCTTCGGGCGTCAGGTGTTTCTCGGCCAGCGCCGCGACCGTTTCATGACCTCGACAGCCCCAAGCCTGTGCCGTTGGTGTGTAGGCGATAGACGATGCACACAAGCCCAGGCCCAAAAATGCAATGGCACGTTTCACGGAAGCCTCCTCACATTTTCGGGTAGTGCACGAGCCGTGCAGAATGTTGCATCGGCGGATCAGAGATCAGGGCTTCAGCACGAGATGCTTGGCGGCACGGCGTGGACAGTTTTCCAGATTCTTAAACCAACGGCAGTGGAAATGAAGATAGCCTCACGCGCTCAGCCACCTCCCGATTGGCCGCCAGGATTCGGTATGATCGCAAATCACGCGCAATGTGGCGGTGATGGGTATGGCCAGCAGCAAACCCATGCCGCCCCATACCCAGCCCCAGAACAGCAAGGAAATGGTGATGGCCACGGCATTCAATCGCACGCGCCGGCCGACCAGTTGCGGCGCCACAAAATTCAAGGCCAGCACATGAATCGCCGTCAGCCCCCCGGCGATCAGCACAAACGAGCCGAAGGTCTTCCACTTGGCGAGCGCGATCAGAAAAGCCGGCAGCCAGGCCATCACCGCACCGATGTACGGCACCATATTCAGCAGGCCGGAAACGATTCCTGTGAGAACGGGATAGTCCATATCGAGGGACCAGAAAAAAAGGCTGCTTGCTCCGATGACGATCAGTGTCACCAACGTCATTCCGGCCAGGTAGTCGCGCAAAACCTCGCGCATATCCTCCAGGGTCTCCTTCACCTGCGTGCGGCGCGAAACTGGAAATAACTGCAAGGTTCCGTGCCACACCTCGCGTTTTCCAGCCAGCATAAAAAACACCAGAAACGGGACGAAAGTGACTTCCAAAAAGAGTGCATATAAGGAACCGATACTCCGCAATATGAGCGTGCGTAGAATTCCGGGCTCAGGCCGCACTTCGACGCGCTGCGCATTCGGGGATTCCGCTCCAAGATCCGTAACGCGCCCTTCGAACCCACTGATTTTCCGCTCCACGGTACTTGCCGCTTGCTTGAGCATTCCGCCATACTTGGGCCAGTTCGCCGCGAAATCGGCGGTGCGCTCTCCCAAGCCGTAGCCCACCGCCACCAATACGGCGATCAAGATCAACACCATCATCAGTGCGCCGACAGTGCGCGGCACACGCCCCCGCTCGAGCAACTCCACGGCCGGGTCCAGGAAATAGGCTAGCAAAATGGAGAGCAGCAAGGTAATCACCACGCCTTGCGCGTAATAGCAGAACAGCAGAATGATTGCCGCGGCGATCACGCGCAGGCTGAACGTCGATCCGCTGATGCGCACAACATTAGGCTGCGTTTCGGTTGATGGCACGTGCCACTCCGTTTTCCGACCCTATTCGGTTGCCAACAAAATAGCACAGTGGCGCAAGCATCTGCAGCCGCCGCGCACGATTGTGCGTGGGCGCTATGCCACCGACTGGCGACGACTGCTACTTACGTCCGTGATTTACTTGCCGAGCATACAGGTCGAGCTGTGCCAAACCTCCCTCCAGCCGTATGCTAAACTCACTTCTGGTCGCCGCCAGCTTTCGGCCCCTTCGCGGTGCTCTTGAAAACCGCGTCCGCTCATGCCTAAAGAACTCTTCGGAACGGATGGTATTCGTGGCGTCCCCGGCACGTCTCCGTTGGACGACGCCACTCTTTATGCCTGCGGACGTTCTCTCGGGGCTAATCTGGCACGCAGCAATCCCGCGGCCCGCGTGCTTATTGGCATGGACACGCGCGAGTCTGGCCCGCACCTGGCGGCGCTGCTTGCCGCAGGCCTTGCGAACGCGGGCGCCACGGTCGCCTTTGCCGGAATCATCACCACACCGGGTGTCGCGTGCATGGTGCGCCAAGGCGGGTTTCAGGCTGGCGTGGTCATCTCTGCCTCTCACAATCCGTTCCACGACAACGGGGTGAAGCTTTTCTCCAGCGCCGGGATGAAATTTCCGGATTCCGTCGAGGAAATTTTGGAAGAGGACATTTTCAAGCATCGCCACGAAGCCCCGCCAAAAAATCCGCCGGTTCCGGTCGCTGACGAGTCGCTCGACGCCAAATATCTCGATTTCCTTCGAAGTCGCGTTATTTCCGGCTCCAAGCTTTCCAGCCTGCGCATCGTGCTGGATTGCGCCAATGGCGCGGCCTACAAGCTTGGCCCCGAGCTTTTCCGATCCCTAGGTGCCCATGTTATCGCCATGGGAGATCAGCCCGACGGCCGCAACATCAACGCTGGTTGCGGCTCGCTCCATCTCGAAGGCTTGCAAAAACGGGTGGTGGCCGAACGCGCAACCCTTGGCGTGGCTTTCGACGGCGATGCCGACCGCGCCCTTTTCGTTTGCCAATCCGGCAAAGTCATCAATGGTGATGGCGTTTTGCTGGCCGCTGCGCGCTTTCTGAAATCTGCGGGGAAGCTCAAAGGAAACCGCGTGGTGGCCACTTCCATGTCCAATCTCGGGCTGGAGCGTGTGCTGGCCCGCGAGGGAATTGCCCTGGCGCGCGCCGAAGTGGGGGATCGCTACGTTCTCGAGGAAATGCTGCGCAGCAATAACGTGCTTGGCGGGGAACAATCCGGACACGTCATTTTTCTCGAAGATTCTCCGGCCGGCGACGGGCTTTTAACGGCCATAAAAATCGCTTCGCTGGTCTCCACGAACGGCAGACTGGAATCGCTGGTGTTCGGCCTCAAGGACTACCCACAAACCATCATCAACGTGAAGGTGAAGTCCAAACCGCCGCTGGAGTCGTTGCCCGAAGTGTCGCGCGCGCTGGCTGAGGCGCAATCGGCGTTGGGCGACAACGGACGCGTTGTCCTTCGCTATTCCGGTACCGAACCCCTTGCTCGCGTCATGGTTGAAGCCGAACACGACGCCGACGTTCAGCGCTTCAGTCAGTCCCTAGCCGACGCCCTGCGCCAAACCATTGGCGCTTGATCTTTTGGATTCGATCGAAGGCCCCTTGGCCTCGGCGATCTGCCTCCTCCTGAACACGGAAAGCCGGTGTCACGCGGATGTAACGGCGATGTCTCTCCCAAAGAATGGATGTGAGGCCGCGTCCCTATGTGGGATTTTGTAGGTCGCGAGTTTCCCCCGCCTGATCGCTGTGGGCTCTCTGCGAGCTAACTCCCTTGCTTTCATGTATCTGCCCTGTTGTGGATTTCCTGAGACACGCTGGCACACGGTTTGCTCTCCTCCTAGAGCAACGCTGTTTACAAGATTGGCTTCCCGGGGTGGCCGGAACCCAACCTCGACTGGGATTCCGGTTTTTGGGGGGTCAGTTCTAAGAAAGAGGGGGCTTGCACCAGCCCCCTTTTTCATTCTTGGGCGGTGTGCGTCCCGGTGGTTAGTCCGCAGCTTCCGTGGGTGGTCCTGCTTCTCTCCTGTAGGGCGCAAAACATTGCGCCCGTCTGTTTGGCCCTGCTCCCAGCCTAAGCTCAGTGAAGCCGGCTCAAGTCTGAGGTAGGGTTACTTTAGGTGGGCGTCGAACCAGGCCAGGGTGCGGGCGATAACCTCGCGCTGGTGCTTGGGATTGGCGAAGAGGTGGCCTTCGCGCTCGTAGACCACGAATTGCGTTTCGACGCCGAGGGTCTTGAGGGCGTGCCAAAACTCGTAGGACTGCGGGGCGGGAACCTCGCCGTCGCTGTCGCCCACCTGGATCAGCGTGGGCGTCTTGACCTTCTTGATGAAGTTGATGGGCGAGCTTTTCGCATACACTTCGGGATCGTCGTAGATGGACTTGCCGAAGAACGGAATCATCCACTGATCAATTAGATTTTCGCCGTAATACGACTGCCAGTTGGAAAGGCCTGCGCCAGCCATTGCGGCTTTGAAGCGGTTGGTCTGCGTCACGGCCCACATGGTCATGAAGCCGCCATAGCTCCAGCCGGTGATGCCCAGGCGATTCGCATCGATGGGCGCAACGCGCAGCGCCTCGTCGACGCCGGCGAGGATGTCCTTGAAGTCCCCATAACCGAAATCCTTGACGATGGCGCGCGTAAACGCTTCGCCTTGGCCGTAGCTGCCGCGCGGATTGGGGTACAGCACAAAGTAACCCATCCCCGAGAGGCCTGCGGCGAAATCGTGGCTGCCGGGCCAGTGCGAAAGCGCAACAGAAGAAGGCCCGCCGTGAACATTTACGACCATCGGATATTTTTTGGCGGGATCGAAGTCGCGCGGATAGAGCAGCCAGCCTTGCACTTCGTATCCGTCATTTTTCCAGCCAATGCTCTTGGCTTCGCCCCATGCAGGCGCGAGGCCGGCGTTGCGATGAGTGAGCGGAGTCACCGCGGCTGGAGTGCCGCCGATCAATACGGCTTCCGGCGGATGCGCGAACGAGTTCAAGATGCCGGTAATGGTTTTGCCGTCGCTGGTGGAGGACAGCGTAAAGCTGAAAGGCCCGCCGCAGGTGAGCAGGCCTTCGCTGGACCAGCGCTGCTCGATTTTTCCGTTGCCCGGATCAAGCGTGGCGATGGCGCTGTTGCCACCGACAAATTCGCTGAAAAGGATTTTCTTGTCCGCAAGCCAGCCGAGCCATGCCGCGGAAGCCTTCCTACTCGTGGTGAGATTTTTCGCCTCGCCGCCACCGCTGTTGATCACGTGGATGTCGCCGCCGGTGATACCTTCGTCGCTCATCAAGCCTTCGATGAAAGCGATCTGTTTGCCGTCGGGAGACCACACCGGATTGGCGATCTGCAGTTTGGGCTTGTAGATGGATTTCATCAGGCCGGTGGCGGCGTCGAACGTGGAAAGTTCGGCGATCCACCAGTTGTTGTCGCCATTGCCGAGCGCGGAGCTGACGACGAAGCGCTTGCCGTCGGGTGACCAATCGTATTCGTAAATGTACGCGTCCGCCGGAGTGATTTGGCTGAGCTTGCCCGCCGCGGCGGGCTGGCCGGAGGCCACATCGACAAGCGCGAGGCGCTGCTCGAAAAAGGCATCTTTGATTTCCCCGGTTTCCGGAGTCTCCGCGACAAGAGGACCGGAGGCGCGCGTGGCGTTCTCCGTGAAAAGGACAGCGATGGTTTTGCCGTCCGGTGACCACCTCGGCGTGGAAAGAAAGCCTTTGACGTTGGTCAGCATCTTCGCCGCGCCGCCCGCGGCGTTGGTGAAATAGAGCTGCTGCTGCCCCTTTTTTGCTCGGGTGACCAGGCAACGCTGCCTTCCGCATGCAGCGAATCGGCGACGCCGGCGCCGATGCGCCGTGGGGGCGCGGCGGCCTTGAGATTTTTTACATAGATTACCGTACTGCCCGAGACCGCGCCGTTCTTGGAATGAACGTCTTCCACCCACGCCACGGAATTGCCGTCGGGGGAAATGGCGGCTTGCTGGAAGGTGTGCGCGGCAAAAAGCGCCTTGACGACATTGTCGAGCGGGGTGGCCGCTTGTGGTTTCTGTGCGGCTCTCAGGCGTTTTTCGACGTCCTGTCTGGTGCCGGTTTTTTCTTGCCCGAAGGAATAGCTGGAAGCCAGAAGCAGCGGAATTGCCATCATGGCGGCGATGCGCGCGCGCAGAATCATTATCACGTCCTCTCAGACCGTTTTGCGGTAGGTACAGTAATCCGGACAGGGATGGAGGGCAAGCGCTACCAGAACACGGATTGTCGCGGCGTGACAGTGCGAGTAGAATCCGCGCAGTTGGTGCCGGAGGATTGCGATGATCGATCGTCGAGGATTTCTGTCTTCATTTGCGGGCGCTGCGGGGTTGGCGACGACTTTGAGCCTGCGCGGAGATCTTTTCGCGCAGCTTGCACAAGCTCCGGCACATCTACCGGAGCGGTCGCTCTACGATTCAAGCGAAGAAGCGTATTGGACCGAACTGCGCAAGCAGTTCCTGATTCCAGCCAATGAAGTGTATTTGAACAACGGGACCGTGGGCTCGTCTCCGGCGCCGGTTCTGCGCGCGATCTTCGACGGTTATAACGAAACGGAGAAAATGGCGCAGAGCGATCCGGAGGACTACCCCATTTGGGGCTATGCGTCCTGGAATGAATTCCGCGATCCGCTCGCCGCGTTTGTGGGCTGCACGCGCGACGAGCTCGCACTGGTGCGCAACGCCACGGAGGCGAACAGCTACATCGCCAACGGTGTGGACCTGAAGGCCGGCGACGAAGTGCTGATGACCGATCAGGAGCATCCTGGCGGGGAGCACCCGTGGAATTTGCGGGCTAAGCGGTACGGAATTGTGGTGAAGAAAGTGACGCTGCCGAAGCCGGTGCCAGATGCCGCGGCGGTGCTGAATCTTTTCAATGGCGCGATTACGCCGCGGACGCGCGTGCTTTTCTTCAGCCATATCACGACCGTAACGGGAGTGGTGCTGCCTGCGAAGGAGCTGTGCGCACTGGCGCGCTCGAAGGGAATTCTATCGGCGGTCGATGGCGCGCACGTGGTGGGCATGATGGCGTTGAATGTGCACGACCTGGGGTGCGATCTATATACGTCCAGCCCCCACAAATGGCTGCAAGCGACGAAGGGCTCGGGATTTTTGTACGTGCGCGACGAAGTGATCGATCGCGTGTGGAACACCATTGCTACCGAGGGCTGGGACGACACGAAAATTCGCGCCGAACGCTTCCAGCGCATCGGCAGCTCCAACGTGCCCGCGCTGTGGGGCTTGCGCGCAGCGATCAAACTCGCAGATGACATCGGCATGGAGCGAATCGAGAAGCGGCACCGGAAAATGGCGGACCACA
>WNFO01002472.1_pt1 | contig 16956 bp, 17 predicted proteins | sample 5400251 | NCBI WGS metagenome assembly WNFO01 (sample SAMN13153354, study PRJNA577476) | soil metagenome | isolation source: 100 cm saprolite under Madrone tree | place: USA:California | collected 2016-06-14 | reverse complement strand
CCCATCAGGTTCTCCAGGCATCCGGCGAGTTGTCCAGGCAGTCCGAGACGATGCGAGGTCAGGTCGAATCCTTCCTCAGCAACATCAAGGCCGCTTGATTGCGCATCGGTGAGCCGTCTCCGCCATTCAGTCATGTGCGGAGACGCAAGGCCGGCCCTGGGGAATCGCCCAACGGCTCACTTGCGCTCATAGCTCCCCAAGCGCCTTGAACGTGCCGTCCGGCTGAATGACCGTTAGGAAAACCTTGGGCGGGGCGTCAAGCGTCTTCGGCCCGAAGGTCATAATCGTTCCGCTGATGTCGAATCTGCCGACGTCGTTGATAATCCTGAGCATGTCCGCGCGTGTCGGGTTCGGTCCCGTCTCCTCCAGCGCCGCGGCGACAAGGCGTCCCGAAAGATACCCCTCCAGAGATACAAATTCCGGTTTCAGACTGGGATCGAGGGCCTTTTCGGCGGCCTGGTAATCGGCGACGACCTTCACCGAACTATCCCAGGGGAAGGGGACGACCTGGGAGATGATGACGCCCTGGCCCTCGGGGCCGAGCTCGTTAGCCAGCGCATTGGCGCCGACAAAGGAGATATTGACGAAGATCGGATTAAAGCCGCTCTTGTGCGCGAGCTTGATGAACTCGGCGCATGGTCCGTAGGTGCCGACCATGACCACCGCTTCCGGTTCGGCGCGCTTGAGCGTACGCAGCGCGGAACCAACCGCCTTGGTATTGCGCTCGAAGGTGCCTTCGGCCGTCAACTCCATGCTGCGTTTTTCCAGCGCAAGCTTGACGCCGGCCAGACCGTCTCGGCCAAACGAGTCGTCCTGGTAGAAGATTGCGATGCTCTTGACATGAAGGTGGTCGGTCAGGTGCTTGATCCACGCCTCAGCCTCGGCGGCATAGCTGGCGCGAATATTGACGACGTTGTGGAGGTCCGGCGCGCGGAGGAATGCAGCCCCGGTGAACGGACCGATGAACGGCACATTCTTGGCTGTCGCAATTGGAACGGTCGCGGTGGTGGTGGGCGTGCCGACGGCGCCGATCAGCGCGAAAACCTGGTCCTCCTCGATCAGCTTGATGGTCTGGGCGACCGAGCGGTCGGGATCGTAACCATCGTCCCGGCTGATCAGCTCGAGCTTGCGTCCATGCACACCACCCCTGGCGTTGATCTCGGCGAAGGCCGCGAGAATGCCTTGCCGCATGCCCTGGCCGAGCGCCGATGAGCGACCTTCGAGTGCGGCGACCTGACCGAACAGAATGGTGTCGGAACTGACGCCAACCTCGTCGGCCCGCGCATGGAGCGGATTCGCCACCGCGAACAAGATCGAAAGACCGGTGAAGATCGTCAGCTGTATCTGCTTCATGGTATCATTCTGCGGGATAAGGATGCGCATCGACCTCCGCCGCAGGGTATCTCCACGTTATGAAGAGCTGGCTAATCTCCGCCGGCGTTTGTCGGATGCCGCATGGACCCGCGCGGCTTACGTGCAGGTTGCATTTTACCAATGGCGTCGATCGTTAACTAAGCCAGCCAAACTAGGCGGCGTTGGTCCCGCTATTTTGTGAGGTTTTAACCCAAATCTATGTCCGATCATTCGTTGACGACGGACACCTGTTCGGCGGCCACTGCGCGTGTCGAACGAGGACGAAGATGGGCGATCAAGATTCTGGCGACACGTGCCAGACAGACATGATCGAGCGGCGCCGAATCCCTGCATCGCGGTCAAGACTTTACCGGCCCGCGCTGGTTGCAGCAGGCATCGGCCTTCTGCTGTCATTGGCCGGGGCATCTGCGGTTGGACGGTGGGAAGAGCGGGTCACGAAAGTTGAGTTTGAGGGCGTAGCCGAGACTCAGGCGATCATCATGCAGAACGGCGTGAACGAATACGTCAGCCGGCTGGCCGCGCTGCGTACCCTGTTCGAATCGGCCAGCGAGGAAATCACCCGCAGCGAGTTCGAGACTTTCAGTGGGCGCCTGTTCGAGCAACATCCGGGCATCCTTCGCATCAGCTGGATCCCGAGGATCAACCGGAAGGAGCGCGCCGAATACGAAGCTGCCGCGGTTGGCGACGGAATTTCCGGCTATCGGATCAAATCGCTCCTTGCGGATGGCGGCGTTGCGACGGCTCCGCAGGGCGATGAATATTTTCCGGTTTTCTTTTCCACGGAACCGAAAACCTCGGTCGCTTACGGGCTGGACTATTCGTCCGATCCCGAGCGGAGGGCTACGCTGGAACGCGCGCGGGACAACGAGCTGGTCGCGACGTTGCGCGCAGAACTTTACGAGTCGAAAGGCGGTATCTGGGCCCAGGGTGTGCTGGTTTGCGTCCCGGTCTACGCAAAAGGAACTTCGCGCGCCACGATCGCCGACCGGCGGCGCAATCTGGCCGGCTTTGTCGTCGGGATAGTCAGTCTACCGCGATTGCTGGGGTCGATCCGCACGACGACAGCGGCAACTCCCGCCGTCAGGATCGATGTCTACCCGTCCGATATGGGCGGCAGCGCGGGACCGGAAAATCGGTTCGTTCCCGATTTTTCGTCCGAGCCCGGCGCGTCGCAGTCGGCGGTCGCGGATCGGCCGCACTGGTCCGGCACGCTCAAGATAGGCGACGCCAGCTGGCATGTGCGGGCCACGCCCACCGCCGACGGCCGGCTAACGACGCGTCACGAACGGGCTCTGACCGTGCTGGCGGCCGGAATTGTCATCACGACATTCCTGGCCGTGTATCTCGGTCTCGCGAGCCGCAACTCGCGCCAGCTCGCATTGGCGAACCGGCGGGTTCTGGAGCTTGCGCAAACCGACATTCTGACCGGGCTTCCGAACCGGGCGTTCTTTCTGGAACAACTGGAGGAGGCCGACTCGTATGAGCGCCGGGGCAGCGGGGCGTTTTCAATTCTCATGCTCGATCTTGATCGCTTCAAGAACGTCAACGACTCGCTTGGTCATGCCGCCGGCGACGCGTTGCTGCGGCAGGTGGCGCTTCGCTTGAAATCCGCGATACGCAGTGCCGATGTGCTGGCGCGGCTGGGGGGCGACGAATTCGCAATCATCCAGGCAGAGTGCGACGATCAACGCGCCGGTTCGATCGATCTGGCGACCCGAATCGCCAAACTGGTCGCCGAGCCATTCCTGCTGCAGGGCAATCAGGTGGAAGTCGGTACCAGTATCGGTATTGCGATGGCGCCGGAACACGGCAGCGATCAGGAGCAACTGTTGAAAAAGGCCGACCTTGCGCTGTATCGATCGAAATCGGCCGGCCGGAACTGCTTCACCCTTTACGATGAAGCGATGTCAGCGGAACTGGAAGCCCGAAACACGCTGGAGAGCGATTTGCGGGACGCCGTCGCACGCTGTCAGTTCGAGTTGCATTATCAACCGTTCTTCGACGTCCAGAGCGGCCAGCGGCGTGGCCTGGAAGCTCTTGTTCGCTGGCGTCATCCGACCAGGGGGCTGATACCGCCCGACCAGTTCATCCCGCTCGCCGAGGAGACCGGCCTCATCGTCCCGCTTGGTGAATGGGTGCTCCGGCGAGCGTGCGACGACGCGACGTCCTGGCCGGCAGACATCAAGGTCGCGGTGAACTTGTCCCCGGTCCAGCTCAAGCAGGTCGAGTTGTTTGATGTCATCCAGTCCGCGCTGCGGAGTTCCGGTTTGCCGGCGGAGCGGCTGGAAATCGAGCTCACTGAATCCGTGCTACTGGAAAGGGCGGTCGAGAATCATGCGTTGATGGAACGACTGAAGAGTATCGGGATTTCGCTGGCGCTTGACGACTTCGGCACCGGATATTCATCGTTAAGCTGCCTGACGGCGTTCCCGTTCGACAAGATCAAGATCGACAGGTCGTTCATCGGCAATCTGACCAAGCGTCACAAGAGTTCGGCGATCATTTCGTCGATCGTGACGCTTGCGCGTGGCCTGAACCTGTCGGTCACTGCCGAAGGTGTGGAAACCCAGGAGCAATTCGAGAGGCTGAAAACGCTGGGGGTGAACTTCGCTCAGGGCTACCTGCTCGGCCGGCCGATGCCGCTCGGAGACCCAAAGGTCAGTCTCAATCAGATCATGCGCACCTGGGTGCAGCTTTGCGTCAGTAGCCGCGCCATGGCGTCGGGATGAGCGCAGTGGCCAACAGCGCCCGGCTACTTTCTCACGCAGATCACGCGCACGACGGACGCCTTTGCCTCCGACGGTCCATCCGCCGCATTCACGGCATTGGCTCTGAGAAATTCGCGCACGGTATCGGCCGACACCAGCGTCGCCTGAGCCGCGGGCGCGGCATTCGGCGGTCCCGCGACGACCACCGGCTTCAGCAGCGCAATGCCGGCGAATTTGCCGTCGGTATCGAACGCCGCCGCGCCGGAAAAGCCGACCGCCGGCGGCGGCGCCAGCGCCAGATCGTTGCCGCTGCCGACTTGCGTGGTGGTTGCCTTGACGCTGCTCGCCGCGGCGCCGCCGCCCTGGTTCTGCGGATCGGCAATGCCTGTCAGCTCGATGCCGGTTTTTGCCGCACCATTGCCGAGGCCGAGCGGCTTCAATCCGCGCGCGCCGTAGATGCGCAGCAGCGCGAGATCATGGTCCTTGTCCTCGGCGAGGCGATCGGCGTTGCCAAAGCCGGCGATCGCGATGGCGAGGCAGCCGTCGGTGATCTGGCGGTCGGTCACGATCGCGCCGTCGTCGCTGACCACGATCCCGGTGCCGTATTCGACGGTCTTGCGCGGCGGCGGGCCGGCGATCTGGGCGCCCGATGGAAACGGATTGAACGCGCTCGACATTGCGATCACGACCGGTTCAACGGTGTTTTCCGTAGCCTGGTCGTAGAGAATGGTGAGGATGCGGACCTCGTCGCCCTTGAACGTGCCGCGGACATAGAACTTCTTCAGACCCTGCAGGCCCGACAGCACGAAGAAGTCGGGCTTGACTACGGTGTAGTCGACGGCGCGCCCGGCGGGCTCATTCTTTTCCTTTTCGGCAAGTTTTGCCGTGGTGGGGCTGGCTTCCTTGCGTCGGCTGAGCTGAATCTGGATGGTGCCGGTGGAGGAGCTCCATCTGGCGCCGTTGGCGTCGCTGGATTGCTGCGGCACCAGCTTGGTCGGGATGCCGAGCCGCACCCCGCTGCCGGCATCGGTGACGATTTTCCAGCCGACACTATCCTGCCGCCGCCTGGCGGTTTCGGCGAGCGCGCCGCGCTCCTGCGGATTCAGCACGCCGGTCGGCTTGCCGCCGCGTTCCTTCTGAAACTCCTTGATCGCGGCGACCATGCGCTCGCTGACCTCGCCGGTGGTGGCGCCGTTATACTGGCCGACCCAGGCCAGATCCGACTGGATGGCCTGACGTTCCGCTTGCGCCATCGCGTTGGCGGTATCGGCGGGGGTCTGCAAGGCGGGACGGATCGGAATGGTGGTCACGGGCTTCGGCTTGACGCCCGCCACGGTCGCCGTTCCGGACATTTGAGCCTGGGCGGAACTCGCCGTCGCCACGAATATCAATGTTGCTGCGAGCATCGATCTCATGACAAGTCTCGGGTCCATTGCAGAGCGCGCAATTAAGCACATCTGCTTGGTCGGCAACAGGGATGCGGTGGTTCAAGCGAGCGATGGTATTCTCATCCCCGGCCACGCCGGCAAATATACGCAGCCGCGCAAGCTTGGCTGCGAGCCGCGTCTCGAAGGATGACAGACACGCTTCATGGTTGGGGACGCGCGACGACGCGCTCCGCACTGTGAGGATCGACGGAAGGTGAGGAACAACCCGACATGCTGAGTCCCGAAGAACTCGAACGCTACGCCCGCCACATCGTGCTGCGCGAGGTCGGCGGCCCCGGCCAGGCCGCATTGAAGGAAGCGTCGGTGCTGGTGATCGGCGCCGGCGGCCTCGGCGCGCCCGCGCTGATGTATCTCGCCGCGGCCGGCGTCGGTGAGCTCGGCGTGGTCGACGACGACATCGTGTCGCTGTCCAACCTCCAGCGCCAGATCATCCACACCACGCCCGATATCGGCCGGCGCAAGGTCGACAGTGCCGCCGGGCAAATCCATGCGCTCAATCCCCACGTCCGATTCGCGGCGCATGCCACGCGGCTCGCGGCAGACAATGCAATGGAGCTGATCGGCAGTTACGATCTGGTGCTCGACGGATCGGATAATTTCGAAACCCGCTACCTGGTTTCGGATGCGTGTTTCCTCGCCGCCAAGCCGTTGATATCGGCAGCGCTTGGCATGTTCGATGGATCGCTGACCACGATTCGCGCGCATGAGAAAAACGCCGACGGAGAGTTCAATCCGACCTATCGCTGTCTGTTTCCCGAACCGCCGCCGCCGGGCACGGTACCGGCCTGTGCCGAGGCCGGCGTGATGGGTGCGCTCGCGGGGGTGCTGGGATCGATGATGGCGCTGGAGGCGATCCGCGAAATCGTCGGTTTTGGCGAGGGCCTGGTCGGGCGATTGCTGATGGTGGACGCGCGCGCGATGCGGTTCGAGACCCTGCGCTATCGGCGCGATCCCGCCAACCCGCTCAATGGCGATGCGCCGACGATTGCGGATTTGAGCGGGTATCTGAGTGGGGATCTCTGAAGGCCCCCAACCCTCCCCGGCAAGCGCCGGCAAGCGGGAGCGGGGCAGTCAGCAGTCGTTGCGAATGACGAGAACAAACATCTTCATGAGATTTGCAGCATACGTCCTCGATGGTTTCGGACGCCGCTTACCACGTATCACAGCGAACTCCCTCTCCCGCGTGCGGTCGCGTGCGGGGGGAGGGTCGGGGTGGGGGCCGGCTGCAAGCACTGAAGGTCATGCGAGCATCTTACGCCGTCTTGCGCTTCTCGCTGTCGAGATGGGCGAGCTGCGCGTCGGGATAGCGTCCTCCGGCCGCGGCGCCGGGCGGGAACGCCTTGGGCAAGATCGGCCAGGTCGGCCGCCGTCAACTTTACCTCGAGCGCGCCGAGCGCTTCGGTCAGGCGATCGCGGCGGCGGGCGCCGACCAGCGGCACGATGTCCTTTCCCTGCGCCAGCACCCAGGCGATCGCAACCTGCGCGACGGAGGCGCCGATATTGCCGGCAATCGCACGCAGCCGGTCGACCAGTGCAAGATTGGTGTCGAGGTTTTTGTCCTGGAAACGAGGACTGTTGCGGCGAAAATCCTGTGCTCCGGAGCGGTCCTTCGACCAATGCCCGCTGATCAGACCGCGCGACAGCACGCCATAGGCGGTGATGCCAATGCCGAACTCGCGGCAGGTCGCGAGAATGTCGTCCTCGATGCCGCGTGCGATGAGCGAATATTCGATCTGCAGGTCGGCGATCGGATGCACGGCGTGGGCGCGGCGAATGGTGTCGGAGCCGACCTCCGAAAGACCGATATATCTGACATGGCCGGCCTTCACCATCTCGGCGATGGCGCCGACCGTGTCCTCGATCGGCACTGAAGCATCGAGCCGCGCCGGGCGGTAGATCTCGATATGATCGACGCCGAGGCGCTGCAGCGAGTAGCTCAGAAAATTCTTCACCGCGGCCGGCCGGCAGTCCATGCCGGCAAAACCGTGGACGGGCTCGCGCAGCGCGCCGAACTTGACACTGATCTGAACATTGTCGCGGCTGCGGCCGGCGAGCGCGTCGCGGATCAGCAACTCATTGTGGCCGACGCCGTAGAAATCGCCGGTGTCGAGTAGCGTGATCCCTGCCTCGAGCGCGGCATGGATGGTGGCAATGCTCTCGCCGCGGTCGGCGGGGCCGTAAAAATCCGACATGCCCATGCAGCCGAGACCGATGGCGGGGACGTTTGGGCCGGTGGCGCCCAGCTTGCGATGTTCCATGGTGGTTCTCCTCGAAAGCGGCCCGCTGACGATCCCACGCCGCCGTTGTGACGAGGCTGATATGAGGTCATTTGATTGAGGCGATAAGCTGGACAATGTCGAATAGCTTGTTCACTATATCGAACAATGAAAGAACTCGATCTCCGCGATCTCGATGCCTTTGTCGCCGTGGCGCGCACCTTGAATTTCCGGCGCGCGGCGCTGGAGCAGCGCGTTTCGGTCTCGAGCCTGAGCCAGCGGCTGCGCGACATGGAAGAGCGGCTTGGGGTCCGCCTGATGAACCGTACCACCCGCAGTGTCGCACTGACGGAGGCCGGTGAGTTGCTGCTGGCCCGTGTCGGACCGGCGATGGCGGATGTCGGTGATGCGCTGGATCGGGTGCGGGGCCTGCGCGATGTGCCGTCGGGGCGCTTGCGCATCAATGCGCCGCCGCCGGCGATCGATCTGGTGCTGGCGCCGATGGCCGCGCCGTTCCTCAAGGCCTATCCGCAAATCGATCTGGAGATCGCGAGCGACAGTTCGTTCATCGATATCGTCGCGGCCGGCTTCGACGCCGGTGTGCGCTACGGCGAACACCTAGCGCAGGACATGATCGCGGTCTCGCTCGGCCCGCCGCAACGCTACGCGGTGGTGGCATCAGCGCAGTATGTCGCGCAGCACGGCCGGCCGAAACAGCCGGAGGATCTGCTGGGCCACGCCTGCATCCGTACCCGGTTCGGCAGCGGCGCCATGCTGGATTGGGAGTTCGAAAAGGCCGGCCGAAAGTCGCCCCGCCGCCGAGAATGATCGCGACCTATCTCGGCCTGGCGATGCGGGCGGTCCATGACGGGCTTGGCTACTGGCTGACGTTCGAAGGCTATGTGCGCGATGCTGTGAGATCCGGCGCGCTGGTCAGCGTTCTCGAAGACTGGTGCGCGCCGTTTCCGGGGCCGTTTTTGTATTACCCGAGCCGGCGCCAGCCGCAGCCCGCACTCGGCGCCTTCGTGGCTTTCGTCGCGGAATGGCGGAAGCAGGAGAGGCGGAGGGGCAAGGGGGCTTGAGCCTCACAATATCGGTGAGGGTTCAGGCGTGGCCCAGATGCAGCGCATCGCCGGGAGAACGCTGCACCGCGTCCGGGACACGTCAACTCGCGTTACGGATCACAGCATGCTGGGCAGCACGCGATCCGGCGGCTTGTGGTTGTCGAGGAAGGTTCGGATGTTGATGATCACCTTCTCGCCCATCTCGACACGGCCTTCGATGGTGGCCGAGCCCATATGCGGCAGCAGCGTTACCTTGCCGGCTTTCGCCAGCCGCACCAGTTTCGGATTGACCGCGGGCTCGTGCTCGTAGACGTCGAGGCCAGCGCCGCCGATCTCGCCCGCCTCGATCAGCTTGGTCAGCGTCTCCTCGTCGATCACTTCGCCGCGCGCGGTGTTGACGATATAGGCGTCTTTCCGGATCAGTTTCAGCCGACGTGCCGAGACCAAATGAAACGTCGCCGGCGTGTGCGGGCAGTTCACCGAGATGATGTCCATCCGCGCCAGCATCTGGTCGAGGCTTTCCCAATAGGTCGCGCCCAATTCCTCGGCGATCCGCGGCGCGACCGGACGGCGGTTGTGGTAGTGAATCTGCAGGCCGAAGGCTCGCGCCCGGCGTGCCACAGCCTGGCCGATGCGGCCCATGCCGATGATGCCGAGCCGCTTTCCCCCGATGCGATGGCCGAGCATCCAGGTCGGCGACCAGCCCGGCCAGTTCTTGCCCTCGGTGAAGATCGAGGCGCCTTCGATCAACCGCCGCGGCACCGCGAGAATCAGCGCCATGGTCATGTCGGCGGTGTCTTCAGTCAAAACCTTCGGCGTATTGGTAACGGTGATGCCGCGCGCATGGGCTGCGATGACATCGATATTGTCGACGCCGTTGCCGAAATTGGCGATCAGCCTCAGCTTGCAGTCCGGCTGCTTAAGAAGTTCTTCGGTGATCACGTCGGTGACGGTCGGCACCAGGATATCGGCCGAGCGGGCCGCATCGGCGAGTTGTTCCGGCGTCAACGGCGTATCGTCGAGATTGAGCTTTGCGTCGAACAGCTCGCGCATCCGGGTCTCGATCGAGTCCGGCAGCTTGCGCGTCACGACAACGAGAGGCTTTTTCTTGACCGACATGTGCTCTTCTCATGAGGCGTTAGCTCGCCAACCTTTAGATCGTCAAAGGCTTCGCCGTTCAGGCCTCATTAACCCGGTTGTTCGACACTGCGGCTATCGCGCGGTCCCGGTATTTGCTCGCCAGGCTTGCCATAGCTTTCCTTGGGTTCCCTAATATTTCCCTTTCGTTTCCAGGGAAAATTCGGGTCGTCTTGTTTGGCATTGTTCCATTCTCTCTAGCAGAAGGCCGGGCCAAAACAAGAACCCCAAAAAGACAGGCCGAGGGCAGCCGGGGCGCGGTATGGGGGCTTCGGGATCGGCATTCCGTGTTGCAATTCCAGCGATTTGACTAGGTATCTCGGCAGGAGACGAGTTGATGGCGTTGAGGCGTATTTGTTCTGTGATGGTGCTCGCGGGATCCATGCTGGGAGCGTCGGTGAGCCCCGGTTTTTCGGCAAAGGATTCGCCCGTCACGGCCAGCGGATTGCCGGTGCCGCGTTACGTCAGCCTCAAATCAGATCATGTCAACGTCAGGGCCGGCCCGACCAAGGACAACGACGTCGCCTGGGTCTACACCCGTTCGGGCTTGCCGGTTGAAATCACCGCTGAATTCGAGAACTGGCGCCGGGTCCGTGATTCCGAAGGCGCCGAGGGCTGGGTCTATCACTCGCTGCTGTCGGGCCGCCGCACTGCGGTTATCACCATGAAAACCAAGGACGAATTCGCGACGCTGTACGATCGCGCGGATCCAACCAGCGCGGTTGCAGCCCGCCTGCAGGCCGGGGTGGTAGCCCAGGTCAAGCATTGCGCGGCCGGCTGGTGCCGTGTTGCCGGCAACGGCTTCGATGGCTGGATCGAGCAGCAACGGCTGTGGGGTGTCTACGCCGATGAGAAGGTGGATTAATTCTTCAACGTCGACATCCTGCGGATCCATTTTCCCGGGTCGTTCCGGCCAAGTGAGCGCAAGCCAACGCGAGCCGGGATCGATACGCCGAGGACTAGCGTTTTCGGCGCTGCGGCAGACGCCTTCTTTAATCATCAATCACAGGGGTTATGGGTCCCGGCGTTCGCCGGGACGACGCGAGGCACGAAAATCAGCGCTTCTTGCGCAGCCGGACCACCATGTCGACCCGGGAGATCTCGTAGCCTTCGGGCACTTCCGGCATCTTCTGCAGCACCAGATTCGGATCCGGAATGTCGACCAGTTCGTGATTGTTTTCGAGATAGAAGTGGTGATGCGCCGACACGTTGGTGTCGAAATAGGTCTTGGTGCCGTCGACGCTGACCTGGCGCAGCAAGCCCGCATCGGTGAGCTGATTGAGGGTGTTGTAGACCGTGGCGAGCGACACCGGAACCTTGGCGTGGGTCGCTTCCTCGTAGAGCATTTCCGCGGTGAGATGGCGCGCGCCCTTGCCGAACAACAGCCAGCCGAGCGCCATCCGCTGACGGGTCGGACGCAGTCCGGCCGCCTGGAGCATTTCATTGACATCGTGCCATGGGCAACCGGTCAAAGCCGGTTGACGTCCCGCACCGTGAGTTCCGGGGCCGGCCTCGTCAACATTCAAACTCGAACCGTCATTGCTCGTTTCCACTGCAGGCACCGCACTCGCTATCTCAGCACTATTGCAATGTAATATAAGAAAGTAATTGGTTAGATGCAAGCTTTTCGCAACTAGGCCCGGTCGAGGGCCGTCAGGAACCCGGCGCGGGCGCCGTGGTTTACCATGCCGAGGTGCTTTGCCGTCCGCGGGGCTGTATGATAGAGAGCGCGCGGACTTAACTTTGCGATTTCGGCAAAGACGAGCGCCAATTGCCGCAGGGCAATTCCGAGCTGTGGTATTTGTGCCAATCCATGATAACTGGCGCGCTTCCCAGGCGAAACGGGTCCATTTCGCTCGAAAATGCTCCATCGGGATTTTGAGAGAGGGTCAGCAAATGCTGGATCGGCGCGGCGGTTACGAATACGAGGATCTGCTGGCGTGCGGCCGCGGTGAGATGTTTGGCCCGGGCAACGCGCAATTGCCGCTGCCTCCGATGCTGATGTTCGACCGCATCAGCGAAATTTCCGAAATGGGCGGGGAATACGGCAAGGGCGTGATCCGCGCCGAACTCGACGTGAATCCGGACCTCTGGTTCTTCGGGTGCCATTTCAAGGGCGATCCGGTGATGCCGGGGTGTCTGGGGCTCGACGCGCTCTGGCAGATGGTCGGTTTCTTTCTGGGTTGGACCGGCGGCCTGGGGCGCGGCCGGGCGCTGGGTCTCGGCGAACTGAAGCTTTCCGGACAGGTGATGCCGAACGTTCGCAAGATTGTGTACAACGTCGACATCAAACGCGTGATCCGTTTGAAGCTAGTGTTAGGCATCGCCGATGGGTGGCTTTCCGCCGATGACGAGATTATCTACCGCGCGAAGGATTTGAGGGTCGGGCTGTTCAAGTAAATGCCGCATTGCAGCCGGGAACGTAGGTTAGTCGCTCCGGCCGCCGAGGCGCCGTTCGATTTGACGACAGCCACTACACAAAAACGCAACGACAAGGCGAGGCGATCATGAGGCGGGTTGTCATCACGGGGATGGGTATCGTCTCGTCCATCGGAAACAACACCCAGGAAGTGCTTGCGAGCCTTCATGAGGCGAAGTCCGGTATCACGCGCGCGGAGAAATATGCGGAGCTCGGTTTCCGCTCCCAGGTGCAGGGCGCACCCACGCTCGACCCCGCCGGCGTCATTGATCGGCGCGCGATGCGTTTCCTCGGCGAAGGCGCGGCGTGGAATCACGTCGCGATGGAGCAGGCGATCCAGGATTCCGGCCTCGAGCCCACCGACGTTTCCAACATCCGCACCGGCATCATCATGGGCTCGGGCGGACCATCGGCCCGCACCATCGTCGAAGCGGCCGATATCACCCGCAGCAAGGGGCCGAAGCGGGTCGGACCGTTCGCCGTGCCGAAGGCGATGTCATCGACGGCGTCTGCGACACTCGCCACCTGGTTCAAGATCAAGGGCGTGAACTACTCGATTTCGTCGGCCTGCGCGACATCGAATCATTGCATCGGCAATGCCTACGAAACCATCCAGATCGGCAAGCAGGACATCATTTTCGCAGGCGGCTGCGAAGAACTCGACTGGACGCTGTCGGTGCTGTTCGACGCCATGGGCGCGATGTCGTCGAAATATAACGACACGCCCGCGACCGCTTCACGGCCCTACGACGTCAGCCGCGACGGTTTTGTCATCGCCGGCGGCGCCGGCGTGGTGGTGCTGGAAGAACTTGAGCATGCCCAGGCGCGCGGCGCGCGCATCCATGGCGAAATCGTCGGTTATGGCGCGACCTCCGACGGCTACGACATGGTCGCGCCGTCCGGCGAGGGCGCCGAGCGCTGCATGAAAATGGCGATGGCGACCGTGAATACCAGGATCGACTACATCAATCCGCACGCGACCTCGACACCGGCGGGCGATCCGCCCGAAATCGAGGCGATCCGCAAGGTGTTCGGGACCGGCGACAAGTGCCCGCCGATTTCCGCGACCAAGGCGCTGACCGGGCATTCGCTCGGCGCCACCGGCGTGCAGGAGGCGATCTATGCGCTCTTGATGATGAACAACGGTTTCATCTGCGAGAGCGCCCATATCACCGAACTTGATCCGGCGTTCGCCGACATGCCGATCGTGCGCAAGCGCATCGACAATGCGAAGCTCGGAACCGTGCTATCGAATTCCTTCGGATTCGGCGGCACCAACGCCACGCTGGTGTTCAGGCGGATGGATGCGTGAGATTTTGTTTTCGTCATGCCCCGCGAAAGCGGGGCATCCAGTATTCCGCGGCTCTCATGTTTCATCGCAACGCTTCGTGTTACTGGATCGCCCGCTTTCGCGGGTGATGACATCATTGGGGATGAGTGGAGCGCAGCGAGTATGCAGGACCTGATGAAGGGCAAGCGCGGCTTGATCATGGGCGTTGCCAATGACCATTCGATTGCCTGGGGCATTGCCAAAGCGCTCGCCGCGCAAGGCGCCGAGCTTGCGTTCACCTATCAGGGCGAGGCCTTGGGCAAGCGCGTCAAGCCGCTCGCCGAACAACTCGGGGTACCCATGGTTCTGCCCTGCGACGTCGAGGACATCGCCAGCGTCGATGCCGTTTTCGATGCGTTGCGCGCAACATGGGGGCAGCTGGATTTTCTGGTCCATGCCATCGGCTTTTCCGACAAGAACGAGTTGAAGGGCCGCTACGCCGACACCTCGCGCGAAAACTTTTCGCGGACGCTCGTGATCTCATGCTTCTCCTTCACCGAGCTTGCCAAGCGCGCGGCGGCGATGATGCCCGAGCGCGGCGGCTCGATGATCACCTTGACCTATGGCGGTTCGACCCGCGTGCTGCCGAACTACAATGTGATGGGCGTCGCCAAGGCCGCGCTGGAAGCCTCGGTGCGCTATCTCGCGGCCGATTTCGGTCCGCGCAATATTCGCGTCAACACCATCTCGGCGGGGCCCATTCGTACGCTCGCCGGCGCGGGGATCGCCGATCAGCGCGACATGCTGAGATTTCAACAGCTCCATGCGCCGCTGCGGCGCACCGTCACCATCGACGAGGTCGGCGGTTCGGCACTGTATCTGCTGTCGGATCTGTCGACCGGGGTCACCGGGGAAATCCATTATGTCGATTCCGGCTACAACATCATTTCGATGCCCCGGCCGGAAGATTTGAAGAACGGGAACGGGGCGGCGTAGGCGTCGCACGTCGAACTAGGCGCACGGCGCGGCCTGACATCCGGCCGTCATCCCCCGCGCAAAGCGGGGATCCAGTACGCCGCGGCGATTCGACTCAAGCACTGGCGCTCTGGAATACTGGTTCGCCCGGTCAAGCCGGGTGATGACGTCTGTGCATTTGGAGCGTCGTGCTTCGACCCCTACCCCGCCGCAAGCGCGCTCGCCCGCTGGAAGGCCGGCCGCGCCGCGCAGCGATCGATGTAGCGGTCGAATGACGGGCGCGACGGCACCATCGCAGCCGGGCGCGAAAAACAGCCAGTAGAGATATTTCGCGCGCAGCGGATCGCCCGGCGGCGGGGCGAGGTTCGCTTCCGGATAGCGTTCGGCGACATAGGCGCAGATCGCGGCGGCTTCCGCGAGCGTCGCCTCGCCATCCGTCAGCGCCGGCACCTTGCCCATCGGATTGATCGCGAGATATTCCGGCGTCTTCTGCGCGCCGGTGGAAATGTCGGTCAGCACGCGCTCGTAAGGTTTTCCGGTTTCTTCCATCAGCCACAGCGCGGAAAACGACCGCGAGCGTGGCGACCAATAGAGTTTCATCATCGCGACCTACTCCTCCTTGAGAATCACAGGCAGTGTCTTGTCGAGGTTTGCCGTAAGCAAGCCCCGCATACGATCACGCAACGTCGCGCTGGCGGCTGCGTCAGTTGCGGGGTCCGGAAATGCGGCATTGTCGAGTTCGGTAAGCGGGTCCTGGGTCATGTGGGCAAAAGCTCCGGCCAATACGGATCCAAGACTAAAAGGCTTTTTGTGGGTGGCGAAGGTTTGCCCGTCAAATACCGTCACCTCTACAGCGGCGAACAAAGAGGTACGACTTAGAAGGCTGGTACCGCGATTCAGCACACCGATGCCGCGGTGGGTTTGATTGGTACCTTCTATCTGCCCGGTGAACTTGATAACGACCACATAGCGTTCGCAACCGGCGTTGGCCGTGATTTGCCGGACGACGAGATCGTCGAGGCCCCAGGCATCGATCGGCACTTCCGCATATTCGTTGCCGAAGATGGTGAGGCCGACCTTCTGAACCACAAACTGGTCGCCGATCGCCGGAATGACACCGAGGAGGCAAGGTCCGCTGTCGGTGGGGCCAGGCGGCTTGGCGGTGGTCCTGGTTGTCTGCGCCTGCTTTTTAACCGCGGGCTTCGCTCCAGGCGCGACCGAGGGTGTTGCCGCCGTCCCTGGCGCAGGCTGGGCCTGCGCCCAGGCCGGTGCAACGAGGCATGACAGGACAGCCGCAACGGCGAACCACCGAACCATGAAAAAACTCCGGGAAGACAGGGATCGCCGAAAACGGCTCGGCGAAGGCAAGACGGGTTGTTGCGGGAATCCAAAACTAGAGCGTGTCCAAGGCGTCCGCAAGATTCTTCATTCGCCTGTTCCGCCTCGCTTCCACCGATAATATTTCATGACACGCCCCATCACCGGCTCGACCGCTTCCTTTTCGAACACAAAACCCTCGCGCTCGTACCAGCGCCACGCTTTTTCGTTCTCGCGGACGCAACGCAGCCAGATTTCATCCGGCAAATGCTGGCGCGTGAAAGCGAGTAGCCTCCGCCCGAGATTTTGGCCCTGATATTCGGGTGCCACGAACAACATGTCGAGATAAAGCTGCGGCAGATGCAACGCCAGCATCGCCGCCAGCGTCCCGCGATCGTCGGCGACGTAGAGGCTCCAGCCTTTCTCCACCTCCAGCAGGATGCGCGCGCGCAACTTCGCCAGCAGCGGCTCATTGGCATCCTCGAGCCCGGTCGAGGCCCAGCTGTTCATCCAGACGCGCGCGATCTCGTCATATTCGTCAGGTCGCGCCAGACGGATTTTGGGTAGCGGCATCCGGATGATCCTCAAAATACTCGTCATTCCGGGGGTGCGCGTATCACGCGCGAACCCGAAATCTCGAGAAAACAGGTTCTAGCCCACGTCGAGATCTCGGATCGGTCCGCGTCGCGGACCGTCCGGAATGACGGACGAAAGAAAAAGCCCCGCGATATTATCGCGGGGGCTTCCTCAACTTCAACAAAATGCGGAAAATTACGCCGCGGCTTGTGGGCCCTCAGGCGAGGTCGAAGCGGTCCAGGTTCATCACCTTGGTCCACGCCGCCACGAAGTCTTTCACAAACTTCCCCTTCGAGTCCGCGCACGCATAGACTTCCGCGAGGGCGCGCAACTGCGAGTGCGAACCGAAGATCAGGTCGACACGGGTGCCGGTCCACTTGACCTGGTTCGTCTTCCGGTCGCGCCCTTCGAACACGCCTTCGGTTCCAGCGGACGGCTGCCATTGCGTGCTC
>WNFO01004291.1_pt1 | contig 16957 bp, 19 predicted proteins | sample 5400251 | NCBI WGS metagenome assembly WNFO01 (sample SAMN13153354, study PRJNA577476) | soil metagenome | isolation source: 100 cm saprolite under Madrone tree | place: USA:California | collected 2016-06-14 | reverse complement strand
CGCCTCGCGCAAAATGAGCTGCGCCTCACGCTCGGCCTGCTCGCGAACCTCGCCGCGAAGCTGCTGGGCGGCAATGAGAGCATCGTTCAACGCCTTGTCGCGCTCGCGGAACGCGCGCAACTGCTCGTGAAAGCTTCTCGCCTTCGAGTCGAGGTCCTGGTTGATGCGCGTGAGCCGCTCCATCTCTTCGGCGACCTGATCCCTGAACTGATCGACTCGCGCGGGATTGTAGCCGCGGAACGCGCGGCCGAAGTCGTAGCGCCGCACGTCCAATGGTGTAAGGTGAAATGATTCGTCGATCATTTATCCCTCGCTCCGAAGAGGGTGGTCCCGAGCCGCACCAGCGTCGCGCCTTCCTCTACAGCGATCTCGTAATCGTTCGACATTCCCATCGACAGCTCCTCGGCCGGATGCCCGGCTGCAACCAGATCTTCACGCGCCTCGCGCGCTTCCGCGAAGGTGCGATGGAGCTGCGACTCCGTTGCGCTAAAGCTAGCCATTGTCATCACTCCCCGAACCCGGATTCCCGACAGCGAAACGAGTCGCTCGGCTTCCGGCAGCATCTCGGAGAGTGTGTATCCGCCCTTGGAGGCCTCTCCTGTAAGATTCAACTCGAGCAACACGTCCACTGCCCGACCTCGCCCGATCCCGAACTCGCACACGGCATCCGCGAGCCGCGGGCTGTCGAGCGAATGCAGCAACACGAACTGCTCGAGCGCCTTAACCTTGTTCCGCTGCAGATGTCCGATGAGATGCCACCGCACCGGCACATCGACCGCGGCCATCTTCTTTAGTGCTTCCTGAACCTTGTTCTCGCCGACGTCGTGCAGTCCGGACTCATAAGCCGCCTGTGCGGCCTCGGGCCCGTGCGTCTTGGTGACGGCGACGATCGTGACCTGTTGTCCGTGCCCGCCCCGCGCTCGCGCTGCCTCGATTCTGGCCCGCACATCGGAGACTCGCTCAGTCAGGCCGGGAAAAGCCATAACTGCCAAATTTAGCCGCGAAGTGCCCGCCGTTCAATTCGTTGGAGCATATGACGCTGGCGCATGACAGTGCCGCGCAGAGTAGCGCGCAGCTCGTGCGAGGCAGTCGTCTACGGTTCGCCGAACCCGAGCGTGCGTCCTATCCGGTCGAGAAGTTTCTCGTCCGGACCCTTCACATGAATGGTCACGGCGCTGGCATATGCGGTTCCGGTAACCCGCACGACTCTGTCGCGACTCGCCGCTGCCGGATTCGCACGCCCATCATACTTGAGAACGAAAGTGCCCAGTAGCGAATCCCCATCGCACTCGACCATGATATCGGGCGAGATCGTAATCTCGATGTTGCCGAAGACCGCCACGGCCTCGATCACAGACAGGCCGTACCCGATCTCGGCCGCACGCAAATCGAGCTCGACGTTTCCCATCACTGCCAGAGCGCGAAACCGCCTTGGCAATTGCCAGCGTCCCTCTCTTTCGGCACTGCTGAGAAACGACACGACGCCCGAGGTCGACCTTGAATCGGGAATCAGCTGCTGACCCTGCTCTCCGTAACTCGGTGGCGACTCCCGATGCCGATCCTCCCCACCGGTATAATCGCGGCGGCGCGGCTCCGCCAGATTGCTCAGGCGATGATCTTCTGCTTTGAAATCTGCCATCCGTACTCACGCGAGAGTGGGGTGCCGAACACTACGGGAGCGGACGCCAAATAGTTTGGCCCTAGCTCCCGAAAATGCGCCCGAAAAATCGGACGATAGTCTGCATGTTGCGACTTATGTCGTTGAACATCACGGTGACGAAGAGCAAACCGATGATGAGCAGCCCACCCTTCAAGATTCGCTCGCGGGTCTGCGTGCTGAAAGCGCTTCCCTTGATCGTCTCCGCGACGTTGAGAAGAATCTGTCCGCCATCGAGGATCGGGATGGGCAACAGATTGAACACGGCGACATTGATGCTGATGAGCGCCACCAGCAGCAACAGCGTCTCAATTCCGCCGCGGGCCGCCTGAACGGACACCTGTGCGATCGCGATCGGTCCGCCAAGGTCGGAGACTCCGACACCATGGGCGAGCGCACCCAACGCGGAAAAAATCCTGCTGCCGTTGTCGATTGTCAGACCCCATGCCGCGCCGAACGCCCGTCCTACTGAAATCGGGGTGAATGCCTCGCTCGCCATCATGCCGATTCTACCGAGGGTCCGCTTCACTCCGGTGCGCGGATCCGCGACGACTTCCGCGGCCGGCGTAACCCGCACCTCCAGCGTTTGTCCGTGCCGAGCGATTCCCAGCTCGAGAGGACGGCCAGCCGACGCGCCAATGCTGTCGAGGAGCGTTTCCCAGCTCGCGAGCGGTCGGCCATTGAGCGTTGTTATGCTGTCACCCACCTGAATCCCGGCGAGAGCGGCAGGCTTGCCGGGAACTACGGCTGACGCGACGGGAATCGGTGTTGGAATTCCGGAGTGCAGCAACAGGCCAACGTAGATGCCGTAAGCGAGCAGTGCATTCATCGTCACACCGGCCAGCATGATGAACAGCCGCGCGACGAGCGGCTTCGACTCGAACCACCGCGATTCAGGGATCGGCTTGGGGCCGAACGGGATCATGGCATTCGGATCGAATCCGTCCTCGGGATTTGCGGCTCGCGTCGCGGAGTTCTCGCTTCCGCCCTCTAGAAATGCAGTCGCCTCATCCTCGCGTGAGGCCATGCGCACGTAGCCGCCGAGTGGCAGCGCGGCGAGGACGTACTCGGTCTCACCGATTCGCCGCTTCAACAGCGACGGCCCGAACCCAATCGAGAAGCGCGGAGCGTACACACCAGTCAGTTTGGCGGCGATGAAGTGTCCGAGCTCGTGCACGAACACCACGAGGCCGAAGACTATGATCGGTGCCAGCCAGCTCAGCACTTGAACATCACCTCTACGTGCTGGCGCGCCGCCGCATCCGCCGCTAGCAGCTGCTCTCGCGTACCAGCGGGTATCTCGCTCAGCTTGTCGAGCGCTGAAGAGATTGCACGCGGAATGTCGGGAAATCCGATTTTTCCAGCGAGGAACGCCGCGACCGCGCACTCGTTCGCCCCATTAAAGACTGCTGGCGCGGCTCCGCCGACCTCTCCGGCCGCGATGCCCAGGCGAAGCGCCGGGAACCGCTCATGATCGACAGGCTCGAATGTCATTGGAGAAAGTCTAACCGGATCGAAAGCCGGCACGCCATCGTCGGCGACGCGTTCTGGATGGGTCAGGGCATAGAGCACTGGCAACTCCATCGTCGGAACGCTCATCTGCGCGACGACGCTGCCATCGATGAACTCGACAAAAGAGTGAACCACGCTTTGCGGATGTACCACGACTTCGATGCGATCGTAAGGAAGGCCAAACAGAAAATGTGCTTCGATGACTTCGAGCGCTTTGTTGGCGAGTGTCGCGCTGTCGATGGTGATCTTGCGGCCCATCCGCCATGTCGGGTGCCTCAGCGCATCGTCGAGGGTCGCCGACGCGAGTCGCTCCGCGCTCCAGCCGCGGAATGGCCCACCTGACGCGGTGAGCACAACGCGGCGGACCGCGGACGTCGGGTGCCCGGTGATGCACTGCAGGATGGCGCTGTGCTCGCTGTCCACTGGAATGACCTCACCCGCTCCCGCGGCACACGTCTGCCTCACCAGGTCTCCGGCAATGACCAGGGTCTCCTTGTTGGCGAGCGCGACACGCTTTCCCGCTTCGAGAGCGGCCAGCGTAGCGTCGAGTCCCGCGGCGCCGACGATCGCGTTGAGCACGATGTCGACATCATCGCGGGTAGCGGCGGCGATCAGCGAGTCGGTTCCGCTCTTCCACGTTTCGTCCGCATCGTGCTGGGATTCCACCATCCCGACGAAAGCTGGTGAGAACTTGAGCGCCTGCTCTCTCAGAAGAGCACCGTTGCTGTTCGCCGTGAGAGCCGCGACACGGAATCGATCACGCTGTCTGTCCAGCACGCGAAGCGCTGTAGTGCCGATCGAGCCGGTGGAGCCCAGGACCGCCACACCTTTCTGCCGGGTGGCGGGGCCGGAAGTCACAGTGGGATGGGCAGCAGCAAGCGACCCAGCAGCAGAAGCGCGATCGGCATCACGAACAACAGACTGTCGAACCGATCGAGGATTCCACCATGTCCGGGAAGGATCCGCGAGCTGTCTTTCACGCCAGCCTCTCGCTTGAGCAGCGACTCAGCCAGGTCCCCCGTCTGCGCCGCGACGCTGACAACTATGGCGAAGAGCACCGCGCCCTGGATCGTCAGTCCGAGCTGCGCATACGGCATAAGTATGAATCTCACGTAAAGCAGACATATGACAATGGCGAGGCCGAGTCCACCCACGGCGCCTTCCACCGTTTTTCCGGGACTCACCGAAGGAATCAGCTTCTTCTTCCCGAACGTGCGGCCGAAAGTGTACGCGCCGACATCGGTAGCCCACGTGAGCAGTATTGGCAGGAACACCAACGCGGTTCCAGCAGCCGCGCCGACGGCGTAGTCGTGGTAACGAAGCGCGTATATGTAAGAGAAGAGTCCGGCGTACATCACCCCGAACACCGTGATCGCGACCGACGACAGCGGCTTGCCCGCTGGTCCGCGAAGCCAGATCGTGCTCGCGAACAACAGCAGAATCATGGCGATGATGGCCGTCAGCGAGAGTGTATATACGCCCAGTCGTTGCGCGTGAACCGCCAGCGGCAGGAGCGCTGCCAGCGCGATTCCCGCGGGCTCAAGCGGCAGCGCTCCGGTTTCACGAGCCATGCGGAACAACTCCCAGGCTGCGAGCGCGGCGAGCACGGAGAGAACAATCGCCAGCGCCCAGTCGCCGAAGTAAACGATCGCGATGCTAGCGGGCGCGGCAATCACCGCGAAGATGATGCGCCGTGTCAGCTCGGACACGGGCTAGACTTCCATGATTTCTGCTTCTTTCGCCTTCAGCAACTCATCGATTTTGCCGACGTAGTCGTCGTGAAGCTTCTGAAGCTCTTTCTCCGCGCGCTTTTGCTCGTCTTCCGATGTTTTCTCGAGCTTCTTCAGGTGATCGCGCGCCGCCGTTCTCGCGTGGCGGATGCCGATCCGCGCCTCCTCGGCCAGCTTGTGAACGACCTTGACCAGCTCCTTCCTGCGCTGCTCGTTGAGCGAGGGGAGCGGCACGCGGATGACGCCCGACTGCGTCTGAGGATTGAGGCCGAGATCCGATTCGCGCAGCGCCTTTTCGATCGCCGTCACCAGTCCCTTGTCCCAGGGCGTCACGGTGAGCAGCCGCGGTTCCGGAGCCGAGACGCCCGCTACCTGGTTCAAGGGCATCTGCTGCCCGTACGCTTCAACCCGCACCGTGTCGAGCAGGCTGGCCGTCGCCTTGCCCGTGCGGATCGACGCCAGCTCGCGCTTCGACGCCTCGAACGATTTCTCCATCGCGGTCCGGCAGTCCTTCGTGATCTGAGGAATTGTCGTCATTGTACGATCGTTCCGACGCGCTCACCCAGCAGCGCCTTCGCAACCTCTCCGTGACGGTGAATGTTCAGGACGATGATCGGGAGCTTGTTTTCCTTGCACAGAGTGATGGCCGTCTGGTCCATCACACCCAGCTCGTTGACCATTACATCGCGGTAGCTGATCGATTCATAGCGGGTGGCTTCGGGATCACGCTTTGGATCCGCTGTGTAGACGCCATCGACGCTCGTCGCCTTGACGATGACGTCGGCGTGGATCTGAATCGCCCGCAACGCCGCTGCCGTGTCAGTCGAGAAGTATGGATTGCCGGTCCCGGCGGCGAAGATTACGACCCGCCCCTTTTCGAAGTGTCGCATCGCGCGGCGCCTGATGAACGGCTCCGCAATCGACTCCATCGCGATCGCGGTCATCACACGCGTCTCGAGATCGGCCTTCTCGAGCACATCCTGGAGCGCGAGCGCGTTGATGACTGTAGCGAGCATGCCCATGTAGTCGGCGCCGACGCGGTCCATCCCCATCTTCGAAAGCTCCGCGCCGCGAACAATGTTTCCGCCGCCGATCACCAGACCGACGCCCGCGCCCATCTTGACGATGTCAGCGACCTCGGTGGCGAGGCGCTCGAGGATCGTGAAATCGAATCCGCCGCCCTTCCGCCCGGCGAGAGCCTCGCCGGAAAGTTTGAGAAGAACTCGTTTGTACTTTAGGTCAGGCAACGAGACCTCTTATGGCTGATAAACTGCAAACCGAACGGGAAACTCACAACTGAACGGGTGCCAGAAGTCAGTGGCGTAGGTACCAGTTTTCAGTTCACTACGCCCTGACTTATCCCCGTGGCGTGCTAGCAACTGCTTGAACCGCGAATAGCGCTTCTATGCGTCCGGGCGTCGTGAACTCGAAACTGGCATCTCTGCCACTGACGTCTGGCACCCGTTCTGTTGCACTTCAAGGCCGTACGGCACCGAATAGCTATTCCTCGCCCATCTGAAACCGGACAAATCGGCGAACCTGGATATTTTCCCCGAGCTTCGCCGACGCTTCCTTGATGAGATCGCCAATCGTCTTTTTCGGCTCCCGAACCCACGCCTGGTGAACGAGGGCGACGTCCTTGTAATACGATTCGATCTTCCCGGCGACGATCTTCTCTATCAGGTGGTCGGGTTTGCCGCTCTCCTTAACCTGCTCCAGAAAAATGCGGCGCTCTTTCTCGACCTTGTCCTGCGGCACCTGATCCTTGTCGACGGCAACCGGAGCGGCGGCAGCGATGTGCTCGGCGACGTACTTCACCAGTTGCTTGAAGTCATCGGTGCGCGCGACGAAATCGGTCTCGCAGTTCACTTCCACCATCACGCCGACCTTGCCGTTGTGGTGGATGTAGCTGCCGATCACGCCTTCGCTCGTCTGCTTGCCGATGCGCTTCTCGGCCTTCGCGATTCCCTTGGTGCGCAGGTACTCGATCGCCTTCTCCATGTCGCCATGGTTCTCCTCGAGCGCCTTCTTGGATTCCATCATACCCGCGCCGGTACGCTGGCGCAGAGTCTGAACGTCTTTTGCGGTGAATTTCTCTTTGGTAGTCATCATCCTGTCTCGTGAAAACGCCGCCGGAATTTTCCGGCGGCGTGAAAGTTAACCTTCCTGCTCTGGCTCGGTGGCTTCCTCTGTTCCGCCACCTTCTTCGCCGCCTGTCTTGAGCCGAGCGGCAATTGCTTCGGGCTTCGCCCGTCGCCTGCGCGGCCGCTTCTTCCTCTTCTTGTCGCCTTCTCCTTCCGGCTCGGCACCGCGATCGGAGCTGTAGGTGTACGATTCGGCCTCTTCGACCTCCTCTCGCACCGGAGCCTCGCGCCGCGCTTCGACGATCGCATCCGCGATCGATTTGGTCATCAGCTCCACCGAACGGATCGCATCGTCATTGCCCGCGATCGGAACCGTGATCAGATCCGGATCGGCGTTCGTATCGACGAGAGCGATGAGCGGGATTTGCAGCTTGTTGGCCTCATTCACCGCGATCCGCTCCTTCTTGGAATCGATCACGAACATGAGGCCGGGAAGGCGCGTAAGGTTCTTGATGCCGGCAAGGTTCTTGGAAAGCTTGTCGCGCTGACGACTCATCATCAGCTGCTCTTTCTTGGTGTAATTCTCGAAGTCACCACCGGCCTCGCTGCCCGCCTCGAGCTCTTTCAGACGACGGACCTGCTTCTTCACCGTCTGGAAGTTCGTCAGCAAGCCACCGAGCCACCGCTCTGTCACATACATCGCTCCGCAACGCTCGGCTTCGCTCTTCACAATGTTGACGAGCTGCCGCTTGGTGCAGACAAAGAGGACGTTGTCGCCACGCAGGATTACTTCGCGCGCGAGCTTCTGCGCCAGCTCCAGCTGACGCAGTGTCTTCTGCAAGTCGATGATGTGGATGCCGTTTCTCTCCGCGAAGATGAAACGACGCATCTTCGGGTTCCAACGACGGGTCTGGTGTCCGAAATGGACACCGGCTTCGAGTAGCTGCTCCAGGTTTGGCTGAGCCATTAAATAGTGATTCCTTCGGGGTTAACGCTTCGAGAACTGGAACTTCTTTCGTGCTTTCGGACGGCCCGGCTTCTTGCGCTCGACTGCTCTTGCATCGCGCGTCAGCAACGCCAGATCGCGGAGTTTCCTGCGGTGCGATTCATCCAGCTTCACCAGCGCACGAGCGACGGCGAGACGGAGCGCGCCGGCCTGGCCGGTGAGTCCGCCGCCTTCGACCTTCGCCTTCACATCATAGCGGCCGAGCGTATCGGTGATCGTGAATGGCTGCTGGATGGCGGACACGTGCGCTGGACGCGGGAAATAATCTCCCAGCGTGCGTCCGTTGACCGACCACTTGCCGGATCCCGGCTTGATGTAGAGACGGCAGACGGCTTCCTTGCGCCGCCCGATTGTGTGCATGGTGTCAGACATTACTTCTCACTCTTCTTGTTGAGGACGAGCACTTTCGGCTGCTGCGCGGCATGAGTGTGCTTCGCATCGGCGAACACGCGGAGCTTGTTGCGGAGCTTCTGGCGTCCGAGCGCAGTCTTGGGCAGCATGCCGTAGACCGCCTTCTCGATCACGCGCTCAGGGTGCTTGGCGAGCATCATCTCGAACGGTGTGAACCGCTCGTGACCCATGTACCCCGTGTGTCTGAAGTACCGCTTCTGTTCCGCCTTCTTGCCAGTGACGCGGACCTTGGCAGCGTTGATGACGATGACGTTGTCGCCCGTATCCATATGGGGCGTGAACATCGGCTTGTGCTTGCCGCGGATAATGTTCGCGACGGCGGTCGCCAAACGGCCGAGGACCTGGCCTTCGGCGTCGACGATGTACCACTGGTGCTCGATATCCCGCGGGGTCGCGGAGTATGTCTTCATGTGAAGCGGAACGATATGTAAGTGCCGGCCCCCTTTGGTCGAGTAGGGTTCCAAGCGGTTAATTGCCACTAAGTGGTTTTGCGACAGCCTTTTAAGCTATCGGCGACGGGAAGTCGTGTCAACCGCGGACGCCCGTGAAAAAAGAAAGGGCCGGGAGAGCCCGGCCCTTCACTTATTCGCGGATTGTCCCCGCAATTCGTTCTATATCCAGCTTGCCACGCCACCGTGTCGACTGCAAGCTCCGCGGCGGTTCTTCGCATGGGAGTAGAGGCCATCCTTGCAACGGGCGATCGCGCCAACCGCATTGTTGTCCTCAGCGGCGCCCGAGCCGACAACGGCCGAGTTGGTGCTGGCTTTGACGTGAGCGGTGGCCGAAGCCTTGGGCGCCTTGGTCTCTTTACTCTCGCTCTTGGCGGCCTTAGCCTCACTCTTATCAGCTTTCGCATCACTCTTCTTGTCTGCTTTCGCATCGCTCTTGGCGGCCTTCGCTTCACTCTTCGCAATTTTCTTCTGATGCGAGGCGGCTTTTCGACCGACACCGCCATGACCGGAGCACGCACCACGTCCCGACGAAGCTGACGTCGTTCCATCTTTGCAGATCGTTGCGGCAGCTTGCGCGTTGAGAGCTGCGGCCGATAGCAGCGTGACCGCGCCCGTCAGCGCACTGAGCAACAATTTCCGTGTTGAGACCACGGTGCCTCCCTGTTCCTGGGTGTGAGGGGAATGACCCTTTCGAGCAATCATTAGGCTACGCGGGTCAGCTTACAGGACCATTACAAATCACTCCAACTCGACCAGCAGGGTGCCCTTCTCTACGGCCGTACCAGCGGAGACTGCTACGCTTTTCACAGTTCCCCCAGCGGTGGCGCGCAACTCGTTTTCCATTTTCATCGCTTCCATCACGACGATTCCCTGACCCGCTTCGACGCGATCGCCAGTGCTCACGTTTACGCGCACGATCAGACCGGGCATCGGCGCGATGATCGGAGCCGGTCCCGTCGGCCCGGCAGCCGCCGCGGAGAGATCGCGGATGGAGCGCGTTCGCTCGTCGAGCGCCTCAGTCTCGAACCGATAGCCATCCACCCAGAGCGTGTACTTTCCACGTCCTTGATGCTTCTCCGCGACAACACGATAGACGTGTGTGTCGAGCTTCACCATTCGGACCGGACTTCCTTCGATGTCGGATAATTCGCCGCGGATTGGCGCATCGTCTTCATACCGAACGCCGTCCGCCTCGATCGACACCGTCTTCCGGCCGGAGTTCAGCTCCACGACGTATCTCACGTTGCCGCCACCTCGGGGCGCAGCTCACAAACCGTTTCGACGTGCGCCGTTTGCGCAAACATGTCGAATGCGTGCAGCGACTCGATTCTGTAACTCGGAAGTCGCGACAGATCGCGAGCCAGGGTCGCCGGATTGCAGCTCACGTAGATCACTCCACGCACATGTCCCGCTTCGGCTTCGAGCGTCGCAGTCACACGCGAGTCTAGGCCGGCGCGCGGAGGATTGAGAATCACCAGATCGGCGGGAAGAAGTCCCGGCAGCGCGTCCTCCACTCTGGCGCGAATCGCGCGGGAGGGATCGGTCAGACGCGACGCGGACCATTCCGATGCGTCGGGATCGAGCTCGATCGCGGTCACTCTTGATCCCGACTCGCTCAGCGAGATCGCGGTGTGGCCGGCACCGGCATAAGCATCGATCACGGTTTGCGGCTCGTACGACCGGGCGCGGTCCAGCACATAGGAGCGAAGAATCTCGGCCATCTCGGCATTTATCTGCGCGAATGACGCGCTTGGGTCCCGGTCCTGGCGCTTGTCATATAGAAGGCGGCGCGGTTTGTCGTCGGCCCGCTCCCACCACACCGCGGAGATCGATGGAACCGCGGCGGAGAACTGGTCACGCGCCGCCCAGCTTTGACCTCCCATCATCACGAACGTCGGCCCACCGCTCGTAATGCGAACGCTTCCGCGCAGCTCCTTCGCGTCGGGGAAATAGGCGTCGGCCTCCATGATTTCACGCCACGCCGTGACGACGCGACGATCGGTGATCGGACAATCGGTGAGCGGAAAAATGCGCGTAGGATCGTCGTAAGGATGAAGCCCGGCGATCCAGCGCGATCCGCGACGCCGCATCGCGAGAGTGAGCTTCGTGCGGTAACGCCATTCCTTTGGACTGCGCTCGATGGGCGGCGCGTCGACGATGCGCTTTCCTATGCGCTGCAACGAATCGCGGATGATCATCTGCTTGGCCGCCAGCTGGGATTCGTAGGTCATGTGCTGCAGCTGGCAGCCCCCGCAATTGTCTCTCGTGTAATGCGGGCACGGCGGGTCGATGCGAACGGAAGATGAAGAGACGATGTTCCGAAGCGCGCCCCGCGCGAAATGCCCTTTGCCGGAGATCTGCGCCGTCACGACATCCCCGGGTGCTGTCCGCGGAACGAACACGACGAGCCCATCGCTCCTTCCGACGCCATCTCCACCAGCTGCGATGGAGTCGATTGAAACACTGATCACCGCCATCAGTCGCGCAGCCCTTCGACGCGCCCAGCCTGCTTCCACGTCTCGAGCGCCAGATCGCTGCGCCGGGTTGTGGGAGTCACACCGTTGGAAGTCGTCGACACCACGCGCGCTCCACGATCGCGCTCCGCCAGCAAAGCGCCGGCGATCGCCGCGACTCGCACGGACTCCTCGTTGGGGGGACGCTCGAGAATCGAAGCGAGGCGGCGCTCGAGCCATTGAATGTCGATGGCGCCCCGCCGGAATTCGTCGTCATCCATGACACGAATGTGGAAGTCGCGTGAAGTTTCGATTCCCAAAATGATCAGATCTACCAGCGCGCGCCGCATTCGTGTCACTGCCTGTTCCCGATCCACGCCCCAGACGATGAGTTTGGCGAGCATCGGGTCGTAATAGAGACCGATCTCGCTGCCCGATTCCACTCCACCGTCCCAGCGCACACCGGGCCCGCTCGGCAAGTGGAGATACTCGATTCGTCCCGTAGACGGAAGAAAGTTGTTCGACGCTTCTTCGCTGGTGATGCGGCACTCGATCGCCCAGCCCTGAGGCGCGATGTCTTCCTGCCTGAACGGAAGCATTTCACCCGCGGCGATTCGAAGCTGCCACTGCACGAGATCGATTCCTGTCACGAGCTCCGTCACCGGATGCTCGACCTGGAGCCGCGTGTTCATCTCCAGGAAGTAGAAATCCCCGCTCTGATCGAGAAGAAACTCGCAGGTGCCGGCGTTCACGTAGCCCGCCGCCCTGACTGCGCGCACCGCCGTCTCACCCATCTTTCTTCTCAGCTCCGGAGTAACCGCAACGCTGGGAGCCTCCTCGATCATCTTCTGATGCCGACGCTGCACCGAGCACTCACGCTCGCCGAGCGAGAGAACGTTGCCGTGCGAATCGGCGAGCACCTGAATCTCGACGTGCCGCGGCCGCGTGACGAATTTCTCCAGATACGTCGTCGCCGAATGCGTTCTTCGCTTCCCTTCGCGCCGCTTCGAGAGCCTTCGCCAGATCCTTCTGAGCTGAGACCACCCGCATCCCCTTTCCCCCGCCGCCCGCGGCCGCCTTGAGCAACACCGGATAGCCGAACTTCTTCGCGATCTTCTCGGCCTCACCGGCGTTCTCGAGTGGCTCTGTCGTCCCGGGTACTACGGGAACGCCGTTGGCGACCGCGAGAGTCCTCGCGGAGGTCTTGCTTCCCATCGCCGCGATCGCCTCGGCCGGAGGGCCGATCCAGACGATTCCCGCATCCCGAACGGCGCGCGCGAACCATTCGCGCTCCGAGAGAAACCCGTAGCCGGGATGAATAGCTTCGGCGTTCGTCATCTTCGCGGCTTCGATGATCTTCTCGCCGCGCAGGTAGCTCTCGCTCGACGGTGGCGGGCCGATCAGCACGGCCTCATCCGCCTCACGGACGTGCGGGGCGCGCACATCCGCTTCGCTGTACACCGCCACGGTTTTCACTCCGAGCTCCTGGCAGGCGCGAATCACCCGCAGAGCGATCTCGCCGCGGTTGGCAATCAGGACTTTGTTGAACACGAGCTGCCTAAAGCGGAATGTTTCCGTGCTTCTTCGGCGGATTCTTGTCGCGCTTCGTTTGCAGCGTTTCGAGGGCGTCGATGAGGGCGGGTCTGGTATCGCGCGGATCTATGATGTCGTCCAGGTAGCCTCGACCGGCGGCGATGTATGGGTGAGCGAACTTTTCCCGATACTCCACGATTTTTGCCTCGGTAGCCGCCGCTTCGTCCGCGCTCTCGGAGATCTCCTTCCTGAACAGAATCTCCACCGCACCCTTTGGCCCCATCACGGCGATCTCCGCTGTCGGCCAGGCGATGTTAAAGTCGCCGCGAATGTGCTTGGAGCTCATGACGTCGTACGCGCCACCATACGCCTTGCGGGTGATCACAGTGAGCTTTGGCACCGTCGCCTCGCAGTAGGCATAGAGCAGCTTTGCTCCGTGCTTGATGATGCCCCCATGCTCCTGTGCCGTGCCCGGCAAAAAGCCGGGAACGTCTTCGAACGTCACGAGAGGGATGTTGAACGCATCGCAGAACCGGATAAAACGCGCTGCCTTGAGTGATGCGCTGATGTCCAGCACTCCCGCGAGCACCGCCGGCTGGTTGGCCACGACGCCGGCGCTGAATCCTCCGAAATGCGCGAAGCCGCAGATGATGTTCATCGCGAACTCGCGATGGACCTCGTAGAACTCACCGTCGTCGACGACACGCGTGATCACTTCATGCATGTCATACGGCTTGCTGGCATTGTCAGGAACGATGTCGAGGAGTGATTCCTCACGCCTGTCGCGCGGGTCGGTGCCAGGTCCACGCGGGGGGTCGCCGAGATTGTTCGACGGAATGAAGCGGAAGAGATCGCGAATGTGCTGCAGGCATTCCGGCTCTGAGTCGGAGGCGAAGTGAGCGACGCCCGACTTGCCGGCATGCGTGTCCGCACCACCAAGCTCCTCCATGGTGACATCTTCGTGCGTCACGGTCTTCACGACGTTCGGTCCCGTCACGAACATGTACGATGTGCCGCGCACCATGTAGGTGAAATCGGTAATCGCGGGCGAGTAAACGGCGCCACCGGCGCACGGCCCAAGAATCGCCGAGATCTGCGGAACGACGCCTGAGGCGAGCGTGTTGCGAAGAAAAATCTCGGCGTAACCGCCGAGCGACACGACGCCTTCCTGGATGCGCGCCCCGCCCGAATCGTTGAGGCCGATCACGGGCGCTCCGTTTCGCATCGCCAGGTCCATGATCTTCACGATCTTCTCGGCGAATGATTCCGAGAGTGACCCGCCGAACACGGTGAAGTCCTGGGAGAAGACGTAGACGAGCCGGCCGTCGATCTTCCCATGCCCGGTGATGACGCCGTCACCGTAGAACTTCTGCGTCTCGAGCCCGAAATCCGTCGAGCGGTGGACAACAAAACGGTCGAGCTCGACGAACGTCCCCTCATCGAGCAGGAGCTCGAGCCGCTCACGCGCGGAGAGCTTCCCCTTCTCATGTTGTGTCTGGAGTCTTGCCTCGCCGCCCCCCAGCTCGGACTCGGCGCGGCGGCGCTCCAGGAGGTCGAGCTTGTCTCGCATCGTCATTGGAGCGAAAAGCTAACTCTCTGTGGAATGGGCATCTAGCGCCGCCGCGGATGGACTCAGCGATGTCGACCCGGTGGGGGTCCAGAAAACTGTGGCGGGCCGTACGGATTTGCCCCAGGTTAGCGAGGGTCCTGCAACCACGAACACGAGGAGGCGCAAATGTCACTCAAGGGAAAGAAAGCGCTTGTTACCGGCAGCTCTCGTGGAATCGGCCGCGGCATAGTGCTCAAGCTCGCGGAGAACGGCGTCAAGGTGGCGATCCATTACGTACAGAATGAGGCGGCCGCCAAGGACACACTGGCAAGGGTGCGCAAGCTCGGTAGCGACGGTTTCACCGTTCAGGCGGACGTGACCAAACCGGACGAGATCAAGAAGATGTTCAAGAGAGTCGCCGAGGAGTTCAGTGGATTGGACATCTTCGTCAGCAACGCGCGCCCCGAGGCCGCCGCCTTTTTTCAAGCGCCGCTGGATATCACCCTCGAGCAGTGGGACGCCGCTTTCGACTCTCAGGCCAAGGCATTCCTTGTCGGAGTCAGGGAAGCGGTCCCCTTGATGAAGAGCGGCGGGAAGATCCTCGCGATCACTTACGCCGAAGGCAGCCGCACCGGCGGACTTCAGCCATGGGTCGGTATGGGGTCGGCAAAAGCCGCCCTCGAATCTCTCGTGCGCTACTTCGGTGTGGGCCTCGCGAAACGGGGGATCACCGTGAACGCGATCAGCCCGGGCTGGACCGAGGACAGCGTTCTCAATTCCCTTCCACAACAAGTGCAGGATCTGATCACCAACTGGCACGTCCGGGGTTGGACGCCGATGGGGAGATTGGGGACACCGGCCGATGTGGCGCGGGTGGTGGGACTTTTTTGTTCGGAAGATGCCGACTGGATCACGGGACAGGTGATTTACGCCGACGGGGGGGCATCACTGATGAATCCCGAGGTGCCTACCGAGATTCAGATAGGCTAGGGCGGCGCGCGCATTGCTATCGTTCCGCTGATATTGATAGCATTAAGCCAACCCGTCCTACTTGACTCCACCACGAAGAAGGTCACGCAAGCCGCGTAAGCGGGGGGTGCGCCGTCCCGCGCAGCAGCACACATCTTTGCCGACGAGCCGCAACGCGTACATGGAAACGCGCCAGTGGCTTCTCGATCGGCACGGACCTGTGTGCGCATACTGCGAACGTCGCGTCAGCTCGCGGGCGATCACGATGGATCACGTGACGCCACGAAAGGGCAAGACGGCTTACGATCGGCGCGACAACCTCGTCCTCGCCTGCCCCGAGTGCAACGCGCTCAAGGCCGATCAACCATTTCTCGCGTTTCTGCTGGCGCGGCGTGCTCGCGCCGCGAGCCTGCTGCGTTACGGAGGCCACTTGAGTCCGATGCTGCTGGACCTCGCAAAAGAGATTGCGGGACCTGAAGCCTCGGCGCGCGCGGCGCGTCTCTCGGACCCGGACTACCCGTACCTGGACTAAGAGGAGCCTGTCGGCTCCAGCTGGCCGGTCGCTGGAGCAGGCGCATCAGCGCTCTCCTCCGGAGCTCGAGGTACGCTGGCTTCCGGCTTGGTCGCGCGCTTTTCGGCGGTGCGGCGCGTCTTCGGCTTGAGTCTCGCCTTAATGAATGCGAGAACGTCCGTCTCGTGTTGACGAAGCGTCGGTCCTTTGGACTTGCGCTTGTTCCAGTGGTGCTCCGGCAGTGGTGCAAGGACGGAGCCTTCCAGGTAGGCCTCGATCAGCACCGGGTGGATGTAATACTTGCGGCAGACACTGCGGGTGTTGCCGAGCCTTTTCGCGGTCAAGTCCACCGCCGCCACGATGTTCTTCTCTGCCTCGCGCTTGGTCTCGGCCGGACCCATGTTCCGTAGCGCCTCGGCCACGAGCATAGTGCCGGCCCAGGTGCGGAAATCCTTTGCCGTGATTTCCCGTCCGGTGATGTCCTGCAGGTATTTGTTGACGTCTTCCGCGTCGACTTCCTGACGCTTGCCGTCGTCATCCAGATATTTGAACAGCTCTTCGCCTCGGAGCGCCTGACAGCGCTGCACGATCCGCGCGATACGCCTGTCCGTTACAGAGACGGCGTGCTGAATGCCGCTCTTTCCACGAAACTCGAATCGAAGCTCCGATCCCACGACGGCGACGTGTCGGCGCCGAAGGGTAGTGAGACCGAAGGACTTGTTGGATTTCCTGTATTCGTCAGATCCGATTCGGATTAGCGTCGTCTCCAGCAGCCATACCACGGTCGCCATGATCTTGTCGCGATCGAGCCCTTCCTTGGCGATGTCGGATTCGACACGTTCGCGGATCTTCCACAGCACGTCGCTCAGCTCGAACATCCTCTCGAACTTGGTGCCGTCGCGGTGCTGGCGGAAATGCGGATGGTAGCGATACTGCTTGCGGCCGCGCGCATCGCGCGCCGTCACCTGGAGGTGTCCATCCTCGTGCGGGCAGATCCAGACCTCCGTCCAGGCCGGCGGAATCACCAGCGACCGAAAGCGGACTAGAGACTCGCGCGTCCGGATCACTTCGCCGTCGGGACCGGTGTACG
>WNFO01001890.1_pt1 | contig 16964 bp, 20 predicted proteins | sample 5400251 | NCBI WGS metagenome assembly WNFO01 (sample SAMN13153354, study PRJNA577476) | soil metagenome | isolation source: 100 cm saprolite under Madrone tree | place: USA:California | collected 2016-06-14 | reverse complement strand
CGTTCATTCCCATTGCCGGACTATACAGCGGGCAACGCTGTGGCGGCGTTTCCATCAAGATTACGGACCGCTTCAAGGTGCGCTCGATGCGCGTGGGACTGGAAATTGCCGCGATTTTGCAGAAACTCTACCCGAAACAATTTGAAATCTCGAAAATGATCGAACTTGTCGGGAACGCCGATACACTACAGCAGTTGCAGTCGGGCGTCCCGCCTGAAAAAATCGTCGCAAGCTGGACCGACAGCCTCACTGCGTTCGACCAAGTCCGCCGCAAGTATTTTCTGTACAAATAGATTGCCTCGGAGGACTTCCGATGGGCTTCTAACTTACGCTTAGAGAACGCGGCCGTTAGGGCATGAAGTAAGGCAAGAAAACTGCTTGAAGTGATATGATCGGCTGAGGGAAGTCAAAGGCAAAAACATGAGCGGCACATCTGGCAATCCGAAAAGCTACGAGGACCGCATCATTCCTGATGTCGGAATTTGCGGCGGCGAGCCTGTCTTTAAGGGTACGCGCGTGACCCTGCGCACTGTGCTTGCCAGCCTCGCCGATGGAGCTTCCATCGAGGAAATTCTTGCCGATTTTCCCAGTCTCAAAGCGGATGACGTTCAAGCTGCCATTGCCTTTGCCGCGGCTTCGGCGGAAGAGGATTTGCCCGTTCCAGTTGTTCCACATATTCGATGAAGGTCAAGTTGGACGAAAACCTGCCCCTCCGACTTGCGACCGTACTGGAAGACCTTGGCCACGACGTCCACACCGCATATGCAGAGCGACTCGCTGGCCATCCAGACAGAGAAATTTGGGACGCGGCGCAGAAGGAATCAAGATTCCTGATTACCCAGGACTTGGATTTCTCGGACTTGCGGCGGTTGGCCCCTGGTTCACACCAGGGGATCTTACTCGTACGTCTGCGCTCTCCAAGTCTGAAAAGCCTAACCGTACGGGTCGGAGAATTGTTCCAAAAAGAGAACGTCAGCGAATGGGCCAGCTGTTTCGTTGTCGCCACAGAGCGCAAGACTCGAGTGCGCAAGCCCGGGATCAAATAGGTTTCCGTTACCATGTAGGCCAGTTATGTTTCAGAAGAAGAGAAAGCCACGATCAGTAAGTCGCCCAGAGACCCGGGGTGGCGAGCTCCACCAAGTTTCCATCAGGGTCGCGGAAATAGAGGCTTTGACCTCCGCGTTCCCAGCGAACTTTGCTCTCGATCGCAATGCCGTTCTCCTCGAGATGTTTTTCCCATGCTTCGAGTTGCAATAGGGCGATCGGAAAGGCCAGGTGCGAGTTGCCGCTGCCGTCGCAGGGAGGGATCTTGCCGCCTGGTGTTGCTACGGCTTGCAACGATGCGCCTATCTTGCAAAGTAGCAAGACTTGCGATCCTCCAATATCAAGCGCAGTCAGGCGGTCGGGTTCCGCCGATTTTAGGAGCACGTCGAACCCGAACACCCGCTGGTAGAACTCGATGGCTCGGGCCATGTCGTTAACATACAAAGCGGTCTCAAGCACGCGGTCAAGTCGCAACATGCCAGTGCTCCTTTGTTCAAAGCTGCCTATTCCACAAAGTATGCTGACACGAAGGACGGGACTCCATGCCACTTTTTTTCTGAGTTCGGCTTCCAGACCACGGCCTAGAGTGGTACATTTCTGAGCCATGCGCATCGTGTCGCTACTGCCGTCGGCCACGGAGATTTTGTTTGCGCTGGGCCTCGAGCGCGAAATCGTGGGCGTCAGCCACGAGTGTGATTTTCCGCTGGGCGCGCACACGAAGCCGGTGGTGATTCATTCGCGCCTGCCGCACGATGCAGCGCCGGCGGAAATCGACCGGCTGGTGAGCGAATACGTTCACCGCGGGGAAAGCTTGTACGCCGTCGATGCCGAGATGCTGGAGTCTCTGGAGCCGGACCTGATTGTCACGCAGGATTTGTGTCATGTTTGCGCCGCGTCACCCGATGATTTGGGTACGGCTTTAGCGCGATTCGATCGCCGGCCCGAAGTTCTGTGCCTGAATCCGCAAGATTTAGGCGATGTGTGGCGCGACATTCTTTGGGTGGGCGAAGAAGCCTGCCGCGGCCCACAGGCGGAAGCCCTGGTGAAGGAGATCGGCGCCCGGCTCGGCGCACTGGAGCAGGCCGTATCGCAATCGACAGGTCGTCCGCGCGTGGCGTTCCTCGAATGGCTGCAACCGTTTTACGTCGGCGGCCACTGGGTTCCGGAAATGATTCAAGTGGCCGGCGGGGAAGACGTCTTAGGCAAAAATCGCACGCCATCTTTCCGCGTGCACTTGCAGGATATTGTCGAGGCAGAACCGGAGATCCTTCTGATTGCGCCTTGCGGCTACCGCGCTCAGCAAGCGCGCATCGAGTATCTTTCGCTCGAGTTTCCCGAGCAATGGAACGTGATGCCCGCCGTGCGAAATGGACGCGTGTACGCTCTGGAAGCCAACAGTTACTTTTCGCGCAGCGGCCCGCGGCTCATTACCGGCATCGAAGCGCTCACGAAACTCTTGCACCCTGAGGTCGAAGTCAGCCGCGAAGCTGAAACCGCCGTTTTGCCCATCACCACAAGCACACACGCTGCACGCGTTGCTTCCGTCTAACTCCCTTAAGTTGATTATTGGACACCTGTCCTAGCGTACTGTTGACAAAGCCCTTACAATATATAGGAATCTTACATGTAAGGGAGCAACTTATGATCGGAGCAGGAATCAAGCGCGGTACGGCGGAACTTGCGATCCTTAGTGTTCTGGAGGAAGGTCCGCTTCACGGTTATGAGCTGGCGCGGCGCATCGAACAGCAAACCAAAGGCGCTCTGCGCTTCACCCTCGCGGCCCTCTATCCGATGCTCTACCGCATGGAGCAGCGACGCTGGATTCGCGGCAGCTGGGAAACCGGCGGCAACGGGCGCCGCCGCCGGTGTTATCGCCTGACCGCCGACGGGAAGAAAAAGCTTTCCCCCATTCGCCAAGAATGGGCGGAGCTGTTCCACGCTTTGCGCCGGCTGACGAAGGTGTCCCATGCCTGATTGGAAAAAACTTGTCGGCCAGCGCCTTTCCGATCTCGCGTTGGATGCTGCCGAGAAGGAAGAAGTCCACGCGGAACTCGCCGCGCATCTGGAAGATTTCTACGAATCGCTGCGAACAAAAAGTCTGCAAGAACAAGCGGCGATTCAACAAACACTGGCGCAAGTTGCGAACTGGCCGGATTTGCGGCGCAAAATCTTAATGGCAAAGAAGGGAAGAGACTTCATGAAGAAACGCTTGCATCAACTGTGGATTCCCGGATTCCTCACGTTCATCCTTTCGACGGTCTTTCTGATGACGCTCCAGAAACTGGGATTCCGGCCGCGCATCGTCGGGGACGGCCCGAATGCGATTCTTTTTTGCGCGCCGTGGCTGGCGTCGCTTCTTTTCGTCGGGGCCCTGGGAGCCTACCTCTCTTCCAGGGCTGGCGGCTCGCGGGGAGCCGCGTTTTTTGCCAGCGTCTTTCCTGTGCTCGCGCTTACTACGGCGTTTCTCTTGATGTTTCCGATCGACTTGATCATCGAACGGGCCATCGGCAACCATGTCGATTTCAGTATTGTGGCCACCGCTCTTCTGAGAGAGGGGATTGGCTGGATCTTGGTTCCGGGAGCTGCGCTTCTTGTCGGCGGCTTGCTGGTGCAATTTCTTCTCTCGCAGCGGCTAACTTCCCGCAGCGTTGCTGGCAGCTGAGAGCGAGCGGTTCCAGCGGCGATAGAAGGGAAGTCCGGCGGCCGCCACCCATTTGCAAAATTGCCGAGACTCTCCTATCGAATTGAACAACCGAAGCGCGATGTTCCTGACGACCAGTAGATAAAGAGCGCCTTCCCTTGTACCTGATCCCGTTGTACGAAACCGTAACTCGGGTAGCGGCTGTCCCAACTGAGATTTAGATTGTCGCCAACTACGAAGAGCGAATCCTGCGGGACGGTCAAGGCGAGAAACGTGATCGGTTCGGCAGAAGGCGTTGTGTTCCGGACGGGCTCGCCGCATACGTCAGGCCAAGCCACTGCTTTTCCGTTTACGAGGATTATATTTCCGGGCCCCGGTGCGATCTTGTCACCACCGACCGCGACTACCCTCTTCAGGAATCTTTGCCTCTTGGGCCGGTGAGTGAAGAGGATCACGTCCCCCCTTTCCGGTGCGCGCGCGTTGAACGCGTCCATTCCCACGATGAGTCGCTCGTTCAGGCATATCGTTGGACACATCGAATCGCTTGGAACTCGAAATGCCCGCAGCTCAAAAGACTTCGTCATACGGAAAAACATGATGAGCATGGCGGCTATCACCAGTCCAACCGCTGCTCCCAGGTAAATCAAGATGTTGATAAGCGTCCGCCCAGCGGGAGGCTTGGCTGCTGACGAGGGGCTAGACCCGAGAATCAATTCTGCCATCTGAAGACATTCCTTTTGACCATTTCCGGTAAAACGGCAGCCCCGCCAGAATCAGGAGCAAGCCAATCGAGGAGCGGCCCGGGCGGTCGATCCAGATATTTACGGTCAGCGCGAGGGCACCGGCGACGAAGATGCCGGGGACCCAGGGATAGCCCCAGCAGCGATAGGGCCGGGGCAAATCGGGCTCAGTCTTGCGCATTTGAAATAATGCGACAACCGCGGCTCCATAAAATATCCAGGCGGCAAAAATAAACAGATTTGTAAGTTCTTCAAAGGTTCCGGTAAGGGCCATCAAACTTGCCAGAACGCCCTGGAAAATCAGCGAGCGTCCGGGTGTGCGGAATTTCGGATGGATGCCCTCGACGATCTTGAAAAAGATTCCGTCTCGCGCCATGGCGTAGCCCACGCGCGCTCCGCTGAGTACCGAGGAATTCATCGAGCCCAAAGCGGAGATGACCATGGCGAAGGTGATCCAATTCGCGGCGGTGGCGCCTTTGATGTGCTCCACGACATCGGAGGCGATGTGCCGCGATGCGGCAACGGTCTCGAATGGCAGCACTTTCAAGCAAGCCGCGCTGAACAATAGATAAATCACGGCGACAAATGCGACTCCACCGACGAGCGCGCGCGGGAAATTTTTCTGCGGGTTCTCCACTTCCGATCCCACGAGATTGAGGTCCTCCCAGCCGTCGTAAGCCCAAAGTGCCGCGGCTAGCGTCGCCAGAAACGCGCTGAAAATCGCGCCACTGCCCATTCCCGCGGCCGGCCAGAAGGGTTGCGCCCCCGTCGCTTGCGTGCTGACGGGCGCAAAAAACGCCACGCCAATTACGATTGCCACGGAGGTGATTTTGATGGTGGTCAGGAATACTTGAACCGCGCCACCCAGGCGCACGCCCAGGTAGTTGATACCAGTCATAATGAGCAGCCATACGACCGCCAGCGGCTGTGACCAGGTGAATACAAAATCGTAAGGTTTGATCCATCCCGTGAGGCCGGGAATGGCGATGTGAACCGTAAACAGCGGGAGCGCGATGCCCGGGAGGAGAAAGCTGAGAAAGCGCATCATGCCCGCGGCGATGGAAGCGAGGGAGCTGGGGCGGCCGACGATGGAATGCATCCATCCAAAGGTGAAGCCGTAAACTGGGCCGAAGCCGCGGCGCAGATAGGCGTATTCGCCGCCGGCTTCGGGAATCATGGAGCCTAATTCGGCGAAGGAAAATGCGCCAAAGATGGAAAGAATCGCGCCAACGATCCAGGCCGCGAAAACGATGGAGGCACTGCGACCCTCGTGGGCCATTTCGGCGGGCTTCAGGAAAATGCCCGTGCCAATCATGGTGCCGACAACGATGGCGCCGGAGGCCCAGGCGCCCAGCCCGCGAACGAGTTCGAGACGTTTTTCGGTCATTGCTCCTCAGTAGCGGCGACGATTCTAGGTCCGCGCCTTTTCTTTTTGCGATTCATCAGTGGCGCTGAAGCGGCTGGCCGCGACGCCAGTCACAAAAGTCACGATCGAGCCAATCATCACGTACCACGTAAAGGCCACGTTCGTAAATCGAAATACGCATAAGATGACGGCCAGGCCAGCAATCATGCCAGCCAGCGCGCCGCGCGGATTGGCGCCGCGGTCGAACGTGCCGAGCAGAAAGAGGCCAAGCAGGCTCCCGAAGGGAAGCGATGCGATGGTCAGCCCCGCCTCGAGACGGGGACCCCACTTCACGAAACCAAAGGACATGAGGACGAGTCCCCAGACGAGCGTCATTCCACGTGCGAGGCGCAGGAGCCGGGCCGGGTCAGAATTTCGGCCGCGAAGGCGTGAAAAATCAAGCACGCTCGAAGCAGCGAGCGAATTCAACGAGCCGCTGGCGTTGGACATGGCCACGGCAACGATCGAAGCCAGCATCAGCCCCGCAAGTCCTACGGGCATCTCGCGAACAAGAAAGAGTGGCAGGATTCGATCTTTGTCTTCACCGACAACGATCAGTGGCGAGTGTTGTGCGAACACATACAGCAATACGCCAATCAGAAGAAACACGATGAACTGGAAGAGAACGATGACGCCACTGGTGAGCAGCGCGCGGCGGCTGTCTCGTTGATTTTTCGCGGCCAGTAGCCGTTGGACGATAATTTGGTCCGTGCCGTGGCTGGCCATGGTGAGAAAGGCGCCGCCGATGAGTCCGGACCAGAGAGTATATTTTGTGGCGAGATTCCAGGAAAAATCGAGAAACTGCAGCTTGTGTCCAGCCGCGGCTGCGACTTGCATTACTTCGTTCCAGCCGCCGGGAATCCGGTGCAGCAGAACGAAAAAGGTTATGGAGCTGCCCGTCAGATAAACCAAGAGCTGCGCCACGTCGGTCCAAATGACCGCTTTCATGCCGCCTTCGAAGGTATACAGCACGGTGAGGGCGATGACGATGACGACGGCTAACTTTTCTGAGGTTCCCAGCACGACGCTGACTACCAGGGCGATGGCCGAAACGCGGACACCTTCGGCAATCGCGCGGGTGATCAGGAAAGTGCTGGCGGCGACGGCGCGCATGCGCTCGCCAAAGCGCTTTTCGATCAGCTCGTAGGCGGTGAAGAATTCGCCGCGAAAATATCCGGGCAGCAGCAACAGGACAATGAGCACGCGGCCGATCAGGTAGCCGAAGACCAGTTGAAGAAAAGTGAGATTCCCGCCGTAGGCGATGGCGGGGGTGCCGATGATCGTGAGAGTTGAGGTTTCCGTGGCGACGATGGAAAACGCCAGCGCCCACCAGGGCGCGGTGCGGCCGCCCAGGAAATAGTCGGTGGCGTTCTGCTGACCACGGCGGAACCGCATGCCCAGCGCAGTGACGCCGAACAGGTAGGCAATGACGATCGCCAGGTCGAGCGGATGGATGCGCATCGAGTGTCTTTTCCGCGGCGCGGTTGGGAGGCTCGGAAAAGTGCGTCGAGGATAGTTGCGGAGCGCAGCCGCGTCAAGAAAACTCTGCGGAATGCGGGACGAAATTACAACACCGGGTGAACTTTTCCGGTTTGCGCACTCGCACTGCACTTGGCCTACGATTGTGGAACGTTCTCGCTTATGCTTTTCCCATGCGCTACGTTCTGGGATTCGACGGCGGGGGCACGAAGACGGACTGCGTCCTAATGGACGAGACCGGCACGATTCTCGCGCGCTCGCGCTCGGGCTCTTCCAACCCCACGACATTCGGCGTGGATGCGGCTCTGGCCGCCCTCACCGTAGCGGCAACGGACGCCCTCCGCGCGGCCGGAAAATCTGAAAAGGATGTAGGCTACTTCGTTGCGGGCCTATCGGGAGCAGCCGAGCCGAGCATGCAAGGGGCGATCAAGTCGGGCCTGCAACCGAAATTCCCGAATGCAAGAATCAGTGTTACGAGCGACCTTCTGCTCTCCCTTGGAGCCACGGGAGAGATTCCCAGTGTTGTGGTGATTGCAGGGACGGGTTCGGCGGTTCTGGGAAGGAGCGCCCCAGTCGAAGTAGCGCGCGCGGGCGGGTTTGGGCCGGTACTTGGAGATCCGGGGAGCGCATACGATATCGGCAGGAAAGCAGTTGCCATGAGTTTTCAGAAGCATCTCAACAGCGAGGCATTTCCGCTGGGCGCGAAAATTCTTGAAACATTCCAGTGGAAGTTTGGCGAATTGTTTGATCAAGCGCGGGCCAATCCCGGCGCCGTTTTCCCCAAGATATTTCCAATCGTGGCAAGCGCGGCAGAAAGCGGCGACGTTGCGGCGCGAGTTCTCCTGACCAGTGCTGCGCAGGATTTGCGAGATCAGGCACGCGAGGTCATCGAGAAACTGAAACTGAGAGACTCGAGTTTTTTCCTCGCGAAAACCGGGGGAGTCTTTGACGGAAGCGCCTTCCTCAATGCTCAATTCGATAGCATGATCCGAGAAGTTGCTCCGAGGGTAAGAATCGGTCCGCTGCCGCGCTCCGTGGCCGACGCCGCGGCACAACTGGCGCGAGAAGCGCTGACGCATCCTCTTGTGCTAAACGAGAGTTAGGTCATGCCGGACGTCAAAAACAAAGATCGCGAGCGGGCGCTTATCGCCACGGGCGAAGAGCTTGCCGGGCTGGTGCATCATCCTTCTGCCGATGTGCTCCTTGCGCTGCTGGAGAATCCGGCGCTGGACGAGATGCATGTCTGCCTGCTGCTGGAACGAAAAGATCTTCGGGGAGAGCTACTCGAAGAAGTGGCGCGGCGCAAAGCGCTCCTGAAAAGCTATCGAGTGAAGCGATCGCTGGCGTTTCATCCGCGGACGCCACGGCTGGTCAGCCTGCGTCTTCTTCGCGACCTCTATTTAATGGACCTGGTGCAGATTACCCTTTTGCCGGGAATTTCCGCGGAGCTGAAGCTCAATGCTGAGGAGCAATTGCTGGCGCGATTGCCGCAGCTTCCGCTCGGCCAGAAAATCACGTTGGCCCGGCGCGGCCCGGCGCGCGTGGCTGGCGCGCTGCTCGCGGAAGGCCATGCGCAAGTTGTTTCGATCGTTCTCGACAATCCGTACCTGACAGAGGCGCAAATCTTGCGAGTGCTTTCGCGCGAAAAACTCCCTGCTCCGGTAATCCCCGCCATCGTTGGCCATCGCAAGTGGTCGATTACCTACAACGTGCGGCTCGCGCTCGTGCGTCAACCTTCGGCGCCGCTGGGGGCGATTCTTTCTTATCTTCCCGAGCTTACGGTTTCCGATCTACGGGAATTGGCGGCCCCAGGCATCGTTCCGGAGAACCTTCGCAAGTATTTACGGGCCGAAGTGCAACGCCGGATGCGCGCTGGGGAAAGAGCAGCGAGTGGTAATGCTTCCCTTGATGACTCTTCCGAGTCTAATAAGGACTGAGCTTCTGCCTTTCCATTCGTAGAACATGTTACCTGCACCGGCCCGGCATCGAAAGTTACGTTGCTGGGAACAAAACATACATGTCCGGCGTCGTATGTGTTGTGGTGGAACAAGGCGTATGCTTGCAGCAGAGAGGCGGCGATTTCGCCCGAGCGCCGTGGCACGTAATCCCTGTCAAAGGGTTGCACCAGATTCATGGGCATTGGGGATCATCCGCCCCGGCGACTCGAACGGCGCTGGGCAACGCGATACTCGTTCCGCGCAGACCTGGAGATCGAATGGGGCTCTGCGGTCCTTCGCGGAAGCACGCGCGACATCAGCACGAGTGGAATGTTTATCGAAGCCGTCGATCCGCTGTGGGTGGGGGCCGGGTTTACGGCGCGGCTGACTCTCGAGCGGCCCGTAAGTCTCAACTGTTTTGTAAAGCGGATCGAGCCCGGGAAGGGCATGGGAGTGTCCGTGGCTGTCTCGGAACCCGAAAGCCAGAAGCTCTACGAGAATTTGCTTTCCTCGCTCTCCACCACCGGTTCCTAATCCCGTTTTATACTAAAAGTGATGACACGCTGCCTTGATTGCGGTTCCGAGCGGATTGCGGACCAGTGTCCCTCATGCGGCCTGACTTCGGCCGCTGCCGAGGTCATGTTCAGGCGGCGGCTGTTCAAGCGCACGGGGGTATTTCTTGCCGGGTCGCTGTTGTTTCCCTATGTTAGCCAGATTTATCCGCCGCTCGACCTGGACCTTATGCTGGTTTTCTTTGGCGCGCTTTTCTTTGGCGCGCTGGCTATTGCCGTGATTCTCGAACGTCGTGCGCGATATCGCCGGGAGCTCGAAGCACTCAAACGCATTTATACAGGGTTTATTCCGCTGCCTTGGATTCTAGCTGCTACTTTGCTTCTGAACGGGAAGTTGGATTCACAAAAGAATGTGGCCTATCACCCGACAACCGTGGATAGCCGTTACAACATGCCGGGTATCGTACGCGGCACTCGCCGATTGTTTGTTCATTCCTGGCGGGAGGGGCAGAAGATCGAGCGCCTGGCCGTAGATTTCGATGACTACGATCGATTTCGCACCGGAGACTCGGTGGTTGTGGGCGTTGAGCCGGGCGCGCTCGGCATTCCGTGGTATTACGGCGTGTACCGACGATAGATTTGAGCGGTTCAGTAGGCCGGTTTTCCGTTGATGAGAATGGGGATTTGCAGCTCCAGGATGTGGCCATCTTTGCCGAGTCGAAATCTGACCAGTTGCATGCTGCCGACGTCGCGGGTTTTCCATTCTGGAGTCTCAAGCGGCTGTTCCGGCTTATCGGTGGGTGACCATTCCACGTCTTCGCCGTGCGGCTTGACGGTTTGCGGATCGATTTCGTAAGCCTCTTGTTCCTTGGTATCGACTAGCAGGTAGCGCTTCCACAGGTGTACCAGCAGCAATCCTTTCTTCTCTGTGTGATAAATGTTCCAGGACTTCGGCGCTTCGTTGTTGAATTTTACGATGGCAAATCCCACGGATTTCCAAAGTAGCTTCTTTTCGGCCGACTGCGAGCGAGATGGAAGGGGCAAAACGCAAATTGCCAATAAAAATAGGATCGGCGCGGCCGGCAAACTTCTACTTCTCAATTCTTGACCTCAGTGAAGGACTTATCGAGGAGCTTGATGGCTTCGTCGACGTCCGGCTTGGTGGTGTTCAGCATGGGAGCCATGCGGATGGTGTTTCCGTAAAGGCCGCCCTTGCCGATGAGCAGGCCATTCTGGCGCGCGCGCTCCATCATTTGGGTGGCGGCTTCAGGAGCTGGCTCTTTGGTCTTGCGGTCTTTGACCAGTTCGAGGGCCTGCATCAGTCCCATGCCGCGCACGTCGCCAATGAGCGAATGCTTGGCCTGCAACTCTTCCAGCTTGCCGCGGAAATATTTGCCGACGACATCCGCGTTTTCCAGCAAATTTTCTTCTTCAATCAGCTCGATGGTGGCTTTGGCCGCGACGCTGGTCACCGGATTGCCGCCGAATGTCGCGATGTTGGATCCCTGGAACCCGCCGGCAATTTCCGGCGTAGTCACCGTCAAGCCCACAGGCGCTCCATTGGCCATGCCTTTCGCGCTGGTGATCATGTCCGGAATGACTTCCCAATTTTCAATGCCGAACCATTTCTTGCCCGTGCGCCCCCAGCCGGTTTGCACTTCATCGGAGATGAACAGCGCGCCATATTTCTTAACGATCTTGAACACGATCTTGAAGTATTCCTTCGGAGGAGTAATAAACCCGCCGACGCCTTGAATCGGTTCAGCGATGAACGCGGCAATGTTGCCGCTGGTCCCGGTCTGAATGAGGTTTTCTACGTCATCGGCGCAAGCCACTTCGCAATCGGGATATTTCAAGTGCAGCGGGCAGCGATAGCAATAAGGATTGACGGCGTGCGAAATGCCTACGCTGATGACGCCCGCCTTGCGATAAGGCGCGTGCGCGGTGACGGCTTTGGCTAGCGCCGAGCCACCGGAATAAGCGTGACGCAGAGCGACGACATCAAAATTGCCAGTGGACATGCGCGCGAGCAAAATGGCAGCTTCGTTCGCTTCGGTGCCGGAATTGGTAAAGAAACTCTGCTGCAGGTTGCCTGGAGTGATCTGCGCGACCTTTTCAGCAAGCGCAACAATGTGTTCGGTGGGAAAGAGCGTCGAAGTGTGCTGCAGCCGGTTGACCTGCGCGCTCACCTTGCTGGAAATCTTCGGATTGCAGTGGCCCACGGAGACGGTCAGGATGCCGCCAAAGAAATCGAGATACTTGTTGCCTTCCACGTCCCAGAGGTGCTGCATTTCGCCGCGGTCGGCCACCAGGGGCTGCTGGAAGTAGTTGGTCACCGAGGGCCATAGGTATTTCTTGTGTTTGGCGACGACTTCTTCGCTGCGCGCACTACGGGCGAGTTGGGATGCCGAAACGAATTGTGCAGGTGTGGTCACGGATGAGTCCTCGAATAATCGATAGGATGTTCCCAGTGTACGACGTGGTGTTGAAGGCGGCAAGGCAAGGCCAGGTGACGAAAAAGCAGCGGTGGCCTCTATCGGCACCTCAAATTGGGACTGGTCGGGAATGTGTTTTATCCAGCACTGGACTAGTACTTGGTGTGCAAAATTGAACAGACGTCAGACGGTGCAGTTCATACCCTACTTTTGAAGTAACCATGACAGCCGGGGGGGCGGTTTGGCGCGGAAAAGAACCGCCACCCCCCGGCATCTCCAAACGCTTTTGGAGCCGTTGCAGTGAAAAACCGGACATGGAGCTAGGGACCCCAGCCTCATCGCTCGACCTAATTGGACTTAAACGCAGCCTTGTGCGCATCCTATTTGTCCATCGTTTCCTGGCTGACGTTGAACACTGCTTGTCTGAACTCAAGAAGGCGCGATTCGTTCTCAGCGCAGACGTAGTTGTGACTCCCGAGCAGTTCGCCGAGCGGCTCCGTCGGGAACCCTTTGACCTCGTGGTAGCCGAGCACCCCAGCCCTAATTGGCAAGAAACACAGGTACTGGATGTCCTTTGTGAGATGAAGAAGGACATCCCGGTCATCTTTTTGGTCTATGGATTGAAACGGGAAACGGCCGCCAAGTTCATACTCAGGGGTGCTTCGGATTGTATCGAAATGGAGAGGATTGGCCACTTGCCAGTGGCGGTGCATCGAGCCCTCGATGAGAAATTGTTACGCGAGCAACGTGATCGCGCGGAGAAAGAACTGCGACGGTCGGAGGCACGTTATCGCGCCCTGGCAGGGAATCTAAGCTACGGAATTTGCCGCTGCGGTCTCGACGGACGGTTTCTAGAAGTAAACGAAGCGATGATCAGGATGCTCGGCTATGAGTCGAGGCAAGAACTCCTGGCTCTAGATCTGGCCCGCGAAATTATTCAAGATTCCGGCAAACGGGCGCAGATGCTGGGTCAGAATGGCACACACACTCACGCTGATCCCATGGAAATCGAATGGAAGCGGAAAGACCATACGAGCTTGAAGGTCCGGCTGAGCGGACGAGAGGTTCTCAGCGAGCAAGGAGAGTTGGAAGGCTACGAGGTCATCGCCGAAGACGTCACCCGGCAGCGAGAGCTGGAGGATCACCTCCGCCAACAGGCCGCCAGCGATTCGTTGACCGGGCTGGCCAACTATCGCCACCTCGTGGATGTGCTTGACGGGGAAATCAAGCGAAGCAGCCGGACCAGCCGAGAGTTTGCCTTGTTGTTCCTTGACATGGACGGATTAAAACGAATCAACGACCACCACGGGCACATGGTAGGAAGCCAAGCGCTTTGCCGGTTGGCCGATGTTTTGAGCTCCTGCTGCCGGGGCATCGATACTCCCGCGCGCTTCGGCGGGGACGAGTTTGCTGTTGTCTTGCCGGAAACTAACGCTCGGAAAGCCCAGCAAGTAGCCCAGCGCATCTGCGAGAGCGTTGCCAATGACAGCAATGGACCAAAACTTTCCGTCAGCGTGGGAATTGCCGTCTACCCTCAAGACGGGGATACAATTGAAAAGCTCTTACGCCAAGCCGATTCAGCACTTTACTCGATCAAGGAGCAAAGAAACTTGGTTGCACAGTCGAGGTACGCTGCTGGCAGGCGATAGATTTGTTTCGGCAATCCGCGGGATCTCGATGCGCTGCAATTTTCGCTAAAACCGTTATTCCTATGACGGCGCCCCCCCTGTTCCAAATGGAACTGAATGGTTTTGGAGTACAGGTCATCATAGGAGTATGCCTAAGAAGAAAGCCATGAATGGATCGGCGAGAGCGACCCTCGCCAGCCTCAAGAAAGAAATGGCGAAGTCGCGAGTGGCGAAATCCGCCCGCAAAAAGTATGCGAATCTCAGCCTGCCGGTGCCGACGGCCAAACTAAGAAAACCGCATGGGCATGGAGAAATAGAGACTCCTTTCGAGGACTAGCATCGAAAAAGTAGCCAGGCTTTAAGGCGAGGCTATCCGCAGGACGGCGGTTCATGCTTGCCAACATCAACCCAACAAAACCTTGATTTGGGCCGCCTGATCTTGTTAAAATTGCGGCTAAGCGGTGTTGTTATGAAGAATATCGCGAGCCCAAACAACAAAAACCCCCGCCCAAAACTAAAAGGAAAGCTGGCCTTCGATGCCCAGGCTTTTCTCAACTCCGCTGGTGTGGCGAGAAAAGTCGTCGTGTATCGAAGGTCGCAGAAGATTTACTCTCAAGGTGAGCCCGCCACGAGTGTGATGTACATTCAAGAAGGCGGTGTAAAACTGTCCGTTGTCAATGAAGTCGGCAAAGAAGCAGTCGTGGCGATACTCGGCCCCGCCGACTTTCTTGGGGAGGGGTGCCTGGCAGGTCAGGAGATTCGCATGGGGACGGCCACCGCGATTGTTCCCACAACCATCCTGGTCATAGAAAAAAAAGAGATGATGCGCGTGCTCCACGCCGAACATGCGCTCTCCGACCGCTTCATGGCCTACATTCTTTCGCGCAACATCCGAGTCGAAGAGGATTTGATCGATCAGCTTTTTAACTCCAGCGAGAAACGGCTGGCTAGGACGCTTCTGCTGCTGGCGCGCTTTGGCGCGGAATCCGAACCTCAACAGGTGCACCCCAAGATTTCGCAGGAGATGTTGGCGGAGATGGTTGGCACAACGCGCTCACGGGTCAATTTTTTCATGAATAAGTTCAGGAAACTGGGTTTTATTCGTTACAACGGCGGACTTCAGGTCCACAGCTCCCTCCTCAGTGTGGTCCTGCACGAGTGAACATGGCATTCGGGCGGCGGCAAAATTGTGAGGGGAGAGTCAGAACCCAGCGCGCACACTACCCACCCACTTCCCACCGTTCCATTTTGCTGCTCAGGCGCTCGTGCTTTTGGGAAGAATCCAGTCAAGTGCTTCGTCGAGGTCCCGAAAAACGCGAATTCCGTTTTCCCCTGCGATTTCACGAAGGATTTCGAACATCCGTCCGAATCCATAGACAAGATCGCTCGAGGCGATAATGGCTCGGCGGGATTCCCGGGAAAATACCGTTCCCTGCGCCAGCCTGCGAATGTCATTGGCTTCGAGCGCGAACTCCGTGATCCGGGTGAGATCCATGATCTGAGAGAAGCTGGGGTCGAAATCCGGATCCTTCCGGAGCTTTTCCTGGTGCTCGAGTGCGTTGGCCAAGGTAATTCGACCCAATCCCGTGGTGATCACCAGCCGGCGTTGCTTATCTATCTCATAGGTGGCGGGCATCTTGCCCCTCCGGCATTGCAGCGGGGGAGCGGAGAACAACAGGGTACTCCATTTCGGAGTTAGACGCATGCTCCATCGTCCGTCTAGATTCCATCGACCCGTCGGCGAACGCTGGATCGACTTCCGCACATGCTCCAGGGTGAAACGATTCAGGAGATTTTGACACTACCGTCATATCGCCTGTTTATATTGGGGTCGGCGATCGACGTGTCACCATGGTACCCGGAAAGCTTCGCTCTCGGCTATTGACTTCCCCGTCCAGGAGACTGACGTCCCGCGTCCCGACGCCCGGCGATGTTTGGGTGTACTGGCAATGTCAGCGGCGCGAGGACGTCTCGCGTGTCCGGGATATGAGCATGGGAGGATTGTTCATCGAGACTCCTGAGCCCAAGGCGGAAGGCGTTCTGACCAGATTGAATTTTCTGGTGCCAGAAGGGCAGATCCGGGCCGACGCCGTCGTGAGGCACGCAACACCCGGTGTTGGCCTGGGATTGAAATTCACCGCGTTGAGTGAACAGGACCGGCCGAAGCTGGCCGCTTTGCTGACCAGACTGCGGGGGACGCTTCAATCCCGCGAAAAATCGTGATTCAGAGTTGCGGCGCGATGATCTCGGCCGCCTCTTTCGAAAGGCGCACCGGGGCGAATTCAAAATCAACCAGATCCCGCCAGTGGTCTGCCCACTCTTCCAACAATCGCGCGTCGCCGCACTCCATCAACTGGAAGCAACGGTCGAAGTTATGCTCCACCCAGCTTTCGACGTAGGCTAAGCCGCCCGGAGCCATGCGTCCCTTCTCCCGGAAGCGACGATATACTGCTTTGGCGTCCTGATTCTTGAATCGTTCGATGACCATGTAGAGCATTAGAATTTACCTGTATCCATTCGGAAATAATGTGATTTGCAAACCGCTCAAAACATCAGCCGATGATGCTGGACAGCGCAAATTCTGTCGTGTTCCTGTGCCACAGGGCGATAGAATTTACTTCGCGGTTCCTGTTTTTGAACGATGACGCATGCAAACATTCATCTCCGTCTCGCCGTCCCGGAAGACGTCCCCGCTTTGCGGGAACTGATCGACAAGTCCGTGCGTGGGTTGCAGACACTGGACTACACTCCAGCGCAGATCGAAGGCGCGCTGCAAACCGTTTTTGGCGTCGACAGCCAAATCATCGCCGACGGAACGTACATTGTTGCGGAGGCCGAGCGAAATGCGATCGCGCGTGCCGAAGCCGCAGGCAAGCGGTCCGGATTAATCATCGTCGGATGCGGCGGCTGGAGCAAGCGCAAGACCCTGTATGGTAGCGATCATTGGACAGGGCGCGAGGATGCACTGCTGGACCCTCAGCGCGATGCAGCGAAAATTCGCGCCTTCTTCATCCATCCGGATTGGGCGCGCCGCGGAGTTGGCAGCATGATTCTGAAGGCTTGCGAAGAGGCGGCGAGGTCCGCGGGCTTTACCCGCTACGAGATGGGGGCAACGTTGACTGGGGCGAAGCTCTTTGGTGTAA
>WNFO01004534.1_pt1 | contig 16967 bp, 7 predicted proteins | sample 5400251 | NCBI WGS metagenome assembly WNFO01 (sample SAMN13153354, study PRJNA577476) | soil metagenome | isolation source: 100 cm saprolite under Madrone tree | place: USA:California | collected 2016-06-14 | reverse complement strand
CTCGCCTGAGTCCTGCTCGCCTGCGCGCGAACGTATGACATGCACAGCGCGGTCGCAAGAATAACTCCTAGTAGAAACTTGAACTTTCGCATGACTCGCTTTCCTCGCTTGGAAATGACGTTTCTGGACGAAATGTTGCACATCTCTACGATTACTACGGATGAAGCAAACTTTCTACTAGTACGTTGAAACTGTGTCTCCTTCCCATCATCTGCTTTGCGAACCTGAAGCCCTTTGCGTCACCTCTTGGCCCGGTCCTTTACCAAGTTCTTCAGTTCGGACATCTGTCCACCGTTCGACGGATTCCTGACTTGCGGACACACGCTACAGCCCCGGAGAGATCCTTGATGCACGACCTTCCGCAGAAACAAGGCGTCCCCGCTCCCCTGTTCGAATGTGCGGCGCGGTATTGCGGGCGTCAGGCGCGACATTCCAGCAGCCGAAAAAGCTATATAATAAAATCAAATAACGCGCTTCACTCAAGAAAGAGATGCGCATGAACAAGAACCGATTTGCGAAACGAGTGGCGGTTGCAGCTGGATTCCTTTTTCTATGTGCGGCACCAGGACTGACCCGCGCGCAGAGCAGTCCGCCCAGTCCGGCACCGACTCCGCGCAAGACTTTACCCGCAGCTCGACCGAAGAAAGATACTCGCCCAACGGACGATTTTGCCGGATTGCAGTATATGGATGACCAGAAGGCAAGAATTGACCAGATTCATCAGGATATGAAGTCGCGTATGGATGCCGTGCCCAAAGACGAAAAGTTAACCGCGGAGCAGAGAGACGCGATGCTCGCAGGGTATCAGCGTATGGAGCGCAGCCAGGTTTTCAAGGTGCTGACGACGCAGTAGCGGAAAGAGGTTCTCAGGCGGGTGCGTGCCCGGCGCGCCCCAGAGCAAGAGGAGCAGAAGAAGCAGTCTCCGCCAAAGTGAAAATAGGAAGACTGGTGATCCGTCCTGAACTACTTATCGAAGAATGGCACGAGGGCCGTCGTTTCTGCGTTGCAGACAAGCGATTCGAGCGAGACGGATTGGGAGTCTGATTTGGTGTGCCATGAAGCGACGGCCTTTTTTATTTTTTTGTGAGAAATTCCTGCCAAGAGCAACCACAGTGCCGAATCTCAAGCAGAACCCAGACCGGAGAAGTCCGCTTTTAGGTGCCGCTGCTCACTTGCTCTGAACTTGGGTCCGGGGCTGCGGTGAAGGCTTGGTGAAAAGAGAATCGTCCAGCTTGGGGTTCACCACCACGCTCTCGATGGTCATCTTGTGCGATTGCTTGACCCCTTGCACGGTAGTTTCGAGAACATAGGGAACCACCAAACCGTTCACGGACTTGTAACCGCGGTAGTAGATCTCGACAGCGTGCATCTTGCCATCCATACGGCGGGGGACGCCCTCGATTTTGACCTCCAAGAACGTCTGCGTATCGACCCACAGCTGCCGCACTCGCCCACCTTTCATGTTCAGCTTTAACTTGTAGGCATCCTGCCCTTCCACCTTCTCTACGCCCTCAACGTCCACTTGAGTGCCCTTGGACGCATAATCGACCAGCGGCCCGTCCAAGTCTGACTCCATGGAAGCGGCTTTCACTTCATCAATCGTGAATGGTTCCACCTCTCTGCGTCCAAGGAATGGGCGCAACTTCCAGCCGTTCGCTCCGTCGTATACCTGCACGGCCTTGTCCTTGGCGAACTCTATCTCAACCCGCGTTTTACGCGGCCGCTTCATCTCCATCACAAACGGCAGTTGTACGTTTTGCTTTCCTCCCGCGTCCATTTTGCCGGAGTAGGACATGGTCTGCACCGCCCGCCAGGCTTGCAAGCCGCCACGGGCAGCGACGTTTCTCTCGACAATTTGAGCAGCACTGAGCTGGGCGGGTGCTTCAGGTACATTCGCGCTGATGGCGATGGGAATCGCAAGTGACAAAAGAATGTGAGCCAGAATCATTTTTCGCAGCATCGATCGATCACTACTTATGGTTTCTGGGCGGGTACTGTCGCCAGAGGCGATTCGACTATCAGTCCATTAGCATGAAATACGCCAATCATGATGTCTACCCGATCTCCAGGTTTTACCACATGACCGACGTTGGTAAACATCATCCAGTATTCACGACCATTCTCAGGGGTGGCCGTCTGCCGCAACTGTCCTACCTTTTCGGTCGTCGGGACTTCGAGCTTAGCGCCTGTCTTTTCGACTATCAAGTAAGGATCAGCCTTTTTGTTATTGAGCGCTTTGGCTTTGGTCGCATCAACAACTCGATAGCTGAAGCGAATCAAGGAACCGGAGGCGGTTTCTCGAACCTGGATGTCTTCAACACCCCAAAGCCGCTTGTACATCATGGCTGCATTACGGCTTCTCAGGTCTCTTGAAATAGGAGTGGCAGTCGACGGAGAAGCGGGTGGAGAAGAAACAACGGGCAGTGCTGCTCCGGGTTCTTCCTTCCCTTGGGCAGCCTGCGTAAGAACGGCGGGAACGACAATGCCGCTCGCGAGAAACCCCGTGAGCAATAGTGTTCTCATGAACAGTATGGACTGCTTGAACATTCCTTCATCTTTCTACAGCTCGGGCGCCGGGTCAACTTTGCTTATGTGTTGTAGACTTGATCCGTTAACTCCACTTGTCTTCCAGAGAAGACCTGCATGCCTTCGCCAGCAATTCTGACTTTAGCGCCGCGAGCTGCGGAAGAACGATGGCCTGCTAGTCGACAAAACAGCCACGAGCCATTTAACCTTTCCCCTGATCGCCTGCACGCCCTCGCTAACGGCGAAGAGGCCTAGAATTCAAGTGCCGTCCCGCTTCAACCGGGACAGCACTTGTTTATTTCTACTGGGGCATTAAATGCCCCGGTTATTGTCATTCTCCATCGCCTACTGCGCGACCAGGGCGAGTGGTGTGGATCCGCCCATCGTTCCGCTACCGTCGTTGACAACGGCCAGCGCTCCTATATCGGGGAACCCTGGCCGGGCTGCTGGCGTCGCGTACGTCACACTGAAGGTACATGTGCCACCGGCCGCCAGTGGGGTAGTGAACGAACAGGTGTTTAGAGCTGCAGGCACAGAGTACAAACCTCCGATGTTGACCAGGAAGTTCTCGGCTGTGATTTGCAAAGGCCCGGTACCACTATTAGTCACCGTGACCACGCTTGTGACAGCAGCGCGCGGCGTCGGAATTATGAATGTGAGGGTGCGGACACCCACCACGGTCGTCAGTGTTCCATTGGTCGCAGAGGTAACGCTAAACGTACCCTGTCCACCACCACCGCCACCACCACCGGTTGTAGCCGCGAACTCAACCGCTCCGATGTCAACGGCATTCGGATTGGCAGGATCGGGCCTCGCATGGCCGAAGAAGTCGGTACTCGGCGCAGCCGCAAAGGCCCCGCCAGAGGCATTGCGCGGGACGCCATCGATGGCCGGCGAACCGGCCACGAGCGTGTAATCACCCAACGGAGCAAGCACAGTGCCTGGTGCCGTATAAGTGGTCGCATTACTCAACGACAGCGGACCGTAGAACATGTTAATAAAGTTGTTGCCTTCATCCACCGTCGCTGCGGGGTTCAAAGTGAACAGCGGATAGAAGGGGTTGATGTCTGGAACACCCGTAGGCACGCCCACTCCTCCGGTCGATCCTCCATTCGCGCATCCGGGAGCATTCGCGTTGCTCGTGCAGATTTGCGGTGCAATTTCCGGGGGTACGCGCGAACCGTTGCAGTATTGATGTACAACGCCCGCACTGCCCGGCGCCTTGTTCGTACTGCTGTAACCGGCGGTGCTGGTCAGGATCGAATACACAGGGTTGAGCCCCGCGCTTCCGTGCGCTAGTCCCGAGCTAGTATTGCCCGGTCCCGTGTCGCCATAAGCGCCGATGTCCCAATAACTCGCGCCGGAGGGGCAAGACCCAGTTCCGGTGCCCATCTGATTCAACTGCGGAGTCAGCGTGACCACTTGATTCGCGCCTGGTACCGGATTGCCGCCGACCTGACCGATGTGGAACGCCCGGTTCTGAAAAATGATGTTGTTGTCAAGCACCGGGGTCGAGAAGTTCTTACAATTCGGATGGCCTGAGGGGCAGACCACCTGGCTCGCGGTCGTCGGGAACGCTGAAGTCAAGTTTACGGTGTTATGCATAATCGCCAGCCCTGCCGGCTGGTTGGTCGAACTAATGACCGAGAACCCGGTGCAATTGGGATTTGTCGTCGGGTCGCAGCCTGGTGGAGGCACGTTGGCAAGTGGGGCTCCGAGCGTGTTGAAGAGCACTCCCGCCGTAGCGGTAGAATCGTTGGAAACAACCGTGTTGTTGATGAATTCAACCCTTACGGCGTCTTGGAGTGAGACTCCTCCTCCGGTCCAGCCAGCGACGTTGTCGACGATGATGTTGTTGGTGACATCGACTTCGTGCCACTTACCAGGAGACCTGGGGTTGCGTTGCACGTCTGTTCCGTTAACGTTCTGCAGCCGGAGGCCGCCGCCGTTGCCACTTTCCGCGGTGTTGCCCTGGACCAGATTGGCGTTAAAGACGAGGCCGGGACCGACGCCATCGGAAAGCGCGGGCGGACAATCCATGTCGATCCCGGCGTTTTCGCAAGCAGCACCATCGGGGCCACCACCTTGGAGAATAACACCGCCACCGTGCGTAGTGAGCGTCGAATTGAAGCTCTGGTTGAAGAGGAACGAGTTGTGCTCGATATCGGCATTCCAACTGAAACCATTGTGAGCGAAGCCTCCGCCGTCACCCGTGCTCATATTGCCGCAAACCCAGTTGTATTTGAATTTGTAGTAATCGTCGCCCGCGCAGAAGGTTACACCGCCAGCCGACGCCGGTGTGCTGGAGTTCAATTCGTCGCCATAGGCAGCGTTCATGGTGATCGCGTTGTTATGCACGTTCACATTCGTGTTGTACAGGTATGGCAGCTGGTTGTTAGCTGCATCGATGGCCCCGTCTGGAACCTCCATCTGGCCGACGATGAGGCCGCCCGAGAGCGTTCCGCCGTTGGAGTGGATCCGGAGGTTGGAGACTTCCATATTATGGTTAAAGCCGTGGAGGTAGACACCGCCACCGCCTTGAGAACTGCCGGTGAAGCTTATGCCATCGATGCGCGATGGGTGGCAGTAGAAGTTGTTGGGATAGGCTGCGCAATCGGCAGCGCTGCCGGTGATCAAAATGCACCCGGTGGCATTCAGCGAGTCACAAATGCCAGCAGTATTGGGGTTCTTTATTCCTTTGCCAAGGACGGTAATGCCTGCACCTTCGTACGCCCCCATGAGTGTGGGTTCCTGCAAGAGTTCCGCTATATTGCCGTTGAGGCTGGCGTCCCAGCCGACCACGGCTTCCAGCGGTATCCCTTGCACGGCATTTTGCATCGTCGAATCACACGTGGCCGCGCCTGTTGGATCGAACGGGTTTGACCCGGTTGTCCCAGTGCTGAGACCGCCGTTTAACGCCAAGCCAAAGAGGCAGTTCACTTTCTGGCGCCAGGGCTGGAGTTTGCCAGCGGGGTGCGTGTTCGCGTCAATGATGACGGCAGCCGCGCCGACGCCTTGCAGCCGGACAGGCTTCCACATGAGCAACAGTTCGGGGTAGCTAGCCGCCGTCGGGATACAAGTGGCAGTGGCTAGGGTCACGCCAGCGCATGTAGTTCCAGCCGGGGCTGTCGCGATAGGCGAGAACGAGCCATTGACCATGATCAGGTCCCCCGGCGTAGCCGCGTCGAGTGCAGTTTGGATGGCATTGTTGGTCGCATTTTCCCCATTCACATATGTAGGGGCTTTGCCTCCAACGGTCACCGTGACGGTGTCGATGGACTGTTTGCCGTTGGCCGCCGTGATAACCAGCTGGCCCGAGCAGCCTCCCGCGCTCAACTGCGGAGGCGGGCAGACTCCGGAGGGCACAAACCCCTTGATCGTTCCGTCCGCCCATGTGACGCCGCCAAGTGCCACGGGATTACCCTGGCGGTTAGTGATGGTCACCGTGCCCGCCGCGGTCCCGAAGCCATAGTGGCGCGTGATGAACTTCTGATTATATGGAGCCGTGCTAGCCGCCGGTCCAGAGTACGCATGGTTGGGCACAAGCTGGTTGCCCAGCGCGGTAATCGTCAGCGAATGCGCATTTCCTGTTCCGCTCACGTAAGGGCCGGGCCCATCACCATCCACTCTCAGGATAGCCGGTGTGGCATCCGGATAGGCGCAATCCGGCGGGTTGTAGGCCTCAGCGAACGCCGAGACTGGAACCACTGGCGTGTCCAGGTAAGCCGTATCGGCCGGCATGAACGGGTTTTCATAGCAGAAGTTGCTAAACGCCGGGTTGTACAGTGGATCCGTGATCATCTGACCCAAGGTTGGAGAGCCCGGGCGCGTATCCAGGATCGGACCCGGATCGTTCATGCATGTAATGTGCATGCCAGGCGCGTAACCAGTCGGATTGGGCGGATCGACATCCCAAGTCGAGTACATCAGTCCGTTGTAAATGCCCCACTGGTCCGAATAGACGCGGGAAATCTCGACTCCGTTGAAGTCCTTGATGGAGATCGGCGAGTTGGGCACGGCAAACTTTTCGCCGAAAGTGGGCGAAGCGGGGTCAAATTCGGAAGAAAGGTCGTCCAGAATGAACCCCGCGAAGTGAGCGGCGGCAGGCGTTTTGGTCCAGATGAAGAAGTCGGCTTGCGCCTGCATCTGGTCCTCGAGCGTGAGTTCCTTACGGTCGCACAAGTTGCGCGAAGCCCCCGCGAAAGGCGCCACCTCGCCGGATTCCGGAGAGATGCTCATGTAATCGGGGACGACACGAAGTGTGCCCACGCAGGCCGCAGGCATCACGATGAGTCCGCCAGGCCCGAAGCCGCCGATGTCTGAGCGGCCAAAATCCGTGGTCGGATTGGTGGCGCCGCCTCCGGTTCCGAAGGCCGGGTTGCCGTTATTGATGGTCGCCTGGTCCGGAATAATGAAGACGTCGCCTAGACCGGCGAACTGCTGCGTCACACTCGCGATAAACATATCGCCGATGAGGATGTTCTTATCTTCCTCCTTGGTGAGTTCGTAGCCTGGAGGCACAACCACCTCGGCCACGTACTTGCCAGGGGGCAACACTACAGGTGCAGCACCGGTTTGCGGATGCCCATTGATGGATGCGTTGAAGGCAGGGTTGGTCACGACCGCGCAGCTGTAGGTGTTAGTGTTTCCCGAAATTGTGAACGTTGCGCCTACTGTTTGGCACTTCGCGCTAGGGAACTGATAGAGACCGTCATACGGTGCTGGTTGTACCTGGTTGAACACATGCATGCCGTCATAGCACTTGAACTGGGAGTTGCTCGGCAGCGCAGTCCCGGGGTTCAGGTAGTTCCTGGAGCCAGCAAGGGTGTAGTTGAAGAATGGGTCGGTTGTAGGCTGGCCGGGGCAATTCATATTTGGTGTAACGCCGTCGGCGCGGAAGCCCTGGGCCCATTTATCCCAACTGGAAGTCGTGGTTGTGTCCACGAGGGTGAGACTTGTCGTACCTTCCGGTGTGGTGCCTTCCTTATAGAGGTTGATAGTGACGTTTGGGACAAGCGGCTCCCACAGGTTCTGGAAGAGCTGGCCCGGATCGTCAAACGGCCGCGTCGAAGAGTAAACGACGTGACCGCGGATGCCGCCGGTTTCACCTGCCGCGTACGGTTGCTTGCCCCAGTCGAGGATGGCGGTCTGGCCGATGAAGCCCTGGACGCCTTCCGCGACGACATTGCCCGGATCAATTCTGCCGGTCGAAGGCGCGGCCGAACTACCCGCACCGATCCCACCGGGACAGTCCGCACTGGCGCAGTACACGGCGCCGGGTACTCTCAGATTGGCGGGAAGGTGGACAGTCTCCTTCGAGCTTAGTACTCCCTGATAGGAGCTAAGGTTACCATTCCCCAGCCCTGTGGGACCGTCGTTCTGTCCGCCGGCGTCGTAGACAACGTGCACCCCCGTGCCCCGGAAGCGCGTGGTGTCCGATTCGGTTACATACCAGTTGAACAGCGGAAACGTTTCGTTAAAGCTGGCGTTGCCGCTGGCGTCGGAGAACAACGTATTGTTAAACTTGCCGTTCCGGAACCGCACCCTGCTCGGAACCGAAGCAATGGGCGGCTCGTTTGCATCATGGATGCCGTTGCCGTTCACATCCATATAGGTGTTCGACCAGATATGCGTCTGCCAGGTGAACGCCGAGTAATCAACATTGTAGGTGTGTCCGCCCGATACGTTAATCGCTTTGCTTGATCCGTCCACGATCAGGTCGAGCCACTGGTCGAATACCACGATTCCCCAATTGCCGTCGGGAATCCCGGTAAACGTGAAGTTCCCATTTTGATCGCACTTGGTGAAGGCGATCGTCTCGCCATCAGAATCACCCAGGCTGGCGTAACACGTGGTATACGACAACGCCGCGTTATTGGCTGGATTGTGCAGGCCAAAAACATTGCTATCGCTGAGGCTCTCGTTCGGCGGACGTGACATGTGCAGGTTCGTGACCTGGCCGTTGACCGTGTTGTGGCAGGTGGTATTTGTCTTACAAAGTGCTGTCTTTCGCGCGTTGATAATCTTGGGGTTGGCCATGCCGAAAAATACATGGTATCCCCCCGGTCCAAACTCCTGGAAATAGGCAGGTTCAGACGCTCTGACGAAAGTATCCTGGAAGTGTGTGCCGTCCAGTGTATTGGTCTGGAGCCATTCCTCTCCCGCAGCTTCTCTGGCGGCCCCGGGATGCACCACGACTCCAAATCTGCCGGGCATGAGGTTCTTAATAACCGCCTGGCCCGTGAGGGCTGAGAGTGTCTTGCCGTCCGACTCGAATTTCGGGCACACGATGATCACGCCGACGGCGATCTGTTGTCCGCTGCTGGGGTCGGCTGCAGTATTCGAAATCGGGCAGGCGTTCAACCCAGTGGCCGGGTCGATGGTTCCGTTCAACGAATTGGTCAGCGGCATGTTGAACATGTCATGGTGCATCTGTCCGGTAGCGTCGCCGCTGGAACCCGCGTCGTCCCAGAGTACGACCTGGAAATCTCCCAGTGGAACCTCATTGGTCGCCATGGTGTCGACTCCGCCCCCGGTGTCGGGTTCACCGTTCAGCGGGAAGTCATCCTCGAAAACGTACACGGTAACGGTGGAAGTAGGCAGCGGATTTGGTTCCAAGTTCACGGTCACGGGAGCAAACGTTAACGTTGTTCCCGATACCGTCGGCGCTGGAATCGGTGCGCCGCCCAAGGTGTGGCCGCAACTGGAAACCGTCTCGCCGAGTCCTCCAGGCCCGCCAACTGGTGTTTGTGCCGCGACGCAATTGGCCGCCACCGCGGGATCGGAGGAGTTCGCCGTATTGAACGCATTGGCCGCGTCGCCCGCCAGCACGGAAATGTAGTAGCGCGCCGGAGTTCCATCGGGGTTCGTCGCGATGAGGACAGCCTGGTCCGGAGTGGAGGTGGGCAAGGAGGCGCCCGGTGTGCAAATACCGTTATCGCATACTGCTGGATCGTGTGTTCCAGTCAATGGGTTGTAAACGGTCTGATCCCTCTCGCAACTCTGGGGACCCGTGCAACCCACCGCCATGACTGGCATGTAGCTGGTATGGAAATTGTTGCCTAGGATCGGTGCCAACGTCGGGCAGGTGGCTGGCTTGGCACCGCCAGCGCCGTTCTGTTGGCACGCAGGATCGACGTTGAATGTAAGGTCCTGCTCAATGATCCATTTATAGTCGCTGATTGCGGCTTTGCTTCGTGCGTCCTGCACTGTCACGACCGGCCCGTTGCCTTTCGGGAAGGTCAGTGAAACCGCCACGATACCGCTGGACTTATTCTCTGAGTTCACAGCATGGTAGGTGAAGGAACAATTAGTTCCAGGTGCCGCCGCGGTAGCCGTGAACGAACCATCGGAATTGAGAGTGACCGGGCCACAAGTGTTCGCGTTCAAGACCGCCGTCAATTGGTAGTTGTGAGGATCGGTGTCGTTAGCCAGCACGCCCGGCCTCTTGATCTTCAGGGTCGAAGAGACAGTACTGGTGTAACTATCCGGATTCGCGGTTGGCACCGATGCAAACGTCGGGGATAGGTTTACATTGACGGTACCCGTGATAGTCGTGTTCCCGTTTACATAGTAGGTGAAACTGCCTCCGCAAGTAGTAGTGTTCGTCGCAGGCTGCGCATACGTGAATGTGCCGTTGGGGTTCAGAGTGAGCGTGCCGCCACCGAAGACTATTGTGTTGTTTGCGGGATTACCTGTAAGCGTGACACCATACACGTTAGTGTCTTTAGCGACCACACCTTGGCCCGGATCGGTGACGTTGAGCGTTACGCCCGGTGCGCAATAGTAAGTGGCAGCGCCAGTTGTCGCCACTCCTGCCGTTGGGACTCCCCCCGTTCCGAGGGCGGTATTGCCACCATTAACTACGAGGTAGGCTTGCATGCCGCCATCGCGCTGGTTGTTCGTGGAGACGTCCAAGGAGCGGTCGAACACCGGATAAGTGGCACCGGCAAGGGCTGTGCCGGCAACCGACGGCTTCACAAAAACATCGAAGACTTTGCCGGCGGGCAGAAATACTTCGCTTTGCACCTTGGGACTCGGCGGGACGGTCGGAAATTTGGTAATCCCCAGGGCCACATCGGGTTGAACGTTGCCGTCTTCCGCGATCAGCGAAAAATTCAGCCCTACCGCGGTCGGGACGTGCATCCGTGAACCGGCGTTCACAAAGCGCAATAGGACGTTACCGCCTCCAACGGTAGTAAGCGTACCGGGAATGGTAATGGCGGATGCTGCTGGGGCGTTCTTGCTGAATGCCACGCCATTCACGAGATAGTAAAGCGGGGTGTAGTTCACAGCCGCAGGGTAACACGTTGGCGGTGTCGTGCCGCCGCAGGTGGGGGTCCAGGGTTTGGTTTCATCGAAACCCGCGACCACCGTCGCCGCATCTGCGGCCGCGTTCTGCTTGGGGTCGATTTCGCTCAGCAGAAGGGTCGCGTCGGCATCATAATTGATGCCTGTAGTTCCTACCGTATAGGCTGTGCCTGCAGTGCCCGCGATCGGAGCTGTTGTGACGACCAGAACTCCATACAAACCCATGGGCCCCTGGATCGACGGGTACGTGCCTGTCTGAATGAGGTACGTTCCAGGCTTAAGCCCAGCCCAAGTGTAAGTCTGTGATCCACCAGCGGCAGCCTCCGTCACGAAGGACCTAGCGCGCGCTCCTTGAGCAGGCGGAGTAAACGTGTCTGGGCTAGCGCCATTGATTGGCCATGTAGCAGTGGTCTGACCCGAATGAGCCCCACTCGTTCGAGGGCCACTTTCTCGTTGGGGGTTCCCCAGACCCGTCGTTCCTGTACCAATCTGTCCCACGATGACCAAGGAGGTTTCGACAGGCAAACTGTTCGTCAGCGTGATGCTCAGGCTGGTGGTAGCACCTATATATGGGACGATAATCAACGGCGGCTGCCAAGTCGTGCTGATACTGCCGGTAAGATTCGTTGTGCTGGAAGGCGTACCAAGGGCTTGCGCTACGCCGTTCGTCGCTGTACAAGTTGCGCCGACAGCGGCAGCAGTGCCAGTGCCGCCCGCAGTAACAGCTGTGCCGGTGCCGCAAACCCAGCCCCACATCGGGACGCTGGCGCCGTCGGGCAGAACTGTGGTTTGCCTCGCCGCCGTCAGGTTGACCTGGGCGGAGGAAACGCCCGCCGTCACGAAGAGAATGGTCACCGCGAGTACAGCATTTTTCAGAGCCGCTTTAAGATAGTTGGATCGCATGGCGCTTCTTCTCCTCAAGATCAAAGCGTTTCGTCAATGACAAAGACCGTCGCGGAACCACCTCCGGCGACGTTACCGATGGGATTCGTCTCCAGCGCGTGGTTGTGGTCGGCACACCACTCGTAATAAATCGATGTCGCGGAGCCAGTCGTGTCGTAGCCGTTGGCGTTCGGAGTGCACGTTGAACCGTCACCGCTCTTGTGCCCGTAGATATCCCAACCGAGGCCCTTACCTGACCAGTAAAAAATCCCATCAAACGCCTGGCCCGGCGTCGTGTCCGTCGTGAATTCCATGCGGCCCGCCAGGAGCGCGGTAGCAGCGTTGGTGGTGGTGGTACCCTGAGCTAGGATCAGATTCCCGTCGCGGCCCAAAATGCGCACGTGGTTCCCGTGCTCGTGAAATGGATGTTGGAAGCGCCCTTGCCCGATGACACGGATAAGGACCATGTCCCCGGGATGCATGTGGGGGTTGCCGTTGTACGGCTGGTTCGGATAGTTAGGCGCGTAGTTCGCGTCCATGTCGTCCGGCATGGAGCGCCCGTTAATCACGAAGTAGGACGGGTGATAGGGCTCCGTCTTGACATTGAGCGGGGCCGGGGCCGTAGCGCTGACAGCCTGCGCCGCCCTCACTTGCTCTTCCGCCTGCCGGTGAATCTTGGGGTCCATCTCGCCCCACTGGAACAGGTATTCGCGGTCGTAGCAGGTCGCCGTGTTGTCGTAAGCGGAAATTGCCAACCGATAATCAGGTTTTCCTTGTAGCTGAGGGTTTGACCCGACCGGTTGACAACCGGCTGCGGGAGCCGCGGGCAAGACAACCACTGCTCCATAGAGACCCATCTCGATCTGCAGGTCGGGTTGCGTTCCGCTGTAGTACGCGTGGGTGCCAGGCGCGGTGGGGGTGAAAGTGTAAGTTACTGTTGCGCCAGGAGCCGCTTCGCATGTCAACACGCCCTGCGTAGCGCAGCCAGGAGTTGACACCTGAAAACCGGCGAATATGATCGACGTCCTTCCCGCTGCTGCCGGTAGATGGTTCGTGAGCATCACCGTAACAGGTACGCCCTCGGTGACGATCAACGTAGGACCCGGCAATTGCATCGGAGGACATCCGCCGTTAGGAAAAGCAGGGTCAGGGGGAAAAGGCTGAAAGTTGGGGACGGTGGCGGAGCCGGCGCAACTATAGCCCCAGGAGTAAATTAGCGCTCCGTCTGGTTGCGACGAATAGCCGTCGGACGCACTCAGAGCGAAGCTGCTGCCTTTGATGCCGGGAACGGCAGCGTGCGCCGAAGCCGCGAGCAGCAAGGCCACCACTGCTACCACAACCGGGAGAAGTCGTGCTGCTGCACTCCGTTTTTTCATGTTCAAGTGGCTCATTGTCGCTCTCCTACGGAACTACTACGACTTCGGTCATCAGTCCGCCAAAGTTCTCGTTGTCGTTCGATAGATGGTCAAGTTGTGGTGTATAGAGAAAGTAAGTACCCGTGGGCACTTCGGCGCTATCGAGAATGACGTCCAAAGACTCGCCTCCGCCCAGCGTAATGGAGTTAGTAGTAACGTAAAGGTTGTTACCGGCCTGATCGCGAAGCAGCTTGGCATTAAAGCCCACCAAGTGCATGGGGATGGCGTTCGATGCCAGGGTCTGATATTCCGTAACGTCCAGGTCGGCGATGCGCAGCAGAGCCTTTTGTGGCGCCCCACCGAGGCCGCCAGTCTTGCTTAGAGTAATCAGGGTCGGCAGAGGCTGCGAAGGACGACAAAAACCATCTGACGACATCGTACAGATCGCATTTGACGCCGGGTCGGGGTTCAACGCCGTCGTGCCATTCGTGTTGTTTACTGTTGCTGGGGCGGCGGGTCCCCCGGCGTAGCCAACGACGCCCACTGTGTCCGGATAGCTGCGCCCGTTCAGCAGGAAGTACTTATCCTTCATGTCCGAAAAACCTTCCGGGTTGAACGTCATACCGACAAAGTGGAAGTTGGGGTCGAAGCCGTGGATCTGGATGGGCACGTCGATGTCATAGCGCGTGGTGCCATCGCCGTCGTTATAGGCATACTTCGCTCCCGCCACGTGAGTGGCCGTATTTGCAACCGGCAGTGGAGTCGAGCAGAGAATGTCGCGTACTGGGAAGCACGCTGTCCGTAGGTCATTTTGCTGAAGTGCGGACACTTGCGACAGGAGGGTACCAGGCACCGCGCGGTTCTGCCGGGGCCGGACATAGAGTTGTCCGACCATGCCCATTTGCAAGTGTTCGGGAGGAGTAATGTGGCAGTGCCAGAAATAGGTGCCCGCGTCCGGCGCCAGGTAGTAATAGGTAAAACTGCCGCCGATGTTGATGGACAGGGAGGCATCCGGGACGCCGTCATAAAACGAAGATGCGTTGGGATAACCGTGGAAGTGTACTGTATGCTGCTCGAACAGGTCCGGGCGCATGATCATGCCGACGTTGGTGAGCGTCAGGTAAAACTCGTCGTCCTCATCGAAGGCCATCAAGGGAGCCGAAATGTTCCCGTTCATTATTCCGGTATCCATGATTGCCGCGGGATCGGTAATGGCGCCGTTGGCGCCTCGGTCGAGAACGTTAGGTGCCGTCAAGCCGTCGAAAAGCGGATTAGGCTGGCCATTCAGAAAATTTGGCCCGGCGGTATAAGGACGGTTGAAATCGCGCGCGGACAGTGTTCCCGGCTGGCCGTTCTGGATCAAACCCAGGCCGGAGAGAGGACCAAAGGAGAACATATACGTCTGGTTCCCGTCCGCCTCGGTCATGTAACCGTCCCCGCCAGAGATTTGCTGGCATTTGATCGCGCCGCCGTTGTCGGTGAAGGTCAGCGCGGGACTGTACGTGTAATTCCCGCTCGGATCTTTCGTCACAATCCTGGTAGTCGGACCGGTATACGGAGCTTCGGCGCTGTCCGGTGCAGGGTTAACTGGCACATTGCCAGCACCACCGGAACCGCCGGGATGAATGAGTGTGGAGGTTGGGCATTGAACACGAAACGACCCTCCACCTTGATACACTGGAGGCGTAGCTGGAGCCTGAGCGTTCGCGACCGCTGGAATAAGACAGACTAGAAGTATCGGCAAACAAATCTGGTACGGCTTTCTCATGACTTGGCAATCTCCTTCCAGACCTGCGGGCGCCCGAGATTCACGTTCTGTTTCCTAACCAATGAATGAAACATGTGCGACAAGGGCCCGCCGTGATCGCACCACGAGACTAGTTGCATGATAGCGACTCATGGGCAGGAGTCCTTGCCCATTCGCAAACGTAAGAGAAAAATAATGGGGAGGCGGAATTATCCCTTGCAAACAAGGAGAAATACAATTCTATATTACTTCTTCAGTTATATATTTCTAGATTATACTATATAGTATTACAGCGGATTTACGGTAAGACGCCGGTCGGCCGCGCTGCTTCCGTTTGGATTGATGTATCAGTCGATCGGGAAGCGCTTGCTCCGCTCTCACCATCGTCAAGAACTAGCGCGTGTGCCGCAATTATCACTGGCAAGCAATCCGGGTGATTCTTTTCCAGCCGCGAAAAGCTCCAATCCTCCCGCGCTGACTGTCCGGAGGTCAACGGACAGTGACAATGAGGCGTCAACACCGATATTCAAGAGTTCCATCGAGGCGGCACGTTTCACGACAAGAAAGATCTAGCTCGAAAACTCAAAGACTGAGAGAAAGAATACGGCGAGCGCCGGCACATCTTGCATTCGAAGGAAAAACTCCTGTTGCGGGAATTCCAGAATTCGATCTTCCATCCCCTGCCTGTAAGGACTCTCTCCTAACTATAACGCCCGGTATCGCAATTGGCATAGCCCGGCTTCCAGGGGCCATGACGTTTTGGATCTTTACGTCTTGAATTGCAGGCGAAGTGATACAGTAAGCTTATGAAGCGAACGCGAAAGACATTACAGCCGCGCGAAGAGACTCGAAAAAAAATGCGACCGATAACGCGAGATACTTTCACGGCTATTGTCGCGAAAGCGATTAAGACGCCTTCCAGGAAGCCCCCTCCAAAAGCGCATTGAGCGGCAGATGCCGCCCTTTCGTCGATTCAGTCGGATGCTATTCCCATCAAAGTGAGCTCGCTTGTCGTTCTCTCTTCCGCTGTGAGAGAGGCAGCCGATTCCCCTTCGCGCGCAAGACCACATGCGTCTCCATCGTCTATCTTTGCCGTCGGGCGCTCCAATGGCAGGTCCTCATTGTTGAGCAATCGCCGAATCTCACGGAATGTGCGCCATGCTGTCTTGTACGTAACGCCGGTTTCGCGCTGAATTCGCTTTGCGGATATGCCGCTGTTAGTGGAACCCATCAGGTATATGACGTAGAACCAGGTTTTGAGTGAAGTAGTGCTCTTCGCAAAAACAGTCCCTGTGAGCGGGTACATGTGATTCCCACAGTGGTCGCAGGCATAAGCTGTACGGCCAGTCACGCGGTGGTGCTTACGCTCGATGTTGCACTTCTCGCACTTGGTGACCCCATTCGGCCAGCGCTGCTCTTTGATGAATTCAAGGCAGGCATTATCATTCGCAAATTCGCGGTTAAAATCGTCCACCGAATAGAACCGTTCTTTTGCGATGCTCGGTCTGGGCCTCATGTCCGCCTTCCAGAGATATCGGGCATATTGCCATACTTGTATTCAAGGGATAGATACCGATAGGCGGCTGAGAACCGTGTGAGAAGCGGACTGGAGCCCTGCAATCGCAATTTCGACGTTTCGCCCGCAGACCGAACACCAACTATGGTCGGTTCAGAAATGGTAGCCTCCATTCCCTTAAGCAGCTCCCAGAACCTGGAATTTACTTGGCCTTACATAGACCCATGAGGCCAGGAACATTGTGAATCTCAATCACTTCCCTTCGAAGTTTCAAGAGCCCCTGATTTTCCCAGTTGGTGAGTATCCGGCACACGGTGAACGAGGCCATGGATGTCATTTGCGCCAGCGCCTCCTGCGAGACGTTGATTTCAACATGGCTGTTCACCTTACGACCTATTTGATCAAGTAAACGAACTAACCCATGAGCCAGCCTTGGCGCGACCGTTTCAGTGGATATTTCACAAAACCGGCGTTCAAGCTCTTCAAGGCGCTGTTCAAGGATGCGCTTTACGTTGCATCGCAGGTCTGGGAAACGTTCCATGGCAGCCTCGAAGGTCGCTGAATCCAAGGCAAGCACCTCGCAATCCTGGGCTGCTTGTGCAGTCGTGGAGTGTCTGCTCCCCGGCACCAC
>WNFO01002843.1_pt1 | contig 16967 bp, 13 predicted proteins | sample 5400251 | NCBI WGS metagenome assembly WNFO01 (sample SAMN13153354, study PRJNA577476) | soil metagenome | isolation source: 100 cm saprolite under Madrone tree | place: USA:California | collected 2016-06-14 | reverse complement strand
GTGGATATTTCCCACGTCAGCGATAAAACTTTTTACGATGCCCTGGAAGTCAGCAAAGCCCCGCTGATCGCGTCGCATTCTTCGTGCCGCGCCATCTGTGACGCTCCGCGAAACATGACCGACCAGATGATCAAGGACCTGGGCGCAAAGGGCGGGGTCATCCAAATCAACTATCACGTAGGTTTCCTCAGCCAGGAATTTCGCAATGCGGAAAAAGCTGATCCGGAGATCAACTTGGCCATCGGCGCCGAGGTGACCAAGCGCTGCGGTGACAAGGAAGGCTGCCAACTGATCGAGGGCGACCGCATCACCCGGGCGTATGTGGAGAAGGGCAAGCTGCCGCGCGTGGATTGGACGAAGATCATCGAGCACATCGATCATGCGGTGAAGCTGGTGGGAGCGGACCACGTCGGGCTGGGCTCGGATTTCGATGGCGCCAATATGCCCTACGGAATGGAAGACGTTACAAAGTTGCCGCTGATTACCGAAGCGCTGCTGCGCAAAGGTTATTCCGAAGGTGACGTGAAGAAAATTCTCGGCGAGAATACTTTGCGCGTCATGGGTGAGGTCGAGCGGGTCAGCCGGGAATTGAATTCCACGAAGTAAGCGCGGTGAGCACGTTCGAGTTTGTCGGGATGTCGAGAAGAGAGGGAGCGTTCATGAGCGTGAGCAACAGGAAGAGAATCGCGGTTCTGTTTTTCGCAGGCGGTCTTGCAGCCGCAGGGACCACGATGGCAGGGCAGGCACAACCGCAAGCGCCGGCTCAGCCGAAAAAGAGCGGAGCGACGGGGCAGGCCGCTGCGACTAAGAAGGGTCCGGCCGGTGCCAGAACATACGATCGCACGCTGCTGAAGCCCGCGCTTTTGAAGGATAAAGCGCCGGAGCAGTACAAGGTGAAATTCGTGACCACCCGCGGCGAGTTTACGCTGACGGTGACGCGTGCGTGGGCGCCGCTGGGTGCGGATCGCTTCTACAATTTGGTGAAGCACCATTTCTATGACAACGCCACCATCTTTCGCGTCGTGCCGGAGTTCGTCGCGCAGTTTGGCATCAGCGCTTATCCGGCGGTGACCAACGCCTGGAAAGGAACGGATATTAAGGATGACCCAACAACGCAGAGCAACAAGAAGGGCTACATTACGTTTGCCACGGCCGGCGCCAACACGCGCACGACGCAGGTGTTCATCAATTTGAAGGACAACACATTTTTGGACACCCGGGGCTTTGCGCCGTTTGGCGCGGTGGATGCGGACGGCATGAAGGTTGTGGAGATGTTCTACGACCAGTATGGAGACAAAGCTGGCATCGATCAGGGCAAAATCGAAGTGCAAGGTAAGCCCTACTTGGAGAAGGACTTCCCAAAGCTGGATGCCATCAAGTCGGCGACGCTGCTCACGAGCGCGCCAGCGGCTGCGTCTAAGCCTGTGACGGCTAAGCCTGCGACGCCTAAACCGGCGGCGGACACGAAGAAGCCGCAGTAGGGCATCTCCGCCGGCAATCGATTTTGTGATTGCACTCCATTCGTTTTTTGCATGCGGAACCGATTTGACATTGCAAGCGGCCAAACGTATTCTCTAATTTGATGAGTATCTGCTGCCAGACGATCTGTTGTTCTTGCGCGTGCAACGCTGCATGTCGCAAGGCGACCATCTCTGGCCAGAGGAGTTTCCGGACTTAGACGTAAAGTAAGCAAAGTTCCGAAGCCCACGTTGCCAGAGTTCCGGCGAACGTGGGTTTTTGTTTTTAGCGCGAGGTTTTCAGGGCAGAAACATGAGTGAGATTACGGAGACCAAAGCACAGCGCGTCGAACGCCTCAAGCGGGAGAAGAATGCCTGGGAGCATTTCGAGCAGATTCGCGAGTTTGCGCGTCAAGGGCACGGCTCGATTCCGCCGGAGTGGCTCGGCACGTATTTTCGTTCGTGGGGCGTGTACACACAGGGCGACGGAGCCGGCGTGCTTGGCGGCAAGAACGGCGAAGGCAAAGCGACGCCGTTCTTCATGGTGCGCATCCGCATTCCCAACGGCCTCCTGAGCAGTCATCAGGCGCGCACCATCGCCGGCCTCGCCGAGCGCCACGCGCGCGGGGTCGCGGACATTACCGTGCGGCAGAACGTGCAGTTTCATTGGGTGACCATTGAGTCGCTGCCGGAAGTTCTCGAGACACTGTGGAGCGTGGGGTTATCAACCACCGGGGCTTGCGGCGACGTCGCGCGCAACATTACCGGATGCCCGCTTGCTGGTTTCGACGCGCACGAGTTCTGCGACGCTTCTTCGCTGGCGTTGGACCTTAACAGCGAACTCGGCGGCAATTCGGAGTTTTACAATTTGCCGCGCAAGTTCAAGGTTTCCATTACCGGTTGCCGCTCGTGGTGCACTTATCCGGAAATCAATGATGTCGGCCTTACCGCGGTTACCCGCAAGCGCCCGGGCGGTGTGGAGACCGGATTTTCCCTACGCGTGGCCGGCGGACTTTCCACCGATCCGCACCTCGGCGTTCGCCTGAACGCCTTCGTCGCGTGGAAACAGGTTGTCCCCGTGGTACGCGGTGTGGCGGAGCTTTTTCGGGAATCCGAGGTGCTCCGCCAAAACCGCGAACGCGCGCGGCTGAAGTTTTTATTTTTGCAGCACGGCTGGACCGCAGAATCGTTTTTGGCGGCGCTGCAGGAACGTCTGGGCTTTGCGCTGGATCCCGCCGAGCCGGAAGAAGTTCCCGCCGAGATTCATCGCGACCACGTGGGCATTCATCCGCAAAAGCAGGCCGGCCTTTCTTATATCGGCGCAAACGTGCTGCGCGGGCGCGTTACTCCGGAGCAGTTGCGCACCGCTGCAAACCTTGCCGAGCGCTATGCCGATGGGCACCTCCGCAACACTATCATGCAAAACCTGCTGATCGTCAATGTTCCGAACGAACAGGCGCCGCGAGTCGCTGCGGAGCTCACAGCGGTGGGATTGCCTGTTCGCGCCTCGGCGTTCGCACGCGCCACGGTTGCTTGCACGGGCTCGGAATTTTGCAAGCTGGCCCTGACGGAGACGAAAGGCTTCGCGCGCTGGCTCAGCGAAGAGCTGGATCAGCGGCTGCCGGGATTTCAGGAACAGCTCAAGCTGCACATCACCGGCTGCCCCAATAGCTGCGGTCAGCACTGGATCGCGGATATTGGGATCGAAGGAAAAAAGTTAAAAGTGGATGGCCGCATGGTCGACGCCTATTACTTCTGCGTCGGCGGGAGCGTCGGAGAGTTCGCATCCATCGCGCGGCCAGTCGGTTTCCGCTGCGCGGCTTCTCAGGTGCCCGAGGCCATCGAGCGGCTTTTGCGCGAATTCAACGAGCGGCGGGACTGCGGAGAAAATCTGCGGCGCTTTTTCGCGCGCCATTCGAACGAGCAGATTCGAGGATGGCTGGCGGGCGAGGTCGTTGCGCCAGTGGAACGCGATAGGGCGGCGGGCCCAGTGCCGCTCGGAGTGGAAGGCTGAACCATGAGTTTGCTGCCCATCTTCGTCAAGCTGCAGGGTCGGCTGGTGGTTGTGGTCGGCGGCGGGGCTATCGCTGAAGGCAAGATGCAGGGACTGCTCGCTGCGGGCGCGCGCGTTCGTGTGATTGCACCGGAGATCACGCGGGGCATTGCCGAGTTGGTGGATCAGGGAAAAAGCGAATGGCACGCCAAGGAGTTTGAACGCAGCGATCTCGACGGCGCATATCTAGTCATTGCGGCGACTTCCGCCCCCGGCGTCAACGAGGCCGTCTATCGCGAAGCCGACGCGCGCGGCATTCTTTGCAACGCGGTGGACGATATCGAGCACTGCCATTTTTACTATGGCTCGGTCGTGCAGCGCGGCGATCTGCAGATCGCCATTTCCACCAACGGAAAGAGCCCGGCGCTGGCGCAGCGCCTTCGCCTGCAACTGGAGAAGCAATTTGGTCCGGAGTACGAGTTGTGGCTCGAGTGGCTCGGAGCCGCTCGCGAGCTGCTGCGCGCGGGTGAGGGAACCACCGATACGAAGAAAGTTCTGCTGCATCATCTCGCGAGCCAGCCGATGTTCGAGCGCTTCCTCCGCGAGGCGTCGCGGCAACGTCAAAAGCAGGGAGCGGCGTGATGGGCAAAGTGTACCTGGTCGGCGCCGGCCCAGGCGATCCCGAGTTGCTGACGGTAAAAGCGGCGCGGCTGCTGGGGTGCGCGCAAATCGTGTTTCACGATTCGCTTGTCAGCCACGAAATCCGCCAGCTCATTGCGCGCGATGCGCAAGTGCTCGACGTCGGCAAGCGCTGCGGCCAAAAGCTGCTCACGCAAGAGGAAATCAATTCGCTGCTGGTCGCTGCCGCGGCTTCCCACGAAGTCGTCGTGCGCCTCAAGGGCGGCGACCCGCTCATCTTCGGTCGCGCGGGAGAGGAAATCGAAGCTCTGCGCAACGCTAGCGTTGATTTCGAGATCGTGCCGGGAATTACCGCCGCGCTGGGCGCCGCGGCTGCCGCGGGAATTTCGCTGACCGACCGCCGCGCTGCTTCGCAGATCGTGTTCAGCACATTTTCCCGCGGCACGGAAGGCGCGGCGATGGACTGGGGCGTCATCACCAGCACCACAACGCTGGTGCTGTACATGCCGGGGCCGGATTACGCGGAGGTCGCGCACCGCCTGCGCGAAGGCGGCTTGCCGGACGATTTGCCTTGTGTTGTGGTTTCGAACGCTAGCGGCGCGTGGCAGCAGATTCGTTGGACGAGCGTTGCGCAACTGGCCCACGAGGAGAAACTTCCGGCTCCGGCGCTGATGATCGTCGGGCGCGTCGCGTCACGCAAGATTCAGGAAATCACCGAAACGTTTTTGGGCGGAGACGCAAAGGACTACCGCGCTCTTCGCACCGCTGTGAGCTAAGAAATGGAAGGAGACAACGATGAGCACCAATGCCGTATCCCTAAGTCCCCGGAAGAACTGGTTGTTGTCGATCGATAGCTGGGCGGTGGTCGCAGCGCTGCTGGCAGCGCTGTTGATCCGCGCCGGCGTTTTCACGCGCATTCCCTGGTAAGCCACGAAAGGACAAAACATGGCAGACACAATAGCACTACCCCAAGCAAGGCCGGCACAGCCTGCTTTGCAATTTCTGCGAATCATTCCGGGCGTGCTGCTCCTTGCCGCTGTCGGTTACGCGGGCAAGCTCCTCGAACGCAACGTCGGCACGTACGCAAAAGCACATCACTGGACGTTTCCGAACATCGAATATGTGTTGTGGGCGATTCTGATCGGCTTGGTGATTTCCAATACCGTAGGTGTGCCGGAGATTTTCCGGTCCGGTGTGGCTACCTACGAATTCTGGCTCAAAGCAGGCATCGTGCTCCTCGGCTCACGCTTTCTGCTCGGCGACGTGCTGAAGCTGGGGGGCGTCAGCCTCGCCTTAGTGGCTATCGAAATCGCCGTGGCCATCGCCTTCATGACGTTTCTGGGGCGCGCGTTCGGCCTGCGACCCAAACTCACTTCGCTGCTCGCCGTGGGCTCCGCGGTTTGCGGCGTCAGTGCCATCATCGCCACGCAAGGCGCAATCGAAGCCGACGAGGAAGATTCTTCTTTTGCGATCGCCGCGATTCTCGCGCTCGGCGCGCTGTCGCTGTTCACATTTCCCCTGATAGGCCACGCGCTGCATCTTAGCGACCACGCCTATGGTTTGTGGGCCGGGCTTGCGGTGGACAACACGGCAGAGGCAACCGCCGCGGGCGCGCTTTATTCCGACGCCGCCGGCAAACTCGCGGTTCTCGCCAAGACCACGCGCAACGCGATGATCGGCTTCGTCGTGCTGGCATATGCGATTTATTGGGCCAGCCGAGGTCAGGCCAAGACGGTTAGCAACAAGGCCGCGTTCCTGTGGCAGAAATTCCCGAAGTTTGTCCTCGGGTTCCTGCTGATTTCCATCCTGGCGACCTACCACTTCTTCGCCAAGGATCAGACCACCGCGCTGGCGAACCTCTCGCGCTGGGCGTTCCTTCTGACCTTCGCCGGCGTAGGCCTGCGCACCAATTTCCGCGAAATGCGCAAGCAAGGCCTGCGCCCCTTCGCGGTAGGCGCGATCGGCGAAGTGCTGATTGCGGTTTTTACGTTAGCGCTAGTGGCCGGAGCAGGAAAAATCTTCGGCTTCTAGTCTGTTACAAAAGAAGGGGCACCCATCAGCGCCCCTTCTTCTCTGTGATCTTCGTGCTCCAAGCTCCGCGTACTTCGTGTTGAGTATTTGCCGTTTCTCAAATCCCCAGCAGGCTCACCAATTCCTTCACCGAGTTCGCCGATTTCTGCAGCGCGGCATTCTCATCCAGGGTCAGCTTGATCTGAATGATTTCCTCGATGCCCTTCGCTCCCAGCTTCACCGGCACACCGACGAACAATCCCTTAATTCCATACTCCCCATCCAGATACACCGCGCAAGGCAAAATCTTCTTCTTGTCCTTGAGAATCGCTTCCACCATCTCCACCGCCGCCGCTGACGGCGCATAATACGCCGACCCGGTCTTCAGCAAATTGACAATTTCGGCGCCGCCCTTGCGCGTGCGCTCGACGATCGCGTCGATGCGCTCCTTCGGCAGCAGGTCCGGCAACGGAATTCCCGCCACCGTCGAATACCGCGGCAGCGGCACCATGTCGTCACCGTGTCCGCCAAGCACGAACGAGTGCACATTTTCCACGCTGACTTTGCACTCCATCGCCACAAACGTGCTCATGCGCGCGGAATCCAGCACCCCGGCCATACCCAGCACGCGGCTCTTCGGGAATCCGCTGACCTTCCACGCCGCCTGCGCCATCGCATCCAGCGGATTCGTGACCACAATAATGATGCAGTTCGGCGAGTGCCGCACGATTTGCTCAACCACCGCCTTCACCACGTCATAGTTCGCCTTCAGCAAGTCGTCGCGGCTCATACCCGGCTTGCGCGGGAATCCCGCGGTAATCACCACTACGTCGCTGCCGGCCGTCGCGCCGTAGTCGCCGTTTGCCGTGGAGATGCCGGTCGCGCGCGAGTCCGTTCGCGTGATCGGCCCGGACTCCATCATGTCCAGCGCCTTACCCGCCGGTGGGCCGTCTAAAATATCGGTCAGCACCACGTCGGCCAGTTCCATGTCCACAATGCGCTGCGCCGTGGTCGACCCCACGAACCCGCCGCCCACCACCGTCACCTTCTTCCGCATTCCGTCTCTCTCCTCGTTCTTATCTGCGGTCCTCTGCGAACTCCGCGTCTCTTTACCCTGAGCATCGAAGAGTGGGTTATCTTTTCTCTGAACCTACCTCGCGACCGCGTGCGCCGCCATGTTCTCGATAATCGCGCTCGCAAACGCCGAAGTTCCCACCTTGGTTGCTCCACTCATCATTCGTTCCAAGTCATAAGTAACGCGCTTTTGCCGGATCGTTCGCGCAATGCCGTCCTCGATTAATTGCGCGGCCTCCTGCCACCCCAAAAACTCGAACATCATCGCGCCGGACAGCATCACCGAGCTCGGGTTGATCACATCCTTATCCGCGTATTTCGGCGCCGTGCCATGCGTGGCCTCGAAGATTCCGTAGCCATCGCCGATATTCGAGCCCGGCGCCATGCCCAGGCCGCCTATCTGCGCCGCGCAAGCGTCCGACAGATAATCTCCGTTCAGGTTTGACGTGGCCAACACGCTGTACTCATCTGCGCGCAACAGCACCTGCTGAAACACGGAGTCCGCGATGCGATCGTTGATCATCAATTTTTTCTTCCACTGGCCTTTGCCGTGCGTGGCATAGATGGCGTCGATGGTGTGTTTCACTTCATCGTAGATGCTTTTCTTGAACGCATCCGTGGCTTGCTCCAGGCCGGGCTCGATCATCGCGCCGTTTTGCTCGACGCTCAGCGCCGGGTTCTTGTCCAGGTTGTCGATAATCCAGCTCTCGCGTTCGGTGATCGTCTGCGCGCGGAATTCTTCGCGCGCCAGGTCGTATCCCCAATCGCGAAACGCGCCTTCCGTAAATTTCTGAATGTTGCCCTTGTGCACCAGCGTCACGCTCTTGCGTCCGTGCGCCAGCGCGTACTTGATCGCCCGCCGCACCAGCCGCTTCGTGCCCGTCGGCGAAATGGGCTTGATGCCCACTCCGGAATCCCAGCGAATCTGCTTTTTGCCGTCCTTGAGCATGTCATGGTTCAGGAATTCCAGCAGCTTCTTCACTTCCGGCGTCCCGGATTTCCACTCGATGCCGATGTACACGTCTTCGGTATTCTCTCGGAAAATGACCACGTCCATTTTCTCCGGATGCTTGACGGGGGAGGGAACTCCCGCGTAATAGCGCACCGGCCGCTCGCACGAATACAAATCCAAAATCTGCCTTAGCGCCACGTTCAGCGAACGAATCCCGCCTCCCACCGGCGTGGTCAGCGGCCCTTTAATCGCCACGCGAAAATCGCGAATGGCCTCGACGGTCTCGTCCGGCAGCCACTCCTTGAAGGTGTTAAATGCCTTCTCCCCGGCAAACACTTCAAACCATGCCACGCGCCGCTTCGTGCCATAGGCGTGTTCCACCGCCGCGTCGAACACGCGCCGCGAAGCCTTCCAGATATCGCGGCCGGTGCCATCGCCTTCAATGAACGGGATGATCGGCGTGTCCGGCACCTGCAGCTCGCCGCCGCTGTATCCGATGGCTTTTCCGGCGGCAGGAATTGCCTGCCCGTTGTACGAATTCTTCATCGTGCGTGCCCCTTGTAAATGGTGTCGTCGAATTGCAGTGGATGCTTGGCAGAAGCGACCAGAGTCCAGCGCGAATCAAAGAAGATACCACAAACGCAATAAATCTTACGCGTCGCGAGACGGCGCAGCGGCATACGGTATACTTCGGGGCGCTCGGATCATACCGCCAAGCGGAAGGAGAGAAATTTATGATGCTGGATTGGAATGAATACCACAAGGAGATTGGCGCCAGATTAGGCGAACTGATGAAGCTGAGTCCGGACACCGTCCGCGGTTATCAGACCCTCAGTGCCGCCAATTCGAAAACCGGCAAGCTCGACGAGAAAACGCGGCAGTTGATCTCGCTGGCCTGCGCGGTGACTACCCGGTGCGACGGCTGCATCGTGGTGCACACAGAAGCGGCACTGAAATCCGGCGCTACCAAGGAAGAGATCGCCGAAGCCCTGGGCGTTGCCGTTTCCATGAACGCCGGCGCGGCGCTCATCTACTCGACGCGCGTCCTCGACGCCGTCAACGCCAAAGCCGCCCACGTCCGCACTGCGTAGCGAAACGGACGGTCTGCGTGCGCAGGAAGGCTTCAGTGTGGTTAGCAGACCAGGCCCTTCGCCAACGGTCATCCTGATCGAGCGGAGCCTGCCAGCGCAGGCAGGCGAGAGACGCGCTTTCGCTCCGCCCTAGAACAGATTCCACAAGAACTGGTTGTACACTTCGTGATGAAACTGCACCTCGGGTGCTTTGACGACTGTGCCAAGCTGCCGGGGACAGCGGTCGGCGGAGGCTCGCTTCAACTCCGCATAGCGTCCCTTGACGTCGGCGCCGAACAGCTTGGTGGTCCAATCCGCCTGCTCGAAGTTGTCGATCGCGGTGTAAATGTTATCCGGCAGGTAGCGCGGCGCTTGACGCAGATTCTTGATCTTCGCTGTTTCGCCATCCAGTCCGCTCTTGAAGATGGAATACATCACCATATAAGGGTTGGCGTCGGGCGCCACGGCGCGCACCTCCGTACGCATGCTGCGCTCGTTGCCGATGGGGATGCGCACCATGGCGCCGCGGTCCACGGCCGAAGCCTTCAGTTGGTTCGGCGCCTCGAAATGCGGATCGAGCCGGCGATACGCATTCACGCTGGAATTGAATATTAGGCAAATATCATTCCCGTGCGTCAGGATGCGGTCCACGAAATCCCAGCCCATCTTGCTGAGCTTCTCTTCTCCCTTGGGGTCCCAGAAAAGATTCTTGCCGGCCTTGCTCACTGAAACGTTGGTGTGCATGCCGCTGCCGTTTACGCCGACAACCGGTTTGGGCAGGAAACACGCGCTGAGTCCCATATTCGTGGCCACTTGCCGGCAGATCAGCTTGTAGAGCTGAATTTGATCGGCGGCCGCCACCACTTCTCCATAGCCATAGTTGATTTCGAATTGTGACGGGGCGACCTCCGGGTGATCCTTCTCGTTCTGAAAGCCCATGGCGCGCTGCACTTCCGCCGTCGTGTCGATGAACGTGCGCAAGGGATCGCCCGGCAGGGAATGGTAGTAGCCGCCGGTGTTCACGTATTCAAACTTAAGAACTTCATGGTAGCGCCGCTCGGCGTCCGGCCCCTTGAACAAAAACCCCTCGATTTCGTTGGCGGCGTTCAGCGTGTAGCCTTTTTTGTCGTATAGGTCATCGGCATAGCCTTTCAAGAGCCCGCGAATGTCCGCGGAGTAGGGGGTGCCGTCTTTGTCGATCACCTGTCCGAAGATCAGGATCTTTCCGGAGCCGAAGACGTCCGAAGGCGCCCAGTAGAACGCGCCCCAATCCATGGCCAGGCGCAAATCGCTTTCGCGCTGCGCGGTGAAACCGCGGATGGAAGAACCGTCAAAGGTCAAGTTGTCCCAGCTCTTGATCAGGAACTTTTTGTCGTAGTCGAGCATGTGCAGCCGGCCTTCCAGGTCGCTGAAGAGCACGGTGACGGCTTTGATGCGCTTCTCGTCCGTCAAGTACTTGATGCGCTCGTCCTGCACCTTGTGCGCGGCGACACGGTCGAGGCGCTGCTTCTTGGCCTTCAGGTTGAGTTCTTCCAGCTCGTCATACGGCAGCGCCAAAAAATTACGCAGTTCGTTCAACATGACTCTCCTCAATGAAAGTTTCCATGATTTCGGGGGAAGAAAACTTGAGCGGAAAATGCCCGGCCATGAAGCTGCTAGGGTATCGCGCGGCGTTTCCAGGCGTCAAATCGAAAAACCCACCTCAAGCAGCAGAAAAACAAATGCAACCAATCGCTTTTCCAAAACTGTCGCCGCGTTGCCTGTTACGGAACATGAATCACGGGTCGCGAGCCACGACTCGTCAGTCGTAATACTCCTGCCCCAAGTGCGTGATCAAGTCCTCCCCCATCATCCAGCGCAGGGTGTTCTTCAGCTTCATCAACTGAATGAACAAATCATGCTCAGGATACAGGTTCGGCGCGGTCATCGGCGACTTGAAATAGAAGCTTAGCCACTCTTGAATTCCGCGCATCCCTGCGCGCTGCGCCAGATCCAGGAACAAAACGAGATCCAGCACAATCGGCGCCGCCAGAATCGAGTCGCGGCACAGGAAGTCCACCTTGATCTGCATGGGATAGCCGAGCCAGCCGAAGATGTCGATGTTGTCCCAGCCCTCTTTGTTGTCCCCGCGCGGCGGATAATAATTGATGCGAACTTTGTGGTACACCTTGCTATACAGCATAGGGTAGAGCTGCGGCTGCAAAATGTATTCAAGCGCGCCCAGCTTCGATTCTTCCTTGGTCTTGAATGACCCAGGATCATCGAGCACTTCGCCGTCGCGATTTCCCAAAATATTGGTCGAATACCAACCGTCCAGGCCAAGCATACGCGCCTTGAACGCCGGCGCCAGCACCGTCTTCATCATCGTCTGGCCGGTTTTGAAATCCTTGCCGCAAATGGCGACGTTATGCTCCACCGCAAGCTGCTGAATCGCCGGAATATCCACGGTCAGGTTCGGCGCACCATTTGCAAACGGGACGCCGCTGGTTATGGAAGCCCACGCATACAGCATCGACGGCGCAATTGCAGGGTGATTCCCCTTCATCGCTTCGACAAATTTCTCCGGGGTCGAATGCACTTCCTCCGGCTTGATGAACACTTCCGTCGAGCCGCACCAGCACATTACCAATCGCGAAACGCGCTTGGTCTTTCGAAAATTCTCGATGTCCTCCTTGATCTGCAGCGCCAGGTCGTACTTGCTTTTGCCTTTCTTGATGTACGTGCCGTCGAGTCTCTTCACGTACTCGCGGTCAAACGCCGCCTTCATCGGTGCTATGCTCGAGAGAAATGTTTCGACCTTCTCCAGATCCTTTTCGCTCAATACTCCGGCTTTAGTCGCGGCCTGGAAAGCATTGTCCTTGAAAATGTCCCAGCCCCCGAATACCAGGTCCTTCAGCTCGCCCAACGGGACGAATTTCTTGATCAGCGGCGAGCGCGCATCCGTGCGCTTACCCAGCCGAATGGTGCTCAATTGTGTCAGCGAGCCCACCGGCTGCGCTTTGCCTTTACGCACCAACTCCACGCCGGCCATAAAGGTCGTGCTGACCGCGCCCATGCCCGGCAACAGCACGCCCAACTTGCCCTTAGGCGGCGCGATCTTTACTGGTTTTTCCATTCCGCTCCTTCTTGAGCTCGAATCTCATTTTCTGTCGGCGGGATTTTCCGTCAACAAAAACCGGTCCTAACCAAATCGCAGCGAGGTTTGGACCTCGCTCTCCAATAGTCCCTGGCTTTGAGGCGAGCCAGTAATGATGCGCGAACACCGTCCGTTTTGCAAATTATCGACCGGAAACACCATCGCGGTGTGCGACCTTAGAGCACGGCCGTGCGTTTGCTTCCTCCGTCATGTTCGCAAAGCCCGTGGATGTCTTTGCCCGCATCGCCGCGCTGCTCGCAGCGGGCCAAACCAACAAAGAGACTGGTACCGCGACCTCGTACGCTACGCTGTCCGCCACAACCTTACTGCTGTCTAATCAGTTTGCTAAATAGAAGCTAGTAATTCCTGCCAGACTTACTGTCGCGGAAAAGCTATAACCCATAGGTAATTCTACGGACGTAATCGCCAGTATTGACGGAGCCCGCCCTACTCTACAAATATCCGCGCCGAAAGGAGCCCCGTCCATGCAACACTACTTGATTTGTGCCAATCCCTCATGCCGCTTAGTCCTCGATCTAAACGGTTCCGGTAAATCCCTGCGCCGCTCACAAATTCCCCTGAACGAATGCCCGGAATGCGGCTCCGTATGGTCCGCTACATGCCCATTCTGCGTTCAGCCGCTCAGCGTGATATTCCGCGGACACCGAGCTCATTGCGGCCACTGCCACCGGAAATTTTACGCTAAAGCCGCCTGATCCGGACGCAAACTGCATCTTGGCGGACCACTATCTCTAGTTGCGTGCAGCTACGTCTGCGCGGAACCATGGCAGGCGCGGCGGTCGAGTTCTCGCGACCGAATCGCCCGCGTAAATTTCGTAAGCGCCGATGGTGCGTCGCAATTGTTGGCGCAAGCCGTCCGCGAGAGCAGCGCGGTAACCGGAAAGAACGAGAGCGGTGCGCGCGTCGGGCCTGTGCCAAGGCGGATCGCCCGTTGCCGCGTGCGCCTCCCAGATTCTCTACCCACCCGTCTATTTCTTAGGTACACTCTCCCCACTTATGTCACATCTTTCGCGGCGCAATTTGCTGAAAACTGTAATCTCAGGAGCCACCATGGCTTCTCTTCCGTCTTTAGGTTCGTCCCAGCAAGCCACTGCGGTGCGCCGCAAGGGACAAATCCGCCAGTCCGCCTCGCGCTGGTGCTACCAGAATATTCCTCTGGAAAAACTCTGCGCATACGGCGCGGAGATCGGCCTGAAGGGAATTGATCTTCTAAAAGTCGAGGAGTGGGAAGTGCCCCGGCGCTACGGGCTGATTTGCAGCATGGGTTACGGCGGCGGCGGTGAAATTGCCTCAGCGCTGAATCGCGTCGAAAATCACGCCAAGATTGAGGAAGCCTTTCGCAAGAACATCCCCTTGGCGGCAAAATCCGGCGTGCTCAACGTGATTACGTTTTCGGGAAATCGCGCCGGCATGTCCGACGAAGAAGGCGCGAAAAACACCATCGCCGGGTTGAATCGGCTGAAGAAAATCGGCGAAGACCATGGCGTGACCATCTGCATCGAGCTGCTCAACAGCAAGGTCGATCACAAGGATTATATGTGCGACCACACCGCCTGGGGCTTGCGCGTGGTGCAAGAGGTGAACTCGCCGCGCGTAAAATTGCTCTACGACATTTATCACATGCAGATCATGGAAGGGGACTTGGTCGCCACCATTCAGAAAAACGTCGACTGGCTCGGCCACTTCCACACCGGCGGCGTCCCGCACCGCCATGAGCTCGACAGCTCGCAGGAAGTGCAGTGGGACGGCGTGATGCGCGGCATCGCCGCTACTAAGTACGCCGGCTATGTGGCCCACGAATTCGTTCCCACGCGCGATCCGCTGACATCGCTGCGCGAAGCGGTGGACCTCTGCGACGTCTAGTAGTGGCCTGCTGGCAAAAGCTGAGCCTACATTTCGTAGTCGAGCTCCGCGGCCACCTGCCACTGCACCAGCTTCTCGTGCACTGGATGAGTGGAATAGGCCTCCAGCGACGCCGCATCGCGGAATTTCATCACGCCGCCGTGTGTGAAGCCTTGCGAGCGCGGCGAAATGTTGGCGTTGTAGCTGGTCTCCAGCAGTCCCGGAATCTGGCCCTGTAAGCCGCGAATTTCCCGCGCGGCGCGTTCCTTCAACCCCGCCGTTGCTTCCGGCTGCCACTGAAACAAGAAGGTGTGAATGTACATGAAGGCTTCTTCCTCGTCTGAATTAGCTTCCAAGCCGCACTAGAGTATTACACTCACGCCCGATCATCACGCGTGACGCAAAGTCCGAAACATTTGGCGACCTTACCTCGTATGTGTGCATAGACCGACGGATAGGGGGTGGCCTCGCATGGAAACGCTCTGGAAAGACCTGCGTTACGCCTTCCGCATGCTCATCAAGAGCCCGGGATTTACGCTCGTCGCGGTGCTGGCCCTGGCGCTCGGCATTGGTGCCAACACCGCGATCTTCAGTGTCTTCGACGGCATGCTGTGGCGGCCGCTGCCCGCCAGGAATCCCGGCGAGCTTGTCGTTCTTGCGGCCAAGACGAAGGGTTTTGATTTCCCAATCAACCTGTCCTATCCGGACTTCTTGGACTACCGCAATGTGAAGCAGGCGTTCGCCGATGTCACCGCGGAAGTGCCCAGCCCCGTGAATCTCAGCGTAGACGGCCGCGCGGAACGCGCCTGGACGGAATTCGTGAGCGGTAATTTCTTCTCCATGCTCGGCCTGCAAGCTGTGCGTGGCCGCACGTTCGCCCCGGACGAGGGTTGGGTCAAGGCCAAAGACCCTCTGATGGTCCTGAGCTACAAATTCTGGCAGCAGCGATTCGGGGGAGATCCCGGCGTGCTTGGACGCTCGGTGCAAGTCGACAATCACCCGTTTACCATCATCGGCGTGGCACCCAAAGAGTTCCACGGCACGTATTACTTCATCGATCCGGATTTCTATCTGCCCGCTACCATGATTCCGGTTATGGCCTTGGACAGCGGCGGCATTCTGGAAGATAGAAACGAAGGCGATTTCCGCATTCTCGCGCGACTGCAACCCGGAGTCACTCTCGAGCAGGCGAGGGCCGCTGCGGCGCCGACGGACCATCGCCTCGCGCAGGAGTACCCCGAGTCGCACAAGGATTTCTCTCTCTATGTCGCTCCCGAACTGAAGGCTCGACCGGAGCCCGGGCTGGGCGAGTTCATGTCCAAGGTCGTCGTTGTGTTCATGTCGTTGGTCGGGCTGGTTTTGCTCATCGCATGCGCCAACGTCGCGAATCTGATTTTGGCTCGAGCCAACGCGCGCAGAAAAGAGATCGCCACGCGCACCGCTCTGGGCGCGAGCCCCTGGCGCGTGGTTCGCCAACTGCTTACAGAAAGCATAGTCCTCGCACTGGCTGGCGGAATTGCCGGTTTGCTTTTGGCGCGTTGGGCAGCTTGGGGACTGATGTCCATTCACGTCCCGACGGATGTTCCCCTGCGCTTGTTTGATTTGCGCATGGACTATCGGATTTTCGGTTTCTGTTTTGTGGTCGCGCTGCTCACTGGGATTTTTGCGGGAATCATCCCGGCGCTGCGAACCTCGCGCAGCGACTTAGCCGAAACGCTGAAGGAAGGCGGCCGCTCCGGCGGCGCTTCCGCCACGCACAATCGCTTGCGCAGCACGCTGGTCGTGGGGCAAGTGGCTGTCTCGCTTTTGTTGCTTGCGGGCGCAGGCTTCTTTATCCGCAGCTTTCAGAATTCGGCGCGGGTGGACATGGGCTTCCGCACCGCGAACACCTTGATGGTTTCCATGGATCTTCGTCTCCAAGGTTACACGGACCAGCGAGGGCAGCAGTTCTATGAACAGCTTCGTGACCGGGTCAAAGCCCGACCGGGCGTGCGCGACGCCGCGGTTTCTTCTTTTATTCCCATGGGCTATGAGAACTCGTCCACAAGCGTCTTTCTGCCCGGGCAAATCTCCACCGATAAATCGCAGGTAGACAACATCCTCTACAATTCCGTGCAGCCCGAATACTTCCGAACCGCCGGCGTTCCGGTCATTCAGGGGAGGGAATTCGCCAGGACGGACACGGCCACGTCGCCGCGTGTGGCCATCGTGAACGAGGCCTTCGCCAAGAAAATCTGGCCAGGGCAAGATGCAATCGGGAAAGTCTTTCAGACCGAGAAGAACGGACCAACAATCCAGGTTGTAGGGATGACGCACACTGGGAAATATCTGTTTCTCTACGAGCCGGCGATACCGTACGTGTATTTTCCGATGTCTCAGAAGTATCACTCCTCGGCAGTGCTTTTTGTGTACTCGGAAGGCGATCCGCTACAGGTGGTCGAGCCGGTGCGTGAGGAAGTGCGCGCGCTGGATCCCACGCTGCCGCTCTATGACGTCACCACCATGGAAGCGCATGTGCGTTATGGCAAGCCGTTGCTGCCGGCGCGCCTCGGCGCGATGTTGGTCGGCGCATTCGGCTTGCTCGGCCTGGCACTTGCGTCGGTGGGAGTCTATGGCGTGATTTCGTACTCGGTGAGCCAGCGCACGCAAGAACTGGGCATTCGCAGTGCTCTGGGAGCGCGGCCGTGGAACGTGATTTACATGGTGCTGCGCCAGGGGATGACGCTGTCTCTGATCGGCATGGGCATCGGCCTGGCGTTGGCGTTTCTGATGC
>WNFO01006467.1_pt1 | contig 16986 bp, 9 predicted proteins | sample 5400251 | NCBI WGS metagenome assembly WNFO01 (sample SAMN13153354, study PRJNA577476) | soil metagenome | isolation source: 100 cm saprolite under Madrone tree | place: USA:California | collected 2016-06-14 | reverse complement strand
TGTGCGGCAAGGTCAGTCGGAAGGGAATGCCGGCCTCGTCGATGACACGCTGCCAGCGACTGACGCCGGCTTGGATTTCTTCGATGTAATCGTCGCGCAACCGTTCGTTCAGCGCGGTGAGAGCGGGAACCTGCTTGGTGTTGATCTTGTCACCGACAACTTCGGAGATAGGGTAGAGCGCGTCGCGCAGGATGTGATCGTCTTCGAGTTTCGTTTCGCGAAAGCGCCCCTTAAGGCCGCTCGTGTAATAGTTGGCGGCGTTGGAGGAAACATCGGAGCCGTACAGGTCGAGCGTGACGCTGTAATGGAAATTGAGGTAGCGCTGGATGGTTTGCAGGTCGATGACCCCGAGGGAGCGAACGTCGGCGGGATCGTCGATTTTGTTTTCTAACTTGCCGTCGCGGTCGGTGAAGAAAGTGAACATGTAGAAGGCGAGCCAGTCGGGCGTGGGCTCGTTGAAAGCGCCGAGAATGCGCGGATTATCGGTGTCGCCGGAACGGCGCGCAAGCAAAGACTCGGCTTCTTCGCGGCCGTCGCGGCCGAAGTAACGGTGCAGCAGGTAGACCATGGCCCAGAGGTGGCGGCCTTCTTCGACGTTGACCTGAAAAATGTTGCGCAGGTCGTAGAGCGAGGGGCATGAGAGGCCGAGCATTTTCTGCTGTTCGACGGATGCCGGTTCCGTGTCGCCTTGCGTGACGATGATGCGGCGAAGAATCGACCGATATTCGCCTGGAACATCCTGCCATGCCGGCTGACCCTTGTGCATACCGAAATTGATCTGGCGCCTTTCATCACGCGGCTGGAGGAAAATGCCCCATCGATATTCAGGCATTTTGATGTAGTCGAACTGGGCCCAACCGTCGGGCTCGACGCTGACAGCGGTGCGGAGATAGACCTCGAAGTTGTGGCTTTCGTTCGGTCCCATGTCGTACCACCAACTGAGGTAGGCGGGCTGCCAATGCTCGAGGGCGCGTTGAAGGACCCGGTCGCGGCCCAGGTCGACATTATTTGGAATCTTTTCGGTGTAGTTGATCATTGCAAGCTCCTGCGGATGGATACGAGATAATTTTCAAACTCTTTCCCAATTAAATTTTACCGGCGCGCCAGTCCCGTAGACTTTGAGCGCGCCGTTTGCACCAACGGCGTTGGGGCGGATGAAAATCCAGTTTTGCCAGGCTGATAGGCGCGCGAAAATGCGCGTTTCGAGGGTTTCCGTAACGCCAAAGCGGAGATTGGCTTCCAGGCCAGTGAGGGCGTCCGGCGATTGCGCGGTGCGCGACTCGATGGCTTGACGAATTTCGTCCTCCCAGTCGAGGTCGTCCGGAGCGGCGGTGACCAGCCCGGCGTCGAGAGCTTCCTTGGCGGAAAGTTTTTTGCCTATCTTTGAACGAAGCGCGTCGATCCGCGCGCCTTCTTGATAAAAGCGCGCGACCAGACGCGAAAGATGATTGGTCATCGGCAGCGAGCCAAAGTTGATGTTGGAAAGAGAAATGGCGACGGTTTCGCTTTCTTGCGCGTCTCGCATGTAGATGCGATCGGCGGCAAGCGCGAGTTCGAGGAGGGAACCGGCAAAACAGGAATGGGGCTCGATGATGGCGAAGAGAGATCGCGAAGTAACGTCGATGCGCGCGAACGTGCGGCGCATCATGCCGAGGACTTCGCCGACGAACCAGTTGTCTTGATGACGCAGGAGGAATTCGTCGATGGCGAGAACGGCGCCGGGATTTCCGGCGGTCTTGAGTATCCACAGACCGAGGTCGAGTTCGCTGGTACGCAGGGTGAGGATGGCGTCGTCGAGCTCACGAGCCATTTGCAAAGGCCACCAGGTGGCGCCGGCAGCGAAAACTTTCTCCAAGGTGTCCTCGGTTGCGGCTTCGGGTGCGCGGACGGTGATAGTCGCGGTGCGAGCCGCGCGATTCCATTGCACGTCGACATATTTGTAATGAAGGCCGGTGTCGTCGGCGGTGCGCCCCAGCGGAGTCAAGGAAACGCCCTTGGCATCAGCGGGACGGTCGCTTTGTTCAGCGAGTTGGCGGGCGCGCTGCTTGATGTGCTCGGCGAATTGTTGCGGTTTGACGATTTCGTCGACCAGGCGCCAGTCTTTGGCGCGCTGGCCGCGGACGCCATCGGGATTGGTGCAGAACATGTCAGCATGATCGCGGCGAACTTTGCGTTTATCGGTCACGCGAGTGAGGCCGCCGGTTCCGGGGAGGACGCCGAGCAGAGGAAGCTCAGGGAGACTGACCGCTGAGGAGCGGTCGTCGATGAGAACGATTTCGTCGCAGGCGAGCGCGAGTTCGTAGCCGCCGCCAGCCGTGGTGCCGTTGAGCGCAGCGAGGAATTTCAGGCCCGAGTGCGCGCTGGCGTCTTCAATGCCGTTGCGCGTCTCGTTTGTGAATTTGCAGAAATTGACTTTCCAGGCGTGAGAGGAAAGGCCGAGCATGTAGATGTTGGCGCCAGAGCAGAAAATGCGATTCTTTGCGCTGTTGATGACCACGGAACGAATTTCCGGGTGCTCGAAGCGGATGCGCTGCAGCGCGTCATGCAGCTCGATATCCACGCCGAGGTCGTAGGAATTAAGCTTGAGCTTGTAGCCCGGGCGAATGCCGCCGTCTTCTGCGACGTCCATGGTGAGGGTAGCGACGGGAGGGTCGAAGGCAAGGCGCCAATGAAGATAGCGGGACGGCTCGGTGCGAAAATCGATATAGCTTGCGGCAGGCTGAGCTTCTTGCGTTGCGGCAACGTCCACGATTCCTCCTACTGCGAAACAGCTTCCAAGGCTGACTTTAGTTTGGCGAAACTTTCTTCCACGGATTCTCCGGAAGTGTCGACGCAGGCATCGGCTTTACGGTACAGCGGCTCGCGGGAGTGAAGGATGCGGCGCAGGTCCTCCATGGCGCGGTCGCTCCCGGCCATGGCGCGAAAGTCGCCTTGAGCAATGACGCGGGACATGTGCTCCTCGGGCTGAGCGCGCAGCCAAAAGGTGAAGCAGTGTGTGAGCAGAAACTCGTAGGTTTCCTTTTCGGAGACGATGCCGCCGCCCGCGGAAATGACGGCGCGATCGCGCTCGTGCAGAACGCGTTCGAGCGTGCGACGCTCAATCGAGCGATAACCGGCTTGGCCGTACAAGGAGAAAACCTCAGCGAGCGGCATTCCCGTATCTTTTTCGATTTCGTGATCGAGTTCGATGAAGAGAAGGTTGCGGTCATTTGCGAGCTTGCATCCGAGCGTGGACTTGCCGGCGCCACGCAGGCCGATCAGAGCGATGCGCATCAGACGCGTGTTTTGTTCAGGGCCGAAATCGCGCATCAGCCGCGCGGCCGCTTCTTCGAGACGATGGCCGGGCAGGCGCTCGAGGAAACGAAATATATCTTGCTTTTCCACAGACGCCGGTTGGCTGGGAGCGAACAACTCCTCGAGCGGGACGTTCAGGACATTGGCGATGCGCCGGAGCAGCAAAACGGAAATGTTGCCTTCCCCCGATTCCAGTTGCGCGAGGTGGCGCTCGGAAACGTCGGATTCCTGAGCAAGCATTTTGCGGGTCATGCCGCGGCGGTTGCGAAGATCGCGAACGCGCGTGCCAAGAAAGAGCAGGAACTCTTCCCCGGAAGGCTGGTTGGGGAGTTTGGGTTGAAAGCCGGAGCGCGATGCCAAGGGAAGCGACCTCGTGATGCAGTATAATACACATCGAGGGAATTCAGTCAAGAAGAGTCTAGACAGCCCAAGAAGTGAATACGATCGGCGTCCTGTAGTATGTTGATATGACATATGTTAATCAGTGGCGGGAGTTGATTAACTTGGGCCTCTCAAGATGCAGTATTCTGCCGCAGGCAGACAGCCCTTCTATTGCGCCGCGTTTGCGGCACCATTTTATCTTTTGTGAAAATAACCCCAAGGGGAAAAACACACTCGTTCCCTGACTTCTATGGCTTGTTCCTATACTCAGATTTGGGCTAAATTCCCACACGTAATCGCGTAAACTCTAGGGCGCTTGTAACGTTCTGATTGCGTGTCTCGATGAATAAGGCCGACGGGCTGCTCAAGTCGTTCCAGTCTCGATTTGGTTGCGCGCCTTGCGTTTACCGCGCTCCCGGGCGCGTCAATCTAATCGGAGAACACACCGATTACAACGAAGGGTATGTGCTGCCGGCGGCGATCGGGTTTTCCTGTTGGGTGGGAATTGCGAGGCGCGACGACCGCAAGCTGATTGTTTATTCAGAGAACTTCGGGGAAACGCGGGAAGCGGACCTGGGCACGTTGGGAGTGCGACCCCGTGGAAATTGGGCTGATTACCCGCTGGGGGTGGCTTGGGCGCTGCAAGAAGCTGGATATCGGCTGAGCGGAGCCAACATTTATATTGTCGGAGATGTGCCGCTGGGAGCGGGGCTGAGCTCCTCGGCGGCGATCGAGGTGTCCACGGGGTCCGCGCTGCTGTCAATGGCCGGCCATGCCATCGATCGCAAGAAGCTCGCACTGCTTTGCCAGCGGGCGGAGAACGAATTTGTGGGTGCGCGCGTGGGCATCATGGATCAGTTCGTTTCGTGCCACGGGCGGGCGGGTCACGGGCTGCTGATTGATTGCCGGTCGCTGGAATACCGCGCGCTGAGGATTCCCCCGAGGGTGCGCCTGGTAATTTGCAATACGATGGTCAAGCATAAGCTGCAAGCGGGTGATTACAACGTGCGGCGCGCGGAGTGCGAGGAAGCAGTCAGCAAGTTGTCCGCCGCGATGCCTGGGGTCCGGAGTTTGCGGGACGTGAGTTTGGATCAGCTTGCGCAAAACCGAAGCGTGTTGACGAAAACACTTTACCAGCGATGCCGGCACGTCATTTCCGAGAATGCGCGCGTTCTCAAAGTAGGGGAGCTTTTTGAACTGGCGAAAACGGAGGGGCTGCGCGAGTTGATGGCGGAGTCGCATCGGAGCTTACGAGAGGATTATGAGGTGAGCTGCCGCGAACTGGACGTCATGGTGGAGATCGCCGAGCGTCAGCCGGGCGCTCTTGGGTCGCGCATGACCGGCGGCGGGTTTGGCGGGTGCACGATTAACTTCGTGGACAGCGATCATGCGGCGGAATTTCAGAGAGGAATTTCCAGGGAGTACGAGGCGGCAATCGGTTTGCGTCCGGACATCTATGTTTGTGAGGCATCGCAGGGGGCAGAGTTGGTGCAAACGGGTAAGGAAAAAGTTCCAAAGGTATCGTGCTGAGGAGTTTTTAAGGCAGACACATCTACCGTGAAACGCATGGACGCTTCGCTGCTCCAGCAAGTGCCGCACCGGCGGTTCAATCCCCTCACCCGCGAATGGGTGCTGGTCTCACCCCATCGAACAAAACGGCCGTGGCTTGGAAAGGTAGAAAAGCCAGCGGCAACGAACTTGCCGATTTACGATCCGAAGTGTTATCTGTGCCCGGGAAATCAGCGCGCAAATGGCGCGAGGAACCCCAAGTTCACCAGCACATTTGTATTCGACAACGATTATGCGGCGCTGCTGCCAGACATTCCTTCGTTCGCGCAGGATGACAGGGGATTGCTGATAGCGCGCTCCGAGGCGGGAATTAGCCGAGTGATCTGCTTCTCTCCGCGGCATGACTTGACGATTCCCCGGATGTCCATGGAGGAGATTGGCGAAGTGATTCGCGCTTGGACAGCGGAGTTTCGTGCGTTGGGGCAAATCGACTGGGTGCGGCATGTGCAAATTTTTGAGAATCGCGGCGCGCTGATGGGCGCGAGCAATCCGCATCCGCACTGCCAGATTTGGGCGAATGCTTCAGTGCCGGATGTGCAGGCAAGGGAGCTGACATCGTTCCGGGAATACCGAGAAACGAAGGGCTCGTGCTTGCTTTGCGACTATTTGAAGCTCGAGCTGCAGCGGGGCGAGCGGGTCATTTGCGAAAATGAGGGTTTCGCGATGCTGGTTCCTTTTTGGGCGGTTTGGCCATTCGAAACGATTCTTCTGAGCAAACGGCATTTCGCGTCCATTGGCGATTTGAGCGCGGAGGAACCGCGCTTGCTTGCGGATATCCTTCGCCGCGTCACGATTCGCTATGACAATCTATTTGAGACTTCTTTTCCGTACTCGATGGGCTTTCATCAGCGGCCGACGGATAGTCAGGACTATCCCGAATGGCATTTTCACGCGCATTATTTGCCTCCGCTTTTGCGTTCGGCGACGGTGCAGAAATTCATGGTGGGATACGAGTTGCTGGGGAATCCGCAGCGGGATATTACGGCAGAGAGCGCGGCTCAGCGACTCAGAGAGCTTTCGGAGGTTCATTATTTGGACCGGGCGGAAGTGGGGACGCACTGAAGCCGGCCCCAAAACGGCTCGGCGGAGGGAACATGGGTAAGACGAAATTTTGGTTGCTAATCGGGCTCCTTCTTGCGGCCACCTGTGGGCGGGCTGCCGCGCAAGATAATGGAGTTCGGTGGACGGAACAAAGAGCGGCGGAGTGGTATGCGACGCAGCCGTGGATCATCGGCAGCAATTACATTCCGGCCTCCGCGATCAACGAACTCGAGATGTGGCAGAAGGATACATTCGATCCAAAGCGGATCGACAGGGAACTAGGATGGGCCGAAGCGATCGGCCTGAACAGCATGCGCGTGTTCCTGCACGATTTGCCGTGGCAGCAGGATCCGGCGGGCTTCAAGTCGCGAATCGACACGTTTCTGCAAATTGCCGCGAAGCATCACATCAAACCGCTCTTCGTTTTGTTTGATTCGTGCTGGGATCCGCAGCCGCACCTGGGCAAGCAGCACGCGCCGCGCCCTGGCGTTCACAATTCCGGCTGGGTGCAAAGTCCCGGAGCAAAAGCGCTGCAGGATCCAACGCAATACGCGCGACTGGAAGCTTACGTGAAAGGAGTTGTGGGCGCTTTTGCGAACGACGAACGGATTCTAGGCTGGGATATCTGGAACGAGCCGGACAACGGAAACGGTGGCAGCTACAAGGATCTGGAGCCGAAGAACAAGAATGAGCTGGTGATTGCGCTGCTTCCGCGAGCCTTTACGTGGGCGCGCGCAGCACATCCGACGCAACCGTTGACGAGCGGAGTGTGGAAGGGGGACTGGTCGGTCGCGGAGAAGCTCGGACCTGCCGAGAAGATTCAATTGGAAATGTCCGATGTGATTTCGTTTCACAGCTACGACAAACCAGAGGAATTCGAGAGACACGTGCTCTCCCTGCAGCAGTATCACCGGCCGCTCATTTGCACGGAATACATGGCGCGCGGAAATGGCAGCACGTTTCAGGGGACGCTGCCTATCGCCAAGAAATACAACGTGGGCGCCATCAATTGGGGATTGGTTGCCGGGCAAACCCAGACCTACCTGCCATGGGATTCCTGGCAACATCCGTATACCGACCGGGAACCCGCGATATGGTTTCACGAGATTTTTCGCAATAACGGCGAGCCGTACGCCGTCGAGGAAACTACTTTCATCAAACAGATCACCGGACGCGGCGGGGCTGCACAGACGCGGTGAATCCCGGGGGGGTCAATTTAGCGAGCGGCGGATATCGGGATGACTCCGGGACGTTCTTCCGGCAAAAGCGCGACGCCGTCACGGAAGGATACGATCCTTCCGGAGTTGGCGGCGACGCGGTCGCCAGGGACGAGAATCCCAACCAAATTGAGGGGGTCCGCGGCGGAAACGGTCACCGCTTCGCCCGAAGCCTGTTGCTTGCGCATCGCGCGCAGCGAATCGACCGCGACCGGCAGCGCGAACTGCTCTCCCAAAAATCCGCTGACAAAACGCCCGCCGCGGATTTCCCCGCGATCTTCCAGGCGCCGCAACGTAATCAGCACCTCGCGCCATTTCGGCAAAATGGATTCGCGGGTGAGCACCTCGCGAAAGACAATTCCATAGCGTTGGAGCAGCATCCAGCAGATTGCTTCCAGCGCGGTATTGCGATCCTCGTTTTCGCCGGAATACAGTAACGACCAGCGACCGGTGCTGTGGCGGGGACGCGCGGTGCGCCCGCTGCCATGACCCGAGCGGCGCTTGGGATCGATCAGCGCGCGCAAGTTGTCGAAGCCGTCCGCGGTTAAAATCCCGGCGGCCACCAGTTCCCACAGTGCTGTCTCTATTTCCGCCTTTAACTTTCCCGTGCCGCGCACAATGTCCGCGAAGAACGAAGCTCCACGCGGGTGCAGAAAACTAAGCACGACTCTCGCGTCCGGACTCAAGGCCAGCTTTTCAGCATCTCCAGCCTCGCGCCTTGAAATCATCCATTCCGCATCCTCGCGCACGAAAAAGGTGATGGGCGCCACGCTGCTAGGCACTACGCGCCGCTTGCCGTCAAGGATCGGTTCAAGGGTCGCCGGGTGCGGCGACAGGCGGCCCCATCCGACCGCACCGGTGAGGCAAAGTTGATCGAGATCTTTCGGATCGTAACTGGCGACACGGCGCGCGAGGATTTGACGCTCCCAGGAATTGGCTGGAGCTTCAAAGCCCTGAAGCTGGCGCAGAGCTTCGAGCAGGCCTCGTTCGCCGAGTAATTGCGTGCTTGGGGCGACATGCTGCCAGCGAAGCAGCCAGCCCATGAACTGCGCGGGAGTTACCGACTCGATTTGCTTGCGAAGCTGGCCGAGCGTCAAGCGATGAATGCGCGCCAAGAGGCGGCGCTCGCACCATTCGATTTCGTCGCTAGCGGAATCAGTGAACTTTCCTCGCAGGATGACTCCACTGGTTTCCAGACGGAGCAGCGCTCGATCGACGTCCGGTTTGGTGAACCCCAGAACGTTGGCGAGCTGGCTGGCGGCTACCGGGCCAGCGTGGGCAATCCAGCCCGTAACAGTAGCGAGTTGTGCTTCCTCGTGAGATAAAGCAGTGGATGGCAGTACGGGAAGAGGCGCGTCCAAGCGAGCGGATGGAAACAACTGCGCAAAGATGCCGGCGCGCTCTGCGGCAACCCAGTACGTGGCGGCGTCAACATCGATGCGCGCGGCGCGGCCCTGACTGACTAGCTGGTCAAAATAGGCGCTCCACTTGGGCAAGGATTCCTGCAATCTGGTTTGCAGACTGTTTGGGGATGTGGCGTTGTTCTCGTGAGAGGAGACTGGAAGGGCAATCAACGTGAGCAGCGCGTCGTGAAGCTCTTCGGCATCGCGCACGTCGGGCCAAGCGTCGTCGCGTACTTCGGTGATCGCTGCGGGATCGAGCCGCCCGATTTCCGATAGAACGGTTTCCGGGAGAACGCGGCGCATTTCGACGGCGCGAGCGCGGCGCTCTTCGAGCGGGGCGTCGTCAAGGTAGGCGTACGGATTAGCGTTCAAGATTTCGTGAGAAAACTGGGATGGCAGCGGCGTATCGACTGCGAGACACTGGATGCGTCCTTCGCCGATATCGGTCAATACTCGCTGAAGCCCGTCTATATCCAGCGCTTCGGTGAGAACGTCTTTCATGGTTTCGCGGATCAACGGGTGATCGGAGACCGCGATTTCGCCTTCCAGATTTTCCGGGCAGGCAAGAGCTTCCGGGAAAACGGCGGCAAGTAAATCGTCGGCGCGCATGCGCTGAATGTTGGGAGGAACTTTCTTGCCACCACGAAAGCGCAGGAGCGCCAACGAGCGGCCGGCATCCCAGCGCCAGCGGGTCGTAAAGAGCGGAGAGGGCAGCACAGCCTGCTCGAGAACGCGGCGGACGGAATTCGGATGAAGAGAGTGGAAGACGTCGGCGAGCGGAAAACTGTGCTGCTCGCTTAGCGAAATATTCAGGCCGTTGTCCGTCGCAGCGGCCTGCAGCTCGAAATTGAACGAGCGGCAAAAACGCTTGCGCAGCGCAAGTCCCCAGGCTTTGTTGATGCGGCCCCCGAAAGGCGCGTGGATGACCAGCTGCATGCCGCCACTTTCATCGAAGAAGCGCTCGGCGATCACCGTTGTTTGCGTGGGCACCGCGCCCAGGATGGCGCGTCCTGCGGCGATGTATTCGGCGGCCTGCTCGGCGCCGGATTGATCGAGGCCACACTCAGGCTTGAGCCACTCCACTGCCTCGGCCAGGGCCGCGCGGTCGCCGTGACCATTGGCAGTGAAAGTTCGGGGAACGCGCGAGCTGATTTCTTCTCGCAATTCGGCCACGTGCGCTGAGAGTTCGTCGGTGCGAGCGGGCGCTTCACCGCGCCAGAAGGGCACAGTGGGCGGGGCTCCTTGCGCGTCTTCCACTAGCACGCTGCCGGCAGCCACGCGGCGAATCCGCCAGGAGGTGTTTCCGAGAAGGATGATGTCGCCGGCCAGGCTTTCGACCGCGAAGTCTTCGTCGACGGTGCCGACGATTGCGCCTTCGGGTTGCGCGACCACCGTGTAAAGAGCGTTCTCGGGAATGGCGCCGCCGCTGGTGATGGCAGCCAGGCGAGCACCGCGCCGCCCTCGCACCATTTGATTTACGCGATCGCGGTGCAGGTAAGCCGCGTATCTTCCCCGGGCACTGGCGATGCCTTCCGAGAGCATTTCGATGATTTCATCGAAATGCTTTCGCTCAAGATCGCGGTACGGATAAGCGCTCCGCACCAGCGAAAAGAGATCATCTTCCTTCCAATCTTCCGAGGCGCACATCGCCACGATCTGTTGGGCAAGGATGTCCATGGGCGCATCGGGAATGGCGATGCGGTCCAGATCACCTTGGCGAATGGCGCGAACGAGCGCGGCGTTTTCCAGCAAGTCGTCGCGCGTGGTGGCGAAGAGGCGTCCCTTGGGAATCGCGCCGCGCCAATGTCCAGCGCGACCGATGCGTTGGAGGCCAACCGAGATGGCGCGCGGCGAGCCGATTTGGCAGACCAGGTCGACGCTGCCGATGTCGATCCCCAGCTCGAGGGAGGCGGTGGCCACCAGGGCGCGAATTTCTCCGGCCTTTAGTTTTCTCTCCGCGGCGAGACGCAGTTTGCGCGACAGGCTGCCGTGATGCGAGGCCACGGCATCGCGACCCAGGCGTTCGGCGAGATGATGCGCCACGCGCTCCGCGAGCCGCCGGGTGTTGACGAAAATGAGCGTCGACGAATGCTGATTGGCAAGCTGGGCGATGCGGTCGTAGATCTCGCCCCACATTTCATTGGAGGCCACCGAGCCAAGCTCGCTCGAGGGAACTTCGATGGCCAGATCCATTTCACGGCGATGGCCGATTTGTACGATGGCCGGCTCGCCGCTTTGATTCCCCGTCAGGAAATGGGCGATAGTCTCGATCGGCTTTTGCGTCGCGGAGAGACCGATGCGCGTGAGCCGCCTGCCGGTGAGATGGTCGAGGCGCTCCAGGGACAGCGCCAAATGCGCGCCTCGCTTGTCGTCAGCTACGGCGTGAATTTCATCCACGATGACGGTTTCAACGGTCTGAAGCACTTCGCGGCTTTTTGCGGCGGTCAAAAGGATGAAAAGCGATTCCGGCGTAGTGACTAAAATATGCGGAGGACGCGCCAGCATGGCCCGGCGTTCGTGAGCGAGAGTGTCGCCGGTGCGAACAGCGGTGCGGATTTCCGGCATGAGGAAGCCGCGCTGCCCGGCAAGCTGCAGGATTTCGCCTAGCGGCGTTTGCAGATTTTTCTGGATGTCGTTGCTCAGCGCCTTCAATGGCGAGACATAAAGGACTTCGATGCGATCGGTGAGGTCTCCGGCCAGCGCCTTTCGCACCAGAGAGTCGATGCAGATAAGAAATGCCGCTAAAGTTTTTCCCGAACCCGTCGGAGCGGAGATCAGCGTCGTCTTACCCGCAAGGATGTGCGGCCAGCCCTGCTCTTGGGGTTCCGTCGGAGTGCCGAAGCGCCCGACGAACCACTCATAAACGAGCGGATGCGCCCATTCGAGACCGGGGACGGTTTGGCCGGTAATCGTGCTCATGGCAAAGAGTTAATTATAAGCCATCGTGAGGCACGGCGCCTCCGCGTCCGGTGGGTTGGGATTTGCGTCCAACAGGAATACAATCGCGCGGCTCAGTGGTGAGACTCACATCCACTAGATGAGGCAAATCGACAGGAATGGCCAAGAAACTTTTGGGAATTGATGTCGGGACCGGGGGGACACGCGCCGTCCTGCTCGATGAAGCAGGACGGGTGCTGGGAGGTGCAACGGCGGAGCATGCGCCGATGGCGTCTCCCGAATTAGGGTGGGCCGAGCAGGATCCGCGGGATTGGTGGCGTGCGGCGTGTGCTGCGGTCAAGGAATGTCTGGCGAGGACCGGTGCGACCCCCGACGAGGTGTCCTCAATCGGCCTCAGTGGGCAAATGCATGGGCTTGTGCTGCTGGATGCGCACGGCGAAGTGGTGCGGCCTGCGCTGATCTGGTGCGATCAGCGGACGGAGGAGCAATGCAAGGCGATCACGGAGCGAGTGGGCGCGAAGCGTCTGATTGAATTGGTCGCAAATCCCGCGCTGACCGGCTTTACGCTGCCAAAAATTTGGTGGGTGCGGGAGCACGAACCGGCGTTGTGGGCGCGAGTCCGTTCCGTGATGCTGCCCAAGGATTATGTGCGATTTAGGCTGACCGGAGCGCGAGCGACGGATGTGGCCGATGCCTCCGGGACGTTGATGTTCGACGTCGTAAAGAGGCGCTGGTCCGCGGAAATGCTGAAAGTATCTGAGTTGCCAGAGGAGATCTTACCGAAAGCGTTTGAATCCCCGGAGATCACCGGCCACGTAGCGAAACAAGGCGTAGATGCGACGGGGCTGCGAGAGGGAACTCCCGTCGTTGCCGGTGCCGGGGATCAAGCAGCCGGCGCGGTGGGAATGGGAATTGTCGAGCCGGGGAATGTGAGCGCGACGATTGGCACATCCGGCGTGGTGTTCGCGGCGACAAGCAGCCCGGTAGTGGAACCAAAAGGGCGGATACACACGTTTTGCCACGCGATTCCCGGGCGATGGCATGTGATGGGCGTGACGCAAGGAGCCGGCCTTTCTTTGCGGTGGTTTCGCGATCAGTTTGGCGCGCAAGGCGGCGGGACAGGCGGATACGATGCCTTGATGGCAGAAGCGGCCACCGCGCCGCCGGGCGCGGACGGTCTGTTGTGGGCGCCCTATCTGATGGGCGAGCGCACGCCTCACCTCGATCCTCATGCACGCGGGGCGCTCGTGGGCTTGACGGCGCAGCACACGCGCGCGCATGTCATTCGCGCGATTCTGGAGGGGGTGGCGTTCAGTTTGCGCGACACATTTACGATTTTCAGCGAACTAAATGTGCCCGTGAAGTCCATCCGGCTGGGCGGGGGCGGCGCGCGCAGTTCGCTTTGGCAGCGAATTCAGGCCGATGTTTACGGTATGCCGGTGGATTTGATTGGTGCAGAAGAAGGAGCGGCGTATGGAGCCGCTTTGCTGGCGGGCGTCGGGGCGGGCGTCTGGCGTTCGGTAGAGGCGGCATGCGAAACGGCGGTGCGCGTCGCAAAACGCGTGCAACCAATCGCAAGAAACGTTGAGCTCATGAATCGAAGGTATCAGGAATACCGGAAGCTCTATCCTGCATTGCGAGGAATCGTTCACCGATGAAACAACGTTTGTTTGGGAAAACAGCCTCGGGGGAAGAGGCGCGGCTGTTCACGCTGGCCAATGAGGGCATCGAAGTCGAAATCACAAACTACGGCGGCATCATCACTTCGCTGAAGGTCCCGGATCGAACGGGAAAGTTCGACGACGTGGTGCTCGGCTACGACAACCTCGATGGCTATCGGGACGACAACGCGCACTTCGGGGGCATTATTGGCCGCTACGCCAATCGCATCGCGGGTGGCCGCTTTACATTGAGAGGCAAGGAGTATCGACTCGCACGGAACAACGGCGAGAATCACCTGCACGGCGGTGTTCGCGGATTCGACCGCGTGTTGTGGCGTGCCAACGAGATTTCCGGTGCGCAAGGTGACGCGCTGGAGCTGGCTTACGTCAGCAAGGACGGCGAGGAGGGCTATCCCGGGAATTTGTCGGTTCGCGTCGTCTACTCGCTGGCGAGGAAGGGCGAGCTTAGGATCGATTATTCAGCGACGACGGACAAGGACACCGTCATTAATTTTACGAACCACACATACTTCAATTTGCGGGGAAGCGCTGGCGGCGACATCCTGCACCACGAACTTTTGCTGAATGCCGACCGCTTTACACCGATTAATTCGGCGCTGATCCCAACAGGCGAGCTTCGCGAGGTGCAAGGCACTCCCTTGGATTTCCGGAAGATGATGGTGATCGGCGACCGCATCGGCGCGGACCACGAGCAATTGCGGTACGGAGAAGGATACGACCACAACTGGGTGCTGAACCGCGGCAAGGATGCCATCGCACTTGCCGCGCAGGCCTTCGAAAAAACAACGGGTCGCACACTTGAAGTGAGAACGACAGAGCCGGGAATTCAGTTTTATAGCGGGAATATGCTGGAGCCCTCGATTCGCGGAAAGAAAAACGAAACCTACGCGCCGCGCCGAGGATTTTGCCTGGAGACCCAACACTTTCCGGACTCTCCGAATCAGCCAAGTTTCCCGTCCACCGTGCTCAAGACGGGCGCAACGTATGAATCGACAACTATCTTTGCGTTCGCTGCGCGCTGAGAAGTGACCTATAATCGTTGAATCCGGTCAGTGAGTTGACGCCGGCTAACGGTTCAAGGAAGCAGATTCGATGGCGGTGACAAACGATCCGCGGCAGGGAATTGCGGCGAACCTCAGCACGAGGGCCGCAGACGCGCGCTTATCGAGCGAGAGGCATTCCATCGCCACTCTCGCCGGGCGCGAGTTGCAGCCTAACCGCGCGATTCCACTGAATCTGGATTGCATCGAAAACGTCCGAGTGAACACCAGCGCAGTGGAGCGGCGCGCGCAAACCTTGGTGACCAGGCGCACCGTCAAGAAAGATTGGCAGGTCGCCTGGCTGCTCCGCGCTATTTCCTGCATGGACCTGACGACGTTGTCGGGCGATGACACCGACGAGCGCGTGCGCCGCTTGTGCGCCAAGGGCCGGCAGCCCATTCAGCACGAGCTGGTAAAACTTCTAGGAATTGAATCGCTGAATATTAAGGTGGCGGCAATTTGTGTCTACCACACTTTCGTGGACACCGCGCTGCGCGCGTTGGAAGGAAGCGGCATCAAGGTGGCTGCGGTTTCAACCGGTTTTCCGGCGGGACTGTCGCCCTTGGATGAGCGCGTCGCGGAAATTCGCCGATCCGTGGAAGCGGGCGCTCACGAAATTGACGTAGTGATAACGCGTGCGCACGTTTTTGGCGCTCGCTGGCAGGCGCTGTTTGACGAGATTGCGACATTCAAGGCCGCTTGTGGCAATGCACACATGAAAGTGATCCTCGGCACCGGCGATTTGCTGACGCTGCGCAACGTCGCGCGCGCCAGCATGGTGGCGATGATGGCTGGCGCCGACTTTATCAAGACCTCCACGGGCAAAGAGGCGGTGAACGCGACCCTTCCCGTTGGTCTGGTGATGACCCGCGCGATTCGTGAGTACGCGGAGCAAACCGGCATGGCCGTCGGGTTCAAGCCCGCGGGCGGGATTCGCACCGCGAAGCAGTCGCTTGAATGGCTATCGTTGATGAAGGACGAGCTTGGGCCATCGTGGCTCCGCGCGGACCTTTTCCGCTTCGGGGCCAGCGGAATGCTCGCCGACATCGAGCGCCAATTGGAATTTCACGCCACGGGAAGGTACTCGGCGGAGTACCGGCACCCGTTCGCGTAATCGGACGGTTGCTCCGAGGAGTGAGCTGAACACTAGCGCATGAGCATCGCTGAGAAATTTATCTCCATGGAGTACGGCCCCGCGCCGGAGGACCCGCGCGAGGCACTGGTATGGCTCGACCGACACGCCCGCCGCCTAGGTCATTTTATTAATGGCGCGTTTCAGCCTCCTGCCGACGGCGTCTATTTCGACACTTTGGATCCCTCGACAGGCGAGCCGTTGGCAGCAGTGGCGCAAGGTTCCGCCGCTGACGTGGATGCGGCGGTTCGCGCCGCGCGGGCTGCCTTGCCCGCATGGCAGGCGCTCACGCCGCATGCGCGTGCTCGCTATCTGTACGCTCTTGCGCGGCAGGTACAAAAACATTCGCGGCGTCTTGCGGTTCTCGAGACGATGGACAACGGTAAGCCCATTCGCGAGAGCCGCGACCTCGACATCCCGTTGGTTGCCCGGCACTTCTATCACCACGCCGGATGGGCGCAGCTCCTGCCTCAAGAATTTCCGGGATACACCGCTTGCGGCGTAGTCGGGCAAATTATTCCATGGAATTTTCCGCTGCTGATGCTGGCATGGAAGATCGCGCCGGCGCTCGCGACGGGTAATACGGTGGTGTTGAAGCCGGCGGAGTTTACGCCCCTTACCGCGTTGGCGTTCGCGGAGATTTGTCAGGAAGTCGGGCTGCCCGCCGGAGTTGTGAATATCGTCACCGGGGACGGTTCCACCGGCGAGGCGCTGGTGAAGCATCCTGACGTGGACAAGATCGCCTTCACGGGATCAACCGAAGTCGGTCGCGCGATACGTAAGGCAACCGCGCAAAGCCACAAGAAACTTTCCCTGGAGCTCGGCGGCAAATCCCCGTTCATTATTTTTGAGGATGCCGATCTGGACAGCGCTGTAGAAGGCTTGGTCGACGGCATCTGGCTCAACCAGGGCCAGGTTTGCTGCGCCGGCTCGCGCCTGTTGATGCAGGAAAGCATTGCGGAAACGCTGCTCAGCAAAGTCCGGGAGCGCATGAGCACGCTGCGCGTTGGCCCACCGCTCGACAAAGCCATCGATATCGGCGCCATTGTGGCGCGCGTGCAGTTGGAGCGCATCCAGCGCCTGGTCGACCAAGGCGTGGCAGAGGGTGCAACATGCTGGCAGCCCCCTTCGCTGGCCTTGCCGTTGCGCGGCCTGTTTTTCCCCCCGACACTTCTCAGCAACGTCCATCCGACTTCGACTGTCGCGCAGCAGGAGATTTTCGGACCAGTTCTGGCGGCCATGACGTTTCGCACGCCGCGAGAAGCCGTGGAGCTTGCCAACAACACGGTTTATGGATTGGCCGCGAGTGTTTGGAGCGAGAGCATCAAC
>WNFO01004375.1_pt1 | contig 16986 bp, 17 predicted proteins | sample 5400251 | NCBI WGS metagenome assembly WNFO01 (sample SAMN13153354, study PRJNA577476) | soil metagenome | isolation source: 100 cm saprolite under Madrone tree | place: USA:California | collected 2016-06-14 | reverse complement strand
TTATTTCGGGTTTCTTCATTCGTGCTTCGTCATTTCGCGAGCCGCGTTCGCATTTCCTGCTTTTGATCCGCACGAGCAAGAGCTTCTTCTGCGCTGATCAAGCCGCGGCCGTAAAGATCGGCAAGTGCATCGTCCATCAGCTGCATGCCTTGTTTCTTTCCGGTCTGAATTATTCCCGGGAGCATGAAGGTCTTTGCTTCGCGGATCACGTTGGCGACTGCCGGAGTGTTCGTAAGTATTTCGAGCGCCAGCACGCGCCCCCCGCCGTCGGACCGCGGAATTAGTTGCTGACTAATGACTCCGCGCAGCGATTCGCTGACCATGATGCGAATCTGCTCCTGTTGACCGGGCGGAAAGACATCGAGCAACCGGTCGAGCGTGCGCGACGCGTTGCTAGTGTGCAGTGTTCCCAAGACCAAATGGCCGGTCTCGGCAGCTGTGATGGCGAGCGAAATCGTTTCCAAATCCCGCATTTCGCCGATCATGATGACATCGGGATCCTCGCGGAGCGCGCCGCGCAACGCTACCGCGAACGAGCGCGTATGCGTGTGCACTTCGCGTTGGGTGATGTGGCAGCCCTTCGGTTCCAACACATACTCGATCGGATCTTCGAGGGTGATGATGTGCTCGCGCCGCTCAATGTTCGCTTGCTCGACCAACGCCGCGAGCGTGGTCGATTTTCCACTGCCGACTGAGCCGGTGACGAGAATCAGTCCGTTTTGATAACGGGTGAGAAGTTTGAGATGCTCGGGCAAACCGAGCTCGTCCATCGTGCACACCTTTGTGTTAATGATGCGAAACACGAGATCGACCCCGAGCCGCTGGCGGACAACGCTGGTGCGATACCGGCCGAATGCGTTCGCGTAGGCAAAATCGGCGTCGCCCCGCTCGTTCAAATGCGTTTTGTGCAGGCTGGAAAGAAAACCTTCTGCGAGCGCGAGCGTTTGCTCGGAAGTGAGACGCGGGGCGTCTCGCCAAATCGGTTGCAGCGTTCCGTGCAACCGCCAGAGCGGCGGCGCGTTTACGCCAAGATGAATATCCGACGCGCCGGCACTTTGTCCGATGGCCAGGTATTCATCGACATGCGACAACGGATGCGAGCGCGGAGAGCTTGCCGTCGATGTTGGAGACATAACGCACCGCGATTCTTATGCAGCGCGACGGTGCGCGTAAACTCAAAAGCCTTTCGGCCCGGAACGCCCGCGCCCCGAATAGCTCCCGAGTTTCTTTTCGACAAAGTTCATGACCACGGGTTTGAGCAAGCTTGCGGCGATCCGCAACGCTCCCAATATAAATCCAGCCTCTAACAGCACGTGTTTGGATTTCGTTGCGCCCTTTGCGTCGACATAAACTTTTCTCTTCCGGCTCACGACCGCCGTCACCAGCAAACCAACCGCGATCGCACCGACAATCCACGGGACTGGCTGGCGTCGGACCGAGCGGCGAATCTTACGCGGCAAATCAACTTCCTCGCGAACGCGGTTCAGTCTGAGGGCGAGATCTTCGCGCGACCGCGCGATTTGCTCTTTTAGCTCCGCGTCTGATTTGTTGTTTCCAGATTTTTTAGCCATTCTCGATCCTTTTTTAATTCGGCCGTGGTCGCGCGAAAAACCGGTCGCTTAATTCCACTGCGCGCGATTAACAGAAGAATCAGCGCCATCAACAAATGCAGCCCGGCGGCAGCCAAGGCTGTCCACAACCATGAGACTTTTGCCAGATGAGCCACCGCCACAACCGCAGTCGCGAGCAGAAAGACGTATCCGAACGCGAAAAACAGAAGTGCCGCGACCAGGCAAACTGCGACCAAAACAAATTGAACGAGCGCCGCCTTTGATTCCGTGGCAAACAGTTCGGCGCGACTCTCGAAAAAATCCGCGAGCGCGCTCGCGAGTGCGACCAAACTGCCGATGAAACCGGTCTGGCGCGTTCGACTTCTCGTCGGCGAATTTTCGCCAGCCATTCAGCAAATCGCGATCAGCGCCGAAAGATCAGTCCAAGAACAAATCCCACGCCGAGCGCGGTAAAGATTGCCTTGGTCGGATTTTCGCGAACGTACTGTTCCGCGTCGTCTTCGGCCGCTTTTCGCGCGTGCGTCTTGCTGCTTTCGAATTTGTTCTGCGCGTCGGTCGTTCCAGACGCGCGATGTGATTTGTTTTCTTCAGCCATGATGGTCTCCAGTTAAATTTCGTTACTCCAACTATCCGCGCGCTTACGATCTTGAGCAAATCGCGCACCGAATGTCGATCTTTTGCCTTATTGCTCGCGGAAAATGATGCGCGCCTTGGTCAAATCGTAAGGCGAAAGCTCCACAAAAACTTTGTCCCCCGGCACGATCCGGATGAAATGCTTGCGCATTTTGCCGGAAATGTGTGCAAGCACATTGCGTTGGCCGCCGAGATCGACCCGGAACATCGTCCCCGGCAAAACCTGGGTCACGGTCCCTTCCGTCATGATCTGTTCTTCCTTCGGCATCGCCGCGGAATATATCCGCGAACGGTGCGTCCCTCAACCGAGCCTGTAGCCGTTTCGCTCCGCGAAACGCTCCGAGTCGAGGTGGCATTGCGCGTCCCAGAGCGACGCGGCTACAGGAAGATGTCAAGCTCAGCGGACGTCTTCGAGCGAGACGCTTGGCAAGTATTCGCCGAGTTCCTGACGTTTCCACCACGCGCCAGTTTCGCGATGTTCCTCGGCAGTCGTGAAACGATAGCGATAAAGCGCCGCGCGAACGTAGCGCGGCGGATTTTGTGGAAACGGATTCCGTTCAAAAAGCGCTGCGACTTGCGGTTTGCCGTGCAACAAAGAAATCACCAGCTGAACAAACCACGGATTTTGGCGATACGAGCCGAGCGCGGCGAACCACATTTGCCAATCAAGCCGCGGTTGATGCGGCGCGCACCAGCCCGGCGCGCGCATCACGTCACCGGGCTTCCATTTGAATTCGTAAGGCTTCCAATCAAGTCCGTCAGCGCTCCCCTCGATTATGATCTCGCGTCGATCTTTCGTCATCACGCGAAAAAGGCCGTAGCCATTAACAATCCGAAACGCCTCCGCTCGGGCATAAACGGATCCGAGCAGGCGCGGCCATTCCGCTTCCGGTTTGAGCGCACTGTAAATCAGCTGCGCATTCAGCGGCAAAGTAACAACGATCACCGCCGTCGCGGCGCAGATCGACAGCTTGTCCTGTGGCCGCGTCGCTATGCGACGCGCGCGCGTTTCGCGGAGCGAAGCGGCTACATCGTCATCAATTAACAACAAACACAACGCGATGGTCAGCAAATTGAAAAAGCAATAGTTCCCCGTCGCCGCGATCATGACCTGGAGGAAAATTAGCAGCCCGCAAGCAAACAGTCTTAATCGGCGTGGCGCCCAAATGAAAAACGGAACAATAATTTCGACAACGAGACAAAACGCGACCGAAAATTTCTTGAACCACTCAGGACTTTGATCGGCCCACCAACCGATCACGGTCGGCAACGGCTGCGACCAATAGTGATAATCAAGCGCGGTCAGGTCCCACCACGAATCGTCGCCGCTGGTGAGCTTCACCACTCCGGACATGACCAACAGTTTGAAGAGCAGGACCTTGAGCAGAAAAAGTGCGGCGCGCGAAACGGGCGGATCGACGCCGCGCTTTGGCCAAAGCCGCCATGGCGCGAGAAAGATCGACAGGAACCCAATCTCGATCAGCAAAATATCCCATTGAAAACTGAGAAATGTTTGGCCGGCGATCGTGAGCGAAAGATAAAAAGCAACCAACCCGACGAGTGACAGCGCCGGCGCGATTCCGACGATCAAAACGAGTGAGAGGACAACTCCGCCGCCACACAGAAAATGGAAAAAGGTATCGCTCGAGTTGAACCAGCACAGTGTCGGCAAGATCGACAATGCGCGGTCGCCCAGCTGGGCGCGGGCCGCCGGAAGAAATTCGCGCACTGGAGTAATTCCATTCGACCCGATGAGTCCGTCGATCTGGACCCAGAGCGAAACGAACGCGATGAGAAAAATCAAACCGACCGCGCGGAGAAACCAGCGGCGCGCCGCAAAATAGGTTGGCGGGCGAACGTCATTGCCCCAGAGAAGCTTCGTGATCACAGAAGCGAATCTGCGATTACGCGAGATAATTCTGTAAAGGCTTTCCGAGACCGGCGCAAAAGCAGGTAAACGGTCGTAACTCCACGCCAACCACTTCTTGGAAGATCGACATCGTAATGATCGAAAGACCGCTTCAGCCCCAGAATAAACGGCGCCGTCGGTCTCGATGTAAATGACCGAGCGCTCGAATTGTTCGCGCGGGATCTCTGGAAATCGTTCTGCGCTTTCCTGGGATGTCGCGTAATCGACCACGCCGCGCGTGATTTCGCGCCAGCGCTCGATCCACCGCCGGCAGAAATGGCAGTCACCGTCCCAAATTATCAGCGGCTTTGGCGGCAGATTAGAAACGTGAAGCGGAATTTTCATCGTGAGCTCACGACGCAGTCACAGTTAGAATTCTGCCCAAATCGGCGCGTGATCGGAAGGATCTTTACCTTTGCGCATCTCGCGATCGACTCCCGAGGCCGTACATCTTTTGGCGAGTCCTTCGCTCGCCAGGACAGCATCGATCCGCAGCCCGCGATTTTTCGGAAAAGAAAGCATCCGATAATCCCACCAGGTAAAAACGCCGGGTTCCTGCGGGTGCAGTCGCAGCGTGTCCCGAAAACCGATTTGACAGAGTTGCTGAAACGCCATCCGCTCGCCATCGGAGCACATGATTGCGCCGCGCCAAAGCTTTGGATCGTAAACATCGACATCTTCCGGCGCGACATTGAGACACGCAAATTTCCGATCGTTGCCGAAATCACGCGCGCTTGCGGATCGACAACTTCATCACAGAGCGACGCGCGAACTTCCTTCAGTTTCGTTTTCGAAAGAATCGCGACGCCGTTGTAAGATTTCTCGCCGTGATAGGCGGAGTCGTAACCGCTGGATTGAAGCGCCAGTGCCGGAAATTGTTCATCGGTGCATTTCGTTTCCTGCAAACAAACAATATCGGGCGTGGTATTTTCGAGCCACGCGAACAATCGGTCCTGACGCTTGCGCAGCGAATTGATGTTCCAGCAGACAATCTTCACCACAATTCCAATTCCGTTCCCGGCGTCGGGACGATGATTTCTGAATTGGGCAAATCGGACGCCAGCCGCGCGCGCATCCACTCCACCGCTAGCGGATCGCCATGGACGAGCAAAACTTTTTTCGGCGCGAGCCGCTCCGCGAATCCAATCAGTGACTCCCGCGATGCGTGCGCGCTGAATTGAAACTGTTCGATGTGACAGCGCACGCGCTGCGGCGATCCGCCTGGATCGAGCGTCACCTGTTCGTTCGCCAGCGCGCTTCGCAAAATTCCCGCGGGCGATTCCGGATCGGCGTACCCGACGAAGAAAATGGAATGGAGTGGCTGATCGACGATTCGCTGCGCGAAAATATTGGAGAGCGTTTTGGGAGTCATCATCCCACTGGAAAGCGCGTAAACGCGTCCAGCGCGTGTCCGCGCGTCGTGAATGGTTTCGGCATTCAAAACAAAGGGGCGAAGTTCATCGAGTAATTGCAGGCGCGGCAGCTGACGCCGGCCCATTTGTGCCCGCCGATCGTAAATGTCGCTGATCTTTGAGCTGAGTCCGCCGATGTAGATCGGGAAATCGAGGATTTTTGCCCGGCGCAATTTGTAAAGCATTGCCAGCACTTCCTGCGTTTTTCCGAGCGCGAACACTGGAATCAGAACGCAACCTCCGCGCGCGAACGCATTCTCGATCGATTGCGCGAGCCGTTGTTCTTCGCCCGCGCGCGACCACGTCGCAGGCGCGGGCGTATCGCCGCGGGTGCATTCCATCACCAGGATGTCGATCTTCTCTTCCGGAAAAACCGCCGCCTGCGCGATCGTTTGGTCATCAAAGTTAACGTCGCCGGTATAAAAGAGCGTGCGTCCTTCAGCGCGAATGAGAATTCCGGTTGAACCTAGAACGTGTCCGGCGTCGAAAAATTCGAATGTAACTGCGTCACCGTCCGCATTCGGCGCTCGCTCACCCGAAAGCGTGTACACCTGTCGCAACGCGCACGATTGCCAGCGATCGGCGGCGCGATCGGCTTCGCGATGGGTGAAGAGCGGATACAAAGTTGTTCCGAGCTCTTCGCGTTGCCGCGTCATCACGTTGACTGAGTTGTGCAACAACACGCTACCAATTTCGACGGTCGGCTCGGTCATGAAGACGCGCGCCTGCGGTTGCCACCGCATCAAGACCGGCAACGTGCCGATGTGATCTTGATGCGAATGCGAAACGATAATCGCTTGGAGCCGGCGATCGCCGAGCGCTTTCCAATTCGGCAACGCTTCCTCTCCTTCGAACTTCGGATGCATCCCGGAATCGAGCACGAGCCGACGGTCGCCGGCCTCTAAATAGTACGAATTGGCGCCAATCTCAGTTCGGCGCGTCAGATTAATGAATTTCAAAGCCGGTTCCTCTGCTTCCGATTTAAGGCATGTAACCAGAAGGGCCGTGAGCCGGTCTAGACAAAGTAGAGTCCATCATGCAACCACGCTCGCCCAAACCGGTTCAATCAACATGCTGACGCTGCCCAACTCAAAGTGGAACGAGGCGACGGCGGCGCATCTGCTTAATCGCGCCGCGTTCGGCGGCACCCCGGCAGAGATCGAAGCGCTCCGAAAAAAGGGGCTCGCGGCAGCGGTGCGCGACTTCGTTGAGGTTAGGGGCGAGACAGCAAATGTGCCGCCCCCGATGTGGGTGCATCCTCGAAATATTCAGGCTCAGCGAATGGAAATTAAAGCCGCCAAGGACCGTGGCGAAAACTTTCAAAGCAAGGCGCGTCAGGTTCGCCTGATGGAAGGCGACGAGATTGTTGATCTTCGCCGCTGGTGGCTTGATCGAATGCTCAATGGCCCGGCGCCATTGCTGGAAAAAATGACACTCTTCTGGCACGGACATTTCGCAACCAGCGCGCAAAAAGTGCGAGACGCTTACTGGATGTGGCTCCAGAACGACACCCTCCGTCGCAACGCCTTTGGAAACTTTGCCACGCTGGTGAAGAAAATCTCACGCGATCCGGCGATGATGATCTACCTCGATTTGCAACAGAGCCGAAAAGAGCACCCCAACGAAAATTGGGGGCGCGAACTAATGGAATTGTTCACGGTCGGTATTGGCAACTACAGCGAGCAGGACATTCGCGAATCGGCGCGCGCGTTCACCGGTTATCGGATCGATATGACTACGCAGCAATTCCGGTTCGCGCCATTTCAGCAGGACCGCGGACCGAAATCGTTCATGGGCAAAACTGGAAATTTGAACGGCGATGACATCATCGACATTCTCATGAGTAAACCGGCTTGCGCACAATTCATTGGTCGCAAACTCTGGCGCTTCTTTGTCGAAGACGATCCAAGCACAGAAATGGTGGATGCGATCGCACAGCGTATCCGCGCGCACAATTTCGAGATGCGTCCGGTGCTGCGCGAAATTTTCAGCTCCGCGGAATTTTATTCCGAGCGTGTCATGGGCGGCCAAATCAAAAGCCCGATTCAGTACATCGTTCAAACTTCGAAGCTCCTGAATGCGCCGCCGCCAGCACCCGTCGCGGCCCAGAATGCAATGCGACAAATGGGACAGATTCTTTTCGCGCCGCCGAACGTGAAAGGCTGGGACGGCGGCAAAGAGTGGATCAGCACGTCGACATTGTTATTTCGATACAATTTCGCCAACTACTTGATTAACGGCGACGCAATCCTGCCGCCAAGCAATCAACAACGCAGACAAGGCGGTGATGTTGGTTTTGGGCGCGCGGCGCAATTGGTCGAGCAAGTTCGCCGCGAGCCCATCGACGTTAGTAAACTTGTGCCGGCCGATGTTCGCAACAAACCCCGCGAAGTTGTCGATCTTCTCGTCCACAGATTTTTTCAGACTCGGCCTGCACAAAAAGAGATCGACACTCTTGTGCAATATCTCGAATCCCGGAGCTCCGAAACAACCGACGTAACCTTGCGCGAGCTCATCCACTTGATGATGAGCACGTCACAATTTCAACTGGCCTAACGAATGAAAACGAAGCCCACATTGCAAACACGGCGGAAATTTCTCCGCACTTCCATGCTTGGCGCGGCCGCCACCTGGACGCTGCCGGTTTTTCTCGAAAAAACTTTCTTCACGCTCGATGCGCTCGCGGCCGATGCGATGACGCAAGCCGTTACCGGCAAAGATGGAACCATTCTCGTGGTCTTGCAGATGGCCGGCGGCAACGACGGACTCAACATGGTCGTCCCTTACGCCGACGACGCTTACCATGTTGCGCGGCCGCGGCTTCGGCTTTCCGCAGATCAGGTCTTGAAAATCGATAATCACATCGCGCTGAATCCAAAGCTTACCGGCCTGAAATCACTCTACGACGAGGGTCACGTGGCGATCGTGCAGGGTGTTGGTTATCCAAACCCGAACCGCTCGCATTTTCGTTCCACGGAAATCTGGCAAACCGCTTCCGATGCAGATCGCACGGTGAGCGGTGGTTGGCTCGGCCGTTACTTCGATAATTGCTGCGCCGGCGCCGATCCAACTGTGGGTGTTGCCATTGGCGAAGAAACGCCGCAAGCGTTCGCCGCGAAGAATCCCACTGGCGTAACGTTTTCGCGTCCGGAACAATTTCGATTTCAACCGTCCGAACCTGGCAAGGGCCAACTGAGCCCAGAAGAAATGTTTTTTCGGCAACTCAATGAAGCCGGCGCCGCCGAAGAAGGCGGCACGGTTGCATCGAACACCGGTGGATCGATCGGCGCGATTCCGGGAAAGGCGAAAAACGATTTGAGCACGCTCGACTTTTTGCAACGCACCGCGCTGGATGCGCAACTGAGCTCGGACAAAATTCTCGCGATCGCGCGTAGGTATAAATCGAGCGTGACGTATCCGCAGGGCCAGCTCGCGGCGAGTTTGAATATCATCGCGCGGATGATCGCCGGTGGACTGCCAACGCGCGTTTATTACGCGAGTCAGGGCGGTTTCGATACGCACGCCGGACAGATCAACACGCACGAGCGCTTGATGGGGGAGTTTAACGATGCAGTCAGTGCATTCGTGGCCGACCTCAAGCAACAGGGGAATTTCGAACGCATATTGTTAATGACATTCAGCGAGTTTGGCCGGCGCGTTCAGGAAAACGCAAACGGCGGGACCGATCATGGCGCAGCTGCACCGATGTTTGTGCTCGGCGGCGGGACCAAACCCGGATTGTTCGGCAAATATCCAAGCCTGACCGATCTCGATCACGGCGATCTGAAGTTCAACACCGACTTTCGCAACGTTTACGGAACGGTGCTGGATCGATGGTTGAAAGCGCCGAGCCAGGTTGTGCTTGGCCGAAAATTTCCGGCCCTGGCAATTGTGTAAGCTACAGAATCTCGTCAAAAATGCGCATCCAGTTGCCGCGCAGAATCTTTTCGATGTCGACGTCACTGAAACCGCGCTCGATCAATTTGCGCGTGAGATTTGGGGCGTGCGAATGATTTGTCAGGTCAGGGATGAAATGCGGCGTCGTCAGTTTCTCGGCCATCCATTTCTTCTTTGATTCCGGCCATTGCCGATAAATGAATTCGAAGAAATCGAAGCCGATCCCGACGCAATCGATGCCGATCAGACTCGCGACGTGCTCGATATGATCGACATAACAGTCCAGCGTGGTCTCCTTTTGTGCGGGACTGACCAGGACTGAATTGATACCAATGACGCCCCGGTGTTGACCGACCATCTTGATCTGCTCGTCGCTGATGTTGCGCTCGACATCGTAAAATTTTCGGGCGTTCGTGTGCGAAACAACCAGCGGCTTCGTTGTGAGGTCGACAATCTCTTTGAAGCCCGCTGGATTGATGTGGGCAAGGTCGACGATAACACCGAGCCGTTCGCATTCGCGGACAAGCTCGCGACCGAACGGCGTCAATCCTTCCGGCGATGAGCCGCTGGCCGCAAAGATGCCGCCATAACCAGCGGCATTCGTGCGCGCGTGCGTCAGTCCGATTGCGCGAACACCGAGTTCATAAAATGCGCGCAGCAAATCCAAATCGTCGCCGACCGGCTCGACACCTTCCATGGTTATGAGAAAGCCGGTCTGTTTGGAATTGAGTGCGCGCGAAATTTCATCGTGCGTGCGACAAATGACGCACCGCTTCGATTGTTCGGCTTCGGTGTAAAGCCGCGCGATCTGATCAAGCGCTACCTGCAGCCCGCGCTCAGGAAGATATCGTTCTTCAATGTAGATGGCAGCGCCAATCATTCCCGTCCCACCGGCTTCGAAGTCCGGCAAAAATTCCGCGGCGAGAACATTTGGCCGCCTGCGCTTTTCGTACAAGTCCATCGGCAAATCGAAGTGCATGTCGATAAGACCGCCGGTGTGTAATCGCTCGACCTGCGTTTCAATCGATTCCTTCGATTTCATCACGGCGCCGGAGGCGGCGCAGCGATTGAAACCGTGCGCACAGAGTCCTTTGGTTTTGGAAGAATGATCGCGAACAAGACCGAAATCCAAGTCGCTCCGAGCGGCAACCAGGCCGGGATCCAAATTGAAAAACGCGAAATGATCGCGAGCGCGATCAAACAATACGCGGCGGAAAACGCGATCGCTCCGATGATTAGATCGATGCGCGAGAATCTCCGGAGCGCGCCGCTGACCGCCGCCGCAATCACGACCATTGCACAATCGAAAATCCAGCTCACGCGCCGGACAAACGAATTTGTTTGGATCGCGCCAATGGCGGCGGCGAAAAGATCGGGCGCGTTCGTCTCTACGCGCGCCAGCACGAGGTGCGTTCGCGTATCTTCGAGTCGAATCGCAGTAGCCGCGCCGCTTTCGTGTTGTTGGGCCGCGAGCAACAATTCGTTGAGTGTGACGCGACGCGCACGCTGGACCGTTCTTGAATTGATCAAGAGTGTGCCGTCGGAACGAATCGGAATTTTAGTTCCGTTCGGAAGCGTGATTGCCGATCCGATGTCGATCTTTACTTCGCCCGGCGTGAGACGCATCCAAAGAAGCGCGGCTTGAAGCGCAAACGACGGAATTACATCCCCGCGATACTGAAATAATAACGGCACGTGGAGATCGGCGGCGTTTTCTTCCGGCAAATTGATGAAGCCAAGCGTGGAAAGAATCCGAACATCTTCGCCAGGTTGATGCTCGATCCCGGAAAATTCCGGAAGATCTCCGCGGCGACCGGTGACTCGCGTGAAGCCAGGAATTTCAGCGACCGGCGCATCCGGATCAGGCGTGGCGGTCAACTCCGCGCCCAGCACCAGCTTCGGAACTCGCATCGCCTGATCGATAAAAATCTGCTCCTGATCTTTGCTGCGCTCACCCCATTGCAAAACGGGTTCGATCGCAATGACCGTCGGTTTGAATTCGAGCGCGCCCTGCAGGAGCAAGGCCGTCTCGAGCGGTGAAGGCGGATTCTCTCGCCCGGTTTCAACGATCGTGATCGGTACCGCCTTGACCGCCGGTTGCGAATGTCGAATCAGCCAGCGCAAAAAAGTTTCCTCAGAACGCTGGAAACGCGGCTCGCGCAGGAACAAAACGCCAAGCAACAGCACGACAATAATAACCCAGATCGACGGCCGCTCCATCGAGCAGGAGTGAAAAGTGACAACTGACCGGTGACAAGACTAAAGAAGTGACGAGCGATAAGTGACCAGTGACAACACTAGTGCGTCTTAATCTCGTCACTCGTCACCTGTCACTCGTCGCTGCCGTCTCAGCGGCTGAGCTCCAGCATTCGAAGAATCGGCAACTCGGCGCGTTGGCGGATCGATTCCGGCAAAGTGATCTCCGGTTCCATGTTGAGCAACGCGCCGTAGGCCTTTTCCAATGTGTTCATTTTCATGAACCGGCATTCGCCGCAAAAACAATTGTCGGTCGGCCCGGGAATGAATGTTTTGTCGGGAATTTCCTTCTTCAATCGATGCAGCATCCCTGCTTCGGTCACGATAATGATTTCGCGCGCCGCTGAATTCTTGGAGAACGCGATCATTTTTTCGGTCGAACAAACTTCGTCCGCCAGCATCCGGACCGCGTACGTGCATTCGGGATGCGCGACGACCGGCGCGTCGGGATATTCTTCGCGAATCCGATTGATGCTGCGCGCGGTAAACTCGACGTGCACGTAACAAGTCCCCTGCCACAGATCCATTTTGCGCCCGGTCCGTTCCATCACCCACGCGCCGAGGTTTTGGTCCGGAACGAACAGGATTTGTCGATCTTCCGGCGCCGCGCGCACGATCTTGTCCGCGTTGCCGCTGGTGCAAATGATGTCGGACTGCGCTTTTACGCCGGCGCTGCAATTGATGTAAGCGATGACGTAATAATTCTTATCGGCGTGTCTTTTCAAAAACTCGGCCAGTTTTTCGGGCGGACACGATTCGGAAAGCGAACAACCGGCTTCGAGATCGGGCAAAATCACTCGTTTGGTCGGGTTAATGATCTTCGCCGTCTCCGCCATGAAATGAACGCCGCAAAAAAGAATGACGTCGGCATCGGTCTTGGCGGCTTGGTAACTCAAGCCTAACGAATCGCCGACGAAATCGGCCGCTTCCTGCAGCTCCGGCACCTGATAGTTGTGGGCGAGAATGACGGCATTGCGCTCACGCGCGAGCTCGCGGAGCTCTTGTGCGAGATCACTGCTACTCCCGCTCAAAGTGCCAGTTCGGCTCGAACCGAAATTTACACCCGGTGCTACCATGAATTATTATCGCGGAAAATGACTGCTTCTCAAATCTACCGGCTCGGTTTTATTGGCGCGGGCAAACTGGCCGGGTCGGTCATTCGCGGTTTGATCCGAGCTAAATTTTGCCCGCCGGGTGACATCATCGCGAGCGAACCAAATGAACAGACGAGAGCGGCGTTACAAAAAGAAACAGGCATTCGCGTGACCGCAGAGAACGCGGAGGTCGCTGAGAGAGCTGAAGTTATTTTCATTGGAGTGAAGCCGGCGATGGTCTTGCCGGTTTTGCAGGAACTGAGCGACAAGCTTCAACGCAAACTTCTTATTTCGCTCGCGGGAGGCGTTCGGATTTCGAGCATGGAAAAAGTTGCCAACGCGCGCTTCATGCGCGCACTGACCAATACGCCAGCGGCGATTTGCCGCGCGGCGACGGGAATCGCACTCGGAACACGCACGACAAAAGAAGATGCCGATCTTATGAAGAAGATTTTCGGAGCAATCGGCGTGGTCGTTGAAGTCGAGGAAGCACAGATCGACGCCGTCACTGCGTTGAGCGGGAGCGGACCGGCTTTCATTTACACAGTGATCGAAGCGCTGGCCAAAGGCGGAACAAAAATGGGTTTGTCGGATGACGTCGCGCTAGAACTTGCAACCCAAACTGCACTCGGAGCGGCTGCGCTGATGCAGGAAAGTAAAATGTCGCCGGAAGAGCTGCGAAAAATGGTCGTTACGCCGGGCGGCACAACCGCGGCCGGGCTCGCCGTGATGGAAAAACTAGGAACAAGCGAGAGTTTGGTCGCCGCGGTCGAGGCCGCTGCTAAACGTGGCCAGGAAATGGCGAAGGAGAATTCATAACGCTTTGCGCATTACTTCGATCGGCGCTTCGCGCTGAAACCAAATTTCAAACGCGAGCGCGCCTTGATGAAGCAACATCGACAATCCATTTGCCCCGCGCGCACCGGCTTCAAGCGAAGCTGAAACCAACGGCGTGCGCTCGGCGGAATAAATCGTGTCGTAAACCATCACGTGCGGTGCGAGCAATCGCGCCGGAATCGGCGACGGTTCGCCACGGTTCAAACCCATCGGCGTCGCGTTCACCACAAGATCGACATGACCGATTTGAAATCGGATGGCAGCTTCTTCCAACGGAATCGCCTGCAAACGCGGTACCGGCCCGAGGACTTTCGGGCCGGCAAAAAGATCGCGCAGTTCGTCAGCCAGCTTCTGCGCTTTTTCGAATGAGCGGTTGGCAATGACAAGTCGCTCGGAATTTTCTTTGGCGCATTGCAGCGCGATCGCACGCGCCGCGCCGCCCGCGCCGAGCACGAGCACGCGAAGGTCACGAAGATCCACCGAAAATTCCTCGCGAACAGCGCGCGCAAATCCGCGTCCGTCGGTGTTGAAACCGCGCAACTTGCCACCTCCGACCTTGATCACATTGGCCGCGCTGATCCGCTTCACATTTTCGTCGGCTACATCAAGCAGTTCCAGAGCGGCAATCTTGTGCGGAATGGTCAGATTCAGACCGACGAATTCCATTTTGCGGATGAGGCCGATCGCCTCGCGCAATTCGTTAGGCGAAATGTAAAATCGCGCATACTGCATGTCGATCTTGCAATGCTTGAGCGCGGCGTTCTGCATTTGCGGCGACAGCGAATGCGCGACCGGGTCGCCAAAGACGCCGAGGCGAATGGGCGGATCGACATCGCGCCATTCTTTTAAGTCCCCAAGTGTGTAGACGCTTTTCAGCGTCTTACGCTTCTTCATTTTCCGCCTAGCTGCGTCATACATCGGTCGAAGCGTTTGAGCACGCGCTCTTTGCCCATCACGTCGAGCATGTGATACAAACTTGGTCCAACGCTTCGCCCGCTGACCGCCAAGCGCGCGGGATGAACCAAGTCGCCGGTCTTGCAACCAAGCTTTTGGGCCAGGGATTTGAGAGTCGATTCAAGCGTCGCGGGATTCCACTTGTCGATCTTGGCAAACTCGTCACGCAAAGCTTTCAAACGCGCAGCCGCTTCCGGTTTTCCGAAGACTTTTTTAACCGACTCGGAATCAAACTCGTAATTTTCAGTGAAGAAATAGGACGTCCATTCCGGCACATCTTTAAACAGCTTGATCTTCTCTTTCACGATCGCGAGCACGTCGCGCAGATATTTTTCGTCGGAGATGTCGATCTTCGCTTTTTCCAAAAACGGCCGTGCGAGCTCGATGAAGCGATCGAGCGACATTTGCGCGATGTACTGGCCGTTGAGCCAAAAACATTTGTCTAGGTCGAACGCGGCATTGCGGCGATTTATTTTCTCGAGCTCGAAAAGTTTGACGACTTCGTCGATGTCGATCTTTTCCCGATTGTCCTTGGGCGACCAGCCGAGCAGGCAAAGATAATTGCGGACGGCTTCCGGCGCGTAACCTTGCTCAATGTAAGTCGCGACTGCCGCGCCTTCATCGCGTTTGCTCATTTTTGAGCCGTCCCGATTCAAGATAAGCGGAATATGCGCGTAGTTCGGCGGCGACACGCCGAGTGCGCGAAAGATCTCGATATGCTTCGGTGTGTTAGAGAGATGATCTTCGCCGCGAATCACGTGCGAAATTTTCATCTCGATGTCATCGATCACGTTCACAAAATGAAAGATCCATGAGCCATCCGGTCGTCGGATCGTCATGTCCGGGTGCGTTCCCGGATTGGTGAGATCGAAATCGATTTTGCCGCAGACGAGATCGTTCACGACGACGTGCTCACGCGGCGAGCGAAAGCGCAACGCGCCCTGGTCGTCGAAAATGTGACCACCATCCTGCAATTTTTTCAGATAGCGTTCGTAAATTTCAGTGCGCTGGCTCTGAAAATATGGCCCGAAGTCGCCGCCAGCATGCGGTCCTTCGTCCCAATTAATGCCCAACCATTCCAGACCCTGGTAAATCGCGGCCGCGGCTTCCTCGGTGTTCCGTTTGAGATCGGTGTCTTCGATTCGCAGAACCAATTTGCCACCATGATGGCGCGCAAAGAGCCAGTTGAACAAGGCAGTGCGCGCGCCGCCAATGTGCAAATAACCTGTGGGCGAAGGCGCGAATCGAACGCGAATGTCGGAACTCATTTTGAATCTTACTTAGCCACAGATTACACAGATTTTCACAGATGTTGTAGCGGCGGCTGTGTCAGCTGCCGAACTAATTAAACAGGCGCTCGCCGCGGCGAGCGCCTCTACAACTCACTCGATAAAAATTTTGCCGGCATGGCGCCGAACATGTCGATTTTGCGGAAGATTAACTTTGGCGACACGCGCATCGTGATCGAGCAACAAGCGTACATCTTCCACAACGTCGAAGCCGACGTTTGTGATTTGCCGTGCGCGCAACCATTTCAAAATCTCCCGGCGCTGCAGCGCGACCGGTAAATCGCGCAGTTGCTCGACCGCAAGCTCGGAATCCGTCGTGTCCGGCAACTGATCTTCGATCCAGCTTTCTTCTTCCGCAGCAATTACGGCCGCGCGCCGAATGCTTTGGCGAATGTTTCGGTCGAGCGTTTTTTCGAGATAAGGAATGATTCGCCGGCGGATCCGGTTTCGCAGCGGCGCGAGATGTTTGTTCGATGCATCTTCGCGAAATTTGAGGCGATGTTGGCGGACATAATCGTTGATTTGGCTCCGCCAAATTCCAAGAAACGGTCGGACAATCGTAAGATCGACATCTCCCATGTGCCGATTTGAGATTTCGCGCATTGCCGACAAACCGCTCGTTCCGGCGCCGCGAAATAAGTTAATCAAGAAAGTTTCGACCAAATCGTCGGCGTGATGGGCGAGGAAAATGGTTTGCGTGCGTCTTTGTTTCCCAACTTGTCCGAAAAACTTGTAGCGCGCTTCGCGCGCCACAGCTTCGATCGACATTTTTTGTTTCGCCGCGAGCACGTGCACGTTCGTTGATTCCATTTCAAGATCGACATCGCACTTGGCAGCGAGCATTTCGACGAAGCGCGCGTCAGCATCGCTGGACCGGGCGCGGAGCTGATGGTTCAGGTGGCAGACAATCAATTTTTTGTAGCCGCGTTCCTTGAGCCAATGCAGCAGCGCGACAGAATCGCGTCCGCCTGAGACGGCGATGAGGTAGCGTCCGCCGGGCGGAAACCCGCGAAGAAAATTTTTATTTTGAATCTGATTCAACGCGACCTCGCATCCAATGTTCAAAGGCAATGATAACGCTGAGTGAGTTTAGACAAAAGCAACGCTCGGCGACGTCTTCACAACAAAAGGAAA
>WNFO01012255.1_pt1 | contig 16992 bp, 20 predicted proteins | sample 5400251 | NCBI WGS metagenome assembly WNFO01 (sample SAMN13153354, study PRJNA577476) | soil metagenome | isolation source: 100 cm saprolite under Madrone tree | place: USA:California | collected 2016-06-14 | reverse complement strand
TCGGGCGCTTCGCGTCGCGAGGGCGTGAACGCGCGTTTAGACGTCATTGCGAGCGAAGCGAAGCAATCCATCTTTCTTTACGCGGCGAGATGGATTGCTTCGTCGCTTCGCTCCTCGCAATGACGGTTTGGCTGTTTGAAATTTGAATCTGAAAGATGTGGCGTAGGCCATCGGTCCTACCGCCTCACCGCCTCGCCCAATACTTCCAGCACCAGCTCCATCGTCATCAGCACCGGATTGTCGCCGCGCGTCAGGCGGCCTTCGGCGATGCCGCCGAGATAGTCGACGAGCGCGATGTCCAGCTCTGCTTCAAGCGCGCCGCCTGCACCAATTGCGACCACGCCTGACCGCACTGCCAACTCGGTCGCGAACGGCTCGACGATGCGGCCGTCCGTAAAGCGTGCGCCGATGGTGCTGCCGACGCCGCCATGGAGTCTGGCATTGATAATTAGCCGTTCCCTGCAGAACGCCTCAAGAGCGCCCGCGAAATCCTGGTTGGGCCGCAAGCGAAGCGCGAAGGCGCGGCTTGTTGTTTCCGCACCGGCGGCGGGGCGAGCCACCGGCCCGAACAATTTGAAATTGGTCTCAGGGTCAGGCGCCGCCGTGAACGCCGCGCCGTCGATGCCGAAGGCGTCCACGGCGAAGGGCTCGGCCACCACGGTCTCCTCGGGCAGAATATGGCCGCCGTTGCTGCGTCCGTCGGCTTCGGTCCACAGGCCGTGGCAATGGAAGAAGGGAGCGCCGTCGCGCGCTCCCAAAGTCATCGTCGCCAGCTTGAGCCGCGTGACGCCGGCGGGCCGGAAAATGTCGCTGTAGAAAGCCGCGTTCTCGCCGGTCTTCGAGAGCGCCGGCATGACATAGGCGAACGGACCGAGCGCTCCGCCCGTCATGCTCACTGTGCCACCGGCAAATCCTTCCGCCGCAAAGCCGCGGCGCGCGGCCTCCAGCAGCGGCACGCCCGCTTGAAGCGTGCAAGAGAACGCTCGTCCGCGCGCGGCTACCCATTGGATCCGCTCGGGCGCGGGTGGTCCGGGCTGGACGATACTCCGCATCGTCAGCTCGTTGGCTTCGCGGGCTTCATTATTTTGACGCGTTTTCTTCACGCGAACCGGCCTCCACTTCGCTTGAAAACGCTTTGGTATCAAGCAAACCGCGCGCCTCGAGTTCGTCGCGAACCAGTCGCTTCGGCACCTTGCCGTATCCGGATTTTGGCAATGCGTCCCAGAAGAAAAACCGTTTTGGCATTTTATAGCGCGAGACTTTTGTAACGAGGAACTCGGCCAATTCCCGCTCGGTCACCGCGCCTGCACCCTCCCGCGCCACGCAGACGGCAACACCCACCTCGCCCCAGAACGGGTCCGGCACCCCGAGCACCGCCACCTCTCCGATCGCGGGATGGGTGAGGATTTTCTCCTCCACCTCGCGCGGATAGATGTTGGATCCGCCGGAGATGTACATGTCGGAGGCGCGGCCAGTGATATAGACAAAGCCTTCTGCATCCATGTGGCCGAGATCGCCGGTGCGGAACCAGCCATCGCGAAACGCCTTGGCGTTGGCCTCGGGGTTGCCGTAGTAGCCGGCGAACACGCCGGGGCCGATGACGCAGATCTCACCGGTCTCGAACGGCTTCAGTTCGCGGCCGTCATCACCCTGGATCGAGACCTGCATGCCGGTGCGCTCGAATCCGCAAGAGCCGATGCGCGCATGCGGCCCGTCGTCGGGGGTGTGCAAGGCCGGCGGCAGCACCGTGATATTGCCGGTGACCTCGCCGAGGCCGAAATATTGCACCAGCACCTTGCCGAGCTTCTTCAGCGCCGCCTTCTGGTCCTCGCGATACATCGGCGCGCCGGCATAGATGACATAACGCAACGATGAATGGTCGTAGCGCTCGACCGAGGGATGCTCGACCATCATCTTCAGGATGGTCGGCACCGTGAAGATGTTGCTGACGCGGTGGGTCTCGATCAGCCGGAACGCCTCGTCGATATCGAAACGTTCCGATGACAGCAGGATGGTCGGCACCCCGCGCGCGGTTTGCACGAGTTGATGGATGCCGGCGCCATGCGACAGCGGCGCCACCACCAGCGACGCGTCGTTCTCCGTCGTGCCGGGCATCAGGTCGGCGAGGTGGTTGGTGATGACAAAAGCCATCTGGCCATGGGTCAGCACCGCCGCCTTGGAGCGATGACAAAAGCCATCTGGCCATGGGTCAGCACCGCCGCCTTGGAGCGCCCGGTGGTGCCTGACGTGAAGAAGAACCAGCAGGGATCGTCGTACTCGACATCAGCGGCCTCGATGGCGGCGCCCGCATGGGCGGCGATCGCCTCGCTGACGGATTTTTCGCCGAACGCACCCTCGCCGATCCGCCAGATGAAGGCCAGCGCCGGGCTCGCCGCTTCCACCGCAGCCACATGGCCGGGAAAATCGCCGTGGCAAAGGAACGCCTTGGCGCCGGAGGCGGTGGCGAGCCAGGCAACCTCGTCCGGCATCAGCCGGAAATTGGTCGGCACCCAGACCGCGCCGAGCCGGAACGCCGCGAACATCGACCAGAACATCTCGTCGCCATTCTTGGAATGGACCAGGATGCGATCGCCCTTGACGATGCCGCGCGCGGCAAGCGCGGCCGCCAGCGCCGAAATCTGGTCGTCGATCTCGCGCCAGGTCCAGGACTTCTCGCCCCAGATGAAGCCGACCCGGTCGCCGTGCCGGCGGGCATTCTGGGTAAGGAGATGCGCGAGGTTCATCACCCGGCGGGACATCGGCGTCACGCCGCCGCGCGGCGCGGTCCCGGTCACTTGGCGCGCTCCCGAAATGCGAGGGGACCGACACCTGCCACGCCGTCGATGCCGGTTGGTGTGGGCTCGCCCATCATCTCCGCTCCACCCACATACTTGCCCCAATCAGCACCAGACCCGCCACACCCGAGACGATGCCGTGCTTGACGTGCAGGCGGGTCACGCCATTCTCGTGTCCGGGAAAGAAGCCCGGCAGCTGATCCGCCGGCATCAGGAAGTAGACGCCGGCCATAGCGAGCAGGACGATGCCGAACACGGTCAGCATGAACTTCATGGAGTAAGCCTCTTGGAATAAACGCGCAATCGGCGGACCGTTCGCTAGTCGTCGCAGTCAGCGAAAATTGAACCAGATTCAGGGGCGATTGTTAATGGGGCCCGGTCAGTTCAATGGGCGTTCACCGCACCCCGGTCCCGCCGCAGCGCTGGCACTTGACCACCTTGTCACCCTTTTTCAGCAGGCCCTTGCCCTCGCAATTCTTGCATTTCTGCTTCTTCTTGATGTTGGGGCCGTTTGCATTGGCCATGATGATCTCCAGACGATGATGCCGCGGGAGCCGATTGAACGTCTCCCCGGAGGCGGACGTGCCGGGACGGCGCGATACGATCGCCGTTAATAGCATGCATGGACTGGGAGCGTGCCGCCACAGCGATGCCGGGATATCCTGCCGGCGTTAACAAAGCCTGCGGGATGCGCGTCAAGTTGGCGGAAGCTTGCCGCCAGTCGATTCACCGTTGTGGATGCGGCCGTCGCGTGGTGTCATGAACCTCGCTTTGAGTCTGAGTTTGCATGTGCGCGGCCGCAGCTGGATCGAGCAATGATGATGACCCGACGCGCGCTGGTCTTGACCGGCGCAACTGGCCTTGCAGCCGCCATATCACGCGCCGCGCTCGCCAAGCCGGCCTCCCCGCCGAATGATCCCGTCGCCATCGTCAACGCGATCTATGCGCGCGCCGCCAAAGGCAGGGGCGACGGCGGCGGTGCGTTCATCATCGAAAACCAGGTGGCGAAAGCGAAATACCTGTCCAAATCGCTGGTCGAATTATGGGCCAAGGCCGACGCTCACACGCCGAAGGGCGACGTCGGACCGGTGGATTTCGATCCTGTCACCAATTCGCAGGAACCGAATGTCAAATCATTCAAACTGGTTCCAGAGAAGCTGGACCCGGACAAGGCTGTGATCGCCGTGATCATCGCAGGCCGGGGCGCGCCGCGCGCCAAATCCGTCGACAACACCATCCGCTACAGCCTCGTCCGCGACGACGGACAATGGAAGATCGACGATATCAGCGGTGCCAGCGACGGCGAAGCCTGGTCGATTCGGGAGATGCTGGGCAGCTCCCTGAAAAACTAGCTATCCGAGTGAAGACCCGCCGGTCTGTTGCCAAGCCAGCGGGCCTCGATCTCATCTATTTGTTTGAGCATGATCTCCGGACAAGCGCTTCGCGTTTATCCCGAGCAAAAACCACTTCCCGCCCGTCGGGCCGTGGCCCGAGGGCATGCTTTTCCGGATCAAGCTCCAGCTGCTATTGCCCGTGCTGGGCCAGGTCCTGATCGCTCAGGTCCCAGTCCTGCCACAACTGCAGGGCCGCCAGCAGCACCACTAACCCGCCGAGACTTGTATGCCAGAACCGGAGCAGACCGTCGCCGGAATAGCCGAACATGTACGGCGAGGCGATCAGCCACAGCCCGATCATGATTTCGGCCACCTCCTCCCAACGCTGCAGCGCCACATATTGCAGCTGGGCGAGGCCGAATATCAGGACGCCGACCGTAAACGTATTCAGGATCACGAAGCTGCGTTCCGCATCGACAACTTCATGGCTTGCCTGGGTGGGAAACCACGGCGACAACACGATCAGCACGCCAAGCAGCATGCCGCACCAGTCCTCCCATGTTCGATGAGTGCTGAAAAACCGAAAGTCCGACATGGTAAACCTCCCTTGAAAGAGGCATACGTCAGCGGCTGGCGAGCATGACACTGCGACTGTCAGGCGACCAATCCGGCCGCATCGGGGGCGTATGTCACCTGAAAACGTGGGGAAGATATTGGCTGTTGCAAGAGCCATTCGAAGCAATTTGTAATCTGCGATAAATAGGAAGCAGTTGGCGGCGACCGTGAACCCCAGGATGCGGGCTCCAGGCGACGCCAATAACGGCAATGCACCGACGGATTGGATGATATGAACGACACCGTTTCCGACAATCCTGCGCAGCAGCGTTACGAACTCGCGGTCGACGGCCATGTCGCCGCGAGCTATTACGAGATCGCCGACGGCGTCATCACATTTGTCCATACCGAAGTGCCGCCGGAGCTTGGCGGCAAGGGCATCGGCTCGAAACTGATCAAGGGCGCGCTGGATCAGGTGCGAGCCGGGGGTTTGAAGGTGATCGCGCAATGTCCGTTCGTGAAGGCGTATATCGAAAAACACTCTGAATATGCCGACCTGCTGAAATGAGCCTGACATGACCGAAGTCCGCGACAACAAGGCCCAGAACCGCTTCGAGCTTGATGTCGAAGGCGCATTGGCGTTTGCAAATTATCGCCTGGCGCCATCGACAGTAATCATCACCCACACCGAGACGCCGCACGCGCTGCGCGGCCGCGGCGTCGCATCGGAACTGGTGCAGGGTGCGCTGGAGTTGATCCGCGCCGATGGATCAAAGGTGGTCGCCGCCTGCGGCTTTGTGATGGATTACCTGCGCAAGCATCCGGAGTATGCGGATTTGGTGGGGTGACTGACGTCACCGTTCAACATTAAGCCGTCATTCGGGACGACGCGAAGCGTCGAATCCGGAATGACAAATATAAATATCAGGTAATCCGGATCGACATGTCCGGCAGGCCTTCCAGCTTGCACAACAGCACGTCGCCCTTCACTACCGGGCCGACATTTTCAGGCGTGCCGGAATAGATGATGTCGCCGGCCTTCAGTTCGAACGCTTCGGACAGTTTGGAGATCTGCTCGGCCACGCTCCAGATCATGTTCTGCAGGTTCGAGTTCTGCTTGATCGTGTCATTCACCGCCAGCGAAATCGCGCCTTTGGTGAAATGTCCGGTTTTCACCACGGGATGGATCGGACCCAGCACGGCGGAACGATCAAAGCTCTTGCCGATTTCCCACGGCTTCTTCTCGTCGCCCATCGCGCGCTGCAGATCACGCCGTGTCATATCGAGACCGAGCGTATAACCGTAGACATGTTCGAGCGCCGCTTCCACCGGGATGTTGGTGCCGCCCGACTTCAGCGCCGCCACCAGCTCGACCTCATAGTGATAGTTCTTGGTGAGCAAGGGATAAGGATGATCCGCAACGGTGCCGATGGCGACGTTCTGGATCGCGTCGGTGGGTTTCTGGAAGAAGAACGGCGGCTCCCGCGTCGGATCCGAGCCCATCTCACGCGAATGCGCCGCATAGTTGCGCCCGATGCAGTAGATGCGGCGGACCGGAAATACATCGGTCTCGCCGACGATGGGGATTGTGGTGGTGCCGACCGGAAAAATGGCTTTCGGGCCGGCTTGCGCCTCGGCCGGAACGCTTTGTGTCGCGGCACCAGCCAGCGCCAGCGCGCCGGTTGCGAGGATGGTCCTGCGATCGAGGGTATCCATGAGCGTTCTCCTGCTCTGCCTGTTTCTGTTATTCATTTTGCTGGCGGGTTTTGATCGATCGGCTCCATGCCCGTGCTCTTGATTGCCACGGCACCGGCGCTGCTTCGCACGAGATCGATCAACGCCTGCGCCGACGGCTTTTCCCCGCTACCAGCGGCGATGGCAGCTGAATATATCGTATAGTTCTGAATCTCGGAAGGCAGCGGGCCGGCCAGCACCGCGCCTTTGACGGGGAGGATTTCGCTGATCTGCTGGAGCGCGATATCGGCTTCGCCGCTCGCGACGCGATCCGCCGCGGCGCCGCCCTGCACCAGAACGGCTTTCCGTCTAACCTCGGCACCAATGCCGAGCCGGTCGATCAGACCCGACACGTAGATGCCACTGCTGCCACCCGCGGCCGGATCGACATAAGCAACGCCCTTTGCCGCCAGCAGCGCCTGTTTGAAGGCATCCACGCTGCCGATGTCGGGCTTGGCAGCGCCTTCCCGTATCGCCATGCCGACGCCCACTTTAGCCAAATCGATACCGCCCTCAAGCTTGCCTGATTTGCCGAGCGCGGTGAGCGCGGCCGGCGATGCGATCACCAGATCGAAACTTTCGCCCGTCTCGATGCGGTTGATAATGTTGCCGACCGTGCCGGTTTCCCATTTGACCTTGCGGCCAGATGCCTCAAATTGCGGAATGACCGCCAGCAGCACCTGCTTGAAAGCTCCCGCAGTGAGAACCTTGAGCGGCTCCGCCCGCGCCGCGCCGGACAAGACGACGGCAATTGCAAAGGCGAGCGCGACATACCTCACTCCCAACATGCTCGCTCTCAACATGCTCGCTCCTCCGGTGCAATTGCTTCCGATCTCAAAAAGACCCGCGGGGCGACGAGACCAAGGCACGCTCGTCCCATCGCTCCGCCATGGCCGCTCACATCACGGCTTCTTCGGCTCGTCGGCGCCCTTGATGGCGGCGATTCCCGCGGCGGCGACCTGCTCATCCTGCTGAGACGTTGCGCCACTGACGCCGACGCTGCCGATGACGACGCCATTGACCATGATCGGGAGCCCGCCCTGCAGTAGCAGATGGCCAGCGGTGCCGATCGCCGGACGGGTCTTGATGGCTTCTTCCAGCAACGCTGAACTTCGGCCGAACAGCGCCGCGGTGCGGGCCTTGCCCGGGGCGATGTCGACGCTGATGGTCGGCGCGCCGTCCATCCGTTCGAGCATGATCAGCCTGCCGGAATCGTCCGCGACGGCGATCACCATTTTCCAGCCGTTCTTGGTGGCCTCGGCAATAGCCGCGTTCATGGCATTTCGCGCCTCGCCATTCGTCATGGACTTGCGGTCAGCAAGATCGGCATTGGCTGTCGAGAGCAACGCGCTCGCCGACAAAACCAGCGCGGTCGAAACACTCAGCAATACTCGTTTCATGTTGGCTTCCCCCGTTTGTATGCTTGTTGCATGGCTTCTTATCACAGCATCAAACCCGCCTCGCCGCCAGATATTCCGTCATGGGAATGCGATACCCAGGCGAGTGTCTGCTGCGGTGCAACTTACGCCAGTTTCGCACGGTCTTTGGCCACGTAATGGGCTCGCGAGCGCTCTCGTGAACATTTTTGGCCATCGCCGACCGAAATATCCACCGCGGTTCTGTCGAGACATCGCATCGACAGTCTGCGGCCTTGATCCCGCGCCATTTGTGACCGATCAACGCGCATCGGTTTGCAGCCATCCGTTCCACCGGCGACGGCGCCGACGCACTGATTTACGCGATACCTTGAGGCCGTTTGCGAATGTCCACCCAGCTCATTCAAGGTCTCGGCGCTGAGCCTCGATCGCCGCGAGGATGGCTGACGGCTCCTGGTCGAGTTCCGAGAGATTGATGATTAGCCGGCGCCTGCGTCCGTCCGGTCTCGTTCCGTGCACGAAGAGCCAGTTGTTCTGGCGCGTGAGGTGCGTGATCGCGCCCCATGGCAGCGTGCCGGGACCCCAGAACAGTTTCGACGTAACGCTGCGGTCGTCGACGATCAGCTCGACGCGCGGCCAAAGGCGGCGCCAGAGCACGATCCCGATGCACCCGATGCATATGAGGGCGCAGCTCAGGAAAAAGGCCGCCCGGACTCCGCCGGGAACGTCGTTGAGATAAGCAATTCGGCCTTCGGCATGGAAGCTCGGACTCCAGGTCTGAGCGGCCATCCAGACCAGCAGCGCCAAGGCGGGAACGAGGACGAACAGCTGCCAGACGCCTTGCCGGGAGCGCGCGATCAGCGTCGGGCCGATCATCGGCCGGACCTGTTTTGGCGGGGGCTCAGCGCCACCCCTGCCGAGCGCCTCGGCGCGCGACGGTGACGGATCGGCGCTCGCAAGGTCGTCACGGTCGGTGTGGCTCATCGATCAACTCCCGATGCTTCCATTCCCTGAGGCGCTGTCGATCAATCCTCCGCATTGTTTCCGCACTATTTGTGACCGATCGATCTGGTTTCGTCGTCCGCGGCAGACGGGGGACCAACGGATGCGTGCATGAGTAGCGAGTCTCGCGGAGCCCGCCGAGAGGCCCACAGTTTGCCAAAAAAAAGCAAACTTTGAGAACGACAAAACGCAGGATCATCTGCGGATGCACGTAGCCACCGCTGCAGCACGCTGCCGATCTTTGTGCCACGAGGGGAGGCGTTGTCGTGCGAAGCTTCATTCACGCGAGTCACGTGGCCGGAGTCCCTGCGGGTGCAATCGCCGTCCCCAACAACGCCGATCGCACCGGATGCGGCGCGGCTGCAACGAGACCGGCGCGCCGCCATGGCGCCGCCCTGATCGTTGCGGCGCTTGGGTGTCTTTGCAGCACCGCGGCCGTTGCCCAGTGGAATCCGCATTTCACGGCGAGTATGGGTCGCGGCTACGGCAATATCGCGCTCAGCCAGTCGATCCTCAGCGGCACGCGGCGGCTCGGCACAGGCGCATCGGTGCGTTCAAACGCACCACGGGCGGCTTCCTTGACGCCTGCCCAAATCGATGCGGCGCTGACCTACACCGCCGATCCCACACAAAGCGATCGGATCCGCGTAGCGATGATCGACACCATGGGCGGTCAGAACCCGGCGACGCGCGAGCAAATGACGAAAGCCTTCGCTGACGATGCCGTGCTGAAGGAATTTGACCGCGTCATGTCGGCCAACGGCTACTCCAGCCGTAACGTCGCTGACGACATGGCGGCGCTGCTGGTGCTTTGCTGGGAGATTTACACCGGCGGGACCGCCAACAAACTGCAGATCGCGGGCGCGCACCGGCAGTCGCGCGGCATCTTCCTCGGCACACCGGCGCTGCGCAACATGACGAATGCCGAGCGCCAGGAGATGGCGGAGCGGATCGCCTATCAGTTCGTGATCAGCGACATGGTCAACCAAGTGGCCTTGCGCAGTGGCGATCAGGCTCAGCAGGCGCAGATACGGCAATCGGATATCACACGGTTGCGGCTCACCGAGAGGGGGTTCAGCAAGAAGACTTGACCTGGAAGCGCCAAACGCCGGCACGGGCCGGCCCATCGCACCGAATCCACGGCGTCATCTGAACAAAAGGCCCGCCATTGGCGGGCCTTCTGGATTGCATCGGACACTCAAACCTGAGTGCGTGCAGGGCTTAGAGCGGGATGACTTTTCTTCGAATCGTCATCCCGCTCTATCTTTTTGTTTGAGCATGATCTTTTCGGAAAACCGGTTCCCACTTTTCCGGATCATGCTCTAGTGCTTGATCTCGGGAGGCAGCTTGCCGCCATTCGCCGCAAGCTTGGTCATGACCTGCTTGTGCAGCCAGATGTTCATGCTGGCGGAATCATTGCTGTCGCCGGTGTAACCGAGTTCCTTGGCAAGCTCCTTGCGCGCGCTGAAGCTGGAATCGATGTCGAGCGCCTTCATCAGATCGACGATCGAGGTGCGCCATTCCAGCTTTTCACCCTTGGCGGCAGCCGCCTTGTCCACGATGGCTGCGACATCGACGGTTTGTGCCGGCGCCGCCGATCCAGAAGACGATCCAGTGCTCGTGGCCGTACCGCCTCCTGCCGGCGCGGCTTCGGCCTTGGTGCCGAATATCGCACCCATGATCTTCCCGAAAATACTCATCGTTTGCTCCCAGTGAATTTGAAAATCGCGTGACGGGGATTGAACAGCACTTTTGCTGGCTCGCGGCTGCACCGGACCGGATCGCTGCGAACCTTAACCATCTCAAATGCAATTGCCAATGCAGGACGAAGTTCCGGATTAACCGTGCGGTGGCCAGATAATGGCCGAATAACGCGCGCGCGTTGGCGCTGCGATGTTTGCGTTGCGACAATGCAAGCCCTCACCGAAGCGTGAGCGATGACGCCGATGATTGGGAGTACGATAGTACTTCAGTTCGCGACATGGCCTGCTTCGGTTTTCTGCTGTCGCGTCTGGCCTGATCGTGATCGCTTCCGCAAATGGCCCGCTAGCGTCTTTGACCGGCGCGAAATTCGGACGCTTCGGCAAGGGACACAACGACCATGGCCACACCCTACCCAGGCAATGTCACGCCAGTCGCTCAAGCTTCGCAAGACAGCGTAGCCGGGCCCGTCATCGGACGATCCAGCTTTCCGATCTGCATGAAGCACTGCGTTTGGGCTGGGAGGATTTCAAGGCGGTGCCAAGCCACGCCATCATCCTGTGCGTGATCTATCCGGTACTCGGACTGGTGCTGGCACGAACGGTGCTGGGCTACTCTGTGCTTCCGCTGCTGTTTCCATTGATTGTCGACCGGCGGTTTGGCATCCGCATTGGCAAAATGTCATTGCGAGCCAACAAGATCGCGCGATTGCGCGCCCGCACATCATGGCGGCTGGATGGCTTCGTCGCTTCCGCCTTCGCTCGTTGAGCTACGGCGGGCAAGTCGCCGCTCGCAATAACGTTTGGCAGGTAGCCTTGTTTTGGCCGCGGTTGCCAACGACATTTTATGATGCCCGGGCATCACATTTCATGGCAAATCGATTCTTTGCTGGTGACCCCCGATGACCCCTGATTTTCTTAATTTTCTTATCCGAGTACTCACGGTAAGCGCGTTCCTGATGATGCCGGGAGCCTCAGCGCTTGCCGCACCATGCGGCACCGGCAAGTTTGAGGCGTGGCTCGACGGTTTCAAGAATGAGGCCGCCGCCAAGGGAATCTCCCAGTCCGCCATCGCGTCCGGCCTCGCCGGCGTAACGCTGGACCAGGCGGTGCTCTCCCGGGATCATTCGCAGCGGGTTTTCAATCAGAGCTTCGAGGAGTTCTCCGGCCGCATGGTCCCTCCCCGCCTCGCGCGTGGCGCCAGCCTGATGAAGCAATACGGTTCGGTGCTGGGGCGAATCGAACAGAGCTACGGCGTGCCCGGTGAGGTGCTGGTGGCGATCTGGGGGTTAGAGACCGACTTCGGCGTCAACACCGGAAAATTTTCGACCCTGCGTTCGCTGGCGACGCTGGCTTACGATTGCCGGCGATCGGAAATGTTCCAGACCGAGCTGATGGACGCGTTGCGCATCGTCGAGCGCGGCGATCTCGCACCAGCGGAAATGCGCGGCGCGTGGGCCGGCGAAATCGGCCAGACCCAGTTCATGCCGTCGTCCTACATCAAATTCGCGGTCGATTTTGACGGCAACGGCCGCCGCGACCTGTTGCGCAGCGCGCCGGACGTGCTGGCATCGACCGCGAACTACCTTGCGAATTATGGCTGGCAGCGCGGCAAGGACTGGGAACCCGGCAGCACGAATTTCGCCGTGATCCAGCAATGGAACAAGAGCGAGATCTACGCGAGGACGATTGCATATTTCGCGAGCCAACTCGCGCGCGCGCCATGAACATTCAGGGCATTCGCCGCCCGCCTGAAGGGCCGATCGCGCGCCGCAACCGGCCCCTTGCGTCAAGCCTTACTTCGCCGCGCCTACGTGCGTCGCCTTGGTGAGATGCATTGCACATGCGCCCATCTTGCCGCCGAGCATCGCGTCCTGCGCCTGCGCGATTTCCTTTTGCGCCGTGAACTTGCCTTCGCCATCGGCCATGGCTTCGATCATCGATTCGGCTTTCGACAAGTTTTCGCCACTGCAGCCGGCCATCTTCGCGGCGGATGCGGGAACAACTGCGTAGGCAACGGCAGCCATTGCGGCTGCTCCGAGTAACTTATTGATCATGTTACTTTCCCCTTTAAAACAGAACAGGCATCATTGCCGGATTCTGTGAAACGATCTTTCGCCGATTGACGGAAAGTTGCGGAATGAATTTCGCGCGATCCAAATGTGATCGGCGTGCAATGCAAAGCCTCATGCGCAAAGGCGCTTTTGCATTACAGATTCGTAACGAAACTCAATCGCTGCGGCGCACGCTCAGAGCGGTGACTTCAATAAAATCAAATGAACGTCGCGTCGGTTCGAACTTCGGCGTTCGGTAATCGAATAAGATCAGCGGCGGATGCATCGCGTCATCGCCGTCATGACAGCTCGTGATTTTTCAGTGCGTGCGCCGCACCGAAAACCACAAAGCGATTGACTGCGGAACGCTCGATGGCGATCCCTGCCCGGCACAGGCGACCCTCGCCGCGCTGGGAATTGCGCCAGCCCACAGGCAAGCCACTGCGAGTTCCCCCTATTTGAACGTCACGCCGCCAGCCGGATTCGCAGCGATCCCCGCGCCGTACCACGCCTGATCTCAGGGTTCACCCGACGCTCACTGCTTGCCTAAATAATGATCTTTAGTTCATTTCATGCATGCGAATCACGCATGAGGTAACGACCGAATCACCTCGAATCAAATCGCCGAGACCGCAGTTTTAGACGTCTACCCTGATTCTATCCCGGCACTGCCCATCCTTCATTCCCCTGGAGTTCAGTGTCGCCGCTACGACAATATCGTGAATACACGAGATATTTACCTAGAATCGGCCAACGACGGCGCTCCGAGCCGATTCACTGAGCCGGCATGCCGAGAGGTTAATCGGCTCTTACCGTTGCTATGCGTTCCATACTTAGCTGCACCGCAGCATTTGAACTACTGCAATGCGGTATGCTCATCTATATTCATTTCAACGATGGGGCCTCTTTCAAAGGCTGAATCGTAGATACAAGGAGACTACCCATGTTGCTCTCGCTCATCCGCATGATCCAGGCGTTCCGGGACTATCAGCGCAATGTCAGCGAACTGTCCCAGCTTAGCGATCGCGAACTGGCCGATATTGGTCTTGATCGCTCGGACATTCCGCGCGTTGCAGCCGGCACCTATAACGGCTGATCGCTTTTCAGCCGACTGTTGAAACGGATAACGCCCGCCTCGCTGCGGGCGTTGTCGTATCCGGCGCTGGTGAACTGGCAGACGCCAAATCGGCGGCACCGAGTCGCCTTGCGCATTCCACCGCGCCTGAAAACGCGCTACCTCTCTCGCCATGACAGGCATCAAATCTACCTCTCAGTCCGTGCATATTATCGGCGCCGGCCTCGCCGGCTCGGAAGCGGCCTGGCAGGTTGCCAAATCGGGAATCCCGGTGGTCCTGCACGAGATGCGGCCCCACCGGATGACCGAAGCGCATCGCACCGACGGCCTCGCCGAACTCGTGTGTTCCAACTCGTTTCGCTCTGACGATGCCGTCAACAATGCGGTTGGGCTGCTGCACGCGGAAATGCGCCGGCTGGGATCGCTGATCATGCATGCCGCCGATGCCAATCAGGTTCCCGCCGGCGGCGCATTGGCAGTCGACCGCGACGGATTTTCCGCCGCCGTTACCAAAGCCCTCGACGATCATCCCCTGATCGAAATTGATCGCGCTGAAATCGACGGCCTGCCGCCCGCGGACTGGCGCAATGTCATCGTCGCGACCGGGCCTTTGACCTCGGCTCCGCTCGCGGACGCCATCCGCGACATCACGGACGAGGATGCGTTGGCATTCTTCGATGCGATCGCCCCGATCGTGCACCGGGATTCGATCGATATGTCGGCGGCCTGGTTTCAGTCGCGCTATGACAAGGTCGGTCCCGGCGGTACCGGCGCCGATTATATCAATTGCCCGATGACCAAAGAGCAATACGACGCCTTCGTCGACGCGCTGATTGCCGGCGAGAAGGCCGACTTCAAGGAGTGGGAAACCAATACGCCCTATTTCGACGGCTGCCTGCCGATCGAGGTGATGGCGGAGCGCGGCCGCGAGACGCTGCGCCACGGGCCGATGAAGCCGGTCGGGCTCACCAATCCGCACGATCCGACGGTAAAGGCCTACGCCATTGTGCAGCTACGCCAGGACAACAAGCTCGGCACGCTCTACAACATGGTCGGTTTCCAGACCAAGCTGAAGCACGGCGCGCAGCAACGCGTCTTCCGCACCATTCCCGGGCTTGAAAACGCCGAGTTCGCCCGGCTCGGAGGCTTGCATCGCAACACTTTCCTCAATTCCCCAAAACTGCTGGATGCGCAATTGCGGCTGCGCGCGCAGCTGCGGCTGCGCTTCGCCGGGCAGATGACCGGCTGCGAAGGCTATGTGGAATCCGCCAGCATCGGGCTGATGGCCGGCCTCTACGCCGCGGCCGATGCACGCTCGACGTCGCTGGCGCCGCCGCCAGCGACCACGGCGCTGGGATCGCTGCTCGGCCACATCACCGGCGGCCACATCGAGACCATCGACGCAGGGCAGCGCTCATTCCAGCCGATGAACATCAATTTCGGACTGTTTCCGCCGCTCGCCAACCCGCCCACCAAAAATGTCGATGGGACACGGCTGCGCGGCAACGACAAGACCGTTGCCAAGAAGCAGGCGATCAGCGCCCGCGCATTGTCGGATCTCGATCGCTGGATCGCCGATAGCCTGCCTGTAGCGGCGGCGGCGTGAGCGTTTCATGAGTTTGCCCAGGGATGACGCCGCTGTTCTGTCGGCGCAATGGATCGAAGGCGTATTGCTGAAGCGCGACGTGTTTTCCACCGTCGAGCGCGGCCGTTTTCGCTTGCACGACGGCGAAGTCGATGCGGTGCTGCGCCGGCTCGATCAGGTGCCGTGGTGGTCCTTTATCCCGGCGCGGCATTTGTTTGCGCGCGAGCGCCGCGCGCTGGCGCTGGCGCGCGATCTTCATGTCGGGCCGGAGCTGTTATGGGCCGGCCAGCAGGCGCTGGTGCGCGGTTTCATCAACGGCGTGGCGCTGCACCTCGCCAAGCCGACAGGCGACGTCGCCTATTTCCGTTCCGCCAAACTGGCGCTGCGCAAGCTGCATCGCGCCGGCATCTGCCATAACGATCTCGCCAAAGAGCAGAACTGGCTGCGCGGCAGCGATGGCCGCGCCTACGTCACGGACTTTCAGCTCGCGGCCTGCTTCAAGACCCGCGGCCGGCTGTTCCGCATCGCCGCCTATGAGGATCTCAGGCATCTGCTCAAGCACAAGCGCAGCTACGCACCGGAGGCGCTGACGCCGAAGGAACGCAAGATCCTCGCGCGCAAATCGCTGGTCGCCAGCATCTGGCTTGCGACCGGCAAGAAGGTCTATCGCGCCATCACCCGCGGGCTGTTCAACTTTACCGACCGCGAAGGCGGCGGCCGGCGGCTGGTCAATGACGCACCGGTGCTGAGCGATCTGATCAGGAAAAACCCTGCCGTCCGCGACACCGCCATTGTCGCCTTCGCCGACCGGCGCACCGGCGTCGGGCTTTATGCCTTCGTGGAGGCCGACCAGACCGCGCTCGAAGCGGAGCTGCGCGACGCGCTTACGGCAGCGAAAGGCCCCAAGCCGCCGGAGCATATCCAGGTGGTGCAGGCATTGCCGCGCGATGCCATGGGAAGAATCCGCAACGAAGTCCTGCAGCTGGTCGCGATGAACCAGCTCGATCTGATCGAGCCGATGATGACGAGCGCGACCGACCGCGCGTTCCTGATGAGCATTCTGGAGCAGCGCAAGAATTTGCGCGACCGTTTCAATTTTGAAGCGGCGGATCTGGCGCCGCCGTCGTCGTGACAGGCATCGTGTCCCGGACGCGGTGCAGCGTACTTCACGCTGCTCCGCAGAGCCGGGACCCACACAAGCCAGTGTTGATGGACCCGGATCAGCAGCGCACCGCAAGCGCGCTGCGCAGCATCCGAGGAACGCTTTCGTCAACCGCCGCCTCTAAACTCCCGCGACCTCGCCGCGCGCCACAACGTCCACAACGTTCGCAACCTTGATGTGACTTGAAGAACGAACGGATCGCTGTCCGCCCGCGACATCCGCGTCAGATCGCGCGCAACCAGCGCCAGCGGCAGGAACACCGGCCGCACCTCCGGCGGCACGCTGGCAAGCAGCGCGAAAGCTGTATTCAGATGTCCCCGCGCTTCGCTGATGAGCTGATCCAGCACCGCGCGCAATTTTGCGGTTTGCTTGCCCGCAAACACCTCTTCCATCCCGCTGCCATGCTGCTGCAGCACTTGCAGCGGCACGAACAGCTGGCGCCGCGACGCATCTCGCGGCAACGCCGCCATCAGCTGGGCCATGCCTTGCGCGAGGCCGGCGTGGCGCGCGAGGTGTTCGATCCAGTCGGATTGGGCCCCGGCGATCCCGGCGCCGAGCGAGAACAGCGCCGACGAGGTATCGTTGACATAGCTTTCCAGCGCCGCCATGGTCGGCATCGG
>WNFO01001886.1_pt1 | contig 16993 bp, 10 predicted proteins | sample 5400251 | NCBI WGS metagenome assembly WNFO01 (sample SAMN13153354, study PRJNA577476) | soil metagenome | isolation source: 100 cm saprolite under Madrone tree | place: USA:California | collected 2016-06-14 | reverse complement strand
AACGACAACGTCGAAGAGAAACTCGATTCGCTGGGCAGGAACGACGAAATCGAACGCCTGCTCGCGGATCTCAAAACCCGGCGCGGCGTGGCGTGAGGAAGCGAACGCGGGCTAAAGCCCGCGGCTACATTTTCGCAATAACGTTGATTCCCAATGTAGTCGCGGGCTTTAGCCCGCGTTCAGGGCTACCTCTCGTAGACGACTTCGCCATTCACAATCGTCATGACCGTGTCGGCTTTGAGGATTTCCGTTTCCGGCACGGTCATGATGTCCTTTGAGAACACCGTCAGGTCCGCGAGCTTCCCCGGCTCCAGTGATCCTTTGATTCGCCGTATAGATTGTTCCATTGCGGATCACGACCTCCGCGGGTGACGCACCGCTGCGACAACCAAAAAGAAACGAGAGACAGAATAGCGATGTCAGGTGCGAACGAGACATGGTGAGATTATATAGCGGCAAGTTCTCTTGTATAATGCGTCGCAACTCATTGGAGGTTCACATGAAAAACTTTCTGTTGGGACTCGCCGCGGCCGCGTGCGTCGCTGGTGTGCTTTTCGCACAAGGGAAAATTAATCCCACCGATCCGCAGCCGACCTGCAACATGTGTCCGGGAACATACATCCCGCTGTCTGAGCTCGAGGCCTATACGAAGAAAGCCGTCGCGGAAAAGCTGGTCGATCAACAGGTGAGGGATATCGATATCGGAAAGTCTCACATCGGCATCGGCATGGTCTACCGCGGGAAGCTGGACAAGCCCGCCGCGGACTCGGTCGCCGAACATGATCAGGTCAGCGAGGTCTACCACATCATCTCCGGAACGGCCACGCTCGTCCTGGGCCCGGATATTACCAACAGGCAGCGGCGTCCCGCGACGCAGCGGACTGTTGTCGAGTTCAACGGGCCGGGCAACAACGGGTCGGAGATCCGGAACGGCCTGACGGTTCAACTCAAGCCCGGAGACGTGGTGGTCATTCCGGCAGGGACGGGCCACTTGTTCACAAAGATCGACGATCACATCAACTACCTGATGGTTCGCATCGATCCCGACAAGGTCACGCCGGTCAGGGGTGAGGCGAAATCGAAGGAGTATTTGTCACAGCCCGCGCCGCGGTAATTTGTGAAGAATGGCCGTTTAGCTGTAGCGGCGCTCTATGAGCGCCGGTTTTTCTTGGAATCAACCAAATACCGGCGGTCATAGACCGCCGCTACAGTGACTTCAGAGAAGCCTTCGAAGCAGGTTCAACGTTCCTGTCCACCGGCGCCAAAACATTGAGAGCGGCCATTACGCCGCCGTCTCTGTGCGGCACGCCGGCCAGCCGGAGTCCCATTTCGACGCCGCTCAGCGTTCCTGCGAGCATGAGGTCGTTGAAGCTGCCGAGATGCCCGATTCGAAAGACTTTACCTGCCAGCTTGCCCAGGCCTGATCCCAGGGACATGTCGAAATTCTCGAGAATGACTTCCCGCAGCCGATCGGCACTATGGCCTTCCGGTGTAAAAACGCCCGTCAGCGAACTCGAGTACTCCAGAGGCTCTTCACAGACGATGTCCAAACCCCAGGCCCGCACCGCAGCGCGTGTTGCGTCGGCGTGGCGTTCATGGCGCCGAAAAATATCGGGAAGCCCCTCCTCCCGAAGCATCCGGAGAGCTTCCTGCAAACCGAATAGAAGGTTCGTCGCCGGCGTATAGGGGAAAAAGCCGCTGCGATTGGTCTCCAGGATATCCTGCCAGCTCCAGTACGCTTTCGGTAGTCTGGCATTCTTGCTGGCGGAGAGGGCCTTCTCGGAAATCGCGTTAAAGGAGAGCCCGGGCGGAACCATCAGGCCCTTTTGCGAACCGCAGACGGACACGTCAACTTCCCATTCGTCATGGCGATAATCCATGGAAGCCAGGGAAGAGATCGTATCGACGATCAGCAACGCCGGATGATGCAGGCGGTTCATCGTGCGCCGGATCTCCGCGATGCGGCTGGTCACCCCCGTCGAGGTCTCATTGTGAACCACGACGACGGCTTTGAACTCGTGCGATTTGTCCGCACCGAGTAAGGCTTCCAGGTCCGCCGGAGAAGCGCCTCGCCGCCAATTGCCCGGCACGTATTCCACGTTGAGCCCGATTTTTTCTGCGACTCGCTGCCAGAGTTGCGAAAAATTCCCCGTCTCGAAAATCAGCACGCGGTCGCCTGGCGATAAGGTATTCACCAGGGCTGCTTCGCAGCCTCCGGTGCCAGAAGACGGATACACGACGACACGGCTGCGCGTTTGAAAGATCTCGCGCATTCCTTCCAGGACTTCCAGAGCCAATTTGGCGAATTCCGGTCCCCGGTGGTCAATGACGGGGTGATCCATAGCACGCAGAATTCGATCCGGGACGTTCGTCGGACCAGGGATTTGAAGAAAGTGACGGCCTGTGTGAATCATCGAAGTAGCTACTCCATGAACAGTGGATTATGCATATTACATCACTTCCGTCCCACCAGGCGAAGACGCGCTGTAAAGGCGCGGTGCTGCCCGCCGGCGAAGGTTAGAAAATTGGCCGCATCGATATTGTTGATGACCGAATTGTAGTTATGGTGGCCCGTCACGTTGATGACCGACAATCGCACGGCCCACTGATATCGATAAAACCCAAAGCGTTTTTCCGCGCCAATGTTGACGTCGAAGTACGACGGAAAGCGCAAGCCGTTGGCAGGACCGGCCCGTTGATAGAGCGAATTCACCGTCGTGAAAGGAAAACCGGTGTGGTACTCCGCAAAGTAACTGAAGAAAAGATTCCATAAACTGGTCTGCAGCGTTCCCCGGGAAATCACCCGATGGGGAGCGTCCCATGAAAGCGGCCCGGCCGCCTGCGATGTGAGAAGAAAGTCTTCCAGGGAATAATCGAAGATCCTGTTGGAGCGGGCGCGTGAATATGTGTAATTGAACGCGACATCCGCGCCCGTCCTGATCGAACGCCGCAGGGAAACATCCAGAGACCGGTACCTGTCCTGGCGGTTGTTTTGTAACTCCAGTTGCTGGCGAAACGGATCGCCCGAAACATTCTCAAATGCCAGTCCGCGACGCTGCCTGCGATTCATGACGTGAACCGTGGACGTCGTGCGCCTATCCCATTGATGCTGCCATTCGGCGCTCAGGATCTCGAAGTAAGGTTGGCGCAAGCCCGGTGCAATCGAGAATGATGAGAGGATCCGCATTGCAGGATTGAGCAACACGTCCAGCCGCTCCTGGTCGTGAGCCAGGGCAATTGACGCGAGATAGACGGGCTGATAGTAGATGCCCCAGCCGAAGCTCAATTTATCGGTATCCATACGCGGAAACCAATTCAGCACCCATCGGGGTTCGAGCAGTGTTTTCCTTATGAAATCGTTCCGATCCATCCGCATGCTCGACTGCAGAACGAGGCTGCCGAGCTGCCATGAATCTTCGGCGAAACCTCCCGTTTGTAATTCCGAGGCCGACAGATTCGCATTTCCAGTGAAGCTTGTTTGCCGTACGAGAGTCGAATCGGCTGCTCGCACTTCTACGGCGTGCCGGTCCGCCACTTGATCGAGATGGGTCTCGTCAAAACCTGCGCCCAGGTGAACCGTATGCGGCCCATGCCAGTGGCGGCCGGCTAGCGTTAACTCGCTGTGTCCCTGCCAGCGATGACTGGACTGGCTGACGCGTTCAAAAAAGGATCCTTGCGGACCTGTCGGGGTAATGACGTAGGTATCGGAACCTTGCGGCAGACGGTTGAGATGGCTGGTATCGGAAGCAATGCCGAATTCGAGCAAACCGTCTCGAAGGACGATCTGATCTTTCCCTGAAAGAAAGTAGCGTCGCGTGCGTGCATCCGTGGTCGTCGGGGCCGGAACGAATGGCCCGAGGCCCTCGCGCGTCACGGTGGAGACGTTGGAGAGAAAGTTCCCCTGAAGCGAGTGGGAAGGGGTGAAGTTGTATTGGGCTCGCAACAAATTGTCGCCGGACCAACTTTGGGAAGTGTCTGCCCCCGGCGGCAGCTCACGCACAAGGGCAAAGTTATGCTGAACGCTTAAAGCGTCCGAAAACCAGGCGCGTCCTTTCGCAATGGGACCCGAAAAGGTCACGCGTGGAAACCAGTTGCCCAGATGCGTTCCGCGCTGGAGGCTGAGGGCGGGAAAGAAATTGGTCGTTCCGAACCGCCAGCGGTCGTCGCCGGTGTCGGTTTGAAGCGCGAGCACGCCTGCGGCGGCATTGGCAAATTCCGGGCCGTAGCGCGCCGTGGTGAGATCGACCCTTCGAACGGCATCGACGTTTACTCGCGCATCGAACGACCCATTTGCCGGATCGTTCATCTGAAAGCCGTCCAGAACATACAGCGTCTCATCCCCGCGGGCGCCGGCGACGTGAAGCAGGCCGTTGCTGTCCTGAAGGACTCCTGGAAGCGCGGGCAAGGCATTTTGCAGCGTGTGAGAACTGGGCACGGGATCTTCGCGGATCTCGTGCGCTACGAGCACGTCCTCGTGCCGCGTTTGTTGCGGATCCACTTCACTCGGCGAGGCGACTACGTCCACCTGGCCGCGGATTTCATACTCATGATTCAAGGTCACGGTGATTTCGGCCGGGTTCGAAGCCACGTCGATCGCGTAATCGCTCAGCCGGAAAAAACCCGCTTTATCGAAATCCAGACGATAGCCGCCGGGAGCGATCGCCTCAAATCGGAATCTGCCGAGTTCATTGGTTGAAGTCCGCTCGGTCTGAGTTTCAGAGCGCAGGCTGACCTGGACGCCTGGAACCGGCTGGCGGTTTTCGTCCTCGACCAATCCAGTCACGGGAACGGAAATCTGCGGTCGAAGCCGTGGCGCAAAGTTGATCCGAGAAGTTAGAAGGAAGAGCGCACAAAAAAGGCTCCTGGTCATATGTTCCAGACTCAAAAACGACGGCTGATGCCGATGAGGGGAACGAAGTCGTGAAGCCATCCGCTGACCCTGGCGCCCGGCGCCGCGGGAAAAAGCCGATCGGGAAATGGTGTGGCGTAGTCGCGGAGATCGATGCGCACCGACCACGCGGATGAAATGGGATATTGCATACCGCCACCCATTGTGACGAGTGGCACGGTCTGGGAGCCGTGGACGAGCGTGGCAAAGTTCGTCAACGGACGGGAGTTTGCTGACACTTCAGTGGACTGATAGACCTTGATCCCGAAACCGCCGCTCACATACGGCTGGAGTCGACGCTCCGGGCCTCGGAGGTAGAGCAACAGATCCCCTTCGATCGCATGGGCATGCGCATCGAGGTTCGCTTCCACACTGCCGGATCGGAGTTCAGAGTCGCCGTCCTGAAATGTGTAGCGGAGGTCCGCACCGAGGTGGTTTCGAAATTTGCGGCTGATGACGGCGCTTGCGGCAAATCGAGGGCCGAAGCCGGCTCGGGCAGTCCCGCTGGAGTTGGTCAGGGTCGCATCACGGTAGAAACCGAATCCCCCGGCGACGCCGAATTGATTCTCCTGCGCCAGACCCACAGACATTGCCGCTGACAGGAACGCAAGCGTGAAAACGAACCGCATAGCGCCGATCCCTCGCGATCAGTATATTTGGAGTTGGCCGCTGTCTTAAAACACAAAGACACAAAGGGCACAAAGAAGGCCGCCACCAAAGAATTATTGGCGGCCTTCTTTGTGCCTTTGTGTCTTTGTGTTTTAAGTCCTTATCCGCGGCGGCCGCGTCTTGGGACCGAGAACGGCTGGTTCTGATCGGCGCGCTGCGAATCGGCGGGCATTGTATCCAGAGTGATGGAGTACTTCTTCGCGGCGCCGTCCCGAAGTACTTTCAGATCGATGCTGGTTCCGGGTGACATCGAGCCAACGGCAAGGCGCAGGGACCGGCCATCAATATCTTTCCCGTTCAGTGCCACGATGACATCGTCCTTCATCAAACCGGTTTTAGATGCCGGTCCATCGGGAACGATCTCAGTGACAACTGCCCCCTTCGAGGCCTGGACTCCAAGCGCGGAGGCCAGCTTCGGAGTGAGTTCCTGGAAGTAGACTCCCAGGCGCGCACGGGTAACGGCACCTTTCTCTTTCAACTGGGTCATGACCTGGCGGACCATATCTACAGGCACGGCAAAACCCACGCCCTGATTACCGCCGCTCCCGGAAAGGATCGCGGTGTTGATGCCGATCAGCTCGCCCTTTGTATTGACGAGCGCACCCCCGGAGTTACCGGGATTGATCGACGCGTCAGTCTGGATGAAATCTTCATAGTCTTCGATACCCAGGCCGCCACGTCCGGTTGCGCTGATGATTCCCATCGTCACGGTCTGGCCGAGCCCGAACGGGTTTCCGATCGCCAGCGCGATGTCCCCAACTTCGACATTCGCGGAATTGCCCAGGACCGCATGCGGCAGATCTCTGGCATCCACTTTTACGAGTGCGACATCGGTCTTGGCGTCCGTGCCGATGACGCGCGCTTTCATTTCGCGCTTGTCCGACATCGATACGACCAGTTCCGTCGCGCCATCGACGACGTGGTTGTTGGTGACGATGTATCCATCCGAGCTGATGATCACTCCGGATCCCTCACCTTGCTGCCGCTGCGGACCCTGGGGCGGTCGGAAGCCAGGGAACAAATCGCCGAACGGATTGTCCTGGCGGAGTTCGGATGCACGGACGACTCTGGTGGATGAAATATTGACGACGGCCGGCAAAACAGCCTTGACGACCGGCGCAAACGTTCCCGGCATGGTAGCCGCTTCGCGAACGGGCGGAGCGGCTGCGGCAACAGCAGCTTCCGGCGCATGGCCGGCCTGCATCACCGAAGCACCGATAAGAGCTCCGCCTGCCATGGATCCAATGCAAAGCAAGAGCGCTGCAATGATCCACATTGGGTATCTGGTAACCCGATTCATGATTGTTTCTTCTCCCTGTAGTTCAATTTTCAATAGCACTCCAAGGAGTAACAGACGGACGAAGGGTCATTTCGTAAGAACAGAACCGGTAATTCCCGGGGTAATTCGTAGGACGGACCTAATTCATTAGAGAATGTTGCCAAACCTGGAGTAAAAACGGGAACCAGCCACTCAACTTCGAGGGTCTCTGCAAAGGATGGAAATACCCCCTTTGCATACTTTTCGCCCGATAATTGACACTTTCGGGAATAACAGAGGCGAGATGGATTGGGAAACGGTGCAGCTCATTCGAACCGCAGACATCGTGCTCGAGTGTTCAAACGTGAACCGCGCGCTGTCGGTTTTCAAGGACGAGTTGGGATTCCAATCCGACGCCACCTTCGGGGCGGATGATCCCTCCGTCGCGGTAATATCCGGCCAGGGAGTTCGTATTCGACTGGAGCGTGTCAAGGACGGGGTGCCGCTGCCGGACAGTGCGGATCGCCGGGATCCTGAACCGAAGCTGAAGCTGCCGCCGCTACAGGTATCGCTCGTCGTGCACAAGGCGAACGAGAAGGACTGGCATGAGGGGCGCGTCAAGGGCATGTTCTACCGCGACCTGATTCCGGGTCGCCTTGGCGGCCGCTTCATTGCGTCGCACATCCGGGTTCTCAATGAAGGCCCGGTCGAGGACGACGTTCACTTCCACTGGATCCAGTTCCAGATGATCTACTGTTACAAAGGCCGGGTCCGCCTTGTTTACGAGGGCCGGCCAGAGTTTGTAATGAAGGCTGGAGATTGTGTGCTTCAGCCACCAGAGATTCGCCACCAGGTGCTCGAGGTTTTGGAAAGCCTGGAGGTCATCGAGATCTCTTGCCCGGCTGAGCACTGGACCGTTCACGATCGGACGCTGGACTTGACGAAGCCCGGTGCCAGGCCGGAACGTACCTTCGGCGGTGGCCAGCGCTTCGTCCATCACGACGTCGACCGCGCAGTGTGGATGCCACATCAGCGACGGAACGGTTTTGAGTCCCGCGAATTAGGTATAGCCGCAGCAACGAATGACCTGGCAGGGGCCCGGGTTATCCGCCCTCTCCACGAAGGAAAGCCGCAGAGATCCAGCCACAAGGGAGAGTTGTTGTTTATGTTCGTCCTTCAGGGAGAACTCACGCTCAACTGCAAGGGACAAGACGCAAGGCTGGCCGCACGTGACTCCTTCGTTGTGCCCCCCGACACGGAGCACGAGCTGAGAGAATACTCGAACGATCTTCAGCTGCTGGAAGTCACGTTGCCTGCCTCCATTTGAGATGCCTTGCAGAATGAATCCAGCGCCGCCGCTCTTACTGTAGCGGCGCTCTATGAGCGCCGGTTTTTCCCGGGATCAACGAAATACCGGCGGTCATAGACCGCCGCTACAGTAGACGGAACCGCTCCTCAACCAATTTTGCAACACCCTCTACTTGGGAGTTCGCATACAATGCGCTTGACCGGAGGGCATGCTCTAGTTTAGAAAACTTTGAGGTACATTGCTGTACCGAGTGGGCTGGAACGATGACGTCCCGGAACTCCTGCGACGAGGTTCCGAGACGTTTTTCTTTTTGGGCAGCATGGGAATACGCGTAGCGCTTCATCACAAGACCGTCTACAACTACGATCGCATGGTCACCCTTTCCCCGCAGACCGTGCGTTTGCGGCCGGCGCCGCACAGCCGCACGCCCGTGACCAGTTATTCGCTGCGTATAGAACCGAAGGATCATTTCATCAACTGGCAGCAGGATCCGCACGGCAATTTCCTGGCGCGTCTCGTTTTTCCCAAAGAGACCCGGCATTTCTCGCTCGAGGTCAGCCTCGCTGTCGACATGACGGTCATCAACCCGTTCGATTTCTTCCTCGAGCCGTACGCGGAAAAGTATCCGTTCCAGTACGAGGCTCTGGAAAAGAAAGACCTGCGACTTTTTTTGGAGCCGCTGCCTGCAGGACCGCGCCTTGAAAAATTTCTGACGTCGATCGACCGGCGAGAGATCCGGCTCGCCGACTTCCTCGTCAATCTCAACCAGCGTCTGCAGCGCGAAATTCGCTACATGATCCGGATGGAGCCGGGAATACAGACTCCGGAGGAAACACTGGAACTTGCGAGCGGCTCGTGCCGCGACACCGGCTGGCTTCTGGTCCAGGCTTTGCGCCGGCTCGGTCTCGCTGCCCGCTTCGTATCCGGTTACCTGATTCAGCTCAAGCCCGACGTGAAACCGCTTGATGGTCCGCCAGGTCCGAACGACGACTTCACAGACCTGCATGCATGGGCTGAAGTCTACCTGCCCGGTGCCGGCTGGATTGGCCTTGATCCGACCTCGGGCTTGTTCACAGGTGAAGGACACATACCACTGGCTGCAACGCCCGAGCCCCAGTCCGCCGCTCCTGTTTCGGGTCTCGTCAGTGAATGCGAGGTGGAGTTTTTCCATGAGATAAGTATCACGCGCATCCATGAAGATCCGCGCGTCACCAAGCCCTACACCGAAGACCAGTGGAACCGCCTGTGTGAAGTCGGAAACCGGATCGACGATGAACTTGGCGCCGGTGACGTTCGCCTGACGATGGGCGGAGAACCAACTTTCGTTTCGATCGACGACATGGATGGCGACGAATGGAATACGGCCGCTCTCGGTCCCGACAAGCTGCGTCTGGGAGGAGATCTCCTCAAGCGCCTGAGTGGAAAGTTTGCACCCGGCGGTTTTCTCCATTTTGGACAAGGTAAATGGTACCCCGGCGAACCACTGCCCCGGTGGGCGTTCAGTTGTTACTGGCGCACGGATGGGTTGCCGTTGTGGCAGGATCCGCATTGGATCGCCGATCCCGATCGCGATTACGGTTTCGGCCCGGCCGAGGCGCAACGATTCGCGGAGGAATTCGCGCGAACGTTGTCGATCGATCCGGATTATCTTGTTACCGCCTACGAGGACCCGCTGGCGTACCTGCTCAAGGAAAGGCAGCTTCCGATCAATCTTGATCCGCAGGACAACAAACTCGACAGCCCCGAAGAACGCGAGCGCCTACGCCGGATCTTCGAACGGGGTCTTGGCCAGCCCGCCGGCTTCGTACTCCCGATTCAGCGCGGCTACGGCAAGAGCGGACCGGAATGGCAAACCAGTTTGTGGATGCTTCGGTCGCGGCATCTCTTCCTCGTTCCCGGTGATTCTCCGGTCGGCTTCCGTCTGCCGCTGGAAAGTTTGCTATGGGAGCCTGCCGAACAGGTCCGAAAGGTATGGGTCATCGACCCGATGTCGCCAACCGCTCCGTTACCGGTTCCGCAGCGCCAGCAAAGACTGGACACCGCTGGAGGTCAGCCAACTGCGTTCACGGGTACCGTCGTGCGCACGGCGCTGGCAATAGAACCTCGTGGAGGCCGCCTTTGGGCATTCCTGCCTCCGGTCAGCACCACTGAAGACTACATCGAACTGATCGCGGCTCTCGAAAACACAGCGGCACGGCTCAAAATGCCGATCCTGGTCGAAGGATATCCGCCTCCTTACGATTCACGTCTGCGCCTTATCAAGGTGACACCCGATCCCGGCGTCATTGAAGTGAATGTCCATCCGGCCGCCAGTTGGCGCGAACTGGTCGCAAATACCGTGACTCTCTATGAGCAGGCGCGCCTGTGCCGGCTGGGAACGGAGAAGTTCATGCTTGATGGCCGGCACACTGGAACAGGAGGCGGCAATCACCTCACCCTCGGCGGGATTACACCATCCGACAGCCCCTTTCTCCGGCGTCCGAACCTGCTGAAGAGCTTCGTCGGATACTGGCTGAATCATCCGTCGCTCTCGTATCTCTTTTCGGGAGTGTTTATCGGTCCGACGAGCCAGGCGCCGCGTGCCGATGAAACCCGTCCCGAAGCTGTGTATGAGCTGGAGCTGGCGTTCAGCCTGCTGAATGGAACGCAGCCTGACGAGTGCCCGCCATGGCTGGTGGATCGGATCTTTCGCAACCTTCTTGTGGATGTGACCGGCAACACGCATCGCGCCGAATTTTGTATCGACAAGCTCTACTCGCCGGACAGTGCAACGGGAAGACTCGGCCTTGTCGAAATGCGAGCTTTCGAGATGCCGCCTCACGCAAGGATGAGCCTGGCCCAGCAACTGCTCGTGCGCGCCTTCGTCGCCTGGTTCTGGCGCGAGCCGTACGAGGAAACGCCAATCCGATGGGGAACGCGCCTTCACGATCTTTTCCTGCTGCCGTACTTTGTCGAACACAATTTCGAGATGGTGATACGGGATTTACAGCAGGCGGGTTATCCGCTGGACAGCGCCTGGTTCGCTCCGCACGCCGAATTTCGTTTTCCCGTTTACGGGCGTGTGTGTTACGAAGGCGTGGAACTGGAGCTGCGTCAGGCAATCGAGCCATGGTACGTGCTCGGTGAAGAGCCCGGCGCAGGGGGAACGGCGCGTTATGTGGACTCGTCCGTGGAGCGAATGCAGATCCGGGTGCGAGGGCTGGTAAACGAAAGAGTGGCGGTCCTGTGCAATGGACGCCGTCTGCCGTTGCAGCCCACGGGAACGCGCGGCGATTTCGTTTGCGGTGTGCGGTACCGGGCCTGGCAGCCCCCGCGTTGTCTGCATCCCACGATTCCCGTGCATACTCCGCTCGTTTTCGATGTGGTCGATATTGCGGCCGAACGCTCCATCGGGGGTTGCACTTATCATGTTGCGCATCCAGGTGGACGGACCTACGAAACGTTTCCGGTAAATTCGAACGAAGCCGAGGCCCGGCGTATGGCACGCTTTTTTGGATTCGGACATACTCCGGGGCGGGTTGTCGTGCCTCCGCCTGAAGTGAACCCAGAGTTTCCCGCTACGTTGGATCTGCGAAGAAGGTGTGAATGAAGGCGAAGAATTTCGAAATTGGACGAATCCTGCATCTCAAATCCGAAATCCGAAATCTCCAATTGGACCAGTCCAATCTGATATTTCGGATTTCGGATTTGAGATGCAGGATTCGTCCAATTTCGAAATTTCCTCCAGGATGGATCCCTTGCCCGTAAAGACGGATTTAGACAAGGACCAGCTCAAGTATGTCCCGGTGGAGGGCCACTGGGATGAGGCGCTTCTGCCCTCCGGCCTGCCACGCCGGCACTGGCGAAAGCTTGTCGTCGAAATCCGCCGCATGGGCTTTCGTCATCTCAGCCGCCGCTGGCAAAGCGGCCAGCAGTTGATCCAGTCTGAAGGCGTCACCTATAACGTCGGCAACCTGACCGAGGGCAGCGAATATTCCTGGCCGATGGATCCGATTCCCCTCGTCATCGACGCAAAAGAATGGGCCTCCATCGAACGAGCGGTCATCCAGAGAGCCACGCTGTTCAATGCGATTCTGTCTGATCTTTACGGAGAGCAGCGGCTGCTCCATCAGCGTTTGCTTCCCTCGGCGCTTGTCTTTGCGAATTCCCATTTTCTGCGTCCCTGCGTCGGAATCACGCCCCGGGGCGGTGTGCACCTGCACACGTACGCGATGGACATCGCGCGCTCTCCGGCGGGAAACTGGTGGGTCATTGCCGACCGGACTCAGGCGCCTTCCGGCATGGGGTACACACTCCAAAACCGATTGGTGAGCGCGCGGACGTTGCCCGGTGTGTTCGACCAATATCAGATCCGGCAGCTCGCGCGCTTTTATGACATGAAGCGGGCTTCGCTGCTCGCACTGGCCGGGGATCAACGAGCGAACCCTTCGGTCGTTCTCCTGTCTCCGGGTCCGCACAACGAGACGTACTTCGAGCATTCATTTCTGGCGGGACAATGGGGCTTCACGCTCGTTGAGGGCGCCGACCTGACGGTGCTCGATCGGTGCGTGTACCTCAGGACGCTGAATGGTCTGAAACGTGTCGATGTCATTCTGCGCCGTCTGGACGACAGTTTCTGTGACCCGCTCGAACTTCGCGGAGATTCGCTGCTGGGAATACCGGGGCTGGTGCAGGCGGTGCGGAGCGGCTCCGTCGCAATCGACAACGCGCTCGGCAGCGGGCTGGTCGAAACCAGCGCACATATGGCATTTCTGCCGGGACTCTGCCGGCAACTGCTCGGTGAAGAGTTGCACATGCCTTCGGTTGCAACATGGTGGTGCGGTCAGGAAGAACCCCGCCACTACGTTCAGGAACATCTCAAGGAGCTGGTGATCAAGCCGGCTTTCCCACGGTTCGGACAGCACCCGGAGTTTCCCGAATTGATGAGTGCGGCAGCCTGTGAAGGCCTGGTGCGCAGAATCGAGGCTCAGCCGGACGAGTTCGTGGCCCAGGAACGCGTTGCCCTTTCCACAGTACCCGCGCGTACGGAGACCGGCATTGTTCCGCGCCATGCCGTGCTCCGGGTTTACGCGGCCTGGGATGGGCACTCCTTTGTCGTCCTGCCTGGCGGATTAACACGTGTCTCCACGCTGGACTCATCTCTCGTTGTTTCCATGCACCTTGGCGGCGGCAGCAAGGATACGTGGGTACTCAGCGGCTCGGCGGCAGAGGCGGCGGCCGCGCGGCGCAGGCCGACCGCCCAGATTCCGCTACAGCCGGATGCGGGAGATTTGCCGAGCAGGGTGGGCGACAATCTTTTCTGGCTCGGCCGTTACGCCGAACGCGTGGAAGCTCGCGTCCGTTTCGTCCGCGCCCTGTGGCCGGCGCTTTCGAGTGAAGAGGATTTTGGCCGCACGGTTTCGCTGGAAACCGCGATCCGGCTGCTCGCTGGATTCGCATATCTATCCGAGGAAACGTCCGCGGCGTCGCTCGGCGAACAGCGGTGGTCCGTACAGCGCACACTGACCGAAATGGTCTATGACCCATCCCAGACCTCGAGCCTTCGTTGGAACCTTAAAGAATTGAGGCGGGTCGCGGTGCACTTGAAGGAGCGGCTGTCGTCGGACACGTGGCGGGTGCTCCAGCAGCTCGAATCCCAGTTCTCTGCATTCGCGCCGGCGAATGCCGATCAGCGTTACCTGGGAGGATTGGACTTGCTCGATAACGTCGTGCTTACGCTTTCTGCGTTCTCCGGGCTCCTGATGGAGAATACGACGCGAGGTTTCGGGTGGCGCTTTCTGGAAATCGGCCGCCGCATGGAGCGGGCACTCCAGACTTCCGAACTGTTGCGCTCCAGTCTGAGTTCAGCGGCCGCCGAAGTGGAACCTTGCCTCCAGATCCTGCTTCAAATTGGCGACAGCTCGATCACATATCGAACGCGATATCCGACGATGTTGCAGACCGACCTCGTCCTGCAGGTTTTGCTGGTCGACGAAACCAACCCTCGTTCGGTTGGTTTCCAGCTTGCCACGCTGCTTCATCAGATCAACCGGCTTCAGGAAAACGACGAGGGGAGCCTGAATTCAACCGAGCGCGAGCTTGCGCTGAAGGCCGTGAACCTGGTGCGATCGTGCCGGACGGCGGATCTTTCCCGGCGCGAGGCCGAAGGACACTTTCCGGCACTGGAGGAACTCGTGACAGAGCTCAAGACGACATTGTTGGAACTTTCCGATGCGCTGACGGCGCGATACTTCGTCAACATCATCGCCTGCCGCTTCACGACATAATGATCTTTCACGTAACGCATACGACCCGCTACATCTACGAGACCGCCGTTTCGCACGGTCTCAACGAAGCCCGCCTGACGCCGCGGCGCTTTCCCGGCCAGGAGGTTCGCGAAACCGCTCTCAGCGTCCATCCGAAACCCGCTTTCATGCATCAGAGGAAGGATTACTACGGGAACGACGTCACTGCGTTCGAAGTTCTCGAGAAACACGATCGTCTCGAGGCAACCGCAGAGAGTACAGTCGAGGTGACATCGGAATTGAGTGGTCCCCTCCCCTCGATTTCCTGGGAGGAAGCCCGACAACTCATCGCCGCAGAATCCGATCCGGCTTTCATTGAGGCCTCGGAGTTCATCCACAATTCACCGTACGTTCCCGCCGCGCCCCAACTGAACGACTACGCACGCAAGACATTCGCCCCCGAGCGGCCTCTGCTCGAATGCGTACAGGATCTCTCTCACCGTATTCACGAGGAATTCAAATACCGCCCGAAGTCCACTTCTATCGATGTTCCTCTGACGGATGTGCTGCGCAAACGCCAGGGGGTGTGCCAGGATTTTGCGCACGTCATGATAGGCGCTTTGCGCTCCGTGCGGCTGGCGGCTCGATATGTCAGTGGTTATGTGCGTCCCGGTCCTAAAGTCCAGGGTGCTCAGGCATCCCACGCATGGGTCGCGGTCTTCGTTCCCGGAAACGGCTGGTGGAGTTTCGATCCAACCAACGACGTGATGGTCTCCGACAGCCACGTCACGCTGGCCTGGGGGCGAGACTATGGCGACGTGGCTCCGGTCAAAGGGATCACTCTTGGGGGTGGAGGCCAGACGGTGGAAGTCGAGGTCTACGTGCGGCCGCTGTAGGTTTTCCTCAATTTAAAATGACTGATGGCCACTGCCCAATGACTAATGAAATTGAGGATTGAGGATTGAAGGGATTTTTGAATGTTCAATTTCATTTCTGAATCCTCAATCCTCAATTTCATTAGTCATTGGGCAGTGGCCATCAGTCATTTTAGAACTACAGAATCCCCTCATTGTGGACGACCTTACCGCCGACGACCGTCAACAACGAGCGCATGCGCTTGAGGTCTTCATCGGGCACGGTGAAGCAGTCCTTATCGAGCACGACCAGATCGGCGTGGTTGCCAACTTCGATCGAGCCGATATCGTCCTCCTGAATGAACCACTTGTTAGCCGCAGTGGCGAGCCAGAGCGTCTCCTGCCGCGTGAGCGTCTGATCCCCGAGGATCGGCTGCCCGGCGAGGTTCCGGCCCGTGATGATCGTGTAAAAGTTCAGCCACGGGTTGATCACTGTGATGTCGCCGCCATCGGAGTGGTAACCCTTCTTGATTGGATGGTTCATCAACATCCGGTAGGGCGGCCCGACATTGGTGCCGTTGCGCAGAGGTCCCCAGCCGAGGAGCACGCCGATTCCAAGGGCGTGCGCCCTGTTCGCCAGATCCAATGGGAAGTCCGGAATGTGCGAGATGATCCAGTGCAGATTCGTGATTGGGATCTCCGCATTCACCGTCTCGCGATCCTTGATGAGGTTCGTTACTCCCGCAAGGTTCAGCGCGTGGTCTTCGCCGCGCCACCCGGCCCTCGCGATGGCTTGCAGGCCTTCCACACCGCCGCCCGTGAATTCGCCTATGCCGCCGGTCCTTATCCAGTCGTCTCCGAAGAACGGGAACGAGTTCCTCAGCCGCTGCGAGAGCGTCGGCAGCGGCGGATTAGCGGTAGGTGAATCCTGGTGCAAAAAGTCGATCCGCAGGCGGGCCGGCAACTTTCCCTCGCGGTGGAGCGCGAGGAATGGGTTGTGCATCGTGTAGGTATTCTCGCTCGCGACGCCGCCGGAGGGCTCGTCCGAGTGGAACGCGCCGCAGTCGCGATGCGTGGTGACACCCAGCTTCGCGTAGTACTGAAGGGCGCCGAGCGCGGTCCGTTTTCTCGTCTCGGCAGTGATAAGCTCCTTGCGGAGAGTCTGGAGCGCGAGTTGCAGCGCGGGCCCGGTGATTGCGCCGTCAGCCGCGACCATGACGCCTCTGGCTTCCAGCCACGCTTTGCCCTGGCTGTTCGTCCTGGTGCCGCCCTGCGCTGCCTGCATGTAGACCGGCCGGTCCACGGCGTCGAGTTCAGTCAGGTTCGGCAGGCGCCGCTCCGCAAACTGCATCGCGGAGACTGGGCCGACCGTCGTGATGAATTCGCCCTGCGGGACCTCGGCCGCGCGAGCTTTCAACGCGGCGATCGCGTCCGGAATTGTGAAGACATGCTCGAGCGGAGTGTGCCATCCGGGCCGGTTGCCGACAAGAACGATGTGGTTGTGGGCATCGATGATTCCGGGGATAACCGTCTTCCCCATCAGGTTCACGGTTCTGACATTGCCTTCCCGGGTGGAGACGTTGTTGCCGACTGCAGCGAAGCGGCCGTTGCGGATCAGCGCCTGCGAGACGACGCGGTTGTTCGCGTCCATCGTGTGGATCCTGCCGTTGATGAGAGCAAGGTCCCTGCTATCACCGGCTGCCTGCCCCTGTTGCGCAGACAGCGCGCCCAGCCGGCTGCCGAAACCCAACGTGGCACCGCTGATGAGGAATTGCCTGCGCGAGAGACCCG